>Ga0308391_1000587_pt1 | contig 15885 bp, 15 predicted proteins | sample Hotspr20Samplet1_FD_202363 | JGI IMG/M metagenome (GOLD analysis project Ga0308391, IMG submission 202363) | Hot spring phototrophic mat microbial communities from Octopus Spring, Yellowstone National Park, Wyoming, United States - 20050623_t1 ... | reverse complement strand
GAAGCGGGCATGGGCGGCTCCGCGGAAGGGGGGGGAGGGGGTGGCGGTTCTTTAGCCGCACAAAGGAATATAGTCAAGAAACCCCGCCCCCGCCGGTCGGCCGCTTCCAGCCGCGCGGCCACCTCGCGCCGGACGGAGTGGACGGGGGGAACCGAGCCCGCGACCGGCGCGCGGCCGCGCTGCGTGCGTCACGGTTGCGCGCGACGCCTCGCCTCACTATAAACGTCCGTCGACGAACCGAAAGGCGAGGGAGGCATGGGGGAGACGCAACGCGAGCGGGAGGCTTGCGGCTGCGCCCTGGGTCGGCGTGAGCTCGTGCTGAGGGCAGCGGTGGCGCTCGGCGCCTTGCCGGCGGTCGCCGCCGCGGCCGCGAACGAGCGCCGGCCCAAGGCGGGTGACCTCCTGGTCCATTCGATGGGCCCCAAGAAGGGCCAGCCGCTCGCGGTCGAGGACCTCCCGCCGGGCGGCCCGGGCCTGCTCGCCTTCCCGATGGACCCCGTGACCGGCACGGTGCTCGACGGCTCGCGCTTCAACGAGGTCGTCGCGGTCCGCTTGGATGCGGCAGCGTTGAGCGAGGAGACCCGCAAGGGAGCCGCCGACGGGGTCGTCGTCTATTCCGCGATCTGCTCGCACGAGGCCTGCCCGGTGAACATGTGGAACGACCACGAGCACACGCTTGTCTGTTCCTGCCACGGCAGCATGTTCGACCCGCGCGCGAAGGCGAAGGTCGTGTTCGGTCCGGCGCCGCGTAGGCTCGCCCAGCTGCCGGTCAAGGTCGAGGGAGGCGTGCTCGTGGTCACGGGCCCGTTCGACGGGCGGATCGGCGCGGTGCGCGCCGCCTGATCGAGGAAAAACGATCGTCGATCCGGGGATCGCGACGGCCGACCGAGGGAGGTCGGCGGCGCCCCCGGGAGAAGGGGAGGGAAACGGAAGTGATCAAGCGCAGCTTGCTCGTGGCCGCGGCCTTGCTGGCCTCGGCCGCGTCGGTCCAGGCCTACACACCGGTCACGGACGCGCGGCTCGCCAATCCCGAGCCGCACAATTGGCTGATGACCCGCGGCAATTACAAGGGCTGGAGCTACAGCCCGCTCGACCAGATCAACGTCAACAACGTCAAGAACCTGGTCCCGGTCTGGACCTTCGCCACCGGCAAGCGCTCCGGTCACCAGTCGCCGCCGATCGTCAACGACGGCTACATGTTCATCACCCAGCCGGACAATCAGGTGATCGCGCTGGATGCGCGGACCGGCGAGGAGATCTGGCGCTTCCAGGGCCAGGGCCCCGAGGAGTTCAGCGCGCTGCACAACACCAATCGCGGCGTGTCCTTGTACGACGACAAGGTCTACGTGGCGATGCTCTACGGCGACCTCGTGGCGCTCGAGGCCAAGACCGGCAAGGTCGTCTGGACGACCACCGTCGCCAACTGGAAGGTCGGCGAGTACATGACGATGGCGCCCTTGACCGTGAAGGGCAAGATCGTCGTCGGCATTTCCGGGGGCGAGTTCGGTGTCCGCGGCTTCATCGCCGCCTACGACGCCAAGACCGGCCAACAAGTCTGGAAGACCTACACGATCCCGGCGCCGGGCGAGCCGGGCAGCGAGACCTGGCGGGGCGACGATTGGAAGCGCGGCGGGGCCGCGGCCTGGATGACCGGCAATTACGACGTCGAGACCAACACGATCTATTGGGGCACGGGGAACGCGGCGCCCTGGTTCGGCGACCAGCGGCCGGGCGACAATCTCTACACCGCCTCGACCCTGGCGCTGGATGCCGACACCGGCAAGATCAAGGGCCACTTCCAGTACCACTGGAACGACAGCTGGGACTGGGACGAGATGAACGCGCCCATGCTGGTCGACTTCCAGCGCGACGGGCGGACCATCAGGGGCCTGATCAAGCCGTCGCGCAACGGCTATCTCTACTGGCTCGAGCGGCTGCAGAACGGGGCGATCCGCTTCGTCGACGCCAAGCCCTACGTCTACCAGGACGTGTTCGCCTCGATCGACCCCAAGACCGGCCGGCCGACCTACCATCCGGACAAGATCCCGGGCACCGGCAAGAAGGCGAGCTTCTGCCCCTCGCTTTGGGGCGGCAAGGACTGGCCGTTCGAGGCCTACAACCCGAAGACCGGCATGATCTACATCCCGGCCAACGACAATCACTGCGGCTTCCTCGAGGGGAAGGTGCAGGAATACGTCGCGGGCAAGTGGTGGACCGGCGTCGACATCCCGGACATCGGCTTCACCGTCAAGAAGGACGCCAAGTCGTTCGGTGAGATCCAGGCCTGGGACATCAACGCCGGCAAGAAGGTCTGGACCGTGCTCTACTCGAACTCGATGAACTGGGGCTCGATCCTGACCACGGCGGGCGGCCTCGTGTTCAACGGTGGCACGCAGGACCGGATGTTCCGGGCCTACGATGCGCGGACCGGTGAGCAGCTCTGGCAGATCAAGACGAGCTCGGGGATCATCGCCCCGCCGGCGAGCTACATGATCGACGGCGTGCAGTACATCGCCGTTCAGGCGGGCTGGGGCGTCGACCCGCAGTTCCAGCAGGGCCTGCTCGCCAACCTCATCCCGGGCTGGCCCAAGGCCACGACCGAGGGTGGCGTGCTCTGGGTCTTCGCGTTGCAGAGGTGAGCGGACGGGGCCGGGGCGGCCCCGGGGCCGCCCCGGCTCGGGCGCATCCGACGGGGAGGGGTACGGGCGATGGTCGAGGTCCGGATCGCGGCGGCGGTGGCCCTGGGCACGCTCGCGCTCTTCGGGGGCGTAGCCTCGGCCGAGGAGGGGCCGCCGATCCGCGTGGAGGTCCAGGAGGCCGTGGGGCCGGTCGGCAAGCCGACGGAGATCCTGGCCAAGCTCACGATCGCCGAGGGCTTCCGGTTCATCGAGCCGCCGCCGCGCGGCAACCGGGTTTTCGAGCTCTCCTCGGCCGATGGGGGGGTGGTGTTCGCCCGTCGCGTGTTCCGCGGTCGGCTCGACGGCGATTCCGTGCTGTTCCGGCTTGAGGTCACCCCGACCAAGCCGGGGCCGCACCCGATCAACGGCGTCTTCCGCGTGAGCTACGTCACCGAGACGGCGGAGTCCTATCATCTCCGCCACGTCTCGCTGCCGCTCGTCACGACGGTGACCGGCACCGAATAGCCGGTCCGGCAAGAGCCCGGCCGGCCGGGGCGCCCCCCGGCCGGCCGAGCGGTCTCGGGGGAGAACGCACCCGTCGCGCCGGCGGGCCCGAAGCGGCTTTCCGGTGCGGCACCGGCCCGGGGTTCGGGCGCGAGCTCCGGGCGTTCCGCCGAGGGAGGCGATGCCGATGGCGATCGAGTTCACCTTGAACGGCCGTGCGGTCCGGGTCGACGCACCCGGCGAGATGCCGGTCCTTTGGGCGCTGCGCGACATCTTGAACCTGACCGGCACGAAATACGGCTGCGGGATCGGCGCCTGCGGGGCCTGCACGATCCACATGGACGGCAAGGCCGTGCTGGGCTGCGTGGTCCAGCTCCGCGAGGCCGCCGGGAAGACGATCACGACGATCGAGGGGCTCGACCCCGAGGGCAACCACCCGGTGCAGAAGGCCTGGGCGCAGCTCGGCGTGCCGCAGTGCGGCTATTGCCAGGCCGGCCAGATCATGCGCGCTGCGGCCCTCTTGGCCGAGAAGAAGAACCCGACCGACGCCGAGATCGACGAGGCGATGGCCGGCAACATCTGCCGCTGCGGTTGCTACCAGCGGATCCACGCCGCGGTCCGCTTGGCCGCCACGGGAGTGTGAGACCATGACGCTCCAGAGCTTCGTCGCGTTGCGCGAGGGGTGGACCCCGGGCCGGGCCGCCGCCCCGCTCAGCTCCGCCCCGACCGCGCCCGCCTTGAGCAACGTGAGCCGCCGCTCGTTCCTCGAAATCCTGGGGCTCGCCGGCACCTTCACATTGATGGCACCGCTCGGCGCCGGGGCCTACGAGCCTTATCCCACGGGCGGCGAATCGATGCCGCGCGGGCTCGTCTGGGATCCCAAGGTGTTCGTCTCGATCGCACCCGACGGGACGGTGACGATCACCGCCCACCGCTCGGAGATGGGCACGGGTGTGCGCACGAGCCTGCCCATGGTGCTGGCCGACGAGATGGGCGCCGACTGGGCGAAGGTGAAGATCGTCCAGGCCCCGGGCGACGAGCCCACTTACGGCAACCAGGACACCGACGGCTCGCGCAGCATGCGCCACCACATCCAGACCATGCGGGTGATGGGGGCGGCCGTGCGCACCATGCTCGAGGAGGCCGCGGCCAAGCAGTGGGGCGTGCCGGTGAGCCAGGTCGAGGCGCGGGTGCACGTCGTGGTCGACAAGGCCACCGGCCGGCAAGCGGGCTTCGGCGAGCTCGCGAAAGCGGCCATGGACCTGCCCGTCCCGCCGATCAAGGATCTCGTGCTCAAGCCCGAGAGCGCCTTCCGCTACATCGGCAAGGGCAACCTGCCGCTTTACGACATGAAGGCGATCGTCACCGGCACGGCGGTCTACGGTTCGGACGTGCGCAAGCCCGGCCAGCTCTACGCCGTGGTCGCCCGCCCGCCGGTCTACGGCGGCAAGGCCAAGTCCTGGGACGCCGCCGCGGCCAAGGCCGTCCCCGGCGTGGTCGAGGTGATCGAGATCCCGGGCACGCCCGAGCCCGCGGCCTTCATGCCGATGGGCGGGGTGGCGGTGGTCGCCCGGAACACCTGGGCGGCGATGCTGGGCCGCGAGAAGCTCAACGTTCAATGGGAGGACGGGCCCAACGCCACTTATGACAGCGCCGCCTACGCGAAGCGGATGCGGGAGATCGCCGCGAAGCCCGGCAAGGTCGTGCGCGACCAGGGCGACGCCGAGGCGGCACTCGCCAAGGCGGCCAAGGTCTACACGGCCGAATATTACCAGCCGCACATGGCGCACGCCTCGATGGAGACGCCGCACGCCTTGGCGATCGTCAAGGACGGCCGCTGCGAGTGCTGGGCACCGGCCCAGTCACCCTACGCGGTGCGCACCGATCTGGCCAAGTTCCTCGGGCTCGACGTGGCGGACGTGACCGTCCACGTCACGCTCCTGGGCGGCGGGTTCGGCCGCAAATCCAAGGGCGACTTTGCGCTCGAGGCGGCCTATCTCTCGAAGGCGATGGGCGGCGCGCCGGTGCTCTTGACCTGGACCCGCGAGGACGACCTCCGCAACTCCTATTACCATACGACCTCGGTCGAGCGGATCGAGGCGGGGATCGACGAGAAGGGCAAGGTCGTGGCGTGGCGGCACCGGAGCGTGGCGCCGACGATCCTTTCGACCTTCGCCCCGGCCGAGCACCAATTCGCCATCGAGCTCGGGATGGGCCTCGTCGACAACCCGTTCGACATCCCGAACCTCCGCTGCGAGAACGGCGCCATCAAGAACCACGTCCGGATCGGCTGGTTCCGCTCGGTCTCGAACATTCCGCGCGCTTGGGCGGTGCAGTCCTTCGTCTGCGAGCTTGCCCACGAACTGAAGCGCGACCACAAGGAGTTCTTGCTCGAGCTCCTGGGCCCGCCGCGGAAGATCGACCCGGTAGCGGCCGGAATCGAGGGCGAGCTCTGGAACTACGGCGATCCCTATTCGGTCTACCCGATCGACACCGGGCGGCTGCGCGCGGTGGTCGAGCTCGCCTGCGAGAAGGCGGGCTGGGGCCGCAAGATGCCGCCGCGGACCGGGCTCGGGCTCGCCGTGCACCGCAGCTTCCTCACCTATGTGGCGAGCGTGGTCGAGGTCGCGGTGGCGAAGGACGGGACGGTCACGATCCCGCGGATCGACACGGCCGTGGACTGCGGCTACGCGGCCAACCCGGAGCGGATCCGGGCGCAGTTCGAGGGGGCGGCCGTGATGGGGCAGACGCTCTGCTTCCATTCGGCCGTGACCTTCAAGAACGGCCGGGCCGAGCAGTCGAACTACCACGATTACGAGATGGTGCGGATGACCAACTTCCCGCGCGAGGTGCGGGTGCACATCGTCCCGCATCCGTTCTCGGTGCCGGCCGCAGGCGTGGGCGAGCCGGGCGTGCCGCCGATCGCGCCGGCGATCGCGAATGCGATCTTCGCCGCCACCGGCAAGCGGATCCGCGATCTGCCGATCGACACGAGCGTCTTGCGCGAGGCCTGAGCTTTTTTGTGGTCGGTTCTCGACGGACGGCGCCGGTGCCCCCGGCGCCGTTTTTCTTGGGGCGGACGGCCCGGGAACGCGGCGGTGCCGTCAGGGGAGCTCGGTGATCACCCGGCCGCCGAGCTCCTGGAGGATCAGCTGGTCGCGGTCGTGCGTTACGAGTGGGAGCTCGTAGTGGAAGGCCGTCGCGACGATCCAGGCATCGGCGGTTTCGAGCCTCTGGCCGAGGTTTTCAGAGGCGGCCGTCACGTCCGCCCAGGCTTCCGCGAGCTCGGCATCGGCGGGTAAGACCAGGAACTTCCCGAGGAACTTTCGAAGGTTCTCTTGCCGGCGGTTCTCCCAACCGTTCTTCCGGGCGAGGAGCCAGAGCTCGGCCACCGATTGGAAACTCAGGATCAGGCGCCGACCTTCGAGGTGGGGCTCGTACAGTGTCCGCTCCGGGCGGTTCTTGGCGGGCAAGAAGAAGCTCACGACGCTCGTGTCGAGCAGGAGGTCGTCCAAGGCTCAGTCTCGGGCCGCGCGCGCTTCGAGGCGCCGACGAGCCCGCTCGGCCATGAGCTCCTGAAAAGGATCGCTCTCGAGCCGCTCCTCACCCCAGACCGACAGGAGCTCCTCGATGGTCCCGATCGGGCCCACGCCCTGCTCGATGGCCAGCCGGTCGAGCGAAGGCGCCGTCCAAAACCGCCGGCTTCGCTCCTCGAGCGGGCCTTCGACGGGGCGGATCGTTTCGACCTCGAGCTTTCCTCGCGCATCGGGGCCGGGGGCGATGCCCACGCCCACGACCTCCACCCGACGGCGCCAGAGGCCCGGCAGCTCCGCCTCGAGCGCGGGCGGGAAGGTGCAGGTCCAGACCCGGCCGTCGCGGTCCCAGAGCGTGCCCGCCAGGCCCTCGTGGCCGTCGAGCCGGTCGAGCCGGCCGGTCACCGCGAGCCGCTCGGGTTGCGGCATGCGGCGGACGGCTTCGGCGATGATCGCAGCCGACCGGCGGTCGAAGACCGCACGCCTCTGAATGTCGTCGGAACTCACGATCTCGAGCTGTACGATGGCGCGGTCGAAGAGCGGGCGGATTCGCGCTAGCTCGAGAAGCGCGGCTCGGGAAGCCAGAGGTATTCGGTCCAGCAAAGCACTTTCGTCGTGGCTCTGGGCAAGGCCGTCGATCACCGCGTCGAGGGCCGGCCCCGCGACATCGGAGAGCAGCTGGTTCCTCGGCCCGACCTCGAAGGACGCAACGGCGCTACCGCTCCGCCATCCCACGAGGAAGAGGCGGCATTGCTCTTCGATCGCTTTGGGCTTGCGGCCGCGACCGCGTGTCCGGCCTTCCAGGATAACCTCGGCAGCCCGAAGGATCGCCCGCTCGAACGCATCGGCGATGAGGGCCAGATCGCGCACGGCCATTCGGCCTTCGTCGACCTCGGGACCATGGGCGGCAATGCTCAAAGTAGGGTTGGGCAGGGCACCCTCCCTCGATGGTGTGTCGAGGGGGCAAGAGAACTCCGGCCCGAATCAACAGCGTTCTACGCATACCTAACTGACCCCCGACGCATGGGGATGGCGCGAGATCTGCGCGGGGAGAACGGCCTTCTCCTCCGCGCGGGCTGCCTCTACGACGTCGCCAGAGGCTCGTCCGCGGGAGGCGCCGTTGGAACAGCTGCTCGAGACCCTGATCCTCCTCTTCGTCCTCTTCCTCCTCTTGGGCTCGGGCTTGTGGATCGGGCTCGCGCTGTTGGGCGTGGCGCTCGTCGGCATGTGGCTCTTCACCACGCGGCCCGCGGGCGATGCCATGATCACGACGATCTGGACCGCCTCCTCCTCTTGGACGCTGACCGCGCTGCCGCTCTTCATCTGGATGGGCGAGATCCTCTTCCGGACCCGGCTCTCGGAGGACATGTTCAAGGGCCTGGCACCCTGGGTCGCGAGTCTGCCCGGCCGTCTCCTCCACACCAACGTCGTGGGCTGCACGATCTTCGCCGCGGTCTCCGGCTCCTCGGCCGCGACTTGTGCGACGATCGGCAAGATGACGATCCCGGAGCTTTCGAAACGGGGCTATCCGGACGGCCTCGCGATCGGCTCCTTGGCCGGTGCCGGCACGCTCGGCCTCATGATCCCGCCGTCTTTGACCATGATCGTCTACGGGGTGGCGGTGAACGAATCGATCGCCGCGCTCTTCATGGCCGGGGTCTTGCCGGGGCTCGTCCTCGCCCTCCTCTTCATGGGCTACGTCATGGGCTGGGCGATCCTCCACCGCGGCCGGATCCCGCCCGAGCCGGCCCTGCCGCTGCGCGAACGGTTCGCCGCCTCCCGCTCGCTCCTGCCCGTCCTGCTCCTGATCCTGGCCGTGCTGGGCTCGATCTACACCGGCATCGCCACCGCGACCGAGGCGGCGGCGTTGGGTGTGGTGGGCGCCCTCGCGATCGCCCGGGCGCAAGGTGCCCTCACCTGGACGACCTTCACCGAGAGCCTCATCGGGGCGGTGCGGACCTCCTGCATGATCGCCTTCATCTTGATGGGCGCCTCCTTCCTCTCGCTCGCCATGGGCTTCACCGGCATCCCGAGAGCCCTCGCCGAAGGGATCGCCGCCCTCGACCTTTCGCCCTTGACCCTGATCGCCGCCCTCACCGTCTTCTACATCGTCTTGGGCTGCTTCCTCGACGGCATCTCGGCGATCGTGCTGACCATGGCGGTGATCGAGCCCATGGTCCGGACGGCGGGCATCGACCTCATCTGGTTCGGCATCTTCGTCGTGGTGGTGGTCGAGATGGCCCAGATCACCCCGCCCGTGGGCTTCAACCTTTTCGTGCTGCAGGGCATGACGGGCCGGCAGATCACCTGGATCGCCCGCCAGGCCGCTCCCTTCTTCCTCTTGATGGTCGCCATGGTGGCGATCCTCGTGGCGTTCCCGGGGCTCGCGACTTGGCTGCCCGCGCAGATGCGGGGCCCCGCCTGAGCACGCACCCGGGACCCTTCGGCTGGCATCTGCGCGAGACCCTCCGCCTCGCGCTGCCGGTGATGCTCGCGCGGGTGGGCCAGCTCGCCCTCGTCACCGTGGACACGGTCATGACCGGCCGCTACGCGGCCGGCGAGCTCGCCGCCTACGCCCTCGCCCAAGCGCTTTTCATGACCCTCATGCTCCTGGGCATGGGCCTGCTCACGGGCACGGTCGTGCTCGTCGCGCAAGCCGACGGTGCGGGGCGGCGGGCCGAATGCGGCACGATCTGGCGCACCGCACTCGCCGATGCGCTCTTCCTCGGGGCCGTCGGCGCGCTGCTCCTGCTGCCCGGCCGGACAATCTTCCTCGCACTCGGTCAGGAGCCCGAGCTCGCCCGGGCCGCCGGGTCGACCCTGCGCATGCTGGCCGTGGGCCTCCCCGGCCTCTTGGCCTTCCAGGTGACGAGCTTCCTCTTGGAAGGGATCCGCCGGCCGCACCTGCCGCTCCTCGTGATGGCCGGCGGCAATCTCGCCAACCTCGCCTTGAACGCCCTCATGATCGAGGGGCGGCTCGGCCTGCCGGCCCTGGGCGCCGACGGGGCCGCCCTCGCCACCTCGCTCGTGCGCACCGGCATGGCGCTGGCCCTGGCGCTCGCGGCGATCCGCTTGCCCGTGGCGAAGGCCTACGGGCTCACCGGCCCGGCCGCGCCGGTCGCGCGGCTGCGCCGCCGGCTCGTGGCGCTCGGCATTCCGGTCGCCGCCTCGCAGGGGCTCGAGAGCACCGCCTTCAACCTGCTGGTCGTCATGGCCGGCTGGCTCGGGGCCACGGCGCTCGCGGGCTTCCAGTTCCTGTTGAACCTCACCGCCCTCGTTTACATGCTGACGATCGGCGTGGCGACCGCGACCGCGGTCCGGGTGGGTGGCGCGGTCGGCCGCGGGGATCTCGCCGAAGCCGCACGCGCGGCCGGGACGGGGCTCGGCGCGGGTCTCCTCGCCACCGGGCTCGCGGTCTCCCTGCTGCTGTTCGCGCGCGGGCCGGTCTTGGCCGCCTACACGGCCGATCCGGCGGTCCTCGCCCTCGCTCTCCCGGTCGTCCTCGTCCTGCCGCCCGCGCTCCTGCTCGATTGCGCCCAGGGGGTCCTGGGCGGGGCACTCCGCGGCGGCTCGGACGTTCGCTTGCCGGCGGTCCTCTACCTCCTGGCCTTTTGGGGCGTGCAGCTGCCGGCCGCCTGGGCGCTCGCGTTCCCGGCCGGGCTCGGCCTCGCCGGGCTCGTGCTCGGCATCCTACTCGGCTGCGCCGCGGCGACGCTCCTCCTCGGCGGCCGGCTGCTCCTCCTTCTGCGCACCGGCCGGCTCGCACCGGCCTGAGCGGCTCGCCGCCCGGCCGGCTCCCTGCTACAGCCCCGACCCGTGCCCACCCGGCTGTTCGATCCCGCCCTCCTCCGCCGCCGCCGTGCGAGGACGCGCCCGCCGCGCGATCCGAGCTTCCGCGACGAGCTCGCCGTCCGGCTGGTCGATCGGCTGGTCGACCTGCGCCGGCGCTTCACGACCGTGCTCGAGCTCGCCGCGGCCGACGATGCGGTGAGCCGGGCGCTCGCCGCCGCCGGCCTGCCGCCCTTCTCGCTGCACCTGCGCGCCGACCTCGCCCCGCCGCGGCTCGATCGGCCGGGCCCGGCGGTCGTGGCGGACCCCGAACGGCTGCCCTTCGCCGCGGGCCGGTTCGACCTCGTGCTCGCCGCGGGCGGGCTCCACCGGGTCGACGACCTGCCCGGCGCACTCGCCGAGATCCGCCGGGTGCTCGCCCGCGACGGGCTTTTGCTCGCGCTCTTTCCCGCGGGCTCGACCCTGGTCGAGCTGCGCACCTGCCTGATCGAGGCCGAGCTCGAGATCCTGGGTGGGGCGGCCTTGCGGGTTTTCCCGACCCTCGACCCGCGCGACGCCGCGGCGCTGTTGCAGCGGGCCGGGTTCGATTCACCGGTCGTCGACGTCGAGCGGGTCGACCTCGCCTACCGCGACCCGCTCCGCCTGTTGCTCGACTTGCGCGCGGTGGGCGAGAGTGCCGCCCTGGCGCCCGAGCTGCGCCGGCCGCTGCGGCGCGACGTGTTGGCCCGTGCGCTCGAGCTCTACCGGACCCGCTTCATGCGGTCGGACGGCACCCACCCCGTGACGGTGGAGCTCGTCCTGCTCGCCGGCTTCGGCGGCCCGCCGGTTGCGACGGTCGGTTAGGAGCCGAGCCGCTCGGCGCGCCGTTCGGGCGTGGTCGGGGCGACGAGCCGTTCCTCGAGCCAGGCGCAGACCCGCGAATCGAGAGCGGCGAGCGGGTCGACCGGGCGTACTTCGAACCACGCCACTTTGGGCGCGCCGTTGCTCGGCGCCTCGTAGAGGTAGAGGTCGAGGGCACAGCCGTCGACATCGTAACGCCGATATTGCGCTTGCCGCTCCTGCCGCTCGAGGTCGGGCCGGCCGAGCAGGGCCTCGACCGCATCGGCGCGCATGCCGATCAGGTGGACGGGCCGATCGAGGGCGGCGAGGCGCGCGGCTTCGACCGACATCGGCCGCGCCGCCCCGTCCGGCCGCGGATCGGACGCGCAGGAGGAGACCAGAACGCTCGTCACCCCGATCCCGAACCGAGCCCGGCCCCACCAGGAACGGCCGATCATGCTGCACCACCTCGACCAACGCAGGCCGCGAAACGATAACGCGGTGCAGCGAAAAAGCGAAGAGCCGATCAGCTCTCCAGCATCGAGACGCTGCCCGAGAGGCGCCCGCCGCGCTCGATCTCGAGCTCGCCGTAGCGGACCGTGCCCTGGACCCGGCCCGTGGAGCGGATCAAGAGGCGCTTGCGGACCGTGAGGTCACCCTCGTAGACGCCGCTGATCTCGGCCTCCTCGACCTCGGCCTTGCCGTTGGTGAAGCGGCCGGTCTCGGTGATCTCGATCGCCCGGGTCTCGTTCAAGGTCACCTGCACACTGCCCTCGACCACGAGCCGGTCGCATGCGGTGATCTCGCCCGAGAGGCTGATGCCCTGGCCGACGATCAGGCGCTTGCCCTCGCCGGCGTGCACGGCGGGCTGGGGCTTCGGGGCCTCGGCCGCCGCGACCGGGGCCGCGGGCCCGGTCGGGATGTCGACGGTGCGGCGGGGAAGCTCTGGCTGCATCGGTCTGGTCTCGCTCGAGGGACGCGGGAGGGGCGCTTCGGGAGCCTTCTCGCCGACCGCCGGGCGACCCGGCTCGGTGTCCTTCCTGCGGAACATGACTTGCTCCCTGCTGGCTCGCGGAGGCCGGGACACGACCCGGGAGCCGGGCCGCGACGCACGTCGCCGTGCGCGCGGAGCATTAATCGCCCGCCCCCGTCAAGTCAAACCCGGGAGCCCTCGACCCCGCGCACCACGGCCGCGCGCCGGCTTGCCCGGCGGGACGCCGGCCTCTATCGGGCAGCTCGAGGTCCGCGCGTTCCGGAGCCCGTCCATGCCGATCGCCCCGAGCCCCGAAGCCCCGCTCGACGTCCTCGGACTCGGCAACGCGATCGTCGACGTCTTGGCCTATTCGAGCGAGGAACTCGTGCGAGAACTCGGCCTCGTGAAGGGCGCGATGACCCTCGTCGACGAGGAGCGGGTCGAGTTCCTCTACCGCCGGATGGGACCGGCCCGCGAGGTCTCGGGCGGATCCTGCGCCAACACCATGGCGGCCCTCGCCGCACTCGGCGGCCGTCCCGCCTATATCGGCCGCGTGAAGGACGACGAGCTCGGCCGGGTCTTCGCCCACGACATCCGCGCGGCCGGGGTCACCTTCCGCGCGAAGCCCGCACCGAACGGCCCGGCGACCGCCCGCTGCCTGATCTTCGTCACCCCCGACGCGCAGCGCACCATGCAGACCTATCTGGGCGCCTGCGTCGAGCTCGGCCCCGAGGACGTCGAGCCCGAACTCGTCGCGGCCGCCCGTGTCCTCTACCTCGAGGGCTACCTCTGGGACCGACCGGAGGCCAAGGCCGCCTGCCGCAAGGCCATCGCGATCGCGCATCGGCACGGGCGGCAGGTGGCGCTCACCCTGTCCGACCCGTTCTGCGTCGGGCGCTGGCGGGAGGAGTTCCGCGAGCTCATCGAGCGGGAGGTCGACGTCCTGTTCGCCAACGAGGCCGAGATCACCGCCCTCTACGAGGCCTCGAGCTTCGACGAGGCCCTCCAGGAGGTCCGCCGCCATGTGCGCTTCGCGGCGCTGACCCGGGGTCCCAAGGGCTCGGTCGTGCTGCGCGGCGAGGAGGTCCACGTGATCGACGCCGCACCGATCGACCGGCTCGTGGACACCACGGGCGCGGGTGACCTCTACGCCGCCGGGTTCCTCTACGGGCTCGGCCGTGGCTTCGATCTCGGCGCCTGCGGCCGGCTCGGCAGCTTGTGCGCCGCCGAAATCATCCAGCAGTTCGGCGCCCGGGCCGAGCGGCCGCTGGGCCCCCTACTCCACCGGTTGCGCTGAACCGACGGCTGAAGGCGCGGGCGACGCGGCCGGCCCGTCGATCCGTTCGGCGAGGATCGCCGCGAGCCCGGCGAAGGCGGCCTCGCGCGCGGCCGCGGGAGCACCGGACGGGCCGAGCCGGGCCGGATCGAGCGTGCGCAGGCGGGCGAAGGCTGCGTCCAACCCCTCCGGGTGCGGCGCCGCCGACCCGCGCCCCTCCTGCCTCGAGCGGTGGTCGATCACCGGTTCCTCTCCACTGCGGCCCTTCGCCCTCGTGCACGCATAGCACGACTGGTGGCCCACGGGGGTGACACCGATCACCGGCGCATGCGCCGCCGCCGAGGCGTGGCAAGGCTGCCACGCGTCGGTCGGCGCTTGTCGGCGCCGTGCCGAGCGGCGAGCCTCGGACGGCAGGAGCGGCGAAGGGGAGGCCACGCGGATGGGACGGCTCGAGGGCAAGGTCGCTTGGGTGACGGGCGCGGGCAGCGGGATCGGTGCGGCGACCGCGCGTGCGCTCGCCGCGGAGGGGGCCGTGGTCGTGCTGAGCGGCCGGCGGCGCGGGCCGCTCGAGGAGGTGGCGCAGGGGATCGGTGCGGCGGCCTCGGTCGAGCCGTGCGACGTGACCGACCCGGAAGCGGTGCGCGGCGTGGTCGAGCGGATCGCCGCCCGATCCGGCCGACTCGACATCCTCGTGGCCAATGCCGGGGTCAACGTCGTCGAACGCGACTGGGCGCGGCTCGTGCCCGAGGACGCGGCGGCGATGATCGCCGGCAACCTCACGAGCGCGTTCCACAGCACCCTCGCCGTCCTGCCAGTCATGCGGGCGCAAAGGGACGGGGTCCTGGTGTTCACCGCCTCGATCGCCGGGCGGCTCGTCAAGCTTCTCTCGGGGCCGGCCTATACGGCGGCCAAGCACGGGCTCGTGGCGATGGGCCACGCCTTGAACATCCAGGAGGGCGTCAACGGCATCCGCGCGACGGTGATCCTGCCGGGCGAAGTCGCGACCCCGCTCCTCGACAAACGGCCGGTGCCGGTGCCTGCGCAGGAGCGGGCCCGGATGCTGCAGCCCGAGGACGTGGCCGATCTCGTCCGCTACGTGGTTTGCCTGCCGCCGCGGGTGACCCTGCCCGAGATCTGGATCACGCCCACCTGGAACCGGCTGCACCTGGGCGAGCTCGATGCGGCCGGGATGCCCCGGCCGGCGGCCCCGCCCTGGGAATGAGCCGCCGCGGCGGGCTCAGGTCGCCGCCGGCCGTGGCCGGTCGAGGTCGGGAAGGAACCAGACGAGGAGGCCGATCGCCGGGGTGAGGGCGACGCCTGTGAAGACCGCCTCGATCGAGGAGAGGTCGGCGAGCCAGCCGAGGACCGCGGCGGCCACCCCGCCCATGCCGAAGGCGAAGCCGAAGAACAGGCCGGCGATCATGCCGACCCGGCCGGGCAAGAGCTCCTGGGCGTAGACGACGATCGCCGGGAAGGCCGAGGCCATGAGGAAGCCCACGAGGACGGCGAGGACCGCGGTCCAGAAGAGCCCGAGGAACGGCATCGCGAGCGTCAAGGGCAGCACGCCGGCGATCGACAACCACAAGACCGGCTTCCTGCCGATCCGGTCGCCCAAGGGGCCGCCGAAGAAGGTGCCGGCAGCGGTCGCCGCGAGGAACAGGAAGAGGTGGAGCTGGGCCGCGCCGACCCCGACGCCGAAGCGGTGGATGAGATAGAACGCGTAATAGCTCTGGAAGAACGCGGTGTAGATGTTCTTCGAGAAGGTCAGCGCGATCAGCACGGCGAGGGCCACGACCACCGCCCGCCGGCCCACGGGCGGGGCCGGCCGCACCGCCGCGACCGGCCGCCGCCGCTGCTCCTCGAGATGCGCCGCGTACCAGCGGCCGACGCGGTGGAGAAGCACCAGTCCCAACAGGCCGAGGCCGAGGAACCAAGCGACGTGCGGCTGGCCGTTCGGCACCACGATCGCCGCCACGAGCAAAGGCCCGAGCGCCTGGCCGGAATTGCCGCCGACTTGGAACAGCGATTGGGCGAAGCCGTAACGGCCGCCGGAGGCGAGCCGGGCGACGCGCGAGGCCTCGGGGTGGAAGATCGAGGAGCCCACGCCGATCGCCGCCGCGGCCATCAGCACCGCGAGGAAGCCGCCGGCACCGGCCAAGAGCGCGATCCCGAAGCTCGAGGCCGCCATGCCGAACACCAACGAGAACGGCATCGGCCGTCGGTCGGTCCAGGCGCCGACGAAGGGTTGGAGGACCGAGGCGGTGAGCTGGAAGACGAGCGTGACGAGGCCGATCTGCGCGAAGCTCAGGCCCAGCGGCTCTTTGATGAGCGGATAGATCGAAAGGAGGACTGACTGCAGCGTGTCGTTGAGCA
>Ga0308391_1000585_pt1 | contig 15906 bp, 14 predicted proteins | sample Hotspr20Samplet1_FD_202363 | JGI IMG/M metagenome (GOLD analysis project Ga0308391, IMG submission 202363) | Hot spring phototrophic mat microbial communities from Octopus Spring, Yellowstone National Park, Wyoming, United States - 20050623_t1 ... | reverse complement strand
GCCGCCCGCCTTTGGCGGGCGGCGGCCCCACAAAATACCACCGACTCGCATTCAGAAACCCTTTGCATAGAATTGGTATTATAGCAGGCGATAATCCGACACGGCCAAAGGTCCTCGCACCACAAATCCTTCCCCCAGCGCTACCCCAATAAAATGCCCCATTTCTCTCGCCCTCGCCTCTAAATGCGGAAAAAAGGTAGGCCTTGTCAGGTAGGACGGTGGTTCCAACTCCCCCTCTTCTCGGAAAAACTGGCTTCGGTAGGCGGAGAGGAGGGATAGTTTGGCTTCCCAATAGGCAGAGATGTCTACCACGAGGCTGGGCATTTGCCATCGGTCCTGAATCATGAAGAGCACCTTATGGGGCCGATGAGGCGGATAGAGGGTGTGGATTTTTCGGAGGCCGCTCAGCCAGGCTGCGCGCTCTACGAGTCGGGCTGCTCGTCCATGGTCGGGATGCCGGTCTGCCAAGGCATTCGTAATCACGAGACGAGGGCGATACCGCCGAATAAGGTCTATCAAAGTCTTGAGACTCTCCGGCGTTTCCGTGAAGAATCCATCCTCCCATCCTAAGCAGAGGCGGGCTATGGGCTTCAAGATACGGGCTGCTTTTTGCGCTTCTTGCCAGCGCAGGGCGGGAGAACCCCGAGTGCCCAACTGCCCTGCTGTCAGTTCTACCATGACCAGCTTAGCGCCTTCGGCTCGCCAGCGCAAAAGCGTCCCCCCTGCCCCCAGCTCCGCATCATCCGGGTGCGCTACTATCGTCATCACATCCACGCCCACCTCACAAAGGTAGCTTAGCTTTGCAGGGTGCGGCAGGTCGGCTCCCTCGTTTGGCTCCTCTTAGGGCTCCTACGGGCCCAGAATGCCCACTACACGCTCCAAAGGCACTTTTTTGTGGGGACTCTGGCGCATGAGACGCCCCTCGCCGCCCTCCTAACCCCTGACCATCGGCTGATAATCGCAGGTGAGTATCAAGAGACACCCCAAATGCTACCAGACGGATGGATTGCCTGCGTCTCTGCTGAGGGGGAGATACTTTGGCAAATTCGGCCGGGGGGATTAGGACCTGATCGGATTTATGATCTGGCGCTTGCCGATAGTATCCTGTATTTTTGTGGGGTTACGGGTTCGGCGCTCACCCATCCCGAAGAGATGCCCCCCTCTCACCGGGCGGATTTCTGGGTGGGAGCGGTGCATGTGGAGACGGGGATTCTTCTTTGGCAGCGCCGCTGGGGAAGCCCCTACCCAGACTTTGCTTATACGCTCACGCTCTCTCCTTATCGTACCCTTCTGGTAGGCGGCGCCACCTGGGAAGATACTACGATTGGCCTCCAGCCTGTCCTCTTCGTTCTGAATGCCCGCAGTGGGGAAGTGCTTCAGCGACGTCTTTTCGGCCAGCCCGGCCATATCAAGCGCCTCCGCTTGGCCAAAAACGGCCTCTATGCCGCCATCGGCGAAATTCAAAACTACCCCGTCATCCTCGCTGTAGATGATGTCCTCCAAGTACTTTGGCGAATTTCCCTCCGCCAGCATCCCTTTCCCTCTCGTTTGGAGGCCCTCCTCATCCTAGGAAACGGCCTATGGCTCGTAGGCGGCCAGTACGAAGGGCAATGGGGCCTGAGCGCCATCGCCCCGGAAGGACGCGTCCTATGGGAAAAGACCTGGAGTCTACCAGCCGCGACGGGCACCCTCCTCAGCCTCGCCGAAGACCCCAACCAGCTTATTTGGGCCGCCGGCTACATCCAGAGCGAACGTATAGAACACCCCGAATACCGCGGCCAAAAAGACATCTGGCTTAGCCTCCTTTCCCCCCATGGCCGCCTCCTCTGGGAAAGAGCTCTCGGCGGCCCCTACCCCGAAAAAGCTATCGCCATCCTTCCCACGCCTACTTCTACCTTCCTCGTGGCTCAAAAAGAAAATCGCTTCACCGAAGCGCCCGTCCACGCTGATACATGGGTAGCTTTGCTGCGGGGCGAACCCTGCGATAGCTTATCTATCGTGCTGCGCCACGATGTCCCCTCCGGTAAAGAAAAAGCCGGCCGCTCCATCCGTTTCTGGGTGGAGCTCCCCAGCCACCTCAAACCTACCCGCATTGTATGGCATTTTAGCGATGGTACCTCTGCGGAAGGCTCCCCTGTAGAACGCATTTTCGGCACGCCCGGCACCTATGAAGTGTCCGCTACTCTATCCCTCCCTTACGGCTGCCCAGAAGTCGTCATCGGCCCCACCTTCCTCAAAATCACCCGCCCCTAACGGGAAAAAGCCGCCGCCTGAGCGCCGGCGCTAAATCCACCCGCAGCGAAATCAAATGCGAGTACAGCCCCTGCGAAAAGCCTGTAAAGTTCGCCAGCGCATAATCAATCCCAAAGTACCATATCCGAAACCCGACACCAGCCGTAGGATAAAAACTCAAGTATGATCGCCCATCCCACCGCCTCTGCCGCTGAAAGGTGGAAGCGCCTACCCGAAGCGCTACCCAGTCCCGATATTTGAGCTCTAAGCCCCCTGCTACATCTACACTGATGGGGCGCCCTGGCAGCAGTACATTCCGCATCCCGTCCGAAAAGGCTATCACATCCGCCATCGGCACCACCGAAAACCGCCTTTCCCCCCATAAAGCATACCGAGCCCCCACCCGAAACGACGGCCGCGTCCACTCAATAGAATTTTGAGGTATCTCATTGCCCGTCAGCCGAAATGCCTCCTCAAAAGTCTCCGTATTGAAGGTCCAAGCATTAAAGGTAGAAGTCGCATCATAGAGGGCTGCTCCTATCCGCAAAGGCCCCCGCCGATACAAGACCCCCACATCCAGTCCGAATCCCCACGCCGTCGCAAAAGGCCCTAACACCCGATGCACGACTTTCACACTCCCGCCTACCTGCCAGCTTGTATCGCGCACCAGCCGCGCATACGACAAGTATAAAGCCATATCCGCCACAGAAAACTTCGTTATCCGGGAAAAGTCATAGCTCTGCCCATCATAAAAGCGCAACGTATTCGGAATATCATCTATCCCTAACCGAATAAAGCTCACCGCAAACCGCTGATCCCTTTCCCGAAAAGGAAGGGCCAGCGCCCCATAGTCATACTTGGCCACGCTCCCAAAGTACTCACTGTGCATGAGCACAATCTGCGGGTAATCTGGGCCTGCCAGGAGCGCCGCAGGATTCCAGTAAGCCGCTGTCGCATCCTCCGCACTGCTCACCTGGGCATTCCCCAGTCCTGCTGCCCGCGCGCCCACCCCAATCTTGAGAAACTCATTGCTGTACTTAACCTGTGCCCAGCCAGCACCCCCTACGAGGACAAGTAACGCACCCCAATAACGCATATATCATCTATTTGCTCTATGTCTCCTCGCCAGTCTATGATGGCCATTTCTATGCGCTCTTTTTGCTCGGCTGCGGGTAAGGTACGGATTTTTTCTAAGAGTTCTTTGAGACGGCGCGGCATGAACTTCGTGCGCCGAGGGGGTTTCCCCTCAGCCATCTCCCAACCAAACTGGTCCACAATCCCATCAGAGAACAAATAAAAACTCATTCCTTCTTCCAGTCGTATCTCGTGGTTCTCAAAGGGCACTTGGCTCGCCAAGTTATCCCCCCCAATAGAACGCCGGGTGCCTTTGATCTCTATAAAGGTGCCATCCGGCCGGAAAAGATACAAAGGCCGCTTAGCCCCCGCAAAATGCATATAATGCTGACTATGGTCTATAAGACATAGGCCGATGTCCATTCCATCTTTGACCTTACTTTCTCCAATGGTGTTGTGAATGGTAGCCCGAAGCTCCTCATCTAACCGCTCCAAGTAAGTCGCCGCATCCTTGATCCCCTCCTCCTGCGAAAGCTTATTGAGCAAAGTAGAACCTATCATGCTCATAAAGGCCCCTGGCACCCCATGCCCCGTGCAATCCGCCAAAGCCAGCACACTTATCCGATCCGAAATCGGGTAAAAATAGTAAAAATCTCCACTCACCACATCTCTTGGCCAATACAATACAAACGATTCAGGCACTCGAGCGTAAAGCTGAGAGAGGTCTGGCAAGATAGCCATTTGAATCCGCCGAGCATACTGAATACTCTCCTCAATATCCCGCTTAGCCCGCTCTAAGGCTTCATTCTTTTCCTCTAAGAGACGTTTTTGTTCTTCAATGAGGGCATTACGTCGGGCTAACTCTGCATTGGCTTCTTTTTCCTTTTTGTTGGCCCGATAGAGGGTAATGATTCCAAACATGGCTGTAACCAGCACCAGAATGGCACTGACCAGAATAACGAGGGTCAACTGCCGAGCTTTTTCCGCTCGGATTTGCTCTTCCCGTAAAAGTTGGGCTTGCCGCTCCTTTTCTTTTTCAAAAAGGTACGACATCTCTAAACGGGTAAGGGCGCGGGTGTTTTCTTCATTGGAGAGGCGTCGGATGGTAGCTGCTAAGTCTCGGGCGACCTGGTAAGCTTTCTGATACTGCCCTATCTGCGCATACAGTTCACTCAGTTTGCTATAAACCTCCTCTAACTCTTGATATGCGCTTTGGGCCTCTAAGATGGGGCGAGCGGCCTCGTACTCCTGAATAGCATTCACATAAGATTTTTTCTGGTAATAGATATGCGCTCGGGTCAGATGGATTTGCGCTAAGAGGTAGGGGTCTTTACTTTTTTGAACATACTTAGCAGCTTTTTGTAGGTCCTTAAGAGCCTCTTCGTAGGCGCCCCGCTCAATATCTATCCGGGTGAGATTGATGAGGGCCGTGGCAGCGGCGGACCAGTTTTCTTCGGCTTCCGCTAATAAGCCACTCTCTTGTAAAAGGCTGCGCGCAGTTTGGTAATCTCCTATCTTGGCATAAGTAACCGCTAAGTTAGCGGCGACCCGAGCAGGAAAGTCGGAATTTTCTGCTAAGTACGCATACGTAGCCGCTTCACTATATGCCTGAAGGGCTTTATCGTACTGTTCCTGAGCATAATAAACATTCCCAATATTCATCATCACCATTGGCAGGCGAACCGTGTCCTGGTACTTATCACAGAGCTTGCGTGCATGCAAAAAGTTCTCTAAGGCTTTGGGATAATCTGCCTGCCGCTCATAGAGACTTCCGAGGTTCAGGTAGGCCCGAATTGCGATCACGGGATAAGGGGCTGCTTCTGCTATGGCCAAGGCCTGCTCCCACAGGGCCTTGGCCTGATTGAGGATGCCCTTTTCGTACAAGTCGCTCCCTACCTCAATAAGAAATTGGGCCAGCAATAGGTTATCCCCCCGAAGATGCGCTTCGCCTTGCTTCAAAAGCGTGTCCACTGCCTCTATCCGCCCTCCCTCTAACGCCGTCCGAATACGCTGAGCATAGCTCTCCTGCACCCACTTAAGCACACCTTTGCGCTTTCCCAGCTCCTCTAACCACCGAAGCACCACCAGCGCCGAGTCTATCATGCCCTGCTGACGATAGTATTCCGATAAACGGGCATACACATCATGCAGATGATCAGCTTCATCACTTTTCTCAGCTAAGCTCCTAGACTCTTCTAACAATGGTCGGGCCGAATCATAAAAACCCCGCTTGAGATAGAAATCAGCCAGATTGTTGAGAACCATGACTATAAGCCGAGGCTCGCCCTTCTGACGGGCTAAACTTAGGGCCTCCTGATAGGCTGAGAGTATTACGGCAGGATCTTCCTTGCGTCCCTCCAAAATAGCCGCCTGCAAACTCCTAAACTGCACCAGAATCCCCGTATCGGGTGGCAGGTACCGAAAAAGCGACTCCGCCCGCATCAAGGTTCGGTCCGACTCCTCATAACGCCCTAACTGATAATGCGCGGCCGCCTGATAATACCAGCCCAAAACCTGCCGTCGTAAGTCTTTCACCTTCTGCGCTCGCTCACTCAGTGCCCGAGCATAACTAAGCGCCTTCGCCGGGTCCACAGATAAATAAAGCCGAGATAAATTCGTATAAGCCGATAGCATCGTAGTATCGGCCACCTTAGGCCTACGCAAAAGCCCTTCCAGGGAGTCTATCTCCCTGTGCCGCTGACCCCATAAAAGCGCCAGTCCACCTATAACCCCAAGCCCAAATACACCCCAGAGACTTCGCACAATACCCTCCAAAGTAGCAAAAATCATCCCAAAATAGCCCCCCTCGCCTCCTCCCCTACCCAGTCCCCCCCTAAGAGCTTTATTCCTTCTCTATATATTCGCTGCATTGGAAGCCCCATCACATTATAAAAATCTCCCTGTATTTCAGCTATTCCTACCAAACCAATCAAATCTTGTGCCCCGTAGGCTCCAGCTTTATCCAGGCTGGATTTCGTCTCTAAGTACGCCTTCATTAGCCCTTCCGAAAGCTTGTGAAAGCGCACCGCTGTCCCTTCGTAAAAAACCCGCATCTTTTCCCCCCACGCCATAGCTACCCCTGTATATACCCAGTGCCAACGCCCCGACAATCGCCGCAAAAAAGCATAGGCCTCCTCCAAAGTCCGGGGCTTCCCTAAAACCTCTTCTCCTACTACCACGACCGTGTCGGCTCCGATCGCCAAACCGCCTAGCGGCAAGGGCAACGCCCACCGGACTTTCCGCATCGCCAGCGTCATCGCGACTTGCGGCGGCCTAAGCCCTTCCACTCCCTCTTCCTCATCCGGCGGCTCCATTACCTCCACTACATGCCCCAGCACCCGAATCAGCGCTTGCCGCCGCGGCGAGCGCGACACCAAAATCACCTTACGGACATCAGCTTTACCCGCTCCCACGAAGCAAAAGAAGGAAAACCAGCCCACTCCTAACTAAACTCCCATCCCGCCAAAATCACATAAAGTATCTCTTACGCTTGCCATCAATGCCGATATTAAATATCATATTATCCAGCTTTGCCATAGCTCTTACCATCCCATACATCTCCGCTGGTCTATCCAATAAACCGAAATACCTCCTCTTCTGAACTTCCCTATGTATGCTCGGGAATAGGGATTACTTCTCGTGCACCTATCCCCAAAATAACCCCAACTTCAAAGCTCCCTCCTCTACTCTCCACCACCCCCAGCTTTGCTTAGCCGTTTTCATGGAAGTTTAGCAGGACATACTGCAGGAAAAGGTATATCTAACCTAAAGGAAAAGTTAGAGTCTCACCCCAATACATCACCTTCAGCCCAATCAGAAAATAAAAGCAGCCGGCCCTTTTTACTAACTTTGCCCCCATGGAAAAACTTCAGAAAATATTCTCTTATAGCTTTTCTCTTATAAACCCCAAAAAATGGTATTTATGGATAGCCATCAACCTTATATTCAGATTTGCTCTCGCCTACTTTTATCCATGGTTTGATTATCTCTACATCCTGCGCCATCCTGGTGAGTATCTCGACTTTGAGTACTGCTTTTTTAAAGCATGCTGTTCCTGTAGTATATGCGACTATCTATGCCCAGCTGAGACTCTAGTAACGTGGGGCTGCTTTGGTCCTCATACGACAAGGCTCCCAGGGTATGCCATTATTTACTTACCATTTAGACTTTTCCTCCCCACATTCTACGCCATGATCTCAATGGCTATCCTACATGTCCTGATAGGAGCCATAGCTTCTTATCTATTAGCCAAAGCCGTATATATGGTCTCACATTCCAAGACACTATTTCTATTCACCTTTATTATGTATGGTCTAAATCCCTATGTAACCATGTTAGATATTACGCCGTATGCAGACGCTCTGAGTAATTACTTTGTCTCAATTTCTATCTACTTCATCACAGAATACATGATAAAACAAAACAGGTCCTTACTAATATACTCAGGCCTCCTTCTTGGATGGAGTGCCTTCATGAGACCAGCCAATATTCTCCTCTTTATACCCTCCAGCATAGCCCTCCTCCTCCTAATCAAAGAATCAAATGTAATAAAAAAGATAAAAACTGCTCTACTATTTCTTTACCCAGTTACCATCATAATGACCTCCTTCTATTTATATTATTACATCGAGACGGGAGAGTTATTTAGAATAAAATATCATCAATATTTTGATCATCCTTATGCTAGGAAGATACAACTCGTACATGGGCTCCTATGTTACCCAAATACAGATTTCTCACTAAAATACCCTCCCGGTTGTAGCTTCGGATCTCTCACTATGGGCTTCATAGATACCTCTATCGTTAGACGCGACGTACCATATCCTGCGGCAGCATATATCCCTAAGTTATGTTTTTACAGCGATGCTAAAGATCCTTTCAGAGCTTTTTTTTCAAAGTGCCCCCAAACAACTAAGTTTAACACAGATAGTCTCATGGTCATAAGAGATTTAGCTCATTTGGCAGTGAAAGTAAATGACGAAGAATTCTATGAAATAATAAAACTAATAGACCAAAAATTAGGAGAGTATATTGAGTCTGTGAAAAAAGAAAAGTATATAGATTATTACCTCATACTTCCCATAAAGGCTTATATTCACCTCATTACTGATAGCATGAAATACCAACATCAACTCACGTACTCAGGTTTTGGATATATAATCGGGGGGCTCTTAATAATCCTATTTCATAGTGCACCACAAATAATAGCTCTAATATTGCTGATACCCTCCATAATAATCTCTATTATGTCAAGGAATAAATTACTCCTGGCCTCCGCACTACTAACAACCTCCAGCATAGCCCTTGCATTCGCTTACATCTCCGTCGGACTATCCAACCAACCTAGATACCTCCTCTCCGGATTACCCTACATATGTTGGGGAATAGGCGTAATGACTTACTTTCTATACACCTATATTAAGAAGAAGAGCAAACTATGACCTTACCTGCATCAACTCAGACTACCTCTAAACCCCGACGAAACCGCCTGAGCCCTTCCTCAAAAGAAAACCAGTTTCCCCGATATAGATGTCCTGCGTCTAACGACCCTGCGGCCAAACTCTCCAATAACCGAACTAGATCGTCAGAAGTATCATAAAAATAGCTGCAATCTTCTAACTCTGCCTCCCCAGCAAAGCTCCTATGCAGAAAAAGCGGCTTCTGATGAGCCTGGGCCATCGGAAATGCCCCGCTAATCTGCGAGTCAAAATAAACTCTATGCTCCCTGTAGCGGTTGGGATGAATCAGCGCTAAAACCGCCTGAGACATCCTCACATACGCATGATATAGCGGAAACGGTACTATCTCTGAAAAGCTTACAAAAACTTCCTCCCATCCTCTCCCTTGAATCCGACTAAAAAAGTCTGCATAATCGCTGTGCGTCCCCACCGCCGGCCCCAGTAAAATAAACTGAAACCGCTCACGCCCTTCCAGCCGTTCCAGCACCTCTAAAAGCATCCGATAATCCCGACGCTTATATTCTACCCGTCCCGGAATGCAGATGTACACTTTGCCTTTCTCCCCTTGCACCGCGGGTATCTGAGCTTCCAAAGATGCGGGATAAACCCCCGTCCAAAGATAATCCGAGCGCATACGATATTTTTCAGGCAAGCGTCTGTATAGCCCCGGCCGCAAAACCCAGAAAAATCGTATATACTGCATCATCCGCCATTGAATCCAGCTAAATCGGCGAAGTTTAGCCAGATTATGAACGACCCCCACCTGTGCCGTGTCTGAACAGGCGCTCGCCAAGGCTAAAGGCTCCTTCCCATAAGCTGTAACATGCACAAGATGAGTAGGCCGAAAAGACTTTACTCTATCCATAAAGCGCCGAAAATTCTCTCTCCCCTCGTACGGAAGAAACCTATCTACCTCCGATAAGCTCCGATACAACCCCTCCCACAAAGGCGGAGCCGCTACGGCAATCGCCTCTGGCTTTAGGGCCGCCGCATACGCAATCAATGCCAAAGCTGTATCATGATGGTTAGCCGATAACTCCGAAATAAGTACGCGCATACATGGCCCGGTTATTTTTTCTTTCGCCAGCGAAGCCGCCAATCTGATAAGAGTTCTACCTGCCCCTCTGCAATCAGAATCTCAAGTATTTGCTCGGCGCTTTGGGGAAAGCGCCGCCGCAAAAAGCCCTGCACCTCCCTTACTGGGCGAGGCACTTCCATGTATGCTGCCAGCTCTGCTTGTAAAGCTTCTAATGTGCTTCCGCTTACCTCTTCTACTCGGTAATAGCCCCGACATACATCACATTGGCCGCAGGGGGGAATTTCCTCATCAAAGTATCGCAGGAGATACTGAGCTCGACAGATACTTCGCTGCTGATAATACCCCAGCATAAACCGTAACCGCACTTGGGCCGCCCGTAAAAGGTCCCGATACTTGTGCCGAATCGTCTCCCACTGCGTAGGCGTAGGCCGCCCACGCAACGATATAGCCAGCACTCCCTCTGGTAAGGCATCATGTTCTATCCACCCGAGCCGTCTCAGCCCCTCCAGCTCCCGATAAAGTTCCTCATACCCCACCCCCATTTCCTGAGCCCAATCTTGTAAATCTACATAAACCCCCTCCCGAAAGAGCGCTGCCCCTCCCAACCGCAATATCCATTCGGATTGGGGAGATAAAGGCTTGCCTTGCCACACCTCTGGACCTACGCGGGATCGGAGATAGGCACGCTGCCCGACCTCACCCCGAACCTCTAGAAGCCGTTCTTGGGAAAGCAGATGGAGCGCTTGTCGCAGGAGATGAGCTGAGACCTGTGCTCGCTGCGTTAGCTGGGAGAGCGATATTCGCAGCCTTCGCTCTGCTCCTGCCCACCCCTCCAACTGCCGATAAAAAGCCTGTAAAAAGGCATGCGCCGGATATTTCTCCTGAATGCGCCGCTCCATGTCCAGCGCATCCTGGGGACTATACAGGGCTACCGCATACGCTAATTCCCCATCCCGCCCCGCCCGTCCCACCTCTTGAAAGTACGCTTCCGGCTCCGCCGCCAAATCATAGTGCAGCACAAATCGGGTGTCGGGTTTGTCTATACCCATTCCAAAAGCGGAGGTCGCTACGATGATGCGAACTTTTTCTTGGATCCAAGCCTCTTGTACAGCGCTGCGAAGTTGCGAGGCCATCCCCGCATGATAGGCGGCTGCCGAGACACCCCAGCTCCGCAGTCGCTCCGCCACCTGCACAGCTCCCCGCTGTGAGCTCACATACACAATCCCACTACCTGATAGCTTTCTCACCGACTGCAAAAGTCGCTTGTCTTTATCTACATCATAAACTACTGCATAATAAAAATTTGGCCGATAGAACGGCTGCCGAATCACGACTGGCTCACGAAGCCCTAAAAGCTCTATGATGTCTTTTTGGACTCGGGCTGTGGCGGTCGCAGTAAGCGCTATCCATGGCACCTGTTCCCCTATTACGGCTCTTAGCGAGCCAAGCTCTAAGTACGCCCCCCGAAAATCATGTCCCCACTGACTAATGCAATGGGCTTCATCCACCGCCACCAGCCGAATCGGTAACCCCCGCAGAGCCTCCTGAAACGACTCCATCGCCAACCGTTCCGGCGAAGCATATAAGAACTGCACCTGTCCCTCTGTCGCCTCTTGTAGGGCCTTCTCCCGAAGGACCTTAGGCAAGGTACTATCTATGGCTACGGCTCCTACTCCCCGCCGCCGAAGGCCCTCCACCTGATCCCGCATGAGCGCTATCAAGGGCGATACCACCAGCGTCACCCCCCCAAATACCAACCCCGGCACCTGATAACAGAGCGACTTTCCCCCGCCCGTCGGCAAAAGCGCTAACACATCCCGCCCCGCCAGCACCGCCTCCACCACCTGCCCCTGCACCGGCCGAAACCCACCATACCCCCAAACCCGCCTAAGCACCTCCAAAGCCCGATCCATCATACCCCAAATCTGCACAAAAACCAAAAAACCTCCCCATCCCCCTCCCTACCCATCCGATGAAAACCTATAGCCAACTCTATATATCAGCAAGGCTCCCTCCCAGACTCCCAAAGTTGATGTACCTCCTTTTCAGACAGCGACAGGTGCGAACCCTTTAGAGGCGAAAAGCGTTAGTATTACACCCATGTCTCGGCACACCCGAACCGTACTCGGACTGAGCCTGCTTATCCTCGCTCTCCTCCAATGCAAAAAAGATAAACCGCAATCCTCCTCACCGCAATGTCCAGGCGTTGACACCATGACTATCACTTACCAAGGGTATGTAGCCAATGTCATGCGGCAGCACTGCACAAGCTGTCATGGAGGAAGTAACCCCTCCAAGGGTCTTGCTTTAGAAACCTACGACCAGGTCAAAAACTCCGCCCTCTCCGGTAAGTGGTACGCATCCATGGCAAACGGCTCCATGCCCCCCAGCGGTAAGCTCGACGATTGCACCTTAGCCAAACTCAAACGCTGGATAGATACGGGCTACCCCCAGTAATTTCTCCCTAAAGTTTCTCGCTATGGAAGCTAAATTGCGCGGGCTTATCGTGGGCTTGCTATGCGGGCCCCTCTTTTGGGCACAAAACGGCTCCTTAGCTGAAGCCCCAGAAAAAGTGCCTGTAACGGCTACCTTCAAAGGCACTCGCTTACTCAACTACCATACCATACAAACGCTCCCGAAAAACCACTGGGAGTTTCGGGTGGCGCACCGCTTTGGAGATGTGGGAAGTGGTATCAAACGCTTGTGGGGGATTGATGATGGGGCCCGCGTGCGTCTGAGTCTGGACTATGCGCCGTGGAACTTTCTGACCTTAGGCATGGAGCGCTCAGGTGAAGGCCCCCTGTATAACGTCTATCTTAAGGCCCGCCTCCTCACCCAAACAACACCCGGCGGCATACCCGTGTCCGTAGGTTATTATGGAGCCGTCTTTTATGCCGATGTCCCCGCCGAAACCTGGGAGCACCGCCTACAATACCTCCACCAGCTTTTCGTAGCGAGAAAGTTTTCCCGGCGCTTCTCTGCCCAAGTGGGCCTGGCTTATCTTCATCAGAATTACGCCTTAGCCCCCACCGCTCCTAATGATTATTTTCTGCTTCCCCTTCTTTTGCGCTTCAAAACCCTCAAACGTCTCACCATAGGAGCCGAAGCCGCCCTCCCCCTATGGGAAAATAAGTTAGAGGGCGATGCACCAAGTTCTTATCTCCCTGGCTATGCGCCCGCTATCGGCCTTGTAATAGAAATAGAGACGGGCGGGCATGTCTTTCAACTGGGTGTGAGCCGGGTAAGCGGCATTGCCGAACCCCATACCCTGCTCAACCGCGGCCAATCCTGGCGTTTCGGCTTCAACATCTCTCGTATCTTCTCCCCGAAGGATCCCAGCTTACAGTAGCCTATGCGAACCTACCTGATAGCCGTCATCCTGGCAGGATATGCGCAGATGTACAAAACCGACACGCTCTCCATAAGCTTTTATTCTGATGCCCCGCTGGAAAAAATTTCTGCTGAAAGTCGTAAGGGCAGTTATAGCGTTATTCACTTTGGTCCCGATACGGTGTATGTGCGAGTTCCCATTCGGAGCTTTGAGTTTCCTAATAAGCTCATGCAGGAGCACTTCAACGAAGACTATTTAGAAAGCGACCGCTATCCCTATGCGTATTTTCGTGGGAAGCTCATAGCCCCCATTCCTCTAAATGAGCCTGGCGAATACGCTGTAAGCGCTGAAGGTGACCTCACCATCCACGGTAAAGCCCAGCACCGCCTGCTCAGCGGTGTCTTCCAAGTCTTACCGGATAAGCGCGTGATCCTGCGCGGCAAGTTTCTCGTACGGCCCGCCGACCATGACATCAAAATCCCGAAAATGCTCTGGCAAAAAATCGCCGAAGAGGTAGAAGTGCGCTTCTTCGGACAATACCGCCCCGAAAATGCTAAATAGCCCCCACCCTATCATGCCTCAGCCCTCTGGGCCTTTTTATCAATAACTTGGGAAAGTCCCTATCCACAATGCCCCCTCCTGCTCGCCCAATACCAGAAGCAAGAACGGACAAAGGCATGATGCCTGCGATTGAGATTTTTTCCCAGAGGCGCCTTAGCTGAGCTATCGGCCCCACCTTTTCTTTTGATGGCGGATAGAAGCTAACATACATTGCGGCCCAAATACTCTTAGGTGGGTAGAGAGGTCGTATTTTTGTCTGCATGAGTCATCTCCTATTAGAGAAGGGCGTAGCCCCTGGCGTGGCTTTGATCCGCCTCAATCGGCCCGAAAGTCTAAATGCCCTCAATCGAGCCTTAGTGGCGGACCTCACCCAAATGCTTTTAGACTTAGACCAAGATTCGGAGGTGCGCGCAATAGTGATCACAGGGAATGAGCGGGCCTTTGCGGCAGGAGCCGACATCAAGGAAATGGCCGGCGACTCAGCCATAGACATGCTGATTCTGGACCAGTTTCAGAAGTGGGACCAGATCAAGCGGCTCAAAAAGCCTTTGATTGCGGCCGTTAGTGGATATGCATTAGGGGGAGGATGTGAATTAGCCATGTTATGTGATATTATCATTGCCAGTGAGACGGCGCAGTTTGGCCAACCTGAAATCAAGATAGGGGTGATTCCCGGAGCTGGGGGCACCCAGCGCCTTACCCGGGCTATTGGCAAATCCCGAGCTATGGAGTACATCCTGACGGGGCGGTTTTTCTCAGCGCAGCAAGCCTACGAGTGGGGCCTCGTGAGCCGGGTCGTGCCCGTAGAACTCTACTTAGAAGAAGCCATCAAGCTGGCCGCCGAAATCGCCTCCATGCCCCCCATCGCCGTACAACTCGCCAAACAGGCCATCCTCAAAAGCTATGAGCTCTCCCTTGAGGAGGGCCTCCACTTTGAGCGGCGCAACTTCTACCTCCTCTTCGCCACCGAAGACCAAAAAGAAGGCATGAAAGCCTTCATGGAGAAACGTTCCCCGCAGTGGAAGGGGCGATAGCCTCCCATGGGAAAGATTCGGCATAGCTTTCAGCCAGGCCCCGCCCAACTTCATCCCTCTGTAGCTCCCCTCATCCAAGAAGCCTTAGAGACAGGCATTCTCACCCGCTATCATCGGGACGAGGTATGGGTAGAACTCTTTGCGCAGGCGCAGGAAGCTTTGAAGAAGCACTTAGGGGCCCCAGAGGAATGGCTGGTAGCCTTTTGTAGCGGGGCCACAGAAGCATGGCATATCTGGATTCAGGCAACGGCAGACCAGACAGCGCTCCATGTGAGCCAAGGCGCTTTTGGGGATCGCTGGTTTGAACTGCGAAAAGCTATCAGCACCTTCGCTAAAAAATACGCATGGGACTTTGCTCAGCCTTCTCAGGAGCAATTTCAGGCGCTCGCCGCCCAATACCCAGGGATTGGAACCGTGGCCTTAGTGCAGGTAGAAACTTCGGTAGGGGCGGTATTGCCCCAGCTGGAAAAATGGCGAGCCGCTTTCCCCGAAACGCTCATAGCTCTGGATGCCACCAGCAGCTTAGGTGCGCTCCCCGTGCCCTGGCATGCTGTGGACTTTGTGTTTGCCTCAGCTCAAAAGGGTTTAGGACTGCCCGCAGGCTTCGGAGTCTTACTAATCTCGTCTCGGTGTATTCAGCTTTTCCGGGATTACCCCGCAATAGCCTATAACTCCCTTTCCCGCATCCTCCACATGGCGCAAATGCATCAGCCCATCTCCACGCCGAACCTGCTGGGAATTTACCTTATTGCCAAAAGCCTGCCTGCGCGGGGGACAGTAGAAGAAATCGCTCCCCAGATAGAGAAGCGCGCAGCCAAACTCTATGCGGCTTTTGCAGAGGAGGGATATGAGCCTCTTTTGCCGGAGCCATATCGGGCCGCCACCGTGCTTACCTTCAAAGCCCCCTCCGAAGACACGCTTAGGAAACTCCATCAGCAGGCAGAAGCCGCAGGACTCTACTTAGGACGGGGATATGGACCGCATAAGGGAAGCACTTTTCGGGTGGCCAACTTCCCGGCTCTGCCTGATGAGGCGTATGAGGAGCTTTTGGAGGTGCTAAGGAGCGTCCAGTAAAATCTACGGCAGAGTTCTCGGCACTGGCTGGTATTTGTCTCTAATACCATTTGCAATCAAAAACCTTCTGAATGAAGAGAGATGTTTTGGCGGCGGCCAGCC
>Ga0308391_1000581_pt1 | contig 15983 bp, 10 predicted proteins | sample Hotspr20Samplet1_FD_202363 | JGI IMG/M metagenome (GOLD analysis project Ga0308391, IMG submission 202363) | Hot spring phototrophic mat microbial communities from Octopus Spring, Yellowstone National Park, Wyoming, United States - 20050623_t1 ... | reverse complement strand
ATCCCACGACGGAGATTCTCCTCGGCGCCCTCTCGCCCGAGATTCCTGTCGAGCGCATCGGCCTGGCCGCCGACTGGCGCCGCCAACTGCGCGTGGTGTTCCGCGTGGCCGGGGCTGCGCGGCCGGGGCTGGCGGGCCGTTGACGGAATCGCTTCCGTCGCGCTGGTCCGCCGCGCGGTGCTGGTTTATACTGCAAGTCTAGGAGAAACGAACACATGTCCAGCCATTCACGCGCGCTCGGGTTTCTGCTAGCACTCAGTGGGCTTGTCGTCGGGCTCGGATGCGGCCGCGGGGAGTATCGCAGACAGGAGGTCTACTATCTGGTCGCCGCCAACATCAATCTGCCTTACTGGCAGAGCGCCAAGAACGGCCTGTTTCGCGCCGCGGCTGAGCTCGGCGTATCGGCCGATGTGAGAGGTCCGGAAACTTACGATCCGAAGGCGCAGCGGGAGGAGTTCTTGAAGCTCGTCGCCATGGAGCGGCAGCCAGCCGGCATCCTGGTTTCGCCCGCCTCGGCGGAACTGATGCGAGACGCCATCGACCAGGCGGTGGCCAAAGGCATCAAGGTCATCACCATCGACTCGGATGCGCCCGGCAGCAAGCGCCTGTTCTTCGTCGGCACCGACAACTATGACGTCGGCGCCCGCTCGGCCGAATATCTGGCGCAGCGGCTCAATCGCGCCGGCAACGTCGTCGTCTTCACCATCGCCGGACAAGTCAATCTTGAGGAGCGGCTGCGGGGCTACCGGGATGTGTTCGCCGCCTATCCGGCGATTCGCATCATCGAGACGGTGGACATCAAAGGCGACGCGGTGGTCGCTTTCGACCGCACCAAGCTGATCGTGGCCAAGGAACTCGGGCGCGTGGATGCTTTCGCGTGTCTAGAGGCGATCGCCTGCCCGGAGGTGGCCGAGGTCCTGAGCCGCAACAACGTGCGCAACAAGGTGGTGGTCGCCATGGATGTAAGCGAGCGGACGCTCGAATGGATCCAGAAGGGCATGATCCAGGCCACCTTTGCGCAGCGCCCGTACACGATGGCTTACGTGGGACTACGAATGCTGGCCGACCTGAACCGTTATCCGCCGGCTCAGCTTGAGGCCACGCGGTCGCTCGCCACGGTGCCGCAGTTTGTCGACACGGGCGTGAGCCTGGTGGATCGCTCCAACGTCGAGCAGTTCCTCAAGGACCAGGCGGCCCAGAGCGAGTGAGCGGGAGGGCTTCAACAACGGCGGCCGCAGCAGGATGATCGCCGATGGCGGCGCGGGTCTTCTCCGAACTTCGCAAAGCCCTCGCGGACCTCAGTCCGAACCAGGTTCGAGCGGCCGCTGAGCGCTATCCGACCATCCGAATCGTGGCGTCGCGTGAAGCCGCCTTCGGCGCGATCGAGCGGTTCCTCGATTCCGGCCCAAGCTCAGAAGCCCGTCGCCTCGAACGATCCTTGGTGCTCGACCGCAACGGCGAGGGCGCGGCGCGCGCGGACTTCGATCTCGAGATCTACGAGGCCGGTCTGGAGAGGCCCGAGCATGCCTTCGCCTTCGATCCGGAGCAGCCCGATCGGCTGGTCGAAGAGGTTTTGGCGCGGCGCCAAGAGCTCGGCCTGCCGCTGGCTCGCCTCTTTGCCGCCTTCCGCCGGCGAGTGACCGCGCAGGTGATCACGTGCATCTGCAAGGAAAACGCTCTGATCGCCGCCGTCTCCGCGCTGCCTAACCTGGCGCTCGGCCTGCACCTGGCGCCCTCGGCTTTGACGGAGATGGCCTCCGACACCACGTTGCTGACAGCCAATCAGATTCGAATGTTGTTCCTGCTTGCGGCGGCAAGCGACCGAGAGATCGGCTACCGCGCCCAGCGCGCCGAGATCGCTTCGGTGATTGCCGCCGCCTTTGGCTGGCGAGCGCTGGCGCGCCAACTGGCCGGCAAAATCCCCTTCGGCGCCGGGCTGATTCCCAAGGCGGCTATCGCCTACGCCGGCACATGGGTGGTGGGTAGCTCGGCCGAACGCTACTACCGCTTGGGATTCGGCTACACGCGCCAGGAGCGGCGCGAGCTGTTTCGCGAGGCGTACGAGCGCGGTCGGGCGCTGGCGCGGCATCTGGCCGAGGCCATCCGCATCGGCCGCGGCCGGGCGCTCGAGGGCTCGAAGCCGTGAGCGAGCTGCCGGTTGCCATCGTCACCGGCGCCAGCCGCGGCATCGGCCGCGGCATCGCCGTCGAGCTGGCGCGCACGCACCGCGTCGTAGCCACCTACCGGGGCCGTCGCGATGCCGCCGAATCCTTGCGCGAGGCCACCGGTGTTGAAATCTTCCAGTGCGACGTCTCCTCGGCGGCAGATCGGGCGGCGCTCATCGAGTTCACCCGCCGACGTTTTGGGCGGCTCGATCTCCTCGTCAACAACGCCGGCATCGCCCCGCGCGAGCGGCTCGACGTCGTCGAGGCTACCGAGGCCAGCTTTGACGAGTTGATCGCCACGAACCTCAAGGGGCCGCATTTCCTGACCCAGCTCGCCGCGCGCTGGATGCTCGAGCAGGCGAGCGGCCGCATCGTGTTCGTCACCTCGATTTCGGCCTATACCGCTTCGGTGAACCGCGCCGAGTACTGCATTTCGAAAGCGGGCCTGAGCATGAGCGCTGCCGTCTGGGCCGCCCGGCTGGCCCCCCACGGCATTCTGGTCTTCGAAGTCCGTCCGGGCATCGTTCGCACCGACATGATCGCCCGCGTCCAACAGCTCTATGAAGAGCGGATCGCCTCCGGGCTCCTTCCACAACGCCGCATGGGCGAGCCGGAGGATGTGGCCCGCGCAGTACGCGCCATCGCCGACGGACTGCTCGACTACTGCGCCGGCCAGGTGATCGACGCCGACGGCGGATTCCACCTGCGGACGCTGTAGAGGTCCCCGGCTTTCCCTTATCCTCGGGAAGAAAGTCGTTGAGCGCCGCACAGGCGCCGGACCAAGGAGGCAAAAGGAACCATGCAACGGCGAATTGCACCTGTTGCCCTGGCTGCGCTGGCAGCCGGTTTGACCGGTTTGGTGCTGGGGAACTTCCGCGCGAACCAATCGACGGTGGAGGCGGCGGCGCCCGCCCCACAAGCGCCCGCTTCAGACAAGCTTCGCATCATCGTCTTCGGAGCCCATCCGGATGACGCTGAGTTTATGACCGCCGGCGTGGCGATGAAGTGGGCGCGCCTGGGCCACGATGTCAAATTTGTTTCGACCACCAACGGCGACATCGGCCATTGGCAGATGGCGGGCGGGCCGCTGGCTCACCGCCGCACCCGGGAGGTGATCGAGGTGGCGCGGCGGCTCGGCGTCACCACGCAAGTGCTCGACATTCACGACGGCGAGATCATGCCGACGCTCGAGAACCGCAAGATCATCACGCGCCTGATCCGGGACTGGAACGCCGATGTCGTCATCACCCATCGGCCGAACGACTACCATCCCGACCACCGTTACACGTCGATCCTCGTTCAGGACTCGGCCTTCATGGTGACCGTGCCCTTCTTCTGCCCGGACGTTCCGGCGCTTCAGACCAACCCGGTCTTTCTTTACTCCTCCGACCGTTTCGAACGGCCGAACCCGTTCCGGCCCGACGTCGCCGTCTCGATCGACGACGTCATCGAGCCGACCGTCGACGCCTTGATGGTCATGGTCTCTCAGCTTCATGAAGGCGGCGCCAACGGCCATGCGGGCCTCTATCCGGAGGATCCGGCCGGGCGCAAGCAGCGCGAAGAGCAGGTGCGCAAGAACCTGCTGGGCCGCTACGCCGCCCTGGCGGACCGTTTCCGCCCGGTCTTGATCGAACGCTACGGCAAGACGCAGGGCAGCCAGGTCCGTTACGCCCAAGCCTTCGAAATCTGCGAGTACGGCCGGCGGCCGGACAAGGAGGAGCTCAAGCGGATCTTCCCGTTCTAGCCGGATCCGGCACTCGTCGATTTTGGATCACCGCTTGCGGCGCGGGCATCTACTGAAGCGTGGAATATCGCGCGCTCTTTCTTGCCCTCGCCGTTTTGACGTCGGCGCCCGCGGCTGAGTCCGAGTCCGGCGCCGTGACCGAGCGAGCCGCCCGGGAGCAAGATCCCGCGGCGGTGGCCTTCGTGGTAGGCGGCATCGTTCCCAAAGAGGCGTCGTATCGGCCGCTCAACGGGAAGGAACGCTGGCGCCTGTTCTTGAACGAAAGCTTCGCCTTCAAAGGCGGCGCCTATTTTCGCGCCTTCGGCGCCGCACTGCCGGATCACCTCAATAACCGCCCCGAGGACTGGGGACAGGGTTCGGACGGATATTTCGCGCGGGCCGGCGATCGATTTACGCGCTTTACCCTCTCGACGGCCTTCGGGCACCTCGGCGCCGCGGCCACTGGCCTCGAGCCACGTTACGTGCGCTCGAAGGCGGACGGCTTCGGAAAGCGATTCCTGCATGCCTCGCAGCTTGCCGTGCTGACCTACGACCGCGAGGGGAAAAAGACCTTCTACTGGAGCCGCTTTGCGGGGGCCTTCGCCGGCGAGGCGATCTCGGCCTCCTGGAATCCGGCGGTCCGGTGGGAGGTGCGCGGCTACCAGGGCGCCGCCCAGCAGGTCGCCGCAGCGTGGCTGTTCAACATCATTCGGGAATTTTCCCCCGATATCAAGCGCCTGTTCGTGCGGCCGAAAACGCAGTGAAGACGCGGGCCGCTGCTCACCGGATCAGAATCGATACGGGCGGCGAGATCACTCCCGCGACGCCGATGACAAGAGGCTGCCGACCTGAGGCGAGCCCCTGCGGCACCTGCACGTTGATCTGATAAAGACCGGTCCAGCCAGGCGCATGGCCGCTGAACAAGACCCGCGCAGGAATACCGCCGATCGCCACCTCCGGCCTTTCGATCGTCTCCTCCAGTTCTGCGGCGGCATTCCACCGCACCGCTCCCAAGCCGGTGGCGTAGATCTCGACCCATTCGCCCGGAGCGGCCGGCCGTTCGGCGGTCGAGCGCCCGACCCCCGCCACGGTCACCGCTCCCGTGCCGTCGGCCAGCAAGAATACAGCCGGCGCGACCGCGGCGAGCCTGAGCGGCACGGGTTCGGACGACCCCGCCGGACTCGCCACCCGGAGCTCGACGCTTCCGGGCGCGAGCTCGAGCGGAACGACGAAGTTGATCCGGGAGTCGCTCACGTAGTGCAGCCGCGCCGGGCGGCCGCCCACGAAGACCTGGACGCCCGCCAGGCGGTCGGGCAATGGCAGGCTGGTGGCGCTCGCCGTGGCGCCTGCGGCCAAATTGGCGCCGAAGATGGCGGCGAAGGAGCCCGGTGCGAGCTCCGCCCCGTAGTTAGCCACATTGACCACACCGCCGGCTGAGACGATCGGCCGGCCGACGGCGGTCACCGTGGCGGCCACTTGGGGCGCGCCGCCGGCGACGGTGATCCGCAGCCGGTTGCTTCCCTGCCCCGGCGTCCAGCGAAGCCGCGCCACCCCGTCCTCGCCGGTGACGGGCTCGGCCGGCTCGATGCGGCCGCCGCCTTCGACGGCCACGGCGAGCCGCACGCCCGGATAGGGTAACTCGTTGACATCAGTAAGCCGGACGACCACCGGCTCACGCAGCGGCACGCCCGGCGCGGCCGGCTGCCGGTCGCCGGAGACGACCGCCAGGCGCACCTCCGAGGGCGCGAGCACGGCCAGCCGCGCCACGGCCTCCCCCCAGGCGCCGCCGGGGATGCTTGCCACCAGCTCGCCGACGCCGGCCCGCAGCCCGTGCACGGCGAACGCGGCGCTCGAGGTCCCGGCTCGGATCGTCACCGAACCGGGCAGCCCGAGCGCGCCGTCGGGCGAGGCGAGCAGCACGCTGAGATCCGTCTCGGCGGGCGACTGCAAGCTTACTCGTACCGGCGCCGTGCCTCCCAGCAGAACACCGGCCGCCGGGAAGGCCGACAGATGAAGAGCCTTACGCAAGCTCGTGTCGGCCGAGGCGCGCCCGCCGGTGGCGCGCGCGAAGAAGCCCTCGAATTCGCGCCGGTAGCGATCGAGCTGTTCGATCGCCTGCGCCTCGTCGGCGCTTGCCGGCCGAGTGACCAAGATGAAGGCGAAGCGGAATCGGCGCTGCGCCACGGTATGATCGGGCGTGCGTCGGCCCTCGGCCGCGATCACCTCCTCGACGGAGATGTTGCGCCGCGTGCCGTTGAAGGAGACGCCCGGCTGAGGGATGCGACCGGGGTTGGTGATCGTCGAGTTGACCACCAGAAAGGTGTCGGGCACCTCCCAGGGCGGCCGCAGCCCCATCAGGTACTGGTCTAGCGGCGAAAAGCCTTCCACGGCGGCCACCGTAACGAAGCGGCCCGCCTCGGCCGGGCCGGGGCAACTCTGGAGTTGGCGGTCGCAGATCCGGTTTCCCTCAAGCAGCGAGGCCTCGGAGTTGAAGGAGAAGTTCCAGTGGGCGCCCTGCCGGCCGAGCATGGGCCGCGCGCGCGGGTCGGCAGGATCGCGGATGCTGGCATAGGCCAGGAACAGATGGCCGGCCTCGTGCCCGAGCACGGTCAGGGGCGTATCGCCGGCGGGCCGCCGGGCCGGCAGGACCGCGTTGGGCTCGACCGGGTACTGGTTGAGGGGACCCATGTTGAGCACGGCCTGAAGGCGGCGAGGCGAGCCGAACTCCCGGCCGACATCCACGGGCGGATCGCCGTAGCCCGTGCGGTTGTTGCGCACCGTCAGCTCGTAAGCGATGGCGTTCGGCGAGGCTTCGACGCCGAGGTTATTGTAAATGACGAGGTAGTCGTAGGCATCTTCTTGAGTTTGATAGAACTTCTGCGCGGCCAGCACAATGTCGAGCTCCTCGACCTCGGTGAAGCGCTCGACGACGGCGCCGGCAAACTCCCCCCCGCCGGCGCTCAGGAAGGAAACGACGGCCGTCGAGCCGCGCAGTCCTCCCGGAGCGATGCCCACCACTGCGGTGCGGGAATTCACGCCCGAATAGGCGAACTGGATGCGCCCTTCGGGGTAGAGGCGCACCTGAAAAGTCTGCCGCGGAGCGCCGCCGAACTCGCTGTACTCGGGCACGGAAACCCAGCTCACCACGACGCGACCCGCCTCGAGCAGCACAGAGACGGTCGCGGCGGGGCGCGAAGGGTCCAGGTCACGAAATAGGGGGGCAATCCGCGGCGGACCCGAGGTGACGCGCCCGAGCGAACGCGCGGAGGTGGACACATCGGGCTCGTTGAACGTCAAGTTGCCGTCGGAGTTCAGATAAACCGAGCGATAGGAGGCGCCGAAGAACGGGAAAGCGAACGGCAGCTCGATGAGCCGGCTGTCGTCATCGTCGAGGCCCTCGATCCGGCGGCCGCGAAAGGCCGCCTCCGCGTCATAGCTCGCCGCCCCGGTCTCGAAGCGGTAGCGCGAGGCGGCGGGGCTCGAAGGCAGGAACGTGACGGTGCGCTGGTCCAGATTGAACGGATTGCGGCGCGAGACGATGTCGCCGGCGTCCTCAAGGATGGCGATCTGGCCGACGACGCGGCCGGCGGGCCGCTCGGCGGCGCCCACGCCAAACCGCCTCGGCTTCCCGCGCTCGGCGCGGCGCCTCTCGGCCTGCCGGTGAAGCTGGATCTCTTCCTGCCAGCCGTCGCGGTGCGTGCCGCACAAGACCTTCTCTTCGCGCGCGCCGAGCGGGCTCCAGGCGAGCGCGAGCGCGAGCAGAAGGCCGACAAGCCGCGACATGGGTTTCAAATTATTCGAATAGCTCACATTTTAGGGCACTGCTCGGGCTGAGCTGAGGTGCCCTGCCCGATTGGGGAAGGCTTCCTCGCCGGGCGTTTGGGCGACCGGATCATCATCAGGCCACCAACTCGGCCTCATACCCCGGCCAGTCCGCAGCCGGAAACGGGGTGGGCGCGCCGGCACGCTCTAAAGAGAGCATCAACACATCGAGCGTGTCGGCGCGGACGAAGCCGGCAGTGGTGTTGACGACGAACGTCGCCGGTTTGCCGGTCCGGTCGCGCAGCAGCCAGCAGACGCCCGGTTGCGGCTCTTTGGAAAGTGGTCCGTCTGCGGCGCGCCGAATCGTCTCGAACAGTTGCCCGCCGGGCGAGAAGAACTGATGGCTGTCGCCGGATTCTTCGAACACTTCCGCCGAGGTTGTCACTCGGATCGGTTCCGGCATGCCGGGCAGGCGTGCAGCATAGGTCCTCACATCCAGCGGTCGCCACTCCAAATCGACGGGTCGGCTTGCGTTGCGGCCCATGGCGTGGTCGAGCCGCGCCAGGTCGTAGGGCGGTTCCGGCAGCGCCGGGACGGCCAAGTCCTCCCGCGCCACAGCGTCCAGATCCAACGGCGCCTCGGCAGCCGAAGAAACCTCGTGTTCGATCTGGGCCAAGAACCGCTGCCGGGCCGCCTCGCGCGCTTCGCGGCCGGCCAGCGTGACCTCCTCAAACCGCTTGGGCAACTTCGAGAGAATCGGCTGAAGGCGGCCGACGATGCCCTGGAAAAGCTGAATCCGTTCGCCGACGGCGAAGTAGACATCCGCCTCGACCGTATCCTTGTAAGCGAAGTTCAGAATCTTGACCCGCGGCCGCTCCTGTCCCAGCCGATCAATGCGTCCGATGCGCTGCTCAATCCTCATCGGGTTCCAGGGCAGATCGTAGTTGGCCAGCACGCCCGCCGCCTGCAAGTTCAGGCCTTCCCCGGCGGCGTCCGAGCAAACCAGCAGACGCACCCGGCCGGTCTTCAGCCGGCGTTTGATCTCCTCTTTGCTGCACGCAATCCATCGCCCGCTCGCGTCGCGCCAGGCGCCGCCTGAGCCCGAGTAACTGGCCACCGGCACATCCGGCAGCTCGCGCGCCAGGAATTCGCGCAGATACTCCATCGTATCGGTAAACTGCGTGAAGACGATTGCCGATTCGGAATCCTGCGTGAACACGCTCACCAACTCGGCGCGCAGCCGCCGCGCCTTGGTGTCCGTGTTCAGCTTGGCGATCGCCCGAAGCAGCTCGAGGATCCGCTCGCGCTCCTCCAGCTCCGCCGCCGATGCGGCCAGCTCGGCCGCCTCTTCCGGCGCCATTGCCTCATCGGCGGTTTCGTCCAGCGAGACGTCTTCCTCGCTCAAGCCGAGCTTTTCCAGGCGCGCATTGAGAGTTCGTTTTAAAGCCTCGAAGCTGGAGGCCAGGCGCCGCCGGTAGACCGTCATCACAAAGCCGATGGCCGTGCGCTTGTCGGAGGCCGCTTTCGAGTAGGTCTCCGAGATGTAGTCCTCCACCTGCGCGTACAGCTCGCTCTCGGCCGGAGTCATCTCCACCGGAATATCTTTCACCTCGCGCTCGGCCAGAGGCAGATCGAGCTTACCGGCGCGCCGGTAGGAGCGCAGCAGCTCCCGGGTGTGCCGCACCATCCGCCAGCGCAGCGGCGAGCACGCCTTCAGCACCTCAACGAGCGCCCTGCGCGCCTCGCCATCCAGCATCCGCCGCGGCGCCTGGGCCGCATCGCGCAGCGCCCGGATCACCTTCGTCCGCTTGATCGGCGACAGATTCGGCGTCAACGCCGCGAGCTCGGCGTCCGTCAGGGCTCCGAAATACGCCTCGCAATCGCGGAACCATGCCGTCATGAGATCGAGCGTCTCCGGCGACGGGTTGCCGCTCGCCCAGGAAAAATACTTGAGAAAGGCGTGCGGCTCAGCCGCCCACATCGGCGGCAGCCCAAGCAGGTCCATCAAGTCCCACAGCTCGACCGGGTGCACCTGCATGGGCGTCGCCGTCAGCAACAACAAGCTCTGGCAGCGCCGCGCCAGCTCCCGCATCAGGCTCAACAGCGCGTTCGGCCCTTTCTCCTGTTCGGTGCCCGCGCCGCGCCGCCGTGCATGGTGCGCTTCATCGAGCAACACCAAATCCCAAGGCTCGGCCTCGAGCAGTTCCCGGACCCGATCCTTGCGGCGCACGAGGAAGCTCGAGGCGAGCACCACGGGCTCCTTCTGCCACTCGTTCCGGCTGACGGGGCGCTCGAGCGGCTCCGTCCAGCCGTAGGCCGCCCGCCGGCGCAGCACCGCGCCGTCGTAGCTGGGCACGTTCAGGTTGAACTTCTCGTACAGCTCGTTCTGCCACTGGATCTGCACGCTCTTGGGCGTCAGGATCAGCACGCGTTTGGCCTTGCCGGAAAGCAGCGCTTGCCGCAAAATCAGCCCGGCCGTGATCGTTTTGCCCAGGCCCACTTCGTCGGCGATCAACAACCGGCAAGGCCAATCGTGGAGTACCCGCGCATAGGTGCGGATCTGGTGCGGCCACGGCGTCACCGCGCTCGTTAGTTCACCCACGCGGACGCCGTTGGGCAGCTCCGGCGCCGTTTTCACAAAGGTCCAGATGCACCGGCGAAACTCGTTATCGGTCAGCCGGAAGCAAGGCGCCGCCTCTTCGGCAGCGTGCCGCGTCTCGGGCGGCGTCACCGGGCGATCGTCTCTCGGCAGATACTCGAGCAGCTTCCGGCGAGCCGCCTCGGGAAAGTCGAAGACCCGCGCGCCGGGCGAGCGATCCTCCCACAGCTTGGCAAACGCCAGAAGCTCTTCGTCGGCGTGCGCCTTCTCGGTTTCGCTCAGCCAAGCGCAGTGGACGTGAAAGCTCTCGCAGTTGTGCTTCCAGCCGCCGGCGGTTTCGTTGATGCTGCCGGAGAAGGCGAGCGTGTTGCCTTGGGCATCGACCAGAATGCCGAACTTGGCGTGGTAGATGCCCGCCACGCGCGCCGGGCGGCCCTCGGCGTCCACGGGTACGGCCACCTTCACATCGAGATACCCGTTGGCCACCATCCACGCCAGCAGCTCCAGCCCCTGTCGGGCATGCTCGTCCGGCGGCGTCAGGTCGGCCGCGGCAAGCTGCCGCTCCAGGGCGGCGCGCAGGTCGTAGCCCTCCTGAATCGCCTCCTGCTCGGGCGGCGCCAGCGTGCAGCCGACCACCAGCCGCATCCGCCCCTCGTTGGCGATCAACCCGCGCAGCCCGCGCGCGGCCAGCGCCAGCGCATCGGCCGAGAAGTAGCCCGTCGTCCGGCAGTACTCGACCGCGCAGGCGAGCGCCGGGTTGTAGAACAGCTCGATGAGGTCGCCGTCTTCGTGCGAGTAGCGGAACTTCCACTTCCTCTCAGTCAACAGCGGCATCGAACTCCTCAAGGTCCAGCTCGAGCTCGAGCTGCTCGGGCCGCTTCGGCTCGGGCACCTTTTCGGCGAAGGCCAGCCGCCGGAGCCTCTCGAGCGCCTCGAAGTCGCTCGCCGCGCCCTCGAGCGGCGGATTGGGCTTCTTTTTGCCGCGCGGCGGGGCGCCCTTTGGGCCGGGCGGCAGCACGTTCAGCAGCGCCTCGAGCGCCGCCATCAGCGTCGGATCGTCGAGCAGCCGCAGCGACTCGAGCCGATTGCGCGCCGCCTCGGTGTTCTGGAATCGAACGGTGTAGGCGGCTTCGTGCAGCCGGTCGAGCATCGGCGCTTGCAGTCCGGTCGCCAGCTTGCCTTTCATCACGCGCGTCTGGCTGTCCCACAGCGTCACGTCCTCGCCCGAAACGGCGCAGGCCACATTCCGCACTTCCTCCTCAAAATCCAGGCCCACCACGCGCGCCAGCTTCAGCGCTTCATCGGCGGGAAACCTCGGCGCGCGGAAGGCGTCCCAGGCCAGCACGTACCATTCGGTCAGCGGATCAAGATGCGCCTGGCGCTTCACCGTGGCCAACTGATCCAGGCGCCACTGCTTCACCTCGCGCCGGGCGGCATCGAGCGCATCCTCGGGCGTCACCCGGTAGGGGTCCCAGGGGCCGAAGAGGTCGTCCTGGTACCCCTTGGGCTGCTGCCGCGCCGTGCCGCGCACAAGCGGCCAATGGCGCGAGAGGACTTCGAGCGCCGGCCCGAAACAGGCCAAATACAGATCGATGCCCGCGATCCCGGCCTCTTGGAACTCGCTCACTTTCCGCCGCACGACGTTGCGGACTTCCGGCTCGACCTCCTCCCAGAAGACTTCCTCCCGGCGCTGCGACGTGTCCTCCCGCAGCCGGCAGGCGAGAAAGATCGTCGACTTGGCCGCCGACTTGTCGCGGATGTGCAGGCTGCCTTCGGCTTCGGTGTGGACGGGCCAGCTCGCCGTGATGACAAATCCCGCCTCGATCAACCCGGTGGCGAGCGCATCCCAGGCGTCCTTGGCCTTGTGCGTGAACATGACGGTCATGATGCCCCCGGGTTTCAATACCCGGCGCATCTCGGCGAAGATGCGCGCCATGCGCCGCTGGTAGTCGAGGTGCGCCAGGCGCTTGGCGCCCTTCTGCCCGGCGAACTTGGCCGGGTTGGCGACCGCCTCGCGGTCCTTGTCGGTCAGGTACGAGGTGAACAGTTCAGGATAAAGCAGCCCGGCGGTGCGCTTGAGCCAGACGTAGAAGAAGTCCGCGAGCTCGGCGTACATGACGTTGTCATAGTAGGGCGGGTCCATGACGATGCAGTCGATGGAGGCGTCGGGAAGCGACAACGCGTCGGCCGACTCGCAGAGGATTTTCACCTCCGGTTGGCGGCGGGCGGCTGCGGGAAAGAGGCGGCCGTTCGCGCCTGTATCCGGGGCGTGGCCGAGGAGCTGGATCAACTCGCCGAGGGCTTTGCCGGTCTGTTCGAGCGCCCAGTCGTAGCCGAGGCCGGTGATGGTGGGCGCCATCTCGGCGTAGCTCCACTTGAAGCTGAAGTCGTGGCGATCGAAGACGCCTGTGACGACGCCCCGGTTGGCGTGCCAGCGCACCTGAATGGCGTTGTAATTCAGCACCTTGTCAATCGCCAGGGCGATGTAGACCATGGCGGCGCGGTCGAGTTCGCTCAAGCGGCCGCCGTTTTGCGCCTTCAGCTCTTCGACCATGTCCTGAAAGACTTCGACCGAGGTGCAGTGGCCGTAGAGCTGGCGGGGGTTGAACAGGTCCCGCCACAACGGCGCGCCGTACTGGCGGGGGCGGTCGTCGTTGGTGTTTTCGGGGAATTCCTCGTCCGGCACGATGTTGCGGGCCTGCCAGAGCGGCATCTTTTCGGCCAGGCGCCGCGCGATGAGCGCCTCGACGTCGTCTTCGGGCCGGGGCGCGCGGAAGCCGCGGACCACCTTGGTTTTCGGCTTGCCGTTCTTGAGCTTGCCGACGGCGACCTCCTTCTTGTAGACCACGCAGTAGAGCTGGTGGCCCATGCGGCCGGCCTGCGCCTGGCGCTTGATGTCCTCGCCCGGAATCTCCCGGCCGCAATCGGGGAAGGGACACTTGCCGGTGCCGTTGTTCACCGTGCCGGGCGACTGCTCGCTCGCCGTGTGCACGATCTCGAAGCGGATGCGGCGGCCTTCGGGGACGAGCCGCACGCCCGTGCCCTCGCCGTCCAGCCGCCAGTTGGGCGACAGCGGCACCAGCCCGCCGCAATACGGGCAGGTGACCGTCCGCGCCCAGAGGTAGCCGTCGACAGTTTTGACCTCTTTCGCTTCGGGAGGAAAGAGGCCCTCGAAACTCGGACGCGCGCGCCGCTGAAACTCCCCTGCGAGTGCCTGGTAACGCCTGTGAAGCGGCCAGCCGAACAATGCGGGAAGCGCCACGGTGGCCCGCAATAACAACGACGCGACGGGGTTCAGATCGTTGGCAATGCAGGATGTCCCCAGTCGAACCGCTTCAAATGGGAGACTGCCGCCACCTGCCGTTGGATCCAAGAGCTTCGTTGATGAGAATTCCTGTTGATCCGCTGGTGACGGAGTGTGCCTCCAAGCCCGAGGGTATCCGTATGTGGTAGCAAGTCGCTCACCGCGCGCTGTGGCAGCCCTCATCCGGTTTTCGGCGTCCACGGGATCCCCGTGAATCCCGAGCGTCCACAGGAACTTGGCGCGGTCGGCATCGGCCGGCAGGAGGCTGGCCAGAATCGCCGCCCGGCTGGCCACCAGCGGCCGGCGCGCAAACCAGACGTGGAGGTAGTACGTAGGCGGGAGCGCCGTCATCGAGCGCCGCTCACGGATGCACTCCTCGCTGATCTCGGCAATCGGCAGCCACTGTTCAATCAATCGGCGGTCGGGCACAGGTTCTCCTCCCTGTTCGCAATCACTTTTACTTTGCTCCAAGGATGAACCTGGCGCGTTCGCGACGCAACATCTCAAAAGGGTTCATGTGGCGGATCCCCAGCCCGATGGCTACGTTCGGGATCTTCACTCGCTTTAGGCCGTCACTCGGTACTTCGTGGGTCACAATGATGTCACGCCGGGCGTGCGCTTGCGCCACGAGGTAGTAGTCCGCCCCGTCCAGGAAGGACGTGATGGCCGCCGCTTGATAAGCTTGCTTACGAACCCATTCCGCAACGTCCGCCAGACTCTTCAGCACAGAGGCGTCCGGCGGGAGGAAGAATTTCGCGCCAAGTTGTGTCGCCCACTTCCCCAGCTCATCGCTGCCGGCTTGTAGCTCGTCGCCCACTTTCTCGATGCTGAACACCTTGCCGGCGGCATGCCCTTCCTTCGGCCAATCCCAGAAGGCGGGGCAGAAGTCAAACCCGTAATGGCGGTTCTTGGCCTCGATGAAGACATTCGCGTCGAGGAGGTACGCCATCAGAGTTCGAACCCCAGTTTCACGGCGGCCTTCTGAAACGTGGACTCTTTCTTGATTCCCATCAGGCGATAGGCGTCGCGAAAGAGCGTATGCCCTTCAAGGGCGCTGGCCACCACCGCCCGGGCGAATCGCCGGCCGAGGCGTGCGCCCAAGGTGGCATAGAAGTCTCCACCCTCTTGCGACCTCTCCGCCAGCCGCTTGAGCCGGTCCACCTCGGCGCGATAAGCCTCCTCGAACTCGTTTCGCGTCAGCGCCCGGGTGTCGAACATCCGCCTGAGAACCACCAACGTGCTCACCTTGAAGACGTGCGCCAGACGCTGTACCTCGTCGCTCCACGCTGCGCCGATCCGGTACTCGGCCCGAAACGCCTCCAGTGGAACTAGCAGCTCGGCCGCGACCTGATTGCACCAGCGCTCCACGTCGTGAGCCGGTTCCGAGCGCGCCTCGGCGTCCGAAAGCGCGGATCTGCCCAGCCAGACATGGGCCAGCTCGTGCGCCAAGGTGAACATCTGCGCCGCCTTGCTGTCCGCCGCGTTAATGAAGATGAGCGGCGCAATAGGATCGGCGAGAGTAAAGCCCCGGAACTCCCGAGGGTCCAAGACGCGGCGGGTATTGCTGCCCACGATCCCGCTCGCCATTACGAGAATCCCGGCCTCGTCCGCCTGGATCATGAACGTGCGCAACGCCTCAGACCACGTCCGCATCTGGCGGCGCTCCTCGACGTTGAAGCGGAGCGCACGCCGGATGCGCGCCGCCGATTCCGGCACGCTATCCGTCAGCCTCGAGGACCCGACGAAGTCGAGCGCCCGCTCTCCGTTTGCCCGTGCGAAGTCGCGGTACCAATCCTGCCGCAACTGGCAGGTGTAAACAGTTTCAAGCAGGTCCGCGCTTGGCCGGCCGAGCTCGCTGTCGGCGATGGTACGGAAATCCGGCAGCGGCAGGGTCTCCTGCGGCGGTTGGGACAGGAAGAGATAACCGACCGGCGCATGCACACTCCGTGCGAAGCTTTCCAACTGCTTCAGCGTTGGTTTCGCCTCACCCCGCAGCCATTCGGGCAGCTTGGGGAACTTCCCTCCAAAGGCGGAGACGGGACGCCGCGAACGCTCGATGGCCCACTGCAAAATTTTCGGCGAAACTTCTACGTGTGTCATCCTGGCCTCGCACTCACTAGTGAGACGTCAGCAGCAGGCGCAGCGCCGCCAGCACCCGCCGCGGATTCGGCCGGTGCAGGGCCATGCTCATCCAGTAGCCGGCTTCCTCCTTGCCCATCGCCTCGACGCCGTCGGCCACCTCGCGGATGCGGTCCGTGTTCTTCATCGGCGCCAGCACGCGGAACATCAGACCCAGGTGCAGCGCCGTCTCCTCCTCGAGCGGCCACCTGCGCGCCTTGCCCGGCTTCAAAGCGCCCAACTGGATCTTCTCCTTGAGCAGCCGCTTGAGCACGCGGACCTCAATCAGCCGCAGCGCCGCCCCCTTCAGCG
>Ga0308391_1000580_pt1 | contig 15987 bp, 9 predicted proteins | sample Hotspr20Samplet1_FD_202363 | JGI IMG/M metagenome (GOLD analysis project Ga0308391, IMG submission 202363) | Hot spring phototrophic mat microbial communities from Octopus Spring, Yellowstone National Park, Wyoming, United States - 20050623_t1 ... | reverse complement strand
GCTGGAGAGCGAAGGCCATAGAGCCTTTATCTCGGGAGAGGGCTAACTGGAGATAGGTCTCTGATCAAAGCGTGCCCCAAGTGTAGAAATGAGAACTTTGTCAAAAATGAAAGGCTTCCTGGAAGGCAGAGATAGAAATGTAAAGCATGCGATTAGACCTTTACTATGAGCAAACTGGACAAAGTCAAGCCGCCGGGGGTTCTGCGAATGGTCTTACAGCTTACTTGGAGGGTGTAATACCATTTCATGGCACAGACTTTCTTTTTAGGCGGTACCTGCCCAAAATGTCCCTCTTACCACTCGGAAACCCTCTACAGAAAATTTGGTATTACATCCCCCCACTCCCTCCACCCTCTCCCCCCTTCTCAAGGGTGGAGAGGGTCGGGGTGAAGGGGGATCGCACACCCGTATGCCGTGCCCCTTCGGTGCCCTCCTCGTGGCCTTATATTTTCAGCAAAGGGTTTCTGAATGGGAGGAGGTACGTCGGGAGCGGCGCCAGCCCCCAACGGGGGCTGGCGCCGCCTAAAAAGAAACTCTATATCAGGAAATGGTATAACTCTCGCAAACGGTTTTTGAGCACTCTAATCCCTTCCTGCTTACCCCATAAAGGCTCCCGCCCAGCCATTTGGGCAAGACCCAGCTTTTTTGAGCGGCTTTACTGAGCCAGTGTAGAAGAAAGGAAACCCAACAGTACGAGCGGGGGCAGGCGACAACTACCTTCCGAGCATCCAGATGGAATAAAGCCTCTTTAGAAGGCAGCGAGGGTGGAAGGATTTTGGAGGGTTTCGGCGAGCTCTGATAGAAGAGCCAGAGCCTCCTTGGGATGAGAAACGGGTCGCCAGATGATCCCCACCCGTTCCCCCTCATTATGCAGACTAAACTGCACCCCCCGCATTTGATGCAGCGCCTTTAGGAGAATAGCTCCGGGCGGCGCCTCCCGAAATTCTACCCGCATCTGGCTTTTATGAACCCGAATAGCGCGCAAGCCCAGCTCATCCCCCAGCCACCGTAGCCTTAGCACATCCGCCAGCATCAGCACAGACTCCGGCAAGTCGCCAAATCTATCTATAAGACTCCGTAAAAGCTCTTGAAGGGCCGCTTCGTTGTCGGTACTACTGAGCTGACGATAAATATCTAAGCGGGCAGCAGGATGGGGTATCCAATCCGAGGGTATTTGCGCTCGCCAGTCCGCCTCCACCGTGCATTGCGGCCCCTTGCGCTGAGATAAACCCTCATGAGGCACCTCCAACTCCGCTTTCACCTCCATTATCGCCTCCTCCAAAAGCTCCTGATAATACTCATACCCCACCGCATGAATAAACCCACTCTGCTCTGCCCCAAATAAGTCTCCAGCCCCTCTCAGCTCTAAGTCCCGCAGCGCAATCTGAAAACCCGCCCCCAAATCACTAAACTCCTCCAAAGTCTCCAACCGCCTCAGCGCTTCCGGACTAAGGTGGTGCAAAGACGGCACAAGCAAATAGCAGTAAGCCTGCCGGTCCCGCCGCCCTACCCGCCCCCGCAACTGATGCAGCTCACTCAACCCAAACCGATGCGCCGGATACACCACCATCGTATTCGCATACGGCACATCCAAACCCGACTCCACAATCGGCGTGCTGACCAAAATATCTATCTGCCGAGCTAAAAACGCCGTCAAAATCGCCTCCACCTGCGGCCCCGGCATCTGCGCATGCACATAAACTACCTCCGCCTCCGGCAAAAGCCCCTTGATCTTTTCTGTTAGCCGAGGCAAACCCTCAATCGCATGATGCACAAAAAATGCCTGCCCCTCGCGGCATAGCTCCCGCTCTAAAACCTCCTTCACCAGCTCCCACGAAAAAGCCGCAATATGCGTCTCCACAGGCAAACGCCCCTTCGGCGGCGTCCGAATAATAGACACATCCCGAAGCCCCGACAACGCCATCTGAAGCGTACGCGGAATAGGCGTCGCCGTCAAAAATAACGTATCTACCAAAGGCCAGCGCGCCCGAAGCTTCTCTTTGTCCGCCACCCCAAACCGATGCTCTTCATCAATAATCAAAAGCCCCAAGTCCTTAAACTCCACATCTTTGGAAATCAAGCGATGAGTGCCAATCACAATGTCTATTTCTCCTGCGGCTAAGGCCCGAATAGTGGCTTTTTGCTCCTTGGGAGATGGCAAGCGCGTAAGGGTGGCTATCCGAATAGGCCAATGGCGAAGCCGCTCCCGAAAAGTCTGCGTATGCTGCATAGCCAAGACCGTCGTAGGCACCAAAAGGGCCACCTGTTTTCCTTCTTGCACTGCTTTGAAAGCCGCTCTCAGCGCTACCTCCGTCTTTCCAAAACCCACATCCCCGCAAATAAGCCGCTCCATGGGATGCGGAGACTCCATGTCTCGCTTTACCTCCGCAATCGCCTCCAACTGGTCCGGCGTCTCCTCATACGGAAACTGCGCCTCCATCTCTAACTGCGCCAGCGTGTCCGCCCCAAACGCATACCCCGGCGCCACCTTCCGCTGCGCATATAACCTCACCAAGTCTATCGCCAGCTCCCGAATCCGACTCCGAATCTTTTCCGTGGTGCGCTTCCACTCCTGCGACCCCAAACGGCTCAGCTTAGGCGGTGTACCATGCGGCGAACGGTAGCGCGCAATCTCACTGAGCTGATGTATCGGCACATACAACACCGCATCATCAGCAAAGATGAGCTTTACTGCCTCCTGCTCAGGCCGCTGCGGAAGCCCACATAACCCCCCAAACTTCGCAATCCCGTACTGCTTATGGACCACATAATCCCCAATGGAAAGCTCCTCCAGCTCCCTTAGTAGAAGCGCTTCACTACGCCGAAAGCGCCGATGCTCCGGCGGCTGATAAAACCGCTTGAAAATCTGGTGCTCCGCATAATACGCCCGCCACGCCCTTACATCTATAAACCCCTCACTAATCTGCCCCACCACCCACTCCACCGAATAACTCACCGGAATCTCCCGAAATAACCGCTCCAAACGCGGACGATGCCGCTCATTCTCAATAAAAAGATATAGCTTCTCTACTGCCAGCTCCGTAAAGTGCCGCTGAATAAAAGCAACATCCTGAGGCAGAGTAGGCTGAGGCTGCGTCTTATACTCATAAATGGCCGCCACCTCCCCCCAGGGCTCCAAACTCACTTGGATCGCCTTAGGAAGGAGCCGTTCTACAGCCGCGTATAGCTCGTCATCTTCTAAACGTTGGAGTGCGGTCTGGATACCCAAGCTATTAGTGAAGCCAATCAGAGTGTCAGGAGGAAGGTAGTCCAAGAGGGTGGCCTTCTCCCCCTCCGAAAAGGTCAAGGGCGAGGGAAGAATGTGATAGAGGGGGATTTCGCCCTCGGAGAGCTGGGTCTCAGGACTAAATCGTTGGAGCTTGACAATCGTATCGCCCTCTAAGCGTAGGCGAGCAGGGTACGGGTGCGCAAAACTAAAAAGGTCTATAACCCCACCTCGGCGAGCATACATCCCCGGCTCCGTAACCGTATCGTTTTCTATGAAGCCCAGCTCCTCTAAAAGCTCTATGAGGAAGGCCCGGTCAATGGTAGAGTCGGGAGTGAGGGTAAGGCGGTTGGCGTGCCAGGTTTGGGGCGGCGGTAAGCGGTCATGCAGCGCTTCAGGATAGGTGATAAGCCAAAAAGAATCATGGGAAAGAAAATCTTGCAGGGCGGTGGAACGTTCGGCTAGCAAGGCCTCGGCTTGGCGACGGCTGGAGTGCCGCGCCTGCGGCCACAACGCTATAGGCCCCTGCCCCCTTAAGAATATCCTTACATCAGCCAGGAGCCGAGCTGCCGCCTCCCGATCCGGAGTTAGGATAAGCCCCCGCTGAGAAGTCTTTTGGAGCACGGCCGTCCAAAAAGCATGGGGCGCACTACCCCGCAGCCCCCGCACCACCAGCGGCCGGGGTAAAGCCTCAACCTCCGCCCACACCCGCTCAAAAGCCTCCAACATCGCAGGCAAAAGAACAAATTTTACAGGGGTCCCGCCACGGAAAAGACCCCAAGCAAAGCCCCCCACCCCGCCTCAAAGCTCTTCCAGTTTCCTTATCCACTCATCTAAATGCGGAGACCTTTCCCGGATACGCTCCAAACCTATCCGCATAACTGCTTGCGAACCATGTAAAACCTTCCGATACCCTCTATAAGCTTTCCCCAAACGAGCCGAGGGATGAGTATCTTTCCCATCATTGATTTCCTCAGGAGAAGAAAAAAGCTGCCAATCCCCCAATGCTCGGAAATCGGGCGATACTCCGACTACCTCTTCCAGCGCTGCTAATACCATTTCCCATTATAAACTTTCTTTTTGGGCGGCGGCCAGTGCCCAAAGGGCGCTGGCCGCCGCTGTTAGGGCGCGCCCGCCCGCAGGGCGGGCGCGCCCATCCCCTCTTCACATTAAGAAAGCCTTGGCCTCAAAATGGTATTAGCCTCCTCATGGATGCAGGCACGCCCAAGAAAGTACCTTATCGCTGGTTTCTGCGTCTAACTGAGCCCGCCAACCCTCCCCGCATGATAAAACAAAAGGTGGCCCCCCAACCAAGCTCACCCACTCAAAAGGGCAGGCGTGTCAAAAAGAGGTTTTCAGCCTTACTTGGGGAATGGAAGTTTAGCACTGCTCCTACCTTTGCGCTGTGTGGAAAGTGGGAGCCGCTAAGGCTGATATTACTTACTTTGAGCCCGGCATAGGCCTCTTAGGCTGGGGTAGTAGCCGCCATGTAGCCTACACTGTAGAATCTTCCCTTTATGCCCGCGCTTTTGTCTTTGAGACGGAGACGGAAGGGCCTTACTTTTGGATAGAGGTGGACTTGTGCATGGCCACGGTAGCTGTGTATCAGGAAGTCTATCGGCGACTCTCCTCGGCTTTTCCCAGCCTGCAAATGGGCCACCTCCTTATTACCGCTAACCACACCCATGCCGCTCCGGCCGGCTACTCCTACCACCTCCTTTACCACATCAATACGCCCGGCTTTCATCGGGGTGTCTTTGAGAAGATCGTCTCTGGCATCGTAGAGGCCGCCCACAAAGCCTATCAGAATCGCCAGCCTGCCCAGCTCTTCTACGCCGAAGAAGCTTTTCCCCCCCATGTACCGATCGCCTTCAACCGGGCTATGCCCGCCTTCCTCAAAAACAAAGGCATAGACCCCAAGCTCAGCGAGCACCCCGAATTAGCCGTAGACCGCACCGCCTACCAAATCACCATCCACCCCACGGGTCACCTGATCAACTGGTTTGGCACCCACACGACCACTATCCAGGAAATGAACCTCTGCATTAGCTCCGACCACAAGGGTTATGCCTCCGAGCTGTGTGAGAATGGCCATCAGCGAATAGCGGCCTTTGCGCAAACGACCGCAGGCGATGTCACACCTAATAATCATGCTTTTCCGGGGCTGCGCGTACGACGAGGCCCCACCCCAAACCCCTTTGAAAATCGGCGACTCATCGGACAATACCAGGCGGATATGGCCCAGCGCCTCGCCCAAAAGGGAGAACCCCTCCCCCCCATCCTGCGAAATTGGCACACTTGGGTAGATTTTTCCCGTGTCGCTGTAGAAGAGCCCTACACCCGGGGCCGAGGCCGGGGACAAACAGGCTATGGGGCCATAGGCCCAGCTATGATTGGAGGCACGGCCGAAGGAGGAGGTGTACCCCCCGAAGCCGTCCGTCTGATCTCCCTCTTAGCTCGCCTACGAGGCCTCACTGACCCCGCCATCCACGGCAATAAACCCATCCTCATAGATACGGTGTCCAAACGCATTTTTGGCACCCGCCGTTGGGAAAGCCTGCCTTTACCGCCCACCGACCCCGCCATCCGCTACCTGCAATGGATCGCTCGCCAACGCGGCAAGTATGTCCCCTTTCCCCTCATCCCCCAAATCCTCCCCGTCACCATCTGGCAGATAGGCTCTGTGGGCCTCATAACCTTACCCTTTGAACCCACTACCATGGCAGGGCATCTCATTAAAGACCGCCTCAAACCCCTCACCACCCCTCTCGGCATCCAACACCTCATCGTCCAAGGCTACACCAATGGCTATGCGGGTTATCTCACCACTTACGAAGAGTACCAGTACCAGCGCTACGAAGGCGGCCACACCCCCTTCGGAAAGTTTCAGCTGGCCGCCGTAGAAAAGGTCCTGGCAGAGCTCCTTACAGGCACCTGGGAAGGTGTACCTGCCCCACCCCACCTCCCCCCAGATGAAGCCGAAAAAGTCCTTTTCACCTATGAGGTGGCTCGTCGCCTGCGATAAAGGGGGACGCCTCCTTTCGGCGGCCCTCACCAGCCTAACGCTGCTGTGGGGACAAACGTTCATAAGGAGCCGGACCTACGGAGGAAGCTTAGCCGATGTTTTGGTAAAAGCTTTCCAGGATGCCAATGGCTATGTCTTAGTTGGTTATACCCGTTCTAAGGATGGACTGCTGCGGCGAAACGGGTACGATGCGGATTTCTGGGTGCTTCGGGTGGACCGACAGGGTGAAGTGGTCTGGCATGCCACCTACGGCGCCGAAGGCGATGAAGAGCTGACCGACGCCTACCGCCTCCAAGATGGAAGCCTCCTCCTCGTGGGCTGGACCGACTCCAAAAGCCTCTCCCACGGCAAACGCGACGCCTATATCGTCTATATTGACCCCTTAGGAAAAGTTCTCTGGCAAAAAGCCATAGGAGGAACCGGCAATGACGTGGCTCGCGGCGTGAGGCTCATTCAAGACTCCATCATTGCTATTGCCGGCGAAATTGGCTCCATAGACTCCCTTCTGTGTCCCAAGCATCGGGGCGGAACTGACGGATGGCTCCTCCTACTCTCCCTAAGGGGAGAGCTCCTCAGTTCCTACAACTGGGGCGGCAGTCATAACGACTACCTCCGCCTCATCGTGCCAGTCTCCCCAGATACCCTGTGGCTAATAGGCGCCTCAGACTCCCAAGATGGAGAAATCGCCAATCCCTTAGGCAAAATGGATATATGGATCGTAGAGACCGATGGAATGGGGCGGTTTCAGCGCAGCTGGAATATTGGAGGAACAGACTTTGAAGAACCCTATACTTGGACGCGCGCACCCGAGGGGGAGATATGGGTGGGGGGAACCACCTTTTCTCGGGCGTTGATAGCGTATGGCCGAGCGGATGGCGTGGTGTGGAAGATTGAGCCGGAGGGTTCGGCTCAGGTAGTATGGCAAGGTGGCGGTACAGGCGATGAAGGACTAAACTTTCTTTCTCGTTTGCCTGATGGCGATTGGCTGCTGGCGGGGATGACCAGCTCCCGCGACGGGCTTATCCCCAACCTCGTTGGCCTCTACGATGGCTGGGCCGTGCGCTGGAATCCTTACTCCGACTCGCTGCGCTTCTCCATCGCCCTCGGCGGCAAAGACATAGACCGCTGGGAGGCCGCCTTTGAGGCCGAAGGCGGCACCTACGTCAGCTGGGGAACCACCGCCTCCAAAGGCGATGAAATCGGCGGCATACGCACTTATGGCAGTGCTGACTTTTGGGGCGTGTGGTGGAAACCCGATACCCTGCCTCCACCCCCCATCCTCCCCGAAGGCCCCACCTGGCTCTTAGGATACGTCCATCTCAGCGGCACCCGAGAAACGCCCATCCAGCTTTTCTTTAGAAGCGCCACAGGACAGACCATAGACAGCCTCACCCTACAAAAACCCGGCTTCTTCCGGTGGCAGGTCCCCGATACGATCCTCTCTACCTTGCGCGTAAGCTGTCATGCCCAAGGCTATCTCTGGAAAGAAATAGCCGTGCGCATCCGCCCCCATCAGGAAAATCGCTTAGACATTCGGTTAGATTCCCTTAGGCTGGGCGTACGTATGCCGCTCTTTTTTGTACATTTTGACAAGGGGAGTGCTCGGCTTCGGCCAGAGGCTTATCCTCAGCTGGATGAGTTCGCTCGGTTTCTTTCCCTCCATCCAAGCCTGCGAATTGAGCTGGCAGGGCATACGGATGGAACCAGCCGAGCGGAAACCGAAATTCAGCTTTCCCGAGACCGAGCCATGGCCGTACGCGATTACTTAGTACGAAAGGGCTTTCCCAAGGAACGTTTCCACATCGTCGGCTATGGGAAAGCCCGCCCCATCGCCGACAACGAAACCCCCGAAGGCCAGCAAAAAAACCGCCGGGTAGAATTCCGCATCTTAGGGTTCTGAACCCAAAATATGCCAGTAGCGCCGGGTCGGCGTCCAAACCACCACATAATACGTATCCGGATATCTCTGAGGCTCCCATGTAAAGACATTCTCTACTCCCCCATTCAGCCAACCATCGTAAAGGCGCAAAACTTCCTCATACTGCGCATTGAGGAGCTTGATTTTTATGGGTTGGCTCCGCTCTACATAAAGCCGCAAAAATCCCCGCGTAGCCCGCATCTGAAAGGGAGGCGTATAAACCTTTGTTTGAATGACCAGGGGAAGGGAGGTCAGCGTATCTCCCTCAGGACTCACATAGATGAGACGATACGCATACCGTGCCCCCGCAAAAGTGATGCTATCGTAATACTGAAACTTGTACCGGCCAGGCCCAGAACAGAAATGCGGGAGAAGCGGATGCCATCCCTGTAACTCAATCTGCCGCTCCAAAAAGTAACGGCTACACGGTTCCCGAATCTCCACCTCATAGGTCAATAGAATGCCTAAGGTATCGGCTTCGCCGTAGAGGGTGCTGAATCTGAGAGGAGCATATAGGAGCTTTTCTTTCTCTTCATTGGCGGTGGTGTAGCGCCATTGGCCTCGGATGAGGGCTACACCGGTAATAGGGTCGGGGTCCCATGGCACATATTGCCAGAGGGGAGCCGTCTCCGAAGGTAAATAAAAAGGAATAGGCCTGCCGCCATGAGAGATATGCACGCCCGAATCAGGTAAAAAACGCACCTGCGGAATAGGTGCCAAATAAAGCCCCGTGCGAGCCTGCCCCGTAGGATCAATTAAAGCCGCATAATGCCCCGCTTGCGTCACATCCGGAATGCGAATAAGAAAATTCGGATGCTGGTCCAGCGAAATGTCGCCTCCCACCTTCATAATAGTTAGCCGCTGCTGAGGAGGAATTTTCACCCCAGCGGGAAACTCAAAAGAATAATCCCGCGTTACCAAAAGCCACCGCTCAAGACTAAGAGGCGCCTTTGTGGGATTGTAAAGGTCTATGCGGTGGTTGACATTCTCGCGGTAGACTCCCGGAATAAAACGAATAATCTGCGGATTCTGACCCCATACGACTCCCCAAAGCAAAAGGAGCGTTAAGATTTCAGTGCCCTTTTGCTTGGAAGGGGGTGGGGGGATTGGGCTTGGCGTAGAATGCGGACTATTTATGACCAGAAGCCTATGAGGAGCCTTCTACCAGGAGGTGTAAGATGTCTGAGCGCGTGATGATATCCCAGCCATGGTCCAGCTGCACTAAAAGGGCAGGCATTTGTCGGGTGAGCATCTTGGAGACGATATCTACGGGAGTGGAAGGGAGGACGATGGCGGGTGGGTCCAGCGCATATTGGTGCACGGGGTTCTCCCGGGCATGGGGGTCATCCATGAGCACCTCCAGCAAACGAGACTCGGTGAGAATCCCATGCACCTTTCCATCTTCAATGACGGGGATTTGAGAGATTTCGTAGGTCTGCATGAGCTCAATCGCTTTTCGGAGGGGGTCATGAGGTCCTACTGTGGCTAGACCTGGGAGTTTGCGCTCTTTATGCTCTAAGACATCGCCCACGGTCAGTTCGGAAGTGCGTTCTAAGAAGCCTTGGGCCCGCATCCAGGCGTCGTTGTAGATTTTATTGAGGTAGCGGGTGCCGTGGTCAGGCAGGAGGACGACAACAAGGTCGCGGCTGGTGAGATTTTGGGCGATTTTGAGGGCGGCGAAGGCGGCGGAGCCAGCGGACCACCCCACAAAGAGACCTTCATAGCGGGCTAGCTTTCGGGCCATGAGCGCTCCATCCCGGTCGGACACCTTGATGACCTTATCAATCAAGGAAAGGTCTAAGTTTCCCGGGACGATATCCTCGCCGATGCCTTCGGTAAGGTACGGATAGATTTCCCGGGGGTCTATTTGGCCGGTTTCGTGGAGCTTCTGAAAGAGAGAGCCGTAGGTATCTACGCCAATGACCTGGATGTTGGGATTTTGTTCTTTGAGGTACTGAGCTACGCCGCAGATAGTGCCGGTAGTTCCCATACCTGCCACGAAGTGGGTGATGCGGCCCTCAGTTTGCTCCCAGATTTCAGGCCCTGTGGTTTCATAATGGGCCTGGCGGTTATGGAGGTTGTCGTACTGGTTGGGATAAAAGGCATTAGGGATTTCTTGGGCAAGCCGTTTTGCCACGCTGTAATAGGAGCGCGGGTCTTCAGGCAGGACGTTGGTAGGGGTTACAATGACCTCCGCGCCTAAGGCCCGTAGCGCGTCTATTTTTTCTTTGGATTGCTTATCGGGGATGGTGAAAATGCATCTATATCCTTTGACGGCGGCTACGAGGGCAAGCCCCATGCCCGTATTTCCAGAAGTAGCCTCAATAATGGTACCCCCGGGTTTGAGCTGGCCGCTGCGCTCCGCTTCTTCAATCATTTTAAGGGCGATCCGATCCTTGACACTCTGCCCGGGATTGAAGTACTCTACTTTAGCTAAGATTGTGGGGGCTAACCCCCTTGTAACTGCCTGAAGCTGAATGAGCGGGGTACGTCCAATGGTTTCTAATATATTCCGGTACCACATACGGAACGAGACTTACCGAGGTCGGGTACCGCCAGTAGGAGAAGAGGAACGGATACCCCCTGCGCCCGTGCTCCCGCTTTGGATGGAAGGACGAGCAGAGCCAGCGGGATGAGGCGAAGTAGGCGTATAAGAGGGGCGTGAAGGGCTCGTCGAAGCTGGCGCAGCAGAACGGCGAGGAGGCGTCGCCCCAGGTGTAACTACCGTACCCCGAGGGGGCGTGTAAGTCGTGCTTCCGCTGGGAGTAGTGTAAGTACGCGGCCGATAGTTGTAGCGAGGACTATAGGAGGAGCTGGATGAAGAGCTAGTGCCAGAAGGTGCCACCCACCAGCCGGGCCCCGCATAGTAGGTCCAGCCCCATCCCGGCGTATAATACCATCCCGGCCCCGCATAGGCTGGACCCCAGCCCCACCAAGGATCCCATGCCGAACCCCAGCCCCACCCAGGACCCCAGCTCGCACTCCACCAGCTCCAACCCCACCCGGGACCATACCAGCTACGCCAACCCCACGCCGGACCCCATCCGGGACCCCACCAAGGATCACACCACACACCCGTAGAGTATCGACGCACCCGGCACGAATAGCAGTAATCATCATCGTATTCCCGAGAAGAGCGAGAAAAATTATCTTCCCGGCTATCTACACCGCTGGAGGCCTTCGCTTGCTGCTGGGATTTATTCAGCTTTTCCCGCTCCTTAGCCGAAAGGTAAGTATCATCCTTATAAGCCACTTTTTGGCCGCTGCAGGCAGAAGCCAATAGCACAGCAACAGACACGACAACGAGTTTTATGGTCTTCATATGCCCTCCTTTTTTGGACATAACAAATATACGAAAAGTATGCCAAACGGTATGCATCGGGGGGGTGCTGTAACTTTGGCTCCATGGTGAAAGATTGGAGCGAGTGGTACCAAGAAATCATCCAGAAAGCTGGCCTGGCCGAACATTCCCCCGTGCGCGGCTGCATGACCATCAAGCCCTATGGGTGGGCTATTTGGGAGCTGATGCGCGACCGTTTAGATGCGGCCTTCAAAGCCACAGGCCATCAGAATGCCTACTTTCCCCTCTTCATCCCCCTGAGCTTTTTAGCCAAGGAGGCCCAACATGTGGAGGGCTTTGCCCAGGAATGCGCCGTCGTTACCCATTACCGCATCAAAACAGACCCCGAGACTCGTGCCGTAACCCCCGATCCCGAAGCAGAACTGGAAGAACCCCTCGTCGTACGCCCCACCTCCGAAACCATCATATGGAGCACCTTCCGAGAGTGGATACAATCCTACCGAGACCTTCCCCTGCTCATCAATCAGTGGGCCAATGTAGTGCGCTGGGAAAAACGCCCCCGCCTCTTTTTACGCACCACGGAATTCCTCTGGCAAGAGGGACATACCGCCCACGCAACCGCCGAAGAAGCCTTAGAAGAAGCCCGCCGCATGCTGGACATTTATGCGGAGTTTGTGGAGCAGGTCCTGGCTATTCCCGTCATCAAGGGCCGCAAAACCCCCTCGGAACGGTTCGCAGGCGCCGTAGAAACCTTCACCATTGAAACCCTCTTAGTGGATGGAAAAGCCCTACAAGCAGGTACCTCGCACTTTTTAGGACAGAACTTCGCTAAGGCCTTTGACGTCAAGTACCTCACCGCCGAAAATAAGTTAGAATATGTCTGGGCCACCTCCTGGGGAGTCTCCACGCGCCTGATTGGCGCTCTCATCCTAAGCCATGGCGATGAAAAGGGCTTGATCTTACCGCCGCAGGTAGCCCCCATACAAGTGGTGATTATTCCCGTCTGGAAAAACGCGGAAGAGCAAACCCAAACTACACAAAAAGCCCATGAACTGGCACGAAAACTTACAGACCTCGGCGTAAGAGTGAAGGTAGATGCAGATCCCCACCACCGGCCAGGCTGGAAGTATAACGAGTGGGAGCTACGGGGGGTTCCTGTAAGAATGGTCGTAGGGCCTCGGGACTTAGCAGCGGGGACGGTAGAAGTGGCTTTCCGTCATAATGGCGAAAAGCGCTCAGTCCCAGAAGGAGAGGCCCTGGCAGAAATCAAGAACTGGCTGGACACCATTCAGCGAACGTTGTATGCGCGAGCCAAGGCCCGTATAGAGCATCAGACGCACTGGGTGGAGGATTATGCGAGAATGCGGGAGATCCTGGAGGAGTCGGGAGGTTTTGTGGTGGCGCACTGGGATGGGACGGCAGAAACGGAGGCGGCCATCAAGGCGGAGGCGGGAGCTACGATTCGGTGTATTCCACTGGACTGGAAGGAGGAGCCGGGGAAGTGCATTTACACCGGGCGGCCCTCGGCGGGACGAGTGCTATTTGCCAAAGCCTATTAGAAAGGCCAAACACCAAACTAAAAGAGAAAAGCTCACACCCGAGGCGGCCCTTAGCGGGATAGACGCTCTCCTTGCAAAGGCCCAATCAAAGGGGCTTGCGCCCCTCGCCCCCATACTCCCCCCAAAACCCCCTACATCTGCGGACTATGCTTCCACCGATTATGCGTCCAAAGCCAATTCGCAGGGTCTCGGCGAAGGCTAGCCTCCAAATGCTCCACATACAAACGAGTCAGCGCCTCCGCAGAAAGCGCTCGGGGCTCATCAGAAAGAAGAACGGGATAAGCCGCATACTGATGCCGCTCTAAACGACGAATCTCCACAAAAAGAACCCGATAGTTCCCCAAGTGCGCAGCCCGGCTCAAACCCCCATGCCAGGCCGTGAGCCGATTCAAAAATGGCAGCCATACCGCCCGCTCCAAATCACTGGGGCTCTGATCCGCCATTAGAATTAGCGTATGCGTGGTAGTGCGCATCCGAGCCAGCCGTAACCCCATCTGCCCCTGCGCTAACATGTGGCTCCCATACCGCCCCCGCATCCGCAAAAAAAGCGTATCAAATACTACATCCTTAAGCGGGAGATACACGCAGAGAATAGGTGCCGCCGTGTCTTTTCGGACAATCCAGCCGCCCCACTCCCAATTAAACTGATGTCCCATGGCTACAATCACCGACTGGCCCCGAGCATGAGCCTCGTGAAAGAGCGATAGATTCTTGATCTCAAAGCGCTCCCGCACCGCTTCCCAATCCTGCGCATACATGAAGCTCACTTCCATCATCCAGTCCGCAAAAAGCTGGTAGAAATCTTTTTCTATGGCTTTGCGGGCGGTAGGATTTTTTTCGGGGAAGGCCTGAGCGAGGTGTTTTTCTACCAGCGAACGGCGATACTCTATGGTCTGATAGAAGAGCTTGTACAAGATGCCGCTAATCCGGTCTAAGTTTTTCCAGGAGATGCGGCCAAAGCGGTCCAAAGCCCAATCTAAGACCCGGTAGGAAAGGGCTTGAAGGCTCCTCACAAGGTGCAAAGATGCGGCGTACCTTTGGGCAGATGTGTCGGATTGGGGGTTATTGGAGTTGGGAACGGCGGATAAACGAGGAGGATTTAGGGCGGCGTTTAGCTGCCATGGCCGCAGCCCAGGCACATGGCGGGCCTGATGATGAGGGATTCTGGATAGAGCCAGAACAAGGCATAGGCTTTGCTCATCGGCGGCTCTCTATTTTGGATTTGTCCGCAGCAGGGCACCAACCCATGAGGCGCGGCCGCTTCGTCATTACTTATAATGGCGAGGTCTATAACTTTCGGGAGATACGGGGGCTTCTGGAAAGGAAGGGCGTGTCTTTTACTACGCAGAGCGATACGGAGGTCCTCCTAATGGGGTGGGCGGCGTGGGGGCCGGAGTTTCTTCCTGAGGCTCGGGGTATGTGGGCCTTTGGTCTGTGGGATGGGGAGGCTCTCTGGTTAGTGCGAGACCGCTTCGGCGTAAAACCCCTCTATTATACAGCCGGCCCCGGCTGGATAGCTTTTGCTTCCGAACTGGGTGCCCTCCTACGCCTGCCAGAAGTGTCCCGCCAAGTTACGCCCGAGCGCATTGCTGCTTATCTTGCGTATGGGTTTATCCCGGGGGGGCGAACCCTCTATGCCAACATCAGCCAGGTGCCGCCCGGTCACTATGTTCGCGTTACCCCCGATCGTCTGGAAACGAAGCCCTGGTGGTCGCCCCGCCCGTACTTCTTTGCTGCGACGAGCGGGCCGCCTCCTACACTGGAAGAGGCAGAAGAAACACTGACCGAGGCTTTCCGGTACCGACTGGTTTCGGATGTGCCGGTGGGGTTGTTTCTGAGCGGCGGGGTGGACTCGAGCCTCGTGGCGACCCTTCTGAGTAAGAAAGCCGGCGCCGCGCTTACGGCCTTTACGCTGGGCTTTCAGGAGCCCCAATGGGACGAAGCGCCCTGGGCCCAAAAAATCGCTTCCTTTCTTGGACTCCCTCATATTGTGCATTACATCACCGAGGCCGAAGTTCTGGCCGAAGTAGAAAAGCTCCCCGCCTTATACGGGCAGCCCTTTGGGGATTCCTCCGCCCTGGCGGTGTATAAGATTGCCCAGGTCGCCCGCCGGGAGGTCAAAGTCGTCCTCTCGGCGGATGGGGGAGATGAGCTTTTCGGTGGGTATGTCCGTTATACCCTCACCGCCCGACAGAACTGGCGCTGGAGGTTCATCCAGCTTCTCAAGAGATCGCCTGCCCTGGCAAAACTCCTCCTCCAAGTCCATAAGCTTTTACCATCTTCTTTTCGTCATCATACTAACTTAGCTGGCAAACTCTACAAGCTTATGCATCTTCGTCTGGCGGACTATGGGGATTTTCTGCAGGTTTTTCCGCAGATAGCCTTGACGGAGATTATAGAGGGGCTTTCGGTGGAGGGGCTTTTACCGTATTTAGAAGAGGCGATTCCGGTGGGTTGGGATCACCCAGAGGCGCGAATGTATGCGGATACACGGGTGTATCTCGTAGAAGACATATTGCGCAAAGTGGATAGAGCCACGATGGCCGTGGCCTTAGAGGCTCGTGAGCCTTTTTTAGATGAGGCGATTTTGGCTTTACGGGCGCGTCTGAGTTCCCGGGACTTTATTGAAGGTCGGACTACCAAGCGCTTCTTGAAGAGAATTTTAGCTCGGTACCTGCCGGTGGAGCTGTGGGATCGCCCCAAACAGGGTTTTTCTCCGCCTATCCCGGCCTGGCTGCGCGGCCCTCTCCACGATCGCCTGCGCCATTACCTGGAAAGCATTGAAAGCCCCCTTCGAGACTACCCCATCCGCCTGGAGAAAATACACCCGTACTACAAAGACTTTGTCAAAGGTGAGGATGGTCTGGCTGGCTTTTTATGGAATGTGTTTGTTTTTGGCCTTTGGACGGATTGGATTACTGCCACACCTCCAATAAGCGATAATCTACCCCCGGCCAT
>Ga0308391_1000576_pt1 | contig 16011 bp, 9 predicted proteins | sample Hotspr20Samplet1_FD_202363 | JGI IMG/M metagenome (GOLD analysis project Ga0308391, IMG submission 202363) | Hot spring phototrophic mat microbial communities from Octopus Spring, Yellowstone National Park, Wyoming, United States - 20050623_t1 ... | reverse complement strand
ACGAGGACAAGCTCCGGGCGATGGAGGCGGCGCTTTTGCCCGTCCCCGGGCGGATGTTCGACCGGGATGGCTGGCTCAACGCGGCCTTCGCGACCCTGAAACAGCTTTCGCGCCATGCCGCCGACGTCCAGTTTGAACGCAGACGCCGGAGTCTTGTGAAAGGGTATCTCGATTGGCGGGAGCCATTAGAAGGGATGGCGGACAGCATCCTCGGCCCAGGAGGGCTCGACCGGCGATGGATGCTCCCTCAGCGCGTACTGCCCGAATCGTGGCCCGTCCTCGGACGCATGTCCCTGGCCGTCGCCCTCGTGCGAAGGCAGCTGGCCAGGGGAAAACGCGGGAATCTCCCGCCGGAAGCCATCGGTTGGCTCGATGAAGCCGCAGTGTGGCTCGAGCGATGGATGCCGAAGATCTACGAGCGCGACCTCTGTTACGCGGAAGTTCTTTGCCTGCGAGACCACCGATGAGCACAGCAGCCAGTCTCGACCCTCTGCGGGCGACCGATGCGGTCGCGACCGCTTACACGCGGTATCTCCGCAGCTCGTTGCGGTCAAATGACCAGCGACTGAACTCCGCTATCGAAGAAGCATTCAAGAGAGTTCGCACACCGTGGCTGAAAGGTCCCTTCCTTGAGGCCTCGCCGAATTACCAGCACGGGGTCACCCTCAAGGACCTTGTCCGCGAAGGGGTCCTCAGTCCGCGGTGGCTCGAAAGTAACGGCGCCTTTTCTATTCACCGGCCGCTCTACCGGCACCAGGAGACGGCCATCCGCAAGCTCGTCACCGAGCGTCGCAATGTGGTGGTCGCCACCGGAACCGGAAGCGGGAAAACCGAGAGCTTTCTGCTCCCGATCATCAATCAGATCTTCCGTGAGCAGGAACAGGGTAGCCTTCGCAGCGGCGTCCGTGCACTGCTGCTGTATCCCATGAACGCCCTGGCCAACGACCAGCTGAAGCGGCTCAGGGATATGCTGCAGGACTTCCCCGAAGTCACATTCGGGCGCTACACGGGAGATACGCCCGAGACAAGAGCCGACGGGATCGAAAAGGCGAAGAACAGCGGCGTCAGACTCATCCTGCCCAACGAGATGTTCGGCCGCCAGGAGATGCGCGAGCGTCCTCCTCATTTGCTCCTGACCAACTACGCAATGCTCGAGTACCTCCTGATCCGCCCGGATGACTCACCGCTTTTCGCTGTCTCTGGAGACAGCGAGTGGCGCTTTATTGTCCTCGATGAGGTCCACAGCTACGAGGGAACGATGGGCCTCGAAATCGGCATGCTCCTCCGCAGGCTGCTTGACCGCGTCGGCAGAGGGCCGGGCAAAACCCAGGCCATCGCCACCTCGGCCACCGCCGGCGGGCCGGGTGATCGGAAGCAGATTGCCGCCTTCGCCTCGGACCTCTTCGGATTGCCCTTCGAATGGGACGACGACGACCCCGCGCGGCAGGACGTTATCGTCGCCACCCGGGAAGCGCCGCGGCTCCCTGCCCCGGGTCCTCGGATCGACCTTGAAGAGGCCGTTCGGACCGGGAACTCCGACGCGCTGCTCGCCGACCCGAGGGTGCAGGACCTCCTCACGTCGCTCTGGGAGGACCGGCTCACTCTCGAGGAGGCAGCCGCAAAGCTCGGCGACGCCGCCCCCTTCAAACTGACGGCCTCAGTCGTCCGGGCGCTTTCATCGCTGCGCGACCCGGAGAAGGGGCTCCCTCTCCTCCGAGTCAAGTACCACACCTTCGTCCGCTCCCCAGATGGCATGTTCGTGTGCCTCCGGGACCACGATGGCGGCCCCCGGGTCTTCCTCGAGTCGGCGCGCCACTGCGATGTATGTGGCCCGGCGGCAATGGTCATCGAAGTCGCAACCTGCCGGCGCTGCGGGCAGTGGCACCTCCGGGGCACCGTCTCGGGTGACGAACGTTCTGGGCGGCTCCAGACGGCGCTCAACCTCCCGGATTCCTCCCGGGACGTGCTGTTCCTCGGCCCAAGGGTCGCTGAGGAGCCGGTCGACGAACCCGAAGAGCCGGGTGAACTCGTCGAGCTCGTGCTCCAGGGGGAAAAGCAGGACGAAAAGCAGCTCTTTCTGTGTTTCTCCTGCCTGCGGGCCGCCTCCAGCGGGGATTGCTCCTGCCCGAACCCGCGGCCGACGCCGATGACAGTCGCTGCCCGCACCGAATCAGGAGCCGTGCGCTGCGTCAACTGCAAAGCGCCGTCGAGCCAGCGCGGGCCCCGGCGGTTGAGTCTCGGCTCCGATGCGCCCCCGGCGGTCATCGCCTCCGCGCTGTTCGATGCCCTGCCTCGAGGCGAGGAACGCCCGCGCTTCCTGGCGTTCTCCGACAGCCGGCAGGACGCCGCATTCTTCGCGGCGTACCTCGAGCGGACCTACAATCGGTCCGCCCGGCGGAGGGTCATCTACCAGGTCCTGCGCGAGACCTGGGAAGCAACCGGCGGAGAGGGACTCAGGCTCGACAATCTCAGCAGCAGGCTCGCCAGCGCCATGGACCGGGCAGGCTTCTTCACCAGCGACACGTCCGCCCTTCGACGCAAAGATCTGGCCGTCGAATGGCTCATCGCGGAACTCACCGCCATGGACGAGCGCCAGTCGCTCGCAGGCGTCGGCCTGGCCGAACTCAGGCTCGCTCGCCCCGGCACGTGGGCCCCGCCCCGGCCGCTCCTCAGCCCGCCCTGGTCGCTGACGCCGGAAGAGGCATGGGTCCTCCTCGAAGAGCTCCTGAAGACGCTGCTCGCCGCGCAGGTGGTCAGCATGCCGCAGGGGGTCGACGTCTCGAGCGAGATTTTCGAACCACGCAACAAGCGCTACGCGGTGCGGCAGGACGGGCCTGCCAGGACAGCCGAACTCGAAATCCTTAGCTGGGTCCCACAGCATCCTGCCATTAACCGGCGCCTCGACTACCTCGTTCGCATCCATCAGGCGAAGAACCCGACCGCCTCCGTCGGCGAGAGCAAAACCACCGCTCGCGCCTTGCTCCAGGACATCTGGCGATACCTGTCAGACCAGGATTCACCGTTCAGGGGCATCCTCCAGCCGTCAAACGAACCGAACCACGGCATCGTCTACAGGCTCAACCCGAACTCCTGGGAATTCCGTCCGCCCCGGGCGCTCCTCCAGTGCTCGTCCTGCGGAACGATCGAGCCGGAAGCCGTATCCGGCGTCTGCCCGTCATTCCGCTGCAGCGGCCGCCTCGAACCCGTCTCGGAGCTGACGCTCGACCACTACCGTGCGTTGTACCAGGAGCCCCCGCTCGGCCCCATGTATGCGGAGGAGCACACCGCGCAGTGGTCCACCGAAAAGGCATCCGAAATCCAGGGCGACTTCATCTCGAAAAACGGCCGCGTCAATGTCCTGAGCTGTTCAACAACCTTCGAGCTCGGTGTCGATGTCGGTGAACTCGAGGTCGTCCTCCTCCGAAACGTGCCGCCCAGCGCAGCAAACTACGTCCAGCGCGCCGGACGCGCCGGGCGGAGAGCCTCGTCCGCAGCGCTCATCGTCACGTTTGCCCAGCTCCGCCCTCACGACCGCCAGGTCTTCGCTTCAGCGCTTGACTACGTCGCCGGCAAAGTCCCGGCTCCGCAAATCCCGTCCGGCAACGTTCCCATCGTCCGCCGCCACGTCCACTCTGTCGCGCTCTCCCGCTTCCTCAGGACGAACTACGGGAAATCCCCGGAATGGCCCCGGGTCGTCGAGAAGTTTTTCGGCGACGGCGCCGGAAGCCCCTGCGAAGAGTTCCGCCGGTACCTCCTCGCGCGTGACGCGGGCCTTCGTGACGAACTCACGCGCATTGTCCCGCCCGAACTCCACGAGGAACTGGGCGTCCAGGACTGGGCCTGGGCGGCAGCCCTCGCCGACCCGGACCCCTTCCAGTCGCCGCTCGCCCGGGTTGAGCGGGAAAAGATCGCTGATATGCAGCAGTACCGCCGACTAATGGACGAGGCTGCGGCGAACCACCGCTTCCAGCAGGCCGACCGCTACCAGAAGGTGCTCAACACCATCAGCCGGGCCGAGCTCCTCGGCACCCTCGCCAGCGCCAACGTGCTGCCCAAGTACGGGTTCCCGGTAGATGTCGTGCCGCTCAAAACGGCCCACGTCTCCGCCGAGGTCGCCCGCGACATCGAACTCCAGCGCGACCTCAGGGTCGCCGTCTCTGAGTACGCGCCCGGCTCCGGAGTCGTCGCCGCCAAGCAATTCTGGAAATCCGCAGGCCTTCAGCTGCTCCCCAACCGCCAGCTCCCCGACCGAAAGTACGCTGTCTGCGAAGACTGCAACCGCATCTACCTCGACAGTGGCGCCACCGGCTCCTGCTCCCAGTGCGACGGGCCGACCAGGGCCAGCACGTTCGTCGACCCGGTCTTCGGCTTCGTCGCTGCACCCCCGCCGCGGAAGGGCCTCGGCGAGGAACGCCCTCCCCGCATCTTCGCCTCCCGGATGCTCTTCTACGACTTCGGCCCCCAGCAGGCCCGCACCTGCGTACTGGGGTCGCCCTCGGCCCCCCTCGTGCTCGGCCGCTTCACCAGGCAGGGCTCACTCGCCGTCATCAACAACGCCTACGGCAGGGGCTTCCGGCTCTGCCATACCTGCGGCTTCGCAACGGCCGGTGCGGCCGCGCCAGCTCGCGAAGGGAAGGGCAGCCATAAGAACCCCGTCACCGGGCAGAAGTGCAGCCAAACGCTCGCGCGGGTCGACCTCGGCCACCTCTTCACCTCCGATATCGCTGAGTTCAAGTTCGTGAACCCGGGCCTCGAGATCGGGCCGGCCGTCCCATCGGTTCTCTCCGCGCTCCGCGAGGGCGCGCGGCGGTTCCTCAAGGCCAGCGACGACGACCTTGGGGGTCTCACCTATCTTGAAGCCGGCCAGCCAGTCTTCGTCCTCTACGACAACGTGCCTGGCGGCGCCGGCCTCGCCCGCTCCGCCTTCGAACAGTTCGAGCGCGTAATGGAGGAGGCCCGAAAGGTCTGCAGCTGCAGTGCATGCGGCGAGCACAGTTCCTGTTACGGCTGCCTTCGCACTTACCAGAACCAGCACCAGCACGACCAGCTCGACCGCACCATCGCCCAGGAGGTCATCACCTCAGCTCTCGAACGCGCCGGGTCCGCGGCCGCGGCTGCCTCATAAGCCCCGGCTGCCCGGGAGCTGCCTGCCCAGCCTTCCGCTCGCGCCCGGGGCGCCGCAGCGCCCCGCCCGTCGGCGGCCCTCGCGCTTCGGGGTCCGGCGGCAGCGCCAGGTTGGGTGCAAGCCCCCATTCCGGGCCTGAGCCCCAGGGGTCGGTGCCCCGGGTCACGCCGCGCATCTCCCGCGGGCTCAATACGCCCCTCCCCAGAAGAATTTTTTCCCCCACCCTGGCGCAAACGACATGAGGTGTCGCCGCCGTATGCGAGAATGCTATCGGCTCATGCGCAGATGCCCCGCCGCGACCGCCCGCCCGGCGCATCCGCTCCGCCGACACATCCAGCCACCTGCGCCCGCAGGTCAAAAAGGGGGAAACGCGTGACTGTCAACGAAGGTGGCCTCTGGTTCGCCGTCCGCGCGCTCGAACGGGCCGCGCGCGGTGCCGTCGGTTACACCGCCGAGCCGTTCATCGAGGTCGACGACCAGGATCGGCTCACCGCCGCCGGCATCCGGTTCCGCGTGCCCGACTACGATGCCGTCTACACCCTCACCCTCCACTACCCGGCCGGAACCTGCACCACCGACATCACGGTAGAGGTCCGCGGCGGCTACCCGGCCCCGACTTGGTATGAACACCGCCCCGGCACGCAGCCAGGAGAGCCCTGGTTCCCGCAGCCCGTCACCGGCTGTATTCCCTGGGTCGAACGGATGCAGGCGACCGCCGCCCTCTCTGGCGAAAGGGATTTCTGAGGCGTTCGGCTCGACACCGGCCCGTAACGCCGGCCCGCCGCGAGGTCACCGGGACCCCCCGCGGCAGTCAGCTCTCGCAGCAACGTTCCGTCCCGCTGCCCGTTTGCGGGCTCGTACCCCGCGAGGGCGTCGCGGGCAACCATGGAAGGGGAGGAAACAATGGACGCTGATTTCCTCGAGTTCATCAGCCGGCCGGTCCAGTGGCCGCGCGACGCCCCGCTCCTGGGAGGGGTCTACTCGCCAACCGTCGCCTTCACCGACACCGAGGGCATTGTGCCGAGCACCTACATCGGCTCCAGCGTTCCGGTCACCCTGCCGCATCTGTTCGCCTCGGTGCTGTCGGGCGGAAAACCGATACCCGAGCTTCGCGCCCCTCCCGGCGGCTACACCCTCTTCGAGGCAAGAAAGCCCTTCCGAAAGGTCCGCTTCCGCTACTACAACTGGGACCAGGGCGGGTTCACCTTTCGGGAGCCGGCTGCCATCCCCGGCGGCTGCGTCCTGCTCGGGGTCGAATACATGCCAGTCGAGCACTACAGACCGACGACCCTGAAGTACCTGGTCGTTGATGAAAAGGCCACGAAGAACTGGATAGACGCCATCCGGGAAGCTCTCCGCCGCGCGTCGGACAGGAAGGGGTGAGCAGCGCCCCGTCCGACGCCAGCGGGTGTCCCGCCGGCCGGGCGGAAGGCCCCTGTCCTCGCTCCCCCCGGGCAGCCGGTTCCATCGTCCCTCAGCCCAGGAAGTTCCCGGCCGCTGTTCCTGCTCCGGAAACCGGCCCGCGTCCCCCCGGCGTGCTCGGGAGCCCTGAGCCGGCATTCTCCCGGCAGGCATCTCCCGCCGCCCCCATGCGTCAGCACTGACTCCGCCCGTCACGCACCGCCCACCAACAGCCCGTTCCGGCCCGCGTAGCCGCACGCTCCCCCTTCGGAGCCGTCCCCTCGAAGAGGTTTTGCGACATCGGGTCCACGCGCGTCTCCGCCCCGTCCGCCCGTCCCGCCGCCCACCGGCGCCCGTCCCGCGTTCGAAGTCCCCCGGCCACGGTCCCGCAGCCGGCTGCGCAGCCCTCGCCCGACCCCCGGCTGCAGCGCCGGCTGCCTCGGCAGGGGCTTCGTCCCATCGCACCTGGCCATGTGGCCCGCGTCCTCCCGGCGCCCCCCGGTTCGCCCGGGCCGGCCGCCTTCCCCGCCCATCCACGTCGGCATCCACAGAACAGCTTCGAAAGGAGGGTACGATTGACGAATCCCTATTCCGGGGCCGGCCCGCTCCGCCGGGCCTGGGAGAAGACCGACCTCCCGCGCAACCATCCGCCGCACGACTACGTCACCCACATCGAGACCGGCGAACTGGTGCTCATCTGGCCGTGCGGCCAGCACTATGCAGTCGGCTCAAACCAGCGCCCGCGGCGCCGGTTCCACTGCCTCCGCGCCGCGCTCGAACTCCAGTACGCCCGCTGGTTCGGCAGGGTGCCGGGCACGTCCGCCCGGCTGCAGCTGCCCACCACCTGCACAGCATGCCAGGTGCTCGGCGCCGACGACCTCTTCACCTGGACCAGGCTCTTTAACCTCATGCCCGAAGAACACCTGGTCCCCATCGCCTTGCAGTACGCCGCCCAGATCGACGACGACTTCAGGCGGACCCTCGAAGAGGGCGGCACGAGGTTCATCCCCCTGCCCCGTCGCGGCCCGCTCGCCATCGCCTCGCTCACGCGCAACGCCCGCTACGCCGGCATGCACGACGGGACCTTCTACCTCATCCACTTCGACCCGACCCCCTACGGCCCGGAGCTCATGGAGCGGATGCTCGCCGACCTCGAAACCGGCGCATTCAACTAAACAGCAGCACCCCTCCCGGCCGGCGGCCCCGCCCGCGGAGTCCGCCCGCCGGGCGCGCCCGCGACACCTGTTGTCGTCTTTGCGCAAAGGCCTTCCGGGGCCGCGGCCTGGCGGGGTAGACTGCCGCTGACCGGCCCCGGTGCCCCGCCGGTCCCGCCGGCAATTTAAAAAGGATGGCCGTGCACATGGCGGATCTCGATGCACTGTACGAACGGCTCGCAGCGGCGGTAACGCTCCAGAGCGACGACGCGGCAATCCGCATCCGCGCAGAATACGAACCGCAGGCCGGTCCCGGCGCCAAGGTCTTCCCCCCGACCTACATGGAAAGCAACGGGACGCGCTACCACTTCGAGCGCCGCTGGTCGCCCGAAGGCACCCCGGTCGAGGTCGTCGTCCTCGACTCCTACCAGTCCCAGGCCAACCGGTGCGAAGCCGCCCTCGACCGCGTGGCCGACCGGCTCGGGCTGCCCCGCCTCCTCATGCGGTTCATCCACGATGACGTAACGATTGAACTCTCAAACCTGGCCGCCCCGCACCGCAGCCGGGATGCCTACTTCCTCGACAGCAAAGTCGACGGGACTCCGTTCGATGCGACGCCGGTCGGGATGGAGCTCGACAGGGCCTCCATCGATGACCTGACGCCGTTCCTCGCCTACGTGCCGACGGACCTCGTCTACGGCGTGTGGGACTCACATCGCGGCAAGCGTCTGGCCCTAAAGTTCGCCCGGTCCTACACCTCGGAGATGCTCGGCTGGGAGCCCGAGCGCGGGAAGCGCGCAGCCACCAAAGGGGATCCGCTCAACCTGCCGGGTGGCGACAAAGTGAGCACGCGCGAATGGCGCCCGCTCGGCACGTCGGTCAAGAGCAAGAAGGACGAGAGCAAACTCAGCGACCTTGGCCACGGTATGGTCCCCAATCAGCCGGATGAGTCCATCGGCGGCGTCGCCGTCCGCTCCATCTCCCGGCTCGGCGTCCTCTCCCTCACCGGGCTCGCGCGGCTCCGATTCCGCGATGAAGCGGTGAACCGCGCCGGCCGCACAGCGCTTGCAGCGCTCGCCCTCGCCGGCGACCGGCTCGCCTTCGGCGGCGCCGGCATCCACCTCCGCTCCGGCTCCGACCTCGTCCTGCGCAGCGAATCCCTCGAATGGGTCCAGCGGGGCGCCCGGACTGAGCCGCTGGAGCTCACAACGGATGATGCGCTGCAGCTGGTCGACCTCGCCCGCGAGCGCCTCGCCGCGGCTGGCGTCGCCTGGCAGGCTGAACCCGTGGTCGTCTCGCCATCCGGGCCGCTCTCCGAGGTCATCCGCAATGTCCTCACTGCCCGGGGCCTCGACGACGCCGAGGGCTGACCATGCTCGCCATCCGGTGCCAGCTCCTCGGCGAAACCTTCGAGGGCGGCGCGCCCGAGGACCCGGGCGCTGCGGAGTGGCCGCCCTCGTGGATGCGGCTCTTCTCCGCCCTCGTCGCCGTGGCCGACCACACCGACCCGCCCGAAGTCGAGCTCCTCGAAAAGCTTGAACAGCTCCAGCCGCCCGCCATCGTCGCCGACCCGCCGGCCCTCGCCGATGCCCCGGAAATGGCGTTCGAACGCCAGGCCTGGGTCCCAACAAATAAAGTCGAGGGCAAAGACGCCACAACGACGCTCCCGGGCAGGAAAAACGCCGCCCGCGGCTGGGCGCGCTTCGTGCCCCGCTCGCCCGACATCCTCTATAGCTGGGAGGACGACCCGCTCACCGACGCCGAGCGCGCCCTCCTGGCGTCACTCTGCCGTCGCGTCCCCTACCTCGGACGTTCGACCTCCCCGGTCATCGTCGAGGTCGTCGACGCGGGGGTCCTCGAAGAAGGTGTCCTCGTCCCGGCCAGCTCCCGGGAAGAAGACCCGGAGAGCACGGACCTTCCCACCTACCCGGTCCGCGTGCCCTTCAGCGGCGCCCTGGCAGCACTCCGGGATGCCCACGAGCGGAAAAACGCCGGGAAACCGGGCGACCCCTGGGCAGTGGGCGCCTACGTCGACTACCGGCCCCGTGTCCGCCGCTCGCATCCTCCCACAATCCGCGGCCCGTTCCGCGAGCTCGTCATCTTCGCCCTGGGCGGTCCGCAGCGCGACGGCCGCCACGCCGTCGAGTTCACCGACCTCCTCCGCAAGGCGGTCATGGCGAACCTCCCCCGGCCCCTCCCTGCCGTGCACGGGCACGGCCCGTCCGAATCACCGCGCTGCGCATTCCTCGCGCTGCCGTTCGTCGGCCACCCCCACGCCGATGGCCACATCATCGGCCTGGCCGTCGCCGTCCCGGAACTGGAACCGGCCGACCTCCGCGACCTCTGGTGGGCGCTGGGCGCCACCGCCGAGCGCGGCCTCTCTTCGCCCGTACTGGGCCAGTTCACGCTGCATCGGCTTGCGCCCGTGGAACAGCGGCGCGCCCCGCTGGCGCTCCAGGCCTGGCGGTGGACCCGGCCGTCCGATACCTGGGTCACAGCCTACCCCGCCGTCCTCGACCGGTTCGTAAAGGACCGGACGGAGATACCTGCCCTCATCCGGCAAACCATCCTCAACTCTGGCTTCCCCGAGCCGATCGAAATCACCTCCGCGCTGCGGCCCTTCTCCGGCACGCTGCCCGGCGCCCTCGACCTTCACCCGCGGGAGACCACCCGCCCCGGCCACCGCGAGGGGTTCCGGCCCTACCGGCACCTCTACCTCCGATTCGCCGCGCCGGTCAGGGGGCCGGTCGTGATCGGGTCGATGCGCCACTACGGCCTTGGCCTCTGCGTTCCCGTCACCTCACCCGCCACCTCCGCAGCACGTGAGGCCGAACCGCGCGATGCTTGAGCCAGCGGCCTTTCCGGCATTCTTCCGCGAGGTGACCGGCCGGGAGCCGTTCCCCTGGCAGGTGCGGCTCGCTGAACGGCTCTGCGGCGGCGAGGTCCCGGACCTCGTCGACGTGCCCACCGGCCTCGGCAAAACGTCGGTCATCATCGCATGGGCGTTCGCCCTTGCCGCCTCGCTCGAAGACCGCGGGCCGGCTGCGCGCACCCTCCCCCTGCGCCTCATCTACGTCGTTGACCGCCGCGTCATCGTCGATAGCACCTACGAGCTCGCTCGCCAGCTCGTCGAGCGGCTCGACCCGGCCGCACCGGCCGGCCCGGTTGCTGCCCGCGTCGCCGCCGCCCTGCAGGGCTTCTTGGCCGGCGCCGATGCCCGGCCCCTCGAGGCCGTCCGCATGCGCGGCGGCGTGACGTGGGACGCCCGCTGGCTCGACCGCCCGCACCAGCCCGCCGTTGTCGTCAGCACCGTCGACCAGTTCGGCTCCCGGCTGCTCTTCCGCGGGTACGGCGTCACCCCGTCCATGGCGCCCATTAACGCCGCCCTCTGCGGCCTCGATGCCTGGGTCGTCGTCGATGAAGCCCACATCGCCGAGCCGCTTGTCAAAACGCTCGACCGGGTCCGCCGGCTCCAGCGAGCCTCCGCCGAAGCCGCGCTCCCGCACCTCAAGCTCACCCTCATGAGCGCAACGGCGCGTACCATCGGCACCGCCAACAACCGGCTGACCGCCACCCTCAAGACCGAAGCTGCGCCGAATTCGACGGCAGGGGAGGTCGCGAGGCGGCGTCTCACGGTCCCGAAGCCGGCGGAACTGGAGGAGGTCAACGTCCGCGGCAAGGGCGTCGAGCGCTACCGGGCGCTTGGCGCCGAACTCGCGCAGCGGCTCGCCGGGTTCGCCGAGGCGCCCGGCCGCTACGCCGTCCTGTGCAACACCGTCCAGGCCGCCCGGGCTGCCTTCGAGCACCTCGAAAAGCGCCGACCCGGCGCTGCCTGGCTCCTGACCGGCCGGGTCCGCGAGTTCGAACGCGAACGCCTCGTCCCCGCAATCCTCGACCAGTTCCGCAGCGGCAGCCCGCCCCCCGGCGCGGCGCTCAGCCTCGTCGCCACGCAGACGGTCGAAGTCGGCGCCGACCTCGATTTCGACGCCATCGTCACCGAGTGCGCCCCGCTCGCATCGCTCGTCCAGCGATTCGGGCGCGTCCGACGCATGGGCAATCCCCACGAGGCGGTCTCGCGCATCGTCTACTGCCCGCAGACCCACGACGAAGACCCCATCTACGGCAGGGCCACGCAGACGACCTGGAAATTCCTCGAGCAGGCCTCCCCCGGCGCCAGCCTCGACTTCTCCTACCGCGGTGTCCTCCAGCTCCGCCGGCAAGCCCCGCCCGGCGCCGATGTCGACCCGACCTTCACCCCGGTCCTCCTCGGCGCCCACGTCGAGCGCTGGGCCCAAACCTCGCCCCTCCCTGCCGTCGACCAGCCCGTGGCCCCGTTCCTGCACGGCTTCCAGCGCGGCGGTGCCCCGCAGGTCTACGTCGCATGGCGGGCCTTCCCCCGGGACGTCGACCCGCAAGACTGGGCGGGCTGGCTCGACCTCGCCCCCGTCAGCGACTGGGAGACCGTTGCCGTCCCCCTCGCCGAGGCGCGCGCCTTTCTTGCGGGCACACCATCCGAGTCGATCGATGCCGACATCGAATCCGCCGCCAGCGAGCAGGCCGGGGCCGAGGACCGGTCGAACGGCCGCGTCGCCCGCGCTGTCCTCTACGCCGGGCCCGACGAACCGCCTGCCCCGGTCCAGTCCCCCAATACACTCCAGCCGAACGCCACCATCATCGTCGATAGCTTCGAGGGCGGGCACGACCGCTGGGGATGGACCGGCCGCCGCAGCGACCCCGCCGCCCCCCGGCCCGTCCCCGATGTCGCCGACCTCGCGCCCTCCCGCCGCCGGCGTTCCCTTCGCCTCGCGCCGTCCATCGCCCTCTCCCACGCCACCGAACCGGAGGCCGAAGCCCGTATCCTCGACGCCTGGGCCCGCCTCGACCCGGAGGACCTCGACGGCACCCTTCCCGCCATCTGTGAGGCCTTCGCGTCCCTCGTCCCCGAGCCCCTCGCCGGCCTCTACCGCGACGCCGCCGAGGGCATCCGCCGGGGAAGCTGGCGCGCCTTCCTCCCCGAGCGAGACCCGGATACCGAACGCTGGCGCGTCGCCGAAGCCGGCAGGCCCGTCGTCCGCCTCGTTGAGCAGCGCGAGGTGCTCGCCACCAGCGCGGACCGCTCCGACGACGACGCGCTCTCGACATCCCTCTCCGCCGGCACGCCCGTGCCGCTCATCGACCACTGCACCCGCGTCGGTGACCTCGCCCGCGACTTCGCCGAGCGCCTCGGCCTCGCCCCGGACCTTGTCCGCGCCGTCGAACTTGCCGGCCGCTTCCACGACATCGGCAAGGCCGAGCCGCGCTTCCAGGCCGCTCTGTACGACGGCGATGCCCTGGCCGCCCTTGCCGGCACCCCGCGTGCGAAATCCGGTCGCGACCCCCGCGACCCCGTCGCCCGCAACGCCCACCGCCTCGCCCAGCTCCCTCCCGGCTTCCGCCACGAGGGTGTCTCCGCCCGCCTCGTCCGCGCCCTCGCCCGGGCCCGCCCCGACCTCTTCAACGGCGTCGACCTCGACCTCGTCCACCACCTCGTTGTCGCCCACCACGGCCGCGGCCGGCCCCTCCTCCCGCCCATCGACGATGCCAACGCGCCTGAGACCACCCTCGACATCGAAGGCGTCACCGTCAGCGTCCCCGGCGAACGATACCAGGTTGACTGGGAGCACCCCGCCCGCTTCGAACAGCTCAACGACCGGTACGGCTGGTGGGGCCTCGCTCTCCTCGAAACCATCGTCCGCCTCGCCGACATGAAGGACTCCGAGCTCGCCGCCGCCCGGGGCTCCGGGGCCGACGCCGGCGAGGTGCCGCCCCTCTCGGCCAGCCCGCTGCCACCCGGAGGCTCCCATGCCTGAAATCCCGGCCCCCGCCCTGCGCGGCAACGACCCCCTCGGCTTCCTCGCCGCCCTCGGCGTCCTCGCCCTCGCGGAACAGGGCGAAATCCAGCCCGTGCGCCTCCGCTGGGAGGGCGGAACCGCACCCCACGCCGTCTTCGTCTCCGACGCCTACCACGGCACCCGCGACCTCGCCGACGCCCTCCGCGAGGTTGCCAGGCGCCTGCTCAATGCCGACGCCGCCATCCCCGGCTGCCCGCCCGAATTCCCGTACCGAAACCGCCACCCCGCAGACACCGCCAAAGGCGCCGACCCCATGCGCATGTCCCGCGAAGCCGCACGCGCCACCTGCGAAGACGCCGCCCGCCGCTGGGAATCCGGAGAGCGCTGGTTTGCGCGCTGGGTCGCCGCACTTGTCGCCCCCTATACCCTGGATAAAGACGGCCCCGAGGGGCGCATCCGCCTCACCCCCTTCAACGCCCCCTTCGGCCAGATGAAGTTCCGCGATTCCTACTACGACCAGGCCTGCAGGTACGTCGCCGCCACCCCGGGCATGCCCGAGGACGCCTTCGTCGGCTGGATCCGCCTCGAGGGCTACACCGGCGCCAACCTCGATGCCCGCGCAATCCGCGAAGCCCAGGTCAGCACCGCCGGCGTCCCCAGCAACGCCGGCGCCCCCTCCCCCACCTGGCTCGCCGTCATGGCCATCCGCTTCTTCCCCTTCGCAGATGACGGCCGCCTCCGCACCGCAGGCTGGCAGGAAGTCCAGCTCTACTCCGGCGCCACCCGCCGCTCCCTGGTCTGGCCCGTCTGGCGCCCCCCGCTCGACGCGCCTTCGGTCCGCGTCCTCCTCAACCATCCCGACCTCGCCGTCCAGGTCCCAAACCGCGGAACGCCCCGAGTCGCCGGCGGTGCTCGCCTGAGGGCCCTCGGCATCACCGGCGTCTACGGCTCCTCACGCCGCACCCGCACCCAGGGCGACGGCCCCCTCGGCCCCGCCGTCCTCCTCTGGCCCGCCCCCCGCTAGCCCGCCGCACCGCCCCGCTGTCCCTCGGTCTTAACCGGCCGAACATCTTTATGTGATCAGTCGCGAAGACCGCACGATCCCCCGCGAGGCCGCCGCCGAACCCGGCCCCGAACCCGAACCTGCGCCCCTCCTCCCCGCGCGCATGGTCAACGAATTCGTCTACTGCCCGCGCCTCTTCTACCTCGAATGGGTCCGCGGCCTCTGGGCCGACAACGACGACACCGCCGAAGGCACCGACCTCCACCGCCGCGTCGATACCCCCGCCGGGACCGCCCCCGAGCCCGGCCCCGGCGTCCGCCAGGTAGCCCGCGCCTTCGAACTCAGCTCCGAAACCCTCGGCGTCACCGCCAAAATCGACCTCGTTGAATTCCTCGACGATGCCGCCCGCCCCGTCGACTACAAACGCGGCCGCCCCGCGCCCACCCCCGCCCGCGTCTGGGAGCCCGAGCAGGTCCAGCTCGCCATCCAGGCCCTTCTCCTCCGCGAAGCCGGCTACCAGTGCCGCGAAGGCGTCATCTACTTCGCCGAAACCGGCGAACGCGTCACCGTCCCCATCACCCCGGAGCTCGAACAGCAGACCCTCGCCGCCATCGCCCGCGCCCGCGAAACCGCCGGCCAGCCCGACGCGCCCCCGCCCCTCGTCGATAGCCCCAAATGCCCCGCCTGCGCCCTCGTCGGCTACTGCATGCCCGATGAACTTAACCTCCTCCTCCACCGCAGAACCGCCCGCCCCCGCACCCTCATCACCCGCGAGCCCGCCGCCCGCCCCCTCTACCTCATCGGCTACGGCACCCAGCTCAGAAAAGACGGCAACCACTTCATCGTCGCCCCCAGGGACGGCGAACCAACGCGCATCCGCCCCATCGATATCAGCCACGTCGCCGCCTTCGGCACCGTCACCATCTCAACCAGCGCCCTCCACGCCCTCCTCGCACAGGAAACCCCCATCGCCTGGCTCACCCGCGGCGGGCGCTTCCTCGGCCTCACCAGCGGCCTCATGGGCAAAAACATCCAGCTCCGGCGCCGCCAGTTCACCCTCACCGAACCCGAAGCCCTCGAACTCGCCCGCGCCTTCGTCATCGCCAAGATCCGCAACCAGCGCACCCTCCTCCGCCGCAACAGCCGCTTCGAAATCGGCCGCACCCTCGAAGGCCTCGCCGACGCCGTCGCCCGAGCACGCCTCGCCCCCGATAGCGACACCCTCCGCGGCATCGAAGGGTACGCCGCCCGCCTCTACTTCAACGCCTTCCCCGCCATGCTCCGCCGCGACCTCCCCTTCACCCCCGGAGACCTCTTCCGCGGGCGCAACCGGCGCCCCCCGCGCGACCCCGTCAACGCCCTCCTCTCCTTCGCCTACACCCTCCTCACCAAAGACCTCACCGTCCAGGCCCAGCTCATCGGCTTCGACCCCTACTGGGGCTTCTACCACAGACCCAAATTCGGTCGCCCCGCCCTCGCACTCGACCTCGCCGAAGA
>Ga0308391_1000574_pt1 | contig 16024 bp, 16 predicted proteins | sample Hotspr20Samplet1_FD_202363 | JGI IMG/M metagenome (GOLD analysis project Ga0308391, IMG submission 202363) | Hot spring phototrophic mat microbial communities from Octopus Spring, Yellowstone National Park, Wyoming, United States - 20050623_t1 ... | reverse complement strand
CTGGAGACTGACCTTGTGTGGTGGAAGGGGCGCAAGGTCGCCGTCGTGGAGATTTCGCTCAAGGTGAACGGCGACGATGTGGAGCGGGCGCGCGAACGCGCCAACACGCTCCGCCGCGCAGGGCTGGACGCTATCCCCTTTGTTATCGGCGCGGAGTGGGCGCACCCCGAAACACCTGAGCGCGCAAAGCAACTGGGCGTCGAGTGGCGCATCGGCAGCGAGGTCTCGGACGGACTGCGCGAATTCCACGCCTACACCCCCTAACTGCCCAGCAGGTACAATTCACCTGCAATGGCTGAGACTAAGACCCGAACCGTGCTGGTGGGGCTATCCCGTGCGCAACTACGGGAGTGGGTGAGTACAACGCTGGGTGAGCCTGCCTACAGGGGCACGCAACTGGCGCGGTGGATTTACGAAAAAGCGGTGGCAGACTTCAGCGTGATGACTGACCTACCCGCTGCACTGCGCACACGCCTAAACGACATCGCCGTTGTGTCGCCGAACGCTATCAGCGCGGTACAGCGTTCCCAAGACGGCACGGTCAAGTGCCTGCTGCGCCTTGCCGACGGCAACGAGGTGGAGTGCGTGCTGCTGCCCTACGAAGACCGCGTCTCGGTGTGCCTCTCCACGCAGGTCGGGTGCGCGATGGGCTGCCGATTCTGCGCCACGGCGCAAGGCGGCTACACGCGCAACCTCACCGCAGGCGAGATTGTCGACCAATTGCTCCACCTACAGCGGCTGAGCGAGCGACGCATCACGCATGTGGTGTTGATGGGCATGGGCGAGCCGCTGCTGAACCTTGAACAAGTGCTGAACGCCCTACGCCTGATTCACGAAGAGATAGGTATTGGCTATCGGCGGATGGCCGTCTCTACCGTCGGCATCGTGCCCAAGATTTATGCGCTGGCGGAGCAGAATTTGCCAATCACGCTTGCCGTGTCGCTGCACGCGCCTGACGACGAGACCCGCGCGAAGATTATGCCCGTGAACCGCAAGTGGGGGGTAGACACGCTGATTCAAGCGGCGCGCGACTACTTTGAGAAGACCCGCCGCCGCATCACCTTCGAATACTTACTGCTGCGCGGGGTAAACGATACGCCCGAACACGCGCAGCAACTCGCAAGCAAACTCAGGGGCGTGCCGTGCTTAGTGAACCTGATTCCGTTCAACTATGTGCCCACGCCCGACGGCTTCCAGCGTCCCGAAGCCGCGCGCGTGCGCCGATTCCGCGCGATTCTCGAAGCGGCGGGCATCGAAACCACCCAGCGTGTGGAGCGCGGGCACGACATCGACGCCGCCTGTGGGCAACTGCGCGGCAAGCACCTAGGCAAGCCAATTCCGCTGACGGTGCAGGCACGGGGATGAGGAACGCTTATGCGTAGAGGTTTAGACATTCTGCCCCCACCCCGACCCTCCCCGCACGCGGGGAGGGAGGCGCAGTTCCTTCCCCGTGTACGGGGGAGGTTAGGAGGGGAGTGTGTTGAAAAACCGACGCAAAGACACTTGCCTGCCCAAGAGACATACTTTACGAAGCCAAGCGTGATTAGAGACCCCCTCCTTAAGGTTCCCCCTGCAGGCAGGGGGAACCGACTGTGCGCCCTGCGCGGTTCCCCTCGCGAAGCAGTGGGAACCCTGCCCTGCGCTCTGCGCGGTTCCCCTCGCGAAGCGGGGGGAACCTTAAGGAGGGGGGTAATCTCGGTGGTTATTGGCGTGTGGATGCTCCTGACGCTCTTCACAGCCTGCCAACCTGCGCGCGAGCCTGCCCCCTCGCCGCCCGAACCCGCGCCGCCACAAGACGGCACGACTGTCAACCTGCCCGACGCGACCTACGAAATCGTGAAGCCCACCTTAGAGCAGCAGGACGAGCAGGGGCGCACGCTCTGGAAACTGCAGGCGCAGGCGTTGCGGGCGGAGACGCGCGAATCGCAGGCGCAGGGCACGCTCACGCAGGTGCGCGGTTGGTTCTATCGCGACGGCAAGCCCGTGCTGGAGTTCACGGCGCCTTACGCACGCGCTAACTCCGACACGCGCGAAGTGGAGGCGTGGGGCGGAGTGGTCGCCGCCTCCAAAACCAACGACGCGCGCCTTGTAGCAGGGCGCATCCTCTGGCAGGCGCGCAAAGACCGCATCCGCGCCTCAGAAGGCGTGCGGCTCCAGTGGGGCGCGTTCGAACTGCGCGAACGCGCCCTGCATGTGGACACCGCCTTAGAAAAAGCGTGGAGCGGCGACTAAACCGCCCACTGTTCCTGCCGATAGCCCATGTCCCAGAACATCCATTCGTAGCGGCTGGTCATTACGAAATGCGCCTGCATCGCCGCGCGCTGGGCGTCCGTAAGCGTCTCCGCCACAGTATCGGTCATCGCCAACACCTCGCGCACCACGCCGCCGAACTCTTCGGAAGCGTAGGTATCGATCCACCGCCGATAGAGTGGGTTGGGCGAGCCGTGCTGCTCCAATTCCTTGCCGACCTCCCAGTAAATCCAGTAGCAAGGCAGAATCGCGCCCAGCGCCTCGTGGAACGGACGCGCATAGCACACCGCCAATAGGTAGTGCGTGTACGCCACGCAGGTGGGCGCGAGCGGCATCGCATACACCTGCTCAGGCGTCAGCCCGAACTCCTTGAAAAAGCCTTCGTGCAGCGAGCGCTCCACCAGAATCGCCGTCTTCGCGTGCTCGTTGAAGGTCACCAGCCAGTCATCATGGGGGGCTTTCGCGGCGGCAAGGCTGAGGCACTGCGCGTAATAGCGGAGATAGTGCGCATCCTGCACCACATAGAACTGGAACGCTTCGCGCGAGAGGCTACCGTCGGTAAGCCCTGTGAGGAAGGGGTGCTTTAGTATCGCGGCGTAAATCGGCTCAATAGACCGCCAAAGCTGCTCCGTGTAGCGCATGTCCCAATTCTACCCCCCGAAAACAGGAGCGATTCACAGGGTGGTATGCAAGGTGATGTGGAAAACCCTGCATAGGTGCACTGCGCTCAGTGGGGCTATCATGAGACGAGACTTACGCGAACGGGGCTTTACGCTGGTGGAGATTATGGTCGTGGTCCTGATCATCGGGATTTTGGTCTCGCTGGCGTTGCCGAGCTGGATGAACGCGCGCGCCCGCGCCCAGACGCGCATCTGTGTGGCGAACCTGCGCCAAATCCACCAAGCGAAAGAGATGTACGCATTAGCCACGCGCGCCCAGACAGGCGCGACGGTCGCCATGAGCGACTTAGTGCCGCAGTATTTAGACCACGAACCGTTCTGCCCAGCAGGCGGCGGCGCGCCGTACACCGTGAACGCGATTGGCACGCCGCCCGAATGCCCCAGCGGCATCCCGTCGCACCGATTCGACTGGACAGGGGACTAACAAATGCGCAAGCAACGAGGATCGGCACTGACAGAGATTCTCATCGCGGTGTTCATCGTGACGCTTTTGGTGCTCACAATCACCGCGATGTCGCCGATGAGCACGCGCATGCAGCGCCGCGCGCAACAGTTCACCTTCGCGACGAATGTCGCGCAGACCGCGCTGGAGCGCGTGCGCACGCTCGATTTTCTACAAATCACCGCTGAGGGACTCCTCGCTGCAGGCTTGGGACAAACGATCGAGCTGAACGAGGCGAATCGATTTCGCGTACGCTTCACCACGCTGCAGACGCCTGGCGGAGGCACACTGAACCTCGCGAACGATCTCCGCAACGGGTTCGGCACTATTGAGGTGACGAACCTGACCACAAACAACAACATCTCGATTGGCTTAAAAACGATTATCGTTACTGTGCGCTGGCAGGAACCGCGCACGGGCGACTGGCAGCAAGTGCAACTGGCGACCACAGTTGCCAGCTTGAAGTAAACGGCGCGCGCCGGTCAAAGCGCGTCGTGTCGTACTGCGTTCCTGCAAGGGGAGGCTTGCAGGGCGCGAGAGTCTGGGGAGGCAAACAATGCACAGGGGTAGGGAACGCCGCCTATGCGGCTCGATGATGCTCGAAGTCGTGATGGCAAGCGCGTTAGCGGTTATCGTGCTTGCCCTACTGGTCAGCACGCAAATTCATGTGCTGCGCAACTACCAGCGCACAATCAACCACAACACTGCCAATCGCGCGGCGTATAACGCGCTGCGCGAAATCCGCGAGATTGCGCAGCAGGCGGTCTCGATTACGGTCGCGGGCAACACGGCAACCCTCTTTTTGCCCGTGCGAGAAGCTAACGGACGATTCCGCACGCCGATACAGCCCGACACAGCCAATCCTGTGGTCGTGCAGGTTAGCTTCACAACGGGGCAACTGCTCCTTACACAGAACGGGCAAACGCGCACGCTGTTGACCAACCTTGTGGACAGGACGCCGCAGGGCGCGCCCTACACACCCTTCTCCGTGCAGCAGGTCGCTCAAGGCGTTGTGGCATTCCATGTGCGCCTCAGCGTGCGGGAAGGGCAGGACGCACAAGCACAGCGCATGTGGTTCGAGGAGTGCATCCTGCTCCGCAACGCCACGCAGAACTGAGGGGAGGTGATTGCTATGCGAGTACACATAAACAAACCGCGCCGCACACGCGGCAGTACGATGGTGACCACTTTAATCATGGGCGGGCTGGCGACGATAACGGGCGTCGCCTACTTAGACATCGCAACGCAAGATATGCGCACCGCCGCCGCACGGATGGACGAGGTGACCGCCCAGAACCTCTCGGACGGCGGGCTGCACGCGATTATGCAAGATATCTGGCGGCAATTCAAAATCGCGCAGCGTTTCGACGCGATTCACAGCGCGTTGCAGGGCGCAAGTCCCACGAACCCGCGTTGGATTCGAAATGGCACTTTTGCAGGCGTTGGCAACTACACGGCGTCGGTCATCGGCTACGAGCAGCCTGACAGCTACACCCGACGCATCACCGCGCGCTCCGTCGGCTGGATTGACCGCAACGAGAACGGGCAGCTGGACGCCAACGAGCCGCGCCAAGTGATTGACCAGACCTTTGATCTTGCGCTCTCACGGTCGTCCGTATTCGACTATGCGTACTTTGTGAACAACTACGGCTGGATGTACGGTTTTAGCAACGAGCAGCTGGTGATGAACGGCGACGCGCGCTCCAACGGCGACTTCGAGTTTCGCTACGGCTCTGGCGGACCGCCTGTGATTAACGGCTCGATTTACGCTTCGCCGAACGAGAAGCTCAGTCCGCGCGCGGCAGGGCGGATTATCTTGCCTGGCGGCAACCAAGCGCCACGCCAGTGGGACGCCGCCACCTACGCTACGCGCCAACTGACCGACCCGTTTATGCGTCAGGTCTACAATAGTGCCGTTCACGGCGCGTTCGGCAGCAGCACCTTCAACCTGTGGCGCGATTACCTCTACAACCCGCAGGGACACCTCATCAACAACTCACCCTTTGGCTCCGTGCTGGCGGATGTGAACGGCATGCGGCGATTCGACAGCCACATGCTGGACAATCGCCCCACCAGCGAGCTGGTGCTGCCCGACCTGAACGACCTAGACTACTACATCAACCTGTCGCGCACTTGGCGCAACCCGAAGGCGACCTACTCGGATGGGCTGCCCAATCCGAACTACAACCAGCCCGCCCGCATCGAGGTCTGGGATCCGCAACAGAACCGCTATGTGCGCGTCGACACGAACGGCGTCATCAACGGCAGCATCGCGCTAATTGGCTACCGCGACCGCCCGATACGCATCCACGGACCGATTACCGTGACGCAGGATGTGGTGATTCGTGGCTATGTAGAGGGGCAAGGCACGCTGTACGCGGGGCGGAATGTGCATATCGTCGGAGACATCATTTACAAAAACCCGCCTGACTTTCGCGGGGATGTGCTTGACCGTGTGTTGGCATTCAATGAGCGGCGCGACGCGCTGGGACTGGCGGCGCGCGGCAGTGTGATGATGGGCAACACGAGGCGGTTCGGCGACCCGTACCCACTTCGTTATATGACGCCGCCCTTCACCCGTGGACGCTACGACGAGAACGGCAACTGGATACCCCCATTCGACGCGCGTCAGATAGACAGCTCAGGGCGCATGCGCTACCAGTCCGCTTACGGCGACGCGGGACAAAACGAAATCGAGCGGCTCTCGCTGCAGATTGACATCGACCAGAACGGTGTGATTGATCAAGACGAGCGCGGCATCTCGCGGATTGACGCCATAATGTTCACCAACTTCGTCGGCGGGGGCAACCTTGCGACGGACGGACGCGGCTTGGTGGTCAACGGCACGATTATCGCCAAGGACGAGGCGATGGTGCTGTATAGCCTGCCGCTGCGCTTCAACTACGACTGGCGCATCCGCGAGCGCAGTCTGGACGACCAGCCGCTGATTAACATCGAGCTGCCGCGCGTAGCGAGCGTTGCGCGCCTCGCGTGGCAAAAGTCGCGCTACTGACATGGGAGGGAGATAATGCGAATACGAGCGGTTGTTTGGAGCATACGAACACCCACGATGCAGGCAGAGTTCACGAGTGCCCCCCTCCTTAAGGTTCCCCCCACTTCGCGAGGGGAACCAAGCAGGGCACGGGTGCGGTTCCCCCTGTCCGCAGGGGGAACCTGCAGGAAGGGGTTGCCAATCGCTCTTGCTTTTGCGAAGTTCGCCGCGACGATTGGTGTTGGCATGAGCTTAATCGCGCTAAGTTGGGGTATCGCCACTGAGGGACGCAGTCCGCACGAGCGTCCCGACTGGTGGAAGCCCTACGAGAACGCGCCCGCGATTGAAGTCCGCCCAGAGGTCGTCGCGCCGAAGGGCGACATCCCCAGCGTCGCGGAGGAAGCCGTGACGCGCAGTGCGCCTGGCGGCGTGCCAGAGACCTTAGTGGTTGGCAGCGGCGGCGCGATGCAGGGCACGACGCAACTCGCGCCCGCGATTGACAGCCAGCAAGTCTTGCAGGAAGCCGCGCGCGACCCCGACGGCAAGCGCCCGATTTGGCGTGGGTTCGCGCTGTTTGGCGCGTTCCTGCTGCTGGGGGGCGGCGCGGTGTTCGGCGTGCTGCGCTGGCTTTCGAATCAGCTTCCTGAGCCGCCTAAACCCACGCGCCGACGGCGGTTATAACAGGCGGCGCGGCGGCAGCGTCGCCGCCGCGCCCAAACCGCCTTATGCCTGCTCCATCGGGTAGCGCAGGAGCGCGCTCACGCCCTGAATCGACGCGCGCGCGTCCCCATGGATGGTCTCTACCTGCGCGCCTTGCTCCAACGCGCGCTCCAGCACAGCGTCCACAATATCGGGCATCTGCCAGACCATCGCCGTGCCCTCAGGCGCGTCCTCAAGCGACAGCCCAATCTGCCCCGATGGGTAAAACACCATGCCTGGCTGCGTGAACTCGGTGTCGTACAACAAGACGCGCACATTACTCCACGCCAGCGCGCGTAGCACTGCGGGCAACCCGATGGCTTTCATCGCAGGCGTCGCCTCGTTGAGTTCGCGCACCAACTGTACCTCTTGCTCACGATCCAACTCCGTCAGCCGATCCAGCACGCGCTCGTAAATCTGATTAATGGGCATTTTGTCGTGTGCTTGAATCCTGCCTGCGTAGGCGCGGCGCACATAGTCGTGCAGGTGGCTGGGGAACGCGCTGGCTAACTCATCAGGCGCGGCGATTATCAAGCGATCAAACGGGTGCGTCTGGCGCAGTGTGCGCACGGTCTCGGCGATATGGCGCAGGTGTTGCTGCTGCTCGTGGAGTTTCAGCATCTGCACATTGCGCTCGCCCATCCCGTGCTGCGCGGTAATCCCGCTGGGCGTGCGCACCCCATGCACGCCCGGAGGCAGCACTTCGCGGTCTTTGACGAGGCTGAAAGCGTCCAGCGCGCGAATGCCGCGAATATCCACCTGGTAGAAATAGGCGTCGCGGTTGTCGAACACAACGACGAGGTTGACCCCAAAGTCCGCCTCCACTGCGAATAGGCGGCGCACATAGGGCGTCTGATCCACCACCAGCGTGTTGCGCTCCACATAGGGCAGCAGCGCGGTCTGGAACAACCCCTCACCTGAACAGACGAACGCCGCCAGCCCGCGCACAGGCAACGAATTCTCGCCCAGCAGGTTCGACGGCTCCTCCACGAAGTCTTCCAGTCGCTGGAAATCCGCGCGAATCGACTCGCGCGCCTCCGCCGAGACGGGATGGTCGTCCAGCCAGTGGCTGAGCTGGTTGACCAGCGTCTTGAGCCGAATACGGTACTTGGGTGGGCGCGTCGCCCGCTGGTCGGGCGTCATGCTTAGATACAGCGTCGTGGTCAAAAACCGCTCCGATTTGAAGTTTTTCAGCGTCTCTAAGGTGTTTCGCATAGGTAGCCTCCTCGCTCACGGTCTATAGCTTCTCGTAGCACGGCGGTCAGTGCGCACTCTGCGCAGTGCATCGCCAAAGCGCGGAGCTGGGTTCCCCTGCTAATTGTACCTGTGTGCTGCCCTGCTGGAGTGCTGAAGCTGTGCTTCAGCGAGAGGCGGCATCTTCGCTTCCGCGCTCAAAACGGCTTCACTACTCCAGGTTCTTGCGCTGCCACTCTTTGAGCAGTTCGGGCGCGCGCGGGTCTAAAAACACGCTCTCGATAAACAGCGCGTAGAGCTGGTCGTCCTTGAGTTGGGAGACATCCACCCGCGCGGTTTCCAGCACCTCTTTGCTGCGCTTGACCATGTATTGGAACTGTTCGTCGGTGAAGGTGGGCTTGAGTTCGGTCGCGACTTCGCTGACGACTTGGGCGCGCAGTTGGCGGCGTTTTTGGGCGGCGTCGGTCTCCAGCCGCTTGATGGTCTCCAGGAACTCTTTGGGCAGGCTCTTGCCGCGCGCGGTATCCTCGCGAATCCTTAGAATCTCGTCCTTGCGGTTGCGCAGCTCCTTCGCCTCCTCTTGGATGAGGCGTTCCAGTTGTTTGTAGGCGCGTTCGTGCAGGGGTATAAGCCGTTCAATCTGGGCTTTGGTGAGGTTCAGCGGGCGGATGTTGTGGAACCAGGTGATGTCGCTGAGCGCAAGCAGCAGCTGGTCGACTTCCGAAGGGGTCGGCGTGTTCGCTTGTTGGGGGACGCCCAGCGTTAGCCCGCACGCGAGTGCCGTAATCAACCCAATCCGGCGCATGTTCTGATTATACCTGTACCTCTTGGGCGATTTTTGACGCGCGAAGGCGTATAATATTACAGGAGGCGTCAATGACCATCCATCGCCTGATGTATTGGCTGTTTCTGGCGGTCGGGACGATTCTGTTCGCGACCGTCGGTTTCTTACTTGCAGACCCTTTTTTGAAGGTGGTGGACGGTTGGTTCGAGGGTCCAGCGCCGATTTCGCCGTTGTGGACGCGCATTGGTTTGACGACGGCGGGGCTGCTGATGGGCATTCTGGTCGCTAATCACAGTTTTCAGCTGTTGTCGCGCGTGGCGCGCCACTTGGAGGAGGCGGAGCCAGACGAGAAGTTGGCGATTGGGCTGGGGCTGGTCTCGGCGGCGGTGATTACCTTCGCGCTCTACCCGTTGCTGTTCGCGATTGGTGGGGCGCGGCTTGGGTGGGCGCTTACTCTGCTCGCGTTCGTGATACTGGTCTACCTCAGCGTGGTGAGCTTTTTGAGCATGAAGGAGTACCTGCCGCTCACGGCGCAGATGGCGCGCCGCTCCAAAGGCATCAAGGTGCTGGACAGCAGCGTCATCATCGATGGGCGCGTTCGGGACATCATCCGCACGGGCTTTCTGGAGGGCAGGATTTATGTGCCTGGCTTCGTATTGGATGAGGTGCAGCATATTGCCGATTCGGAGGACCCACTACGCCGTGCGCGCGGCAGGCGCGGGCTTGAGGTGCTAAGGCAACTGCAGGCGGACTTGGGCGAGAACATGGAGGTGCGTGTGCATGACCGCCTCGCGCCGCACACAGGCGACGAGGTAGACTCGCGGCTGGTGCGCCTTGCCAAAGCCATGCGCGCCGACATCGTGACCAACGACTACAACCTGAACCGTGTGGCGGAGGTGCAGGGCGTGCGCGTGCTGAACATCAACGAACTTGCCGAAGCCGTGCGCATCCATGTGCTGCCGGGCGAAGACCTGACGGTCATCCCCATCCGCGAGGGACAGGAACCCGATCAGGGAATTGCCTACCTCGAAGACGGCACGATGGTCGTGGTGGAGGGCGGGCGCGAGTACCTCAATCAGGCGATTGAGGTGGTGGTCACCAGCGTGTTGCAATCGGCGCGGGGTAAAATGTTGTTTGCAGAGCCGAAAACCGCTGAAGGGAAAATGGAAGGAGGCATCGACTATTCTACACGCCCTTATTCTGGCGGCAGGAAACGGCGTCCGATTCGGTAAAGGCGACAAGTTGTGGCAGCTGCTGCAGGGCGCGCCTGTGTGGCGGCATGCCGTATGGCGGCTGCTAAGCCATCCTGCCGTGGAATCGGGCGCGCTGGCGGTTGCGCCCGACAACGCGGCACCGTTCGAGGCGTACCTGCGACGCTATCCTGCGCCCAAGCCGCTGCGCGTGCTGCCGTGCGGCGGCGCGACGCGCCAAACAACGGTGCGCAACGCGCTCGCCCACTTGCCTAACGGCGTGCGCTTCGTGGCAGTGCATGACGCGGCGCGCCCGCTGGTCAGCCATGCTGTGCTGGATCGGCTCATCGAGGCTGCCGTGCGCTATGGGGCTGCTATCCCCGCGCTGCCCGTGCAAGACACGCTCAAGCGGTCGGACGACGCGCAGACCGTGCAGGCGACCGTGTCGCGCGAGGGGCTGTACCGCGTGCAGACGCCGCAAATTTTCCGCGCTGACTGGCTCCTCGATGCCCATCGTCGCGCTGCCGAAGCGGGTTTCGAACAGGCGACTGACGATGCGCAACTGCTGGAACGCGCCGACTACCCTGTTCACCTTGTGCCAGGCGATCCGCGCAATCTCAAGCTCACGACACCCGACGACCTGAGACTGCTGCGCCTGTACGCGGGCGAGGGCGCACTCACCCGCACGGGGATTGGGTATGATATTCATCAGCTAACGGAAGGGCGCACACTGATGCTGGGAGGCGTTGCCGTCGACTATCCCTACGGGTTGCAAGGGCATTCCGACGCCGATGTTGTGTTGCACGCGATTGGCGACGCGCTGCTGGGCGCAGCCGCGCTGGGCGACATCGGGCAGCACTTCCCCAACACTGACCCGCGCTGGAAGGACGCTCCCAGCTTGACGCTCCTGCAGCAGGTCCACGCCCTGCTGACGCGGCATGGCTGGCAACCCCTGCATATCGATGCGATGGTGCTGGCGGAGGCGCCGAAACTCGCGCCCTATATCCCCGACATGCGCTACCGAATTGCCCGCACCTTGGGCATCCTTCCTGAACAGGTCAGTATCAAGGCGACGACGAACGAGGGCATGGACGCTGTCGGGGCGCGACGCGCCATCGCCTGCTACGCCGTCGCGACCATCTATCCCGCTAACGGAGAGGCAGACCATGAGCAAACCCCGACGCAAACAGGTTGAAATTGTCGATGTGACCTTTCGCAGCCCGCACCAAGAGCTGAGCGAGGCAGAGAAAGCCTATGTGCGGCGCAAGTTGCACAAACTCGCGCGCTTTTTCCACAAAATCTGGGCGCTGGAAGTGACTTACGAGCTTGTACGCGGGCAGCATCGGGTTTCGGTGCTGGTAGACGCCGACGGGCAGAAGTTTCACTACGACGATACGGGACACGAGTTCCGCGCGGCGGTGGACGCCGTCGTACAGAAGCTGGAACATCAGCTCGCCCGCTATAAAGAGCGACTGCAGAAGCGCGGGCGCACCCCCCGCGAAGAGGTGATTGAAGCGGTCTGGAGCGAAGGCGAATCGGAGGAGGAGCCGCCTATGCCGAACCCGGCTATTCGGCGCACGGTGCGCGTGCCGCTCAAGCCGATGAGTATCGAGGAGGCGCTGCTGCAGGCGGAGCTGGAGGGCGCGCCCGTCTACATGTTCCATGACGCGGATGCTAACCGCTCCTGCGTGCTGGTGCAGGTCGAGAAAGGCGTCTACGACCTGATTGAAGGGATTGGCTAATACCAATCGCGTAGGCAAAATTTACGAAAACAACGAGGTTGACGACCCCCTCCTTAAGGTTCCCCCTGCACGCAGGGGGAACCGATGGGCTTGGTTCCCCTCGCGAAGCGGGGGGAACCTAAAGGAGGGGGGAATTTGTAAACTTCACTTGCGCGATTGGTATAAGAGGGTACAATCGCCGAGAACGACCTGCCCACGAACTGACGATTGGTATAACCTCCCCCGCGTGCGGGGATTGGTACAATTACACTTCCGTATGGCGGTGCAGATTTACCATGAGGGCGCGGCGGAGTTTCGGTTGCCGCAGAGCGCGCATGTGTTTTACAATCCGCGAGCGCGGCTGGGACGCGACTTAGGCGTGCTGGCGATGCGCGCGGAAGCGGAGCGACTGGAACACCCCCTGGAAGTGCTGGAACTGATGGCGGGCGCGGGACTGCGCACCAAACGCTACTTGCTGGAAGCGCCCGTCGCCCAGATGGTGGTCAACGACGCGAACTACACCAGTTTCGATGTGCTGCGGGCGCATGTGGGCGACGACCCGCGCGTGGAGTTGCATAACGAACTCGCGCAGCGGCTGCTGTGCCGATTCTACTTGGAAGACCGCCGCTTCGACTGGGTGGACCTAGACCCGTTCGGCGCGCCCGCGCCCTATGTGCCCTACTTGACGGGCGTCGTGCGCTGGGAGGGGCTGCTATACATTACGGCGACGGACGCGCCTGTGCTGTGCGGGGCGCAGCGCGGCGAATCGCTGAAGTCTTATGATGCCGTCTCCGCCTACGGGCGCGAGTGCCACGAGATTGGGCTGCGCGTGCTAATCGGCTTCGTGCAGCGCAGGCTGATACAAGCGAACATGTACGGTGTGCCTGTGCTGAGCTATTTTGATGGCTACTGCTGGCGGGTGCTGATACGCGCATTCAAGGGCACGCGTGGGTTCAATATCGAGCATCTCGGCTTTATTGCGCAGATGCCCGACGGCGAGTACCGCGCGACGATGGCGGGCGTGCCCGCGCCTGTGAACCACCAATACAATCCCTCCACCACTGTGCGCTGGGCGGGACCGCTGTGGCTGGGACCGCTGCACGACCATGCGTTCCTGAGCGCGATGTACCGTGCCGCCCAGGAGGACTACTTCGCCGACGCACGCCGCTTCATAACCAAATTGAACCGCGAGTTAGACGAGTTGCCGATTGTGTATAGCCTGCCTGTGATTGCCGATCGGCTGAACCGTTCTGTACCGTCCACGCGCGCGGCGGTGAAGTTTCTGCGGGCGCAGGGCTATCGCGCCTCGCCTGTGCATCACTGCGGGAGCGCGATTCGCACCGACGCGCCCCTGCGCGTGCTGCTGCGCCTGTGGGAGGAGTAGCGCGACGCTTGCAGCGCCGCTTTGCCGCCCTTATACCAATTGCGCAGTCAAAGTTCGTAATTGCCCCCCTCCTGCAGGTTCCCCCCGCTTCGCGAGGGGAACCGCGCAGGTTTGGTTCCCCCTGCTTGCAGGGGGAACCTAAAGGAGGGGGTCGTCAACTGCCGTTTTTTGTGAACTTTGGCTTGGCGATTGGTATTACATCAATCGTGTGGGCAAAGTTTACGAAGACAGGCGAGATTGAAGACCCCCCCTCCCTAAGGTTCCCCCTGCGTGCAGGGGGAACCTGAAGGAGGGGGTGAACAACTGCCGCCTTTTGTGAAGTCTGGTTCGGCGATTGGTATTAGTCCCCCCTGTCGACGGGGGAGGAGTTGCCCCTTTCCTGCAGCGCGCTCATCGGCAGGAGGTGTCCCAGTTTCTCGGCTTTGGCGCGCAGGTAGCGGAGGTTGTATGGAGTCGGCGTCGCTACCAGCGGCACATGCTCGACAATCTCCAGTCCGTAGCCTTCCAGTCCTGCGATTTTCTTCGGGTTGTTGGTGAGCAGGCGGATTTTGCGCACGCCGAGGTCGACCAGCACCTGTGCGCCCAGTCCGTAGTCGCGCAGGTCGGGCTTGAACCCCAGCGCTTGGTTCGCCTCCACCGTGTCCAGCCCGTGTTCCTGCAGGTGGTACGCGCGCATTTTGTTGATGATGCCGATGCCGCGCCCCTCCTGCAGGATGTAGACCAGCACGCCCCGCCCCTCCTCGGCGATTTTGCGCAGCGCGAGTTCCAGTTGCGAGCCGCAATCGCAGCGCAGCGAGCCGAGCAGGTCGCCTGTGATGCAACTGGAGTGCATACGCACCAGCACAGGCTCGCCGTCGTCCACCGTGCCCATCACCAGCGTGAGGTAGGGATTCGGGTCAACCTCCGACTCGTAGGCGTACACAGTGAAGTGCCCGTACTTGGTGGGCAACGCGACGGGCGGCGCGGCGCGGCGAATCAGTTTCTCGTGCTGCCGACGGTAGGCAATCAGGTCGGCAATCGTCAGAATCTTCAGCCCATGCTTGCGGGCAATCTCGACAAGTTGCGGCAGGCGCGCCATCGAGCCGTCCTCATTCAGAATCTCGCAGATGACGCCTGCAGGGAACAGCCCCGCCAGCCTGGCGAGGTCGACGGCGGCTTCGGTGTGCCCCGCGCGGCGCAAGACGCCCCCAGGCGCCGCCCGCAGCGGGAATACATGCCCAGGGCGCACGAAGTCATCGGGCTTGGCAGTCGGGTCGCAGAACTTGCGAATGGTCAGCGCACGGTCGAACGCCGAGATTCCTGTGCTAATGCCCTCGCGGGCGTCAATCGCCTCCGCCATCGGCGTGCCGAACTGCGCAGTGTTCGCTTTGGTCATCATCGGGATGCCGAGTTCGTCCAGCCGTGTGCCATCGGTCGGCAAGCAGAGCAGCCCCCGCCCATGCACCACCATAAAGTTCACTGCTTCGGGGGTGACCTTCTCGGCTGCCATCAGGAAGTCGCCCTCGTTCTCGCGGTCTTCGTCGTCGACCACGATGAGCATGCCCCCGTTGCGGATAATCTCGAGGGCTTCCTCAACGGTTGCGAACACCTGCGGGTCGCGCTCCTGCGCGGTCTCCACGACGCCTGTCGAGGCACGCATCAGCCCAGATTATACCTTAGGTGAAGCGCCGTGCCGCTTACGGTAGCCGCAAAGCAGCACGGCTTTCCTGATTGGTCTCCAGCGCACGCACGCGCTCCTGCAGGTTCTCCAAGTTCGCTTGCAGGCTCAGATGATGCTCCGTCGTGGTGCGGCGTAGCGCTTCCATCTCGTCACGCAGAGCTTGCAACTGCTCCGCAAGCGCGTCGTTGCCTGCGCCGAGCTGTCGCATCGCGCGCCGATGCTCCAGTAGGGTCTGCACAAGCCCGATGAACCACAACGGCGCGAAAATCACGGCGGCGGTTCCCACCAATCCCAGCGCGACCCAGCGTGCAATCTCGACCCATTCGCCCATCGTGCGTCCCCCTTTTATAGTACCCGACCGTGCGTCGCTTGGAGTGGGGTATAATGCGGTGTCGTGTTGCGGCGGGTCTTCGTCTGGCTTGGGTGGCTCAGCGTGAGCATATCGCTGGCGCAGGGCACAGGCGCGCCTGACTGGACGCGCTCGCCCGATATGGTGGTCGTGATTCAGGCGCAGTCTGATGAGGCGCAGCCGATGTCGTGGACTTTCGGCAAGCGCGTACCCCACAAGGCGGTGCGTGAACGCATCGCCCGTTTCGAACGGTGGAGCGAGCGCGCTGTCGCCACTGTCGAGATTGGCGATGACAGCCTCGCGGCGAACGCTAAGCCCCACGAGCTGTTTACTGTCGTTAGTTTCGTGTCGGGCGGGCTGGTGAACCTCAAGGAGGGCACCGTGAACCTCACGCCGTTCGCGCGCACCTGCGCCGACCTGCCTGTGGTGCATGTCTATGTGTTGCTGCCGCACAAGGTGGAGTACGCAGGCTACTTCCGATACGGCACGCCGCACCTGCAGATGTGGACGGACGCGCAACCGACTATGTGGCGCACCGTGCTAAATATCTACACGCCCGACCCTGCCGTGCTGGAGATTCCGCTCAAGCGCCCCAAGCCGCAACCACAGCCAGAGGTTCCCCCCGCGCCGTCTGCTCGTCCGCCGTTAGGCTGGCTCATTACCCTAATTCTTCTGGTAG
>Ga0308391_1000567_pt1 | contig 16109 bp, 17 predicted proteins | sample Hotspr20Samplet1_FD_202363 | JGI IMG/M metagenome (GOLD analysis project Ga0308391, IMG submission 202363) | Hot spring phototrophic mat microbial communities from Octopus Spring, Yellowstone National Park, Wyoming, United States - 20050623_t1 ... | reverse complement strand
GATGGATCGGTCGGCTCGCCTTTCCGGACAGCACGCCGCCCCGGCTGGACGAGACCCCTCGGTAGCCGGCCTCCCCTTCCCTGTCCTCGCCTTCCTCGCAGACCTCTCCGCATCCGGCCGGTCCCGCAGGACCGTCGAGGCCTACGAGCTGGACCTGCGCGAGCTGTGCGCCTGGCTCAGGAAGGACCCCCTGGAGGCCTCCCAGGAGGACCTGCGGGCGTTCGCGGCCGCCATGGACCGGGCGGGGCTATCGGTGGCCACAAGAGCCAGGAGGACCGTGGCGGTCCGGCAGTTCTACCGGTGGCTGCTGCGCACGGGGAGGATCCCAATAGACCCCGCCGCCGACCTGGAACCTCCCCCGGTCAGGCGCAAGCTGCCCCACTTCCTGACCCGGGACGAGGTCAGGGCCCTCCTGCAGGCAATCCCCGGAGACGCCCGGGGCGAGCGCGACCGGGCCATCGTGCTGCTGGGCCTGCACGGCCTGCGGGTGGGCGAGGTGGTGCGGCTGGACCTGAGCGACCTGGCGTACATGGACCGGGGCCAGATCCGGCTCACCCGCAAGGGCGGGTCCCAGGTCCTCAAGGAGGTCTCCGGGGAGCTGCGGCTTGCGCTGGAGTCCTGGCTGCGGCTGAGGCCTCCCTGCTCCTCCCCTGCCCTGTTCGTGCCCCTGCCCCCGAGAGGCCCCGGGTGCAGGCTGTCCGCGAGGCGGATTGAGCGGATGTTCCGGGAGTACGCCGTGGCCGCGGGGATCACGAAGCCGGTCTCGTTCCACGCGTTGCGCCACTCGATCGCCACGGCCATGGCAGATGCGGGCATTCCCCTGCAGGAGATCCAGGACTGGCTCGACCATGCTTCCCCGGCCACCACCCGGATCTACGCCCGGGTGTCCCGGGACCGGCTGCGGGAAGCCCTGCGGGCCGGGATGCAGGTGCTGGGGCTGGAGTAGCCGAGAGTGCAACGGTAGTCGTGTGGGGATGCATGCACCTTCTGAAGCGCTAGACTTTTTACGGGAATTCCATGGAGCGAGGCAAGTTCATGGTGGTACCGGCACACGCCCCGCTGGAAGAGCTGTGGGCCAGGTACAGAGGGCCGGGCCGTTTCGATGCCCAGCTGGTGTGGGCACAGGTGGCCGAGGACATGGCCCGGGACGTTCTTTCCGGACGCAGCACGCCGGAGGAAGCACCCGCCGCTGAGCCTCCCCAGGGCTGGGGCCTCCCGGAAGAGTTCTCGTAGCTTCTCACAGGTTCTCGCAGCCGCCGCAATGCAGCGCCGCGGCATCCCGGGCTTCGGCGCCGTCACCCGGGAGCCGGAGGCTTCTGGTTGCCAGACTGCCGGGCAGCCTGGCCTCCTGGTATTCGAGCTGCTGGATTCCCCGACTCCCCGTTGGATACGGACGGGTCCCGGCCTGCCTGGAAGCGCTTCCGGGTTCGCCGCCGGGCGGCCCGAATGCCGGGCAGTCCGGCTGCCCGGGCTCCAGGCGCACGCGTTCTACCGGTCCTGTCAACCTGGAAGCGCTTCCAGGTTCCTGGCACCCAGGCTGCCTGGCAACCAGGATGCCAGGCTGTCTGGCTATCTGGATTCCGGCCTCCCCGGCATGGGAGTCTCCACGGCTTCCCGCTGCCTCTTGCCTTCCTGCCGGGCGTCCTGGCAAGCGTGCTGCCCGGTAGCCCGGCCGCCGGGGTGCCGGGTTCGGCACTGCCGGAGGAACCGCTCCTCGCGCCCGGCAGCCAGGAGTCCCGGGTGCCTGGCTGCCCGGCATGGAGCCTCCCCGGGCTTCCCGCATCCGCCGCCAGCTTGCGCGGCAGCCTGATTGCCCGGCTTCCTGGCAGCCTTCCTGCCCTCCTGCCCGGCTCCCGCCCGGCCCGGGACCCTTCCGTCCAGGCTGCCCGGCGGCCAGGCAGGAGATCCGGCTTCGGGCATCGAAGGGCTCCTCCCGAAGCGCACGACACACTCCTGCAATGGAGCGCGGACGATGCACACCATCGCCATAGCCAACCAGAAGGGCGGGGTGGGAAAGACCGCCCTGGCCGCCAACCTCGGGGCGGCCCTCGCCGAGCGAGGCCACAAGGTCCTCCTGGTCGACCTGGACTTCAACGCTGCCCTGAGCTCCTGCATGGGCTGGGAGCTCGCCCCGGAAGACCTCCAGATTGCCGACGTCCTGGACCCGGAGCGGCGGTTGCCCCTCCGGGAGGTGATCCGCCCCACCAGGTCTCCGCTCGTGGACGTGGCCCCCGCGGAGATCGCGCTGTCGGTCCTGGAGGCCTCCCTGCCGCTGTCCCAGACTGCCTGGCCGGTGCGGCTCCGGGAGGCCCTGGAGGAGGTGCGGGGCCGCTACGGGGTGGTGCTGCTCGACACCCACCCGAACATCGGGCCGCTGCTGACCATGGCGGTGGTGGCGGCGGACAGCCTGATCGCGCCGGTGCAGACCCACCACCAGGCGCGCAGGGCGGTGGCGCTGCTGCTGGACCACGTCCGGAGGGTGCGCAGGCGCAACGGGCTGGTGGAGCTCCCGTGCTGGATCGTCAGGACGATGCTGCGCCGTGGAGTGGCCCACGACGCAGAGGTCGCCCGGCTGCTGGAGGAGGAGCACCCGGGCCGGGTGCTGTCCACGGTCATCAGCCTGTCCGCGGTGCACGCGGACACTTCGGTTCCCGCCCCAGGGGGGAGGTCGGTGCTGTGGGACCACCCGCGGCACCCGGCGGCGGAGCAGTACAGGATGCTGGCAGAGGAGGTGGAGCAGCGTGTCCTCAAGACCGTCCTTGCGTGACGCTCCCATGCCGCCGAGGCTGCGCAGAGACCCGGCGGAGGTCTTCGGGGGCCCCCTGCCGCAGGAGCAGCCTCCGGCTCGCCGGTCCCCGGCGCCTCCGGCCACGGCCCCCACGGCCCTGGTCAGGCCCCGGTTCCTGCGCAGGCCCCGGCCTGGGCGTGCGGACGGCCGGTGCAAGGTGACCTACGAGGTGCACCCGGTGCTGGCCGGGCTGGTGGACGAGGCGGCGGAGCTGCTGTCGGACGAGCTCGGGAGGAAGCTGGACCGCAGCGCGTACTACGAGGCCCTGCTGGCAGCGGGGCTCCGGCACCTGAGGACGGTCCTGGAGGAGCTGCGGGCCGACCCGGCGGGGGAGCGGATCGCCGCGCGGCTGGTGGCGGAGCTGGAGGCCTCAGGAGGGGTGGGGGCACTGCTAGGACAATCCGGCGCCGGGCAGGCCAGCCATGCGGCAGCTCCGGAAGCGCCTTAGGCGGCGGGATGGACGGACCCGTTTTTCACGCCGCGCGCGCATGATTATCACTCACCGGAGCGTGCGGTGCCGGAGGCCCCCGCCTCCAGCCGCGGACGGGGAGGCGCCAGGGTCACCGCCGTTGACATGCGGACCCATGTTCGACTACCCTGGGCTATGCGCATGGCAAAGAGGCGCCGTGTCCGCCAGGCATGATTGTTGCGGGCGTGGCAGCGGCACGGCACCGCCCGCGAGGCGTCACGTGCGGTGCCAGGGCGGCAGCAATCGGGAAGGAGGAGGCGGTTCAGTGGGCCGTGGTCAGACTGTCGGCTTGCGCCGCGATGATTCTGAGAGGCGGGCTGTGCGGGGAACGCGTGGCGGGAGCAAAGAGCGGGAGGCGGCGAGGCTGACATGCCTTGAGATATGCGCCGGAGGCGGAGGGCAGGCGCTGGGCCTGGAGCAGGCAGGATTTGAGCCCGTGGCGCTCGTGGACATCGACCCCTGCGCGTGTGCCACCCTCCGCCTGAACCGTCCGTTGTGGCCTGTGGCAGAAGCGGATGTCAGAAAGTTCTCTGCGAGGCCGTTCCGCGGCGTGGACCTGCTTGCCGCCGGGGTCCCGTGTCCTCCGTTCTCCGTGGCTGGAAAGCGCCTCGGGGTCAACGACGACAGGGACCTGTTCCCGGAGGCTGTCCGCCTGGTGCGTGAGTGCCGTCCGCGGGCGGTGATGCTGGAGAACGTGCGCGGGTTTCTCGATCCAGTGTTCGACAGTTACAGGCGGGAGGTCACCAGGCAGATCGAGAAGGAAGGGTACAGGGCGGAATGGCGGCTCCTGAACGCCTGCGACTTCGGCGTGCCGCAGCTCCGGCCCCGTGCTGTCATGGTGGCGCTGCGCCCGGAGGCGTGGCGCTTCTTCTCCTGGCCCGAGCCGCAGGGCGCGCCGCCGGGCGTTGGGCAGACGCTCCTCGAGGAGATGGCTTCCGGCGGCTGGGAAGGAGCGCGGACATGGGCGGAGAAGTGCTGGAACGCGATAGCGCCGACCATCGTCGGGGGATCCACCAGGCACGGAGGACCGGACCTCGGCCCGACCCGGGCCCGCAGGGCATGGGCACAGCTCGGTGTCGACGGCAGCCGGATAGCAGACTCGCCGCCTCCGCCCGGCTTTCGTGGAATGCCGCAGCTTACTGTGCGCATGGCAGCCCTGCTCCAGGGGTTCCCGCCCGAATGGCGGTTTGCAGGGACAAAGACTCAGGCGTACAGGCAGGTGGGGAATGCCTTCCCCCCCCCAGTCGCCAGGGCGGTTGCCGCCGCGATCCGGAGGGCGCTTGAGAGTGCGGAGGAGCGTGCCCGTGGCAGCCGCGGAAGGTGCGCTTAGCCGCCTGCGCAGGGAGTTCCATGCCCGCCTCTGCCGGGAAATTCTCGGGCGGCGGGGAGGCATCGCGTCCGTCGCTGACAGGGGGAGCAAGGCGAGCACAGCCATCGCAGCCGCCCTCCTGGACGTGCTCGAGGAAGCAGGGTATTCTCCCTGCGCGGATCCTCCGGACGCGGGGCAGACCGCGGGAAGCAGGTTTATCAGGGCTGTGGCGGACTTTCTCAGGGGCGCGTTCCAGGCGAGGCTGGCGCATCTCCGGCCAGGGCCGTGGGAGATCATTGCCGAGGGCGAGGGCGGGACAGCCATCAGCCAGTTCGACCAGTACCAGCACCTCGAAGTCCTGCAGGCTGTGGCGGAAGAGCATCCGGAGGTTGCAGGGCAGCTCGGGCACGACTACCTGGTGCATCCTGACATAGTCATTGCCAGGCGCCCGCTCAGCATTCAGGATGTCAACGCCGCCGAGGCCGTAATCGGCGAGGGGAACGGCACAGCCCGCTTCGCGCCGCTTCTTGCGAGAAACAATCCGGGCGGGAGGCTTCTGCTCCATGCCAGCGTGTCCTGCAAGTGGACAATCCGCAGCGACCGGGTTCAGAACGCAAGGGCGGAGGCGCTGAACCTTGCCAAGCACCGGAAAGGCAGGATGCCGCACTTTGTCCTGGTGACAATGGAGCCGCTCCCATCAAGGCTGGCGTCCGTTGCCCAGGGCACAGGGGAGATAGACTGTGTTTACCACGCAGCCCTGGATGAGCTGATTCTGGCTGCGAGGAGGGCAGCTCCGGAACGGGAGAAGACTATGCTGCAAAGGCTGATTGACGGCCGTCGGCTCAGGGACATCAGCGATCTTCCGCTTGACCTGGCTGTCTGAGCGGGCTGTGCGAAAGCCAAGTACCCCGGACTGAAGTCCGGGGTTCCCGGCACCGGGCTTTCTATGGCGGACCGTCTGACCCGCGAGCAGCGCAGCTTCAATATGTCCCGCATCCGCTCCTCGGGCACTGCGCCGGAGCGGCGCCTGCTGGAGCTTCTGCGCTCGCTGTTCCCCGGCGAGGAGATCGCTGAGCGCCCGGCCATGCCAGGCAGGCCCGACTTCTTCCTCCCGCGCTTGGGCATTGCATTCTTCGCCGACGGCTGCTTCTGGCACGGCTGCCCGGCGCACTTCCGGATGCCCGGGAGCAACCGCTCCTACTGGGAGGAGAAGATCCGCCGCAACCGGTCCAGGGACCGGGCGGCGGACCGGGCGCTCCGCGCCATGGGCGCAAGGCCGGTGCGCGTCTGGGAACACGAGCTCGCCAAAGGCGGGGCAGCAGCCAGGAAGAAGGTGAGAAGGGCGGCAAGGGAAGCGGAGAAGGCCGACCCGCTGCCCGGTCCGGCGCCGGGAGAGCTGCCCTAGTACCCGGACAAAACTGGTTTCTTTTCCCGCCGTGTTTGATTATCAGACACTGCGAGTATAGCTATCAGGCCTGGATCCGGCGCCGGTCGGCTTAGCCCCCCATTTCTTCCCGGGCGAGCCTCGCCAGGACGGCCCTGAAGGCTGCCTGGGGCACGGGGACGGATCCGCCCCCGAGCTCCCGCCGTGCTGCCTCCTCCAGCCGCTGCCTCACTTCCCTGGGCTGCCGGTCCAGCCAGGCCAGGGCCTGCTCTGCCAGGGCCTTCTCCTGCTCGGCCTCTTCGCGCAGCTCCCTGAGCCGCTCGATGGCCCGCGGACGCGGCTGCGCGGCCTGTGTATCGCCCGCCCCTGGCGGCGCGGGCCAGTCCTCGCGGATGGCGGCTACGAGGGCAGCGGCGGGGTCGCGGACGTTGCGGGCAGGAAGCCAGCCCAGCTGGCGGGCTGCCCTTTCCTGACCTCCGGGCTCCGCCAGCAGGGCGGTGGCCACCGAGGGGTGGAGCCCCGCCGCCACCAGGCGCTCCAAAATGTCCCCCTCGGGTACCGGATGTTGTTGTTCCTCTTCAGGTTGAAGAAGAACAACAACTTTGTGCCCCCTTCGGGGCCTTTTCCGGGTGCCGCCCGGAAATGTTCCTTCCGTGGACTTTTCCTGCGCCCCACGTTGCCCGTGCTCTTGTGCCCCTGGAGGGCTCTGAAAAGAACCCTGCGGGTGCATTTCAGGGGAACCCCCGCCGGCGGCCGCAGCGGCCTGTGCTGTCTCCTGCCCGGGCCGAAATGTTCCCTGCCGGGACATTTCAGCCCGCTTTCCGGCTCCGCGGACCACGCCGACCACGGGGAGCTGCCTGGACCGCCCGGGGCGGGCGCTCCTCCGGTACCCGGGAGGAGGGGCAGGGGGGTCCAGCCCCAGTGCCGACAGCACCGCGGAGGGGTCGCGGCCGCCGAGGACCGCGGCCGCGCACTCCTGCGGCGGGTCCTCTGCGAGGACCCAGTACACGGAGGGCAGCCTCACGGGCCGCCCGTGGCGCCGCTCGGCCCGGTGCTGGACCCTGACGAACAGCGGAGCGAGCGGGTGGCGCAGGGCGGCCGACACCGGCTTGCGCGTTGCGAAGCCCACCAGCTGTGAGAGCTCCTGCTCCGTGGTCTCGCATGCCGCCCAGCGGCCCTCCCGCCTGCCGACCATGCTCCGGAGGGTCTGGACGATGGTCCAGAGGGTGGGACCCAGCAGGGCAGTCCAGGGAGTGTCCATGCCCCTGCGCGGCGGGGACACACCCGGGCCTTGACAGGCTGCCGCTGCGGGGGTACTCTGAGGGCGCAGCGAGCCTTCACAGGCCACGAGAGGCGCCGGGATCCTGGCCGGGACGGGCGCCTCAATCGTTTCTCAGGGATCCCCGCGTTTCCGCTCGCCTCACCCCCTTTCCGGCATGGCTTCGAGCCGTTCCAGCAGGTCTGGACGGATCCTCCACAGGGAGGACCTGGGCCTCTTCTGCTCGACCAGGCCCAGGGACTTGAGCCGGCCGAGGGCCCTGCGCAGGTTTGCCAGGCTCGTGCCGAGGGCACCGGCCACCTGGGCCCTGTCGATGTCCACCCAGCCGTCCGGCAGGGCAGGGGCCGTGGCGATGTGCTCCAGGAGCGCCAGCTCCACGCCCGAGCCCACGGCCCTGGCGAGGCCTGGCGGGAGGAGCAGGCGGACCCCTCCCGGTGTCCGGACCACGAAGGCGCGGAGCCCTGCGTGCTGGACAGCGGCTGTGGCGGACATGTCCAGCCGGAGTGTACCATAGCAGCAGCGGGCTGGCTACCATGGGGATTGGGAGTAGCCAAAACCGCCTGGACAGCCTGGGAAGGGGGACGAAGCTTTGTCCTGGGACGCAGTTCCGGATGCCATCGAAAGCATCAGGCTCCACCTGGGGCTCGGATACGGCGAGATTGGCCGCATGTTCGGAGTGCCGGGGCAGACCGTGCGCGCATGGGCCTCCGGGGAGCTGGCGGCCACGGAGGAGTATGCTGCAAAGATCAGCGAGGCACACGGCGCCCTGCTCAGGCTCCTTCGCCTCGTCCGGCCGGACCGGCTGCCGCAGGTGGTGCGCAGGCCAGCAGAGGCGTTCGGCGGCCGGTGTGCCCTGGACCTGATCATGGAGGGCCGCATCGCGGAAGTGGCTGAGACCTTCGAGGCCATCCTGGAGCACTGGCGGTAGGCTCCGTGGTCCTGCAGATTCAGAACGCCGGCCCCGAGGTCCTTGCCACGACCTACTGGCGGACCGAGCACGCCCGCCGCGGGTACCTGTGCCTGAGCTTCAACGGCGGCGCGCTGCGCGTGCTGGTGCCCGAGCCTGCGGCAGGCGTCCTGGCGCAGCTGCCCCCGGAAGGAACTCCCTGTGAGTACCTGCAGGAGGGGCCTCCGGAGGAACCCGGGATGCCGGCACTGGTGTGGAACGACGACCCGGCCCGGCCGTTCAGGATCGCGGTATCCAGGCACCAGGTGGACAGGAGGCTGCCGCCTGAGGACGGAGGAAGAGAAGTCCCGCTCATCTGGTACGTGCCGGACCCGGAGCGGGGACCGGAGGCGGTGCGGGAAGCCCGGAGGGAGCGGGTGCGGCTGGTTGTCGCCGGGGAACCCGAGGAGCGGGTGCTGGCGGCACCATCCTGCGTCCTGGAGCTGTTTACCCTCGGGCCCGGGGGCGAGCCTGTCCGCGCCACTTCCTCCCGCCAGGCCCTGGAGGCGGTGGCCACGGACCCCGGATCGCACTGGATCCCGAATCCGGCAGGCACGTGGTCCCTGCTGGCGAGGCGTGGGAGGCCTCCCGGCACCGCGGGCTGGCACTGCCTCCTTGCAGCCTCTGAGGTGGAGGGTTCTCCGGTCCTGGTGCGCCTGCTGTGGAGCGGGGACTCACTGCTCGCCGCACTTCGAGAGCTGGAGTCTGCTGCGTGGAGTGTGCTGTCGCGCAGGTTCGTCTGTGCGGCGGTGGCGGCTCACCGGCTGGGCAGGGATTGCCACGGGGCCGAAGGGCCGGCGGTGGCTGCGGTGGCTCCCTGGGGGGACGAGGAGCCGGCTGCGCCCCCGCCCCCTCTGGGCGGCGGCAAGCGTGTGGACGAGACCGTCCAGGGCATGCTGGAGGCCCTGGTACGGCGGGAAGCTCCTACCCTGCCGGCCCGGGGCACGGACGCCTGCAGGGTGGGGCTCAAGCTGGGCCGCCTGGTGTGGGCCGAGGAGAACGTCCGGAGGATCGCGGCTGCCTGGTCCAGACGTCTGGAGGCGCCGGAGATCCTCATCTGGGCGGTGGCCCTGCACGCCGCTGTGCGGGGAGCGCGGGAGGTGGAGGCCTCCGGCGTCCGGGTGCGGGCCGGGGGCCTTCAGGAGGCGGTGGAGCTGTGGGCGCAGTGGGCGGAGTGGCTGCATTCGCAGTACGGGTCTCCGGAGACCGGGGACCGGGCCCTGCCCACCCAGTTCAGCTCCGCGGGCGCCATGCGGTACAGGAGGACCCACGAGTCCGGGTTGAGGGCGCGGATGGCCTGCACGGGGCGGTCGGGGCTACCGCACCAGCGGGAAGTCCGCCGCGCGAGGTGCATGGACAGGTCCAGGAGGGCGAACCTGGCGGCCTCTTCCACTGGGCAGCAGTTGCCGGGCCTTCCGGTGTTCTGGGCGATGGACCCGTAGAGGACGGCTCCTGCGGGCACGAAGGCGCCAGTGCGGGGAGAGGGGCTTGTGCCCGGCCCCGTGTCCACGAGGGCGCTGCCGCCGCAGGAGGCGATCAGGGCTGCGGCCGCTGCCAGGGCTGCGATGCGGGCTCCGTGCATCCGTCCGGCAGCCATGCGCTCACCTCCTCCCGGCCTTGGCCAGTGCCCTGCGCAGGTCTGGCAGGGGGTCCAGCTTGCCGTCCTGTGCCACGGCTGCGGCGAGTGGCATGGAGGTGGCGAGCTCGACCAGCTCTTGCGGGGGTGATTCGAGGTCGCGGACCGGCACGGCGGCGACCAGCATGGTACTGCCGACACTCCGCAGCAGCCGTCCGGCGTCGGCCAGGGTGTCCAGGGCGGTGACCAGGACCCTGGGGCGGGCGTGGAGGAGCAGCGCCTCGCAGATGTCGGGCAGCTCCCGGAGGTCTCGCACGGGGACCCATGCGGCGCCTCCCACGGACTTGTCCGGGACCCTGCCGCGGCCGCCGACGCGCCCCTGGGGGTCCACCAGGACGGTTGACACTCCCAGCTGGAGGCTGGACGCCGAGCAGATGTCGCGGAGCGCCCTCTCCTGGGCCTCTGGGTCTCCGATGATGACCAGTCCCGGCCTGTGCTCGTCCTGGGCTGCTTTGAAGGTCGGCAGGAAGGTGGTGAGGTCGAGCCTGCGGTGGCGGTGGAGGTAGACGATGATGCCGCGGGGCCCTGTGGCGGAGCTGAGGACCATGCGGAAGTGGAGCTCCCCGTCCACCCCGGAGATCCCGTCGTCGCTCCAGGGGGCCATGGCCTGTCTGGCGGCTTCCAGGTCTTCGTGGCTGAAGTTGCCGGCGAGGACGACGGACTTGCCGGTGTCGGTCCACAGCTGGGGGCCTCTTCCGACCTCGCAGACGACGGCGCGGAGGGAGGGCCCGGCGGCGGCTGCGGCCTTGAGGATCCTCGGGGGGAGGCCCGAGAGTGCGCGGGACAGTCCTGCCTCAGGGGACTCCCGGGCCTCCCCGTGGATGGGGGTCGTGCGGGCTTCGCGGCTTATGGCTTCCCTCCGCCTGTGGTGATGGGGCCGGAGCTGACCACGCGGGGGGTGACCACCATGACCAGCTCCACCCGTTCTGCCCGGTCGGTGGTGGTGCGGAACAGGGCCCCCAGGATGGGCAGGTCGCCGAGGAACGGCAGCTTCGTGGTGGTGGTGGACCGGTTCTCGCCGATCAGCCCCCCGATGATGACGGGGGTGCCGTCGCGGATCGACAGCCTGGTCTGGACGGACCGCTGGCTGATGATGGGGAAGCTGTCCACGAAGCCGCTGAGGGTGTTGGCCTCTGCGGCGAGCTGCAGCTCCACGTTGCCGTCGGGCAGGATGCGGGGCGTGACCTGGAGGCGCATGCCTGCGTTGACCGTCTGGATGACGACGGTGTTGCCCTGCTGGTCGCGTCCGAGCACGGGGACCTGGTCTCCCACGGTGATGGTGGCCTGCTCTCCCGAGACCGTGAGGACGCGGGGCCTGCTGAGGACCTTGGCCTTGCCGTTGCGGGCCGCCGCCTGGAGGCGTGCGACGATCTCGAAGGGGTCGAGGCTGCCGGGGGCGAGGGAGATGGTGTACTGGGCGTTGATGCTCCAGTCGATGCCCAGGGTTTTCTCGACGGAGTCCTGGACGCTGAAGACCTCGGCTTCCACGAGGATCTGGGGTAGTGGCCGGTCGAGGGTCTGGAGGATGGCGCGGACCCGCTCGTGCTGGTCCGGGGTGCCGGTGACGATGATGGTGTTGAGGGTGTCGTCGCTGGACACCTTGATGTCTTTGACCTGTTCGGTGATGACCTTGGCGGCGGTGCTGGGCCTGGCGTAGCGGAGCGTGTACGGCTCCGTGACCGGGCCTGTGGGCCTGGGCCGGGGCCTGGGCTGCTCGGCCTGCTGCGGGTCCTTGCGGTCCAGCTGGCGGACGGCCTGGGCGATGAGGAAGCTCGTGTGGGGGGTGGCCCTTACGATCAGCTGGTTGGTCTCCGGCATGGCAGCGATGGCGACCTGTGCGGGCCCTGGGCCGGCCTGGGGCTGCGGCTGCTGCTGAGGCGGCTGCCCTGCGGGTGGCTGATTGGGGGGCTGCGGCCCTGCCGGGGCGGTGGCGCTGCTGCCGAAGAGCCTGGCCAGGGCCTCGGCGACTGCCTCGGCGTTTGCGTGCTGGAGGGTATAGACCCTGACGACGGTGCCGTCCCACCCTGCGGGCCGGAGGACCTGCTGGCCCTGTCCGGTGGAGGCCCTGGAGGCGATGAACACGCCCGGGACGGTCTCGCGGATGACGAGCCCGTAGGCCTGTTCCAGGACGCTCCATGCAGCCCGGAGGGGGGTGTTTCGGAAGTGGACGGTGGCCCTGGCGTCCTCTGGGACGCTGGGGTCGACGGTGATGCCGACGCCTGCGGCGCGTGCTGTGGCCTGCAGGACGGCGGCGAGGGGTGCGGAGACCATGGAGACGGTGACTGTTGGTTCGGCAGCGGCCGCGGGGTGTGGCGCGCCTGCCGCGGCGGCTGCCAGGAAGACTGCAAGCGCCAGGATCACGGTTTTTCTCATCTGCCGACCCTCCCTGTCGGACTGGGTTGCTGGCCGATGCGGACCACGGTCTTCCTGCCTGCTGCCCGCAGCGTGACGTGGTCCGGGGTGATGGAGACGATCACGAACTCGCCGGCCTGCTGGCCGGCCTGGAGGACGTGGATCTCGTTGCCTGTGCGCAGCACGGCGTAGGTCCCTGCCGGGCCTGTCGCCATGCCGAGGTACTCGACCTCCGGAGCTTGTTCTGTCTGTGCAGGCTGTGCCGGGGGTGCTGCGGGCCTGGCGGGCTGTTCCGGCACAGGCGGCAGCGGTGGAGGGGGAGGCAGCTGGCCTCCCGGCGCCGGGATCCCCGGGACCATCGAGACCCTCGGGGTGTCCCCGTTTTTCCGTTCCAGGGCCTGCCACTGTGGCGGGGGCGCCATGGGGTTGCGCTGCGCGGCCGCCGTCCGCGGCGCCGGTGTCGGGACCTGGAGCTGCGGTCGGGAGGGAACCGTGCCCGCAGGTCCCGGGGGCGTGACCGGCGCCGCGGGCGGGGCCGGAAGGGGCATGGGGCTGGCTGCCGGGACGATGGCGGCGGCCAGGGCTGCGAGGAAGATGCCTGCTGGTTTCACTGCTGACCTCCCGTGGGGGGTGGTGTCTGGGGCCCCGGCGGGCCTCCCTCGAACAGCAGGACCACCGTGGCGGTGAGCTTCACCGTGCCGGGCTTTGCGGGCAGGCGTTCGAGCGACAGTTCTTCCACGGCGCCTGTGGGGAGGCTGGCGAGGGCTTTGACGATCCCGACGGCGCCCTCGTAGGAGTGCTCCACGGACACGTTCATCCTCACCTGGCTGGCGATGGGCTGCCCGCCGGGGGGTACGAACTGGCCGGGAGCCTCTGCCCGGACCGAGTAGCCTGTCTGGGCGGGCAGTAGGGTGGCGATGGAGGCCACCTGCTGCCTTGCCTCGGTGACCGGGGGCAGGGCCTGGACCTTCTCCTGCTGGAGCTTTCGGATCCTGGCGCGCATTTGGGTGGTCTCGGTCTGGAGGGAAGAGACCTCCTGGGCGAGCCGGGACGCCTCTGCGGAGGCGGGCTGTCCGATGGCTGCGAACACTGCGGCAGCGCCTGCAGCGCACAGGACTGCGACGAGGATGGCGGTCCTGGACGTCATGGCTGCCCTCCCGGTGCGGCCGACAGGGCGGCCTCGATTTGGAACTTGTACGAGGCGGCCGGTGTCTCGGCCCTGTCCACGGCCTTGATCACCACGGACTGCCAGGCGGAAGCTGCTGCGGCGGCGAGTCTGAGGACGGAGTCCCTGGACAGGGCCTGGCCGTCGAGCTTGACGGTTGTCCCGGAGACGTGCACGCGGTCCACCCACAGGTCCTCGGGAACGATCTGTGGGAGGTGGTCGAGCACCTCGGTGCGGGCTGCGCGCCTTCTGAGCTCGGCGAGGGCGGCTCTGGCCTGCTGCTGGCGGGGCCCTTCCAGGTGTGCGAGCTGGGCCTGGAGGACGTCGCGCTGGGCCCTGAGCCCTGCGGCTTCTTGCCGCAGGGCGTCGGCCCTTGCCCGTTCGCCCATGGCGTGCGCGGCGGAGGCCAGCAGGAGTGCGGCGCACGCGGCGGCGGCGGCCTGGGGGGCCCATGGCGCAGGCCCCCGCAGGGCGCTTGCCAGGTCGGAGGACCTCGGGGCTTTCCTGGAGGCGGCTCCTCTGGCGACGGCTTCCGCGGCGTGCGCGGTTTCCAGGACGGAGTCCGCCTCGATCCCGGATGCGCGGACCAGCTCGGCGACCCTGCTGGCTGCGGGGCCTGCCAGTACGACCCTCTGGGGGGCTTTCCCTTCCCGGGTCAGATAGCGGACCGTCAGCTCCACTTCTCCTGCAATGTCTTCTACTTTTCTGGCGGCAACGGTCCTGGCGAGGAAGGGAGCGTCGGTGGTCCCTGCTGCAATTTCCGCGCCGGTGCTTGAGAGGGCGGCCACGAGGCAGAAGGCCCGGCGTGCTTCGGGCAGGCGGAGGAGGGAGAGGGCTGCGGGCTCGACTGCGTCGATATGGAGCCCTGCCCGCTCGCCGGCGGAGAGCAGCCTCCTCACGGTTTCCTTGCTGGCGGCGCAGACCCACCAGGGCCCTCCTTTGGCGGCCCCGTGGGCGTATGCCGGCTGGGCGTCCTGGACGAGCTCCCTGGCTGCGGAGGCGGCCCAGTTCTTGTCCTCCGGCGGCTCGTGGGTGGACTTGATGGGGGCGGTGAGGGCCGGCAAGGCGGCTGTGGCCCGGGCCTTTTTCTGCCCGGTCCCTTTGAGGAGCGAAGAGAGCAGGTCGTGCCACTCTTCCTCGGACAGCTGGTCGAGCTGCGGGGTGCAGGGCACGGAGGCGGTCCTCGTGCCTGCGAGGAGCACGGCCTCTCCTGCTGCGAAGGCCAGGGCAGCGCGTGCCGGCATGGCTACCGGATGGTGCGGGTCAGGGTGTAGGTGGCGCCGGAGCCGACTTCCACGACCCTCCACTCGAGGGTGACTTCGCCCCCGGGGTCCTGGTGGAGGGTGATGGTGCCGGACTCGGCCTCCCCGGGGTTGATCCGGCCGGCGTACCCGGACGGGTTGACCCGGGCGACGGAGAACTTCAGCTCGCTGCCGCCTGCGGTGACGCGGAGCCTGAGCAGGTCTGTGAGCACGGTACGCTGCCCGGTGTTGGAGAGGGTGTACTGGACGACTGTGCCGGAGGGTGTCCTGGTGGCGGCGACCTGCCAGTCGAGCCAGTCGGGCCCGCTGCCGGCCTGGGCGTGCTGCGGAGGTGCCGGTCTCGGCTGCGAGGGCATGCTTGAAGGATCGAGGCCCCTGAACCTGGCCAGCCGGAGGAAGGTTTCCCTCTGCTGGGGGGACAGGGCCTGGAGGAACTCGAAGAGCCTGCCGAGGCTGAGGTCTCTCATGAGGGCAAGCAGCAGGGCTTTCTGCTGCGGAGAGAGGGTGCTGACGAAGGTGTCCCACTCCGAGGCGGGGACCGGCTGGGCGGCCGGGGTGGGGGATGGCTGGGGCGCCGGCGCGCGCGTGCCCACCTGGGTTGCGGGCCTGGGAGGCTGCGGCTTTTCCTCCGGCTCCGGGGGAGCGGAGGAGGTGACGACGTACTTGTGGGTGGTCCTGGGCTGTGACGCGATGCGGGCCCTGAACAGTGCCCGGACATCGGCCACGGAGACGACGATGTCTGTGGACCCGCTTCCGGCCCTCGGGCGGAGCATGACGGTGCCGCCGCTGACGTCGACCAGCTCCACGATTCCGGGGTTGCCGGTGGCGACGGCGTTGACGGCGTCCTCGAACTCCAGGATGGTGAGGAATCCCGGGACGAGGAGGATTTCTGCGGGCCGCTGGGCCAGCCTCTGGAGGTACAGCCGGACGGTCTGTGCCCGGGCGTGGCCCTGGGGGTATGCGAGGGCGCCCGCCACGGCTGCGGCGAGCGCGAGGACTGGCAGCGCTCTGCGCATGTTGCCCTCCTGAGTCCCTCCCGTTTACCCGGAGGGGATTTGGACTGTGCGCTGGAGCCTGCGGAGCCTCTGGTCGAACTCCTGGGGCCTCAGCGCGGCCGCTCTTGCCACCTCCTCTTCCACGACGCCCTCTGCTGCGAGGCGCGCCAGAGACTCTTCCATGGGCACAGACCCATGCTCGGCGTCGATCTGGATCTGGCTTGCCAGCTGGTGGAAGCTGCCGGAGCGGATGAGCGCCCGGCATCCCGGGGTGCCGGCCATCACCTCGAAGGCGGCGACCCTTTGCCTCAGGGGGTCGGTCTCCTGCCGGCCCGTGGCCCTGGGGAGCAGGACCTGGGTCACGACGCCGAGCAGGCTGCTGGCAAGCTGGACGCGGGCCTGGGCCTGGTCGCTGGCGGGCAGCGCGTCCACGATGCGGGACGGGACCTCGACAGCGCTGGCGGTGTGCAGGGTGGCCAGCACCAGGTGGCCTGCCTCGGCGATGGACAGCGCGGCCCGCATGC
>Ga0308391_1000565_pt1 | contig 16137 bp, 13 predicted proteins | sample Hotspr20Samplet1_FD_202363 | JGI IMG/M metagenome (GOLD analysis project Ga0308391, IMG submission 202363) | Hot spring phototrophic mat microbial communities from Octopus Spring, Yellowstone National Park, Wyoming, United States - 20050623_t1 ... | reverse complement strand
TATGCGCCCACGCACTTCTCCGATGCCTTCCCGGCGGGAGCGCCGGACGAGCACACGGCCCCTTGCAGAGCCGGGAGGCGCTCGCCCATGCTGGTGAGATCGTTGCGTTCGTCCGTGCTCAGATGGCCGAGCCGCGCTGAGGTGCTACAGGCGCTCGCGGCCTGGGCCCAGCGGCTGGAGCTGCCGGGACTCGCGGCCGTGGGGGCCTTCAGCTCCTATGCGCGAGGGGAAGCGGGTGTCGGCAGCGACCTCGACGTGCTCGTGATCGTGGAGGAGAGGGCGCTCCCCTTCGAGCGCCGGATGGCCCAGTTACCCCTCGATGAGCTGCCGGTGCCGGCGGAGGCCCTGGTCTACACCCGGGAGGAGTGGGAGCGCCTGGGCGAGCGCAGCCCAGGCCTGGCCGAGACGCTGCGGCGGGAGACGGTCTGGGTCCGTGGGGGAGTCGACTGAGGGGGCGTCGTGGGGGTACGTGAGCTGACGCTGGCTGACCTCATCAAGCTGGGGTGTCGCTGGTGGTGGGTGCTGGCGCTCTGCCCCATCCTGGCTGCTGGCGTCGCCTTCCTGGTGACCTCCGCCATGACGCCGATCTATCGCGCCGAAGCGACGCTTCTGATCGAGCAGAGCCAGGTACCGGGCGCGGCCCAGTACAACGATATCCTGGCCGCCGAGCGGCTGACCCGCACCTACAGCCGGCTGGTGACCACGCGCTCGGTGCTCGAGGAGACGATCGCCCGCCTGAACCTTCCGCTCACGCCCGAGCAGCTCCAGGAGCAGATCGACGTGACGGCGGTGCGAGATACCCAGCTCGTCCAGGTCGCCGTCCTCGATCCCAGCCCGGAGCGGGCCGCCACCGTGGCCAACACGTTGGCGCAGGTCTTCATCGAGCAGCAGCAGGCACAGCGGCGCGCGATCACCGGCTCGAGCCGGGAGGAGCTGCAGCGCAGCATCGACGACGTGCGGGCACGCATCGACGAGCTCTCGAGCCGGATCGCCGAGCTGGAGCAGCGCCCCGATGCCAGCAGCGCCGAAGTGCAGGCCGCGCTGTCCGGCCTCCGCGGCGAGCTGAACCAGGCGCAGACGACCTACTCCGGCCTCCTCGAGGCACAGCAGCGCATGGCCCTGGCCGAAGCCCAGGCTGGCACGCGCGTCCTGATCGCTGAGCAGGCCGTCCCACCGACCGACTTCGTCAAGCCGCGCATTCTGCTCCACACCGGCCTGGCCGGCCTGCTCGGCCTGGCACTGGGGATCGGCCTGGTGCTTGTCGTCGGCTACCTCGACGACACGGTCAAGATCTCGGAGGATGTCCAGCGGCTCACCGGCAAGGCGGCCATCGGCGCGATCCCGTTTTTCCAGCGCGGCAACGGGCTGGAGCCTACCGCCAACCCGCACTCGCTCGCCACCGAGGCCTACCGGGCGCTCCGCACGAACCTCCAGTTTGCGACCGCCGGGCGAGAGATCCGCTCCATCGTCGTCACGAGCGCCCGGCCGGGTGAAGGGAAATCCACTACCGTAGCCAACCTCGGCGTGGTGCTCGCCCAGGGGGGGCAGCGAGTCATCCTGGTGGACGCCGACCTGCGCAAGCCGGCCATCCATCGAGCGTTCGGTCTCGCGAACCGGTCCGGCCTGACGAACCTGCTGCTCCGAGGCGGAGACGAGGATCTCGGCGGTTTCCTCCGGCCGACTCCGGTCGAGGGGCTAAAGGTGCTGACCGCCGGGCCGCTGCCGCCCAACCCGCCGGATCTGCTCGGCTCCCCGCGGATGGCCGAGCTGATCGAGCGTCTCGAGGGGCTCGCCGATATCGTGCTGATCGATACCCCGCCACTTCTGCTCAGCGACCCGTTGATCGTCGCCGGGTCTGTCGATGGGGTGCTGCTGGTTACGATGGCTGCTCGCACCCGCTCGACCGAGCTGACCCGCGCGCTCGAGGAGCTGTCGCGTTCCTATACACCGCTGATCGGCGTCGTCCTAAACCAGGTGAGGCTCGAGCACGACTATTACTACGCCTACTACTACGAGTACTACCATCCCGAGGATGGACCGAAGGCGGGTCCGTCCGAGGGGCGGCCGGCAGTGCCACAGCTCCTGCCACAGGAGAGCAGGGTGGCGCGAGCCAAGGAGTAGCGTGCACACCGCGGGGCGACAGAATGCCTGCTGAGGCGCGATGAGCGAGCTGCGTCGATCTCCTGAGCTCACGAGGATGGATGCCGGGCTCGGGCGCGCCGCGGACGCGGCGAGCGAGACCGAGCGGGCCGAAGCAGGCCACGCGCTCAGCTCCGAGCCGGAAGCGCTGGGGCGGCGGCGTCGACGCCGTCGCCGGAGTCGGGCACGCTGGCGACGCCTGCTTCAGCCGCGGCCCTGGATCGTCATCCTCGTGGCGATGCTCGCCCTCGGCGCAGTGTGGGGTGGTACCCGAGCGGCCGCAGCCTGGCAGGCAGCTCAGCACGCCCGCGTGCAGGCCAGCGCCATTGCGAGCCTTGCCCGGCAGGACGTGGCGAGCCTCACCCCCGCTGAGCTGGCACGGGTCGAATGGGAGCTTGCCGATCTCAGCCGCAGCCTCGAGCGAATCGAGCGCGCCACCGCGCTGCCGCTCGGCTTGGATCGCCTGGTAGCGAGATTGCCCTGGCTCGGTCCGCGCTACGTGGCCACGCGCGACTTCCTGGAGCTGGGGCAGGAGCTCGCCGGGGCTGGGGTCACGCTGGCTCGTGTCGGGCGCGAGGCGCTCACTGCCTTTGAGACAACCGGTCTCAGCGCCGGATCGTTGTCGAAGAGCGTGACCTGGCTCGACGTGCTCCAACGGAATGAGGGGGCGATCGCGCAGGCGCAGGACCACCTCGAGCGCGCGCGGCAGATCCGGGCACAGATCGAGGACCGTGCCCTCCCAGCATCCATCCGCGCCCAACTCGCGGCCCTCGATCGAGCGCTAGAGCGAGTCAGCGGGCTGGGGTCGCTCGTGGGCGATTTGCCGGCGATCGAGCGCGCACTCGGCGCCAGCGGGCCGGTGCGCTACCTGGTGCTCTTCCAGAATCCGGCCGAACTCCGGCCGGCCGGGGGCTTCCCAGGGACGGTGGCGCTCGTGACATTCGAGCATGGCCAGTTCAGGGACGACGAGTTCTTCGAGGTGCACCGGATAACCGATACCTACGCGGCACACCGTGCGCAGCCGGTGCCCGAGCCGTATCCCATCGCCACCTACTTCCCCGAGGGCGAGCTGCTGCTCCATAACGCGGCCTGGTGGGCCGACTTCCCGCGCGGCGCGGCCCTGACGCTCCAGATGTACAACCAGACTGGGATGCCGCCGGCCGACGGCATCGTCGCCGTGCAGCCGGCCGCCGTCAGCGACATCCTCGCGGTCCTCGGGCCGATCACGATCGAGGTGGAGGGAGAGCAGCGTGTCATCACCGCCGAGAACGTCTACGACGAGATCGAGCGGCCCCGCCGCCTCCGGCGCCAGGGCGTAGACGTCAATGTCCGGCACAAGGAGGTGCTCGCGCTGATCGGCACTCAGCTCCTGGAGCGCCTGCGCCAGGCAGATCGCTCCACGCTGCTGGAGATCGCGCGCCGGCTGCGCGACGCGGCCGCCCGGCGCGACCTGCAGCTCTACTCCGCTGACCCGACCGTGCAGGCGATGCTGGATCGCCAAGCCTGGAGCGGCCGGCTGGTACCAGATCCCGAGACACCCACGCTGGCCGTGAGCCTGGCCAACCTGGTGACGAACAAGGGCAGCCTGGCCCTCCAGCCGGCGCTCGAACTGACCCTCGGACCGCTGGAGGGGTCAGGGCAACGGGAAGCTCGCCTGACCCTGACGCTCACGAACACGGCAAGCAACGAGGACGATCCGTTCTATGGCGGCTCCCAGCGCTGGTGGGTCGAGATCGTTCTGCCGCCGGGAAGCGAGCTGACGGGGGCGAGCCAGCCAGCAGCGCCGGACCCCGAGGCCCCGAACGGCGGCAGCTACGTCATTGAGCTGTTCCCCCAGCAGCAGGACCGGCTCATGGTCGACTTCCGGATGCCGGCGGCAGATGCGCTGCTCGTGCGCCGCCAGCCCGGCGTACGGCCGCTCACCGTCCGCGTCGAGGGGGCGGGTTGCACGGCGCCAGTCGAGCTTACCCTCAAGCGAGACGTTCGCCTGGACCTCGCTGGCGGCTGCCGAGTCCGCGAGTGATCTAGCCACCCATCCCCACGCAGCTTCCCGCGATTGATCGACGCTCTCGGCACCTATTCCCCATTGCCTCTCAGAGGGGCGGTGAACGACTCAGACCGAGGCAGCCGTCGCAAGCAGCGCGCGAAGCGACGGCGTCATTGTCACGTGACCAGAGCTCCTTCCAGTTGCCTAGGGTGGGAAGAACACTGCGCTGCTATCCCGAGCGTCGCCACGCTCGAACGCAATCGCCGACAGGTGATACGAGAGGCCGCTCGATAGTGAGCGCATGGAATCACTCAGCCTCCCCAGCACGATCCCGCTTGTCCACCGCATCGAGGCGTTGCGTATCTTCGAACCTGCCCTCTTCGTTAGCCCGTGTGAGCCCCTGGCGGATCGCTTCATGCGAGACCCCGTCCTCCCGTGCGAGGTGCCAGAGGCTGGTTCCTGCCCGTGCCCGCTGCAAGGATCGTGTGACGCCTTTTGGACTTCTGCATGGGAAATGTGATGTTTTCCGGCGTCATCATCAACGTTAACGCTCATAGAGTGCGTTAACGTTGACAAAGTTCTCGGGGCATCGGCCATGGTCTTCGTTAGAAGCGGCCGCCCGGTATGCCCAAGCGGTCGGCTCCAGCGACTATCCCCGCATCGTCGCCGTCAACGAGGCTCCTGGCCAGCCCGAGCCTGCGTTCTCACCCGCTGACCTCTCCCAGCGTGACCGGCTCATCTGCCGGCAGGTCGCCCTCAAAGCAGCCGTCGAGCTGGCCGAGCCAGGCACCAGTCCTGACCAGGTACTCGGCACGGGCCGAGGCCTTCTATACCTGACTGGTCAACTCCAACGACGACCCCGACTGACCACTCAACCCAGCACCACCTGCATCAGCGTCTCGATCTGTCCACAGGTTGGGCACGGCCGGAGGGCTCCTCTTCCGGCCAGTGCAGCTGGATGATCCGGACTCGGGTTCCATCGGGTGCCACCCGCCACTTCTGTCCCTCCTCGTCGAGCTCGAGCCAAACCAGGCAAATGATGACCGGGCCCTCGATCCGCCGCTCCAGCGCCTGCAACCGCCGTCGGATGCTCACGGTCGCTCCTTCCTCATGGCCTGCCCGAGCGCAGTCACCCGCTCCTCCAAATCCAGCAACTCGCTCACCTTCAAAAGGCGGCCGATCACGCTATCCGCCGCCTTGATCCGGGGTGACCAGGACGCATCCTCGGCCTGCATCGCCGCCCCCAGCGTCTCGGCAGCGTCCTGGCCGAGTCGGCGCAGACGACGGGTCAGCGACTCCAGCTGCTCCCGGCCAGCCGCCCGGATTGCGTTCCGCACGGCCGGTTCCTTGAGATTACCGGTGAGCGGTCTTCTCCCCGATCCCGGCCCGGTGGGCCGCCTCAGCGACCGTCGTACTCTCCATCAGCGCTGCGACGAACTTCAGTTGTCGCCGGGTCAAGTCATTCGCAGTCATTCCCAGTCACCCGTGCTCGCCACTGTCGGGTCGCTTCCCACCGCCGGCCCTCCTCAGCGAGCTCGACCTCCAGGACCGTGTCAAGCAGCCGGCGGCAATCGGTGCACCGGCCGCCACGATCAGCATACATCCGGCCACACATGCGAAAGTGCTGCCAATCAAGCCGGTGGAGCCGTTGTCTCATCGTCATAGAGCACCACACCAAACCACTCCTCGAAGGCGTCCAACCTGAGCACCAGTGACCGGCCGTACCGTTCCCCAGCCTCGTGCAGCACGGCGATGGGGAGATGCCCTGGGACCGCTGCCCGCTCTGCCTGCATCAAGGCCATGCTGAGCCACCGGGGGAGCCGCTGGCGATGCTTCACCTCGAGCGAGAGCCACGGGTGAGCGATATTGGGCCGGCCAGCTCTCCCACTGACCGGGACCCGGCGGCCGGTGAGGCTCCACCAAACGTCGGCAAGAACCTGCGACCAGCAGCGAACAACGTTGGGTTGGGCAAAAAAACCACAATTTCGAACGGACCCAACGCGAGGAGGGGGGTACGGGTCCACCATGGACCTGTCCGGAAGATCGCGCGCCGCGCCGGTCACTCCCCGAGCTCGAGCTCGGGGCCGGCCCGTCCGACACAGCGCGCGAAGCTGGCGGGCAGGCCCCGGGCCAATTCCGTAGTTTACCGACATGTGAGTTTTATGAGTTTTGTGAGTTTTCTCCGCTCGAAGCCGAGAGCGGTTGCGCCTCACACGAATCGAACGCGAGTGGAAAAAACTCACAAAACTCACAAAACTCACACACCCAGGCGCGGGCATCGACCGGGCCAGGATCGCCGCCCGGCCAAGGTGGACCGGGATAGGCACGCGATATGGGTGTAACACGGCGAAGACACGACAAGGTTCCTTGGCCGCCCCATCTGAGCGCTCCGGTGGTTCACGGCTGAATTTTGATATGGCTGCACGGGATATGATCAGGTTCCCAGCAGTGGGATCGTACCACATTGTCGACGGTTCACCCTGATAGACTGTGGTGTTGGTCGACCAAGAGTTGCGTGCGTCACGCCGGAGCCCCTACGTCGCGGGCTTGCGTGTATGCGGTCGCCGCTGGACCCTCCTCGCGACGGGCGAGTGTCATCCACACGCTAAGGGTTCGTGGGGGGTCGTCCCCGCCCGCCGTAGCTCGCCCTGGTCCAGCAACTCGCTCACCGCCCTGAGGACCGCCGTCTCCTGCTCGCGTGTCCCGAACGGGACACCACGAGCCCCCAGTTGCTGCCGGAGATAGCGGCCCGGATTCGCCCGGACGGCAGCGAGCACCACCTCCTGGGTCGTCCCACCCTCCGGTTGCCCCGCGATAGTTTTGTCGGTTCCTTATTCAACCTTCACAGTCGCTGTCTCACTTTCTGCCGGTGGGATCGACGATGCACTGCGGGTTGTATGCGTCGCCTCACACCGGGGTCCCGCTCCAGTCCCGGCAGATTAGCGCCTCGACTGTGACCGGCACCTGCCGCACGAACTGCTGCATACCAGACTGCATGCAGTCCACGAGCCAGTCGCGAGCTCGCTCGGCCTCGTCCGCGTCGCACTCGATGACCACCTCGTCGTGCACCACCAGCACCGGTACGGCCGAGGAGCACCGCTGACGCGTCTCCCACAGGAGCGCCAGCGCCAGCTTCAGCCCGTCCGCCCCTGTCCCCTGCACCGGGGTATTGAGTTTCTCGGTGAAGCGCTCGACTACCCGCCGTCGCCCGGACACCATCCGTACCGCGACGGATCCGTCCGGCTGGCTCCGGTGCCAGCGCTTGAGCCCGGAGTAGGCCGCGAAGAACCGGTCGCGGAGCGTCTTCGCCTCGTCGTTCGTGAGGGTGAGCCCATAGGCGGTCCGGGCGTAGTCGGCGAAGGCGGCCGGCCCCATCCCGTAGAGCAGCCCGAAGTTGACCGCCTTGGCGAGTTGGCGGTCCTCCTTCATCACCGAGTCCGGCGCCTTCCCCAGCACCACGCTCGCGGTCAGGGTGTGGAGGTCCTCGCCGCGGGCGAAGGCCGCGAGCATCCGCTCGTCGCCCGAGAGTTCTGCCGCGATGCGCAGCTCGATCTGCGAGTAGTCGGCCTTGATCAACACCCGACCCTCCCCCGGCCGGAAGCAGGCCCGGTAGCGCGGGTCGCGGGGGATGTTCTGCAGGGTCGGCCGCGTGCAGGCCATCCGACCGGAGGCCGCCCCGATCTGTCGCCAGTCAGCGTGGATGCGGCCGGTGAGTGGGTGAACGAAGCGCAGCCAGTCGAGCCTGTAGGTCCCAGCGCGCTTGGCCGTCTCCCGGTAGGCGACGAGCTTGGCGACCAGCGGGTGCTCCCGGTGCTGGGCCAGCGTCTCCTGGCGGGTATCGATGACGTCCAATCCGATTTCCTGGAGCAGCCGGAGAACCTGCGGTGCCGATTCCCAGTTGACCGTGCGGCCGAAGAGGGTGTTCGGCCCGATGAGGTCGGTGGCCAGGGCATCGAGTTCCTCGGCCAGCCGGAGTTGCTCGGCGTAGGCCGCGTCCGAGACTGCCCGCCAGGCGTCACTGTCGAACGGCGCCCCCGCGTGCGCAAGCCACACAATCGCCGGGAGCGCCCGCGACTCGAGCTCGAGCACCCGCAGGAGCCCGGCTGCCTCGAGCTCGGTGGTGAGGACCGTGAAGAGCGGCAGGAGCACGGTGGCGTCTTGCGTTGCATAGTCGAGCATCGCTGGGGAGAGCGAGCCGCCCCAGTCGGCCGTTTGCAACTCCTTCGGCAGGTCACGGTCCAGGAACCGGCGTACGATCTCCGCGAGGCTGGGCTGCCGACCCGTCCCGTCGAGCACTTGCGTGGCGAGCATCGTGTCGAAGAGCCGCCGCCCTGGCGGCACTGGGAGCCCGGCCTGGATCAGGAAGCGGAGGTCGAAGGCGAGGTTGTGACCCACGAGGGTTGGGCCGTCCGGCGCAGCGAAGAGCGGAGCGAGGAGACGCGGATCGGCGGCGAAGCAGTCGATGAGATACACCGGCCCATCCGGGACGGCGAGTTGCACGAGACGCAGCCGGTCCATGAACGGGTCGAGCCCGGTCGTCTCGGTGTCGAGGCCGAGGACCGGCTTCCCGAGCAGTTCGGGGACGAGCGAGGCCACGGCCCCTGGGTCCTGGAGTAGCCGGTACGGTGTCGACCCCGGTCCGAGTCGGTTGCGGGTGACGCTCGCGTGCGTTCGGTGAGAACCGTGCGCGTCTTCCGCTCGCTCTCGATCTTTCGGTGCGGACGCATCGAACGCACACGCCTCGGGCGGCGAGGCGACTGGAGGCGAGGGCCCGTCAGCCGGCGCGAGGGTCGGGGTCGGCGGAGTATGGGGGCGGAGACGCCAGCGGATCGCACGGTGAAGGGTTCCTGCTTGTTCGATTCGGAAGGCGCCGATCACCCGGTCGCGCATCCGTTCCAACAGTCTGCCAAGGCTCCGCGACCGGGCTGCTTCGTCCTTCCCGCGGACTTCCAACTCGGCTTCGAACGCCAGCTCAACGAGATCCCGCGCCGATACCGGCTCGCTGCCGTACGTTTCCCACCAGCGTTCGACGAACGCGCGCCAGCGCGCCACCCCCGTCACGGCGACCTCGTAGAACGCGTCGAGATTAGCGAGAAACCCACTGACCCCCGCACCGGCCACGATCCCGCCGATCACGCGGGTCCACTCTTCGAAGGAGCCGAGCGGGGTGACCGACGGCGTCGGACGACCTCGGGCGAGCCAGTTCTGCGCCAACACGAGGCCAGCCCAGATGAGCTCAGCGCGGTGCTGCCGGACCCAAGCGAGCAACTGTTCGTGTTTGAAGCCGGTTCGTCGCCAAGGCATGTCGACCTTCGGGTCGATCCGGATCCGGATCGTCCGCCGGGCCACTTCGCGCGAGAGGATAGGGTTGTTCGCCGTCGCGACCCAGACACAACGAACGGGGACGCGGGCGATGTCGTTCTTGCCGAGGATCCGGTCCTCCCAGACCGTGGTCGTCAGGGCGGCCGCGAGGTCGGCCGAATCGAGCGGCCTGACAACGTTATCGATCACGACCACCTGGTACCCGGCCCGCAGCACGCCCGTGATCGACTTCCGCCACTCTTCGGTGTCGCGACCCGGCGATAGCACGCCGAGCCGGTCACCGGCCGCCGGGAAGAGCGTGGCAGCGGCTAACAACCCCTTGCCGGACCCCTCGGTCGGAGCCTCGATCAAGTGGAGCGGGGTCGGGCCGGCGATGAGGTCGCGCACGAACGGGAGGAGAAAGAGCGCTACGGCGTGGGCCTGGTCAGCCTCGGACACGAAGGGGAAGTCGACGAGCAGGTCGTCGAGGATGAGGGACCGTGCCCGCGCAACGTCAGCCTCGGTCGGTCGCAGCGGGACGTCGGGAATCGTGAGTCCGGGCGAGGGGTCGTAGTACAGGCCGGTGTTCGGATGGTAGCCGGGATCGAGGACGAGTCGACCGTCGGAGCCGAACACCGGGACACGGACGATCCGGCGCAAGATGGGAACCGGCGGTTCCGGCGTCGCCAGCATGTCGACGACGACGTAGTTCGGGGGCCGGACGATGACCCGACGCGCTTTTCCATCGATGCTGACGGTTCGGTAGAAATTGGCGGTGCGGGCGAGTGCGTGCCGTAATCGATCTGCGCTCAACTCGACCGGGATGAGCTCCCCGTCCTCGTCCCGGTCGAGTCGTATGAGTGAGCCGCCGAACCGGAAGATGAAGGGGTCCTGGTCGTTGGCGCGTCGCAGCGCCTCCCATGCTTGGGCCGAAATCACGCGGAGGTCTTGGGTCGAGGCCTTGATCCAGGGGAGCTTCTCGTAATCGACCGGGGCCGGGCCGAAGCGCGCCTCCAACCAGCGACAGGCTTCACTGTAGGAGCAACCCCGGTAATCGGCGACCAGCGCCGCGGCATCGCCGCTCGCCTTGCACGAACGGCAGAGCCACCGCCCTTCGTCCGGCCAGATGATCACACATGTACCTGATTTCGAGCCGTGCCGCCACGGGTGGTCCCCGACGCAAGTCTTGTCGGGCTTCTCGCGGAGCGTGGCACCGAACTCGCGGAAGAGTTCGAGGATCGGGACGTGCGGCCAGCGATTACCGCGGTGCTGCGCCGGTACTCGGGTCTCTCGCCGCTCAAGTTCCTCGGCGATCTTGCGGAGCCGTGCCTCGGCGACGCGCGGCTGCTCGGGGTCTACCCCATCGGCGAGCATCTCCTGGTACCGTGCCTGCTCGGCCAGGAGATGCTCGGTCGTCAGCCAGCGCACGGTGCACCCCCCGGCCAGTCGTGCCCGCACGACGGGCACCGGTCGCCCGGCGCGGCCGGCCGACGCGTGCTCGCCGGGTCGTACGGCACCGGATCGTCGCCGGCCCGGGGATCATCGCTGGCGACGATGAGGCGGGGCGGCTTGGGCGCCCCTGGCCGGCCGGCCGGGGGTGTCGGCGGCTTATCCATCGCCGGTCCCTCCTCTCCCGAGTCGCTCGAGGAGCTCGTGCTCGGTCAGCCCCAACGCCGTCGCGAGGGGGCGCAGGGGTACGCGGAAACGGCGCTCACCAACCCGCACGACCGGCACGCCCGGCGCGAGCTCGCCCCGCCAGCGAGCGAGCTCGTAGGCGAGCGACCGACCCACGCCGAGCAAGCGAGCAGCCTCGGCGACGCTGAGCGTTGCGGGCCGGGCGGCGGTGCTGTAGGTTGTGGTCATGGCGCGTCCTCCTTGCGCTGACCCGTCCTTTACCACGATCAGCGTACGGACGCGCCTATATCGCCCGCAATGTCGCCGGAATGTCGTGCGGATATCGCAGTACCGGGGTGATGTCGCTAGACGCGAGATGACCGCCGCGCGCGACGGATGGCCTGGGCACGCCCCGGGTCCTTATACGGGAGAAGACGATCGACAATGTCCGGGTCTTCCTGGTGGCGCTTGTAACGCCAGTCTGTGAGGTAGGCTCCGTTCCCGACAAAGTCTGGGTGACGCTTGTGGATTTCGGCGGCCAGTCCGTCCATCGTGATCGCCCCCGCCAGATACTGCGGGTAGAGCCGGACGAAAGTCTCAGCCCACTTTGGCCAATGGCTGGGGATCTGGGGCAGTTCCCCACCGAGCTCGGGGAGAACCGCGTACCACGTGTCGTCCGCCTGGGGCATTGCCGCGAGCGGCTGGCCGGGCCACCTTGGCGGCACTACCGCGCACCAGACGCATTCGGCACGGAGCTCGTCGCGGAAGTCACGGGTAACCGCTTCAGCCACCGCTGGACCGGTGTAGACGCCCCCAAAGAGGCGGATAACCGTTTCATTCCCAAGGGGTTGGACGAGGAACGCGACGGCGTGGTCTTCCCAGTCGAGCGATGCCCGCTCCCAGTCGTCGCGTGGGTAGACGACCGCACTGGTCGGGACGACGAACCCGGGGCTTGGCCACCCACGGACCGGCGCCCAGCCGCCGTTGGCGGTCGTGAGCTGCACAACCAGCGGGAGGTCTTCCCCGTCATCCGCCGTGGCTGCGACCACCACGGTCTGGGACAGCGCCTCGACCACAAACGGGAAGTTCGCCCGCACGTCTGGTTCCGGGTAAGGGATCCGCCAGACGGCGGCGGTCTCGCCTGGTCGAACCGAGGTGTGGCGAGGGCGCGGGTACCACATGGTGAGGTCGGGCAGTGCCGCACGGACGAGATCATTCAGTTCGTAGGGGAAGATTTCGTGGATAGGGACCGTCGTTTCGTGGTCGGAGCGCGGGTCGTCGCGGGGGACGATCTCCCACAGGCCGTCGTCACGCGAGGCAAGCCCGACAGTCACGTGGAGGGGACCGGCCGTCTGGTCTACCAGCAGCCAGACACTCGCGCAGACGTGTCTCGGCGAAAACGAGCGGAGCTCGTACCTGACGAAGACGACCGCCGGCCCGAGGAGCCAGGCAATGGCCAAAGCATCGGTCAGGGTTCGGCTACCGGGATACCCGAGCGCTGTGAGGTCGGGGAAGTACCGACGCAGCTCCTCGTCGAGCGCCCCGACCACCTGCGGCCACGCACTGGGTTCAATGGTCACTACGTAAACACTGTCGAGCGAGAGGTCCAGCATCACCTGGCTCCGTCTCTCACCGGCCCCGTCCACGGCACGAGCTGCCGTCGGTCTCTCATCCGCTGCTAGCAGTCCTGCTAGCAGATAGCCCAACACTCACCGGACATTGTAGCACACTCGAACACCTGTCCCACGCATACGGACGCACGTCCTGGACACACAAGCACTCAGCGATACGCAGAAGGTCAGGCTTCAAAACCGGTGGGCGGGGTGACGAGCCTCGCCGGTGGGTTCGACTCCCATGCGCCCTCGCCAGCACCTCAGACTGTCCTGCACCACCAGCACCTTGGGGGTCAGCCGGGGCAAACCCGGGGTTGACCGAGGCTCCCCCCTGGGCTGACCAACCAAGCGATGATCGCACCACGCACGTGGCCTCCACCGGTACGTCTTTGCCACTGCGCCCACCGCTCGGCTGCATTACAATACCGCCTCCAGAAGCGTATCCCCGCGTGCGGCCCGGTCTTCTCAATCGGGTGTGCTCAGACCGTGACGAACGATGCGTCCCTGAGATCCACAGACGACCAGCTTGCCGAGCGCTTCGCGTGCGGTGACTGCGATGCCTTCCTGCAACTGTACGAGCGTTATCTCGACAGCATTTACGACTTCACCGCGCGTCTCGTCGGCAACCGAGATGACGCTGCCGATGTCACCCAGGAAACGTTTCTCAAGGCGTTGACCGCCCTGCGTGCGCGCCCGCCAAAGGGCGGGGTTCGCCCCTGGCTTTTCGCGATCGCCCGCAATACCGCGATCGACTGGCTGCGCCGTAGGCGCACTATCCTTCTCTCATCGTTGCAAGCACCTGAAAGCGACGAACGGCGACCGAGCCTCCTGGAAACCGCACCTGAGACTGACCCCGAGCTCGCTGCCGAACTGGCCGAGCTCGCCGAGCTGGTCTGGCAGGCTGCCCGTGGCCTCAACCCCGCCGACTACGCCCTGCTTGACCTCTCCCTGCGGCAGGCACTATCCGCCAACGAGCTCGCGCAGGCTTTGGGTACCAGCCGGGGACCATTCACACGCGTCTGAGCCGGCTCCGCGATGCACTGGAGGACAGCCTCACTGTGCTCGTCCTCGCCCAGCGCGCCAGCCACGACTGCGCCCAGCTCTCTGTGCTTCTTGCCGGCCGGGCACTCCCCGTCGAGCTCACCCCGGCGCTCCGCCGGGAAATTGCGCGCCATGTACAAACCTGCGAGACGTGTCAGCGGAACCGACACCGCTACGCCGCTGCTGCCGAGCTTCTGCCCGCGCTGGCGCCTGTCCTGCCCACTGCTGAAGTCCGTGAGGCGCTGCGTGCGCATCTGGTCAGCACGCTCCACAGCACTACCCCAGGCGAACACAGCCGGCCCGATCCCCTCACTGATCCAGCCCAACCCACGGGCTACCCGTTCACCCGCCGCCTGATCCGCACGACACTTGGTACAGCGGTGCTCGCCGTCACAGCCGCCTCCCTCTTCCTCGTTCTCGTGGCGCTCGTCGTACACTGCGGAACGGCGAGCGTGAGAGTCGAGACGGTCTCGTGCCCGCCTCTCGAACAGCGCTTCGGCGGTGCTGCCGAGGTGCTCGCTCGGGCGAGCGGCGTGCCGGCTGAGCTCGCGCCTGGCCAGCCGGCGGCGGTGCGGCTGCCTGTCGGAACACTGCGGGCGAGCACCAGGCCAGATTCCGCCGTCCTCACCATCCGCGGTTTTCCTGTGCACATCTGGATCGACGTCGACCTGGCCCGGTTGTCCTAGGACGATCGAGACCTGCTCGGGACGGGGGAGCAGCGCCTTTCGCTCGATCGCGGCTCCGGCCATTCGCTGACGTTAGTCTGTCGCTGAAGGGGCCTTGCTACCATGGGGTGTAAGCAGCGACACCCCTCGCACGTGGTACAGGTAGGTGGCGCCGTGCACGGTCACTCGTCGACAGCCCAACGGTGGGGCTGGCAGCGAGGCGATGAACACACACAGCGCCGTCAGTCGAATCACCGCTGTTCATTCGGGTCGAGACGCCGGTGGTCAGAAACACCGAGCCTCAGTCGAGGAGGGATGGGGTATGCGGGGTCTACGACGTGCTGTGGCTTTGCTGCTCGTTAGCACGCTCGTGATGGCGGCGTGCCAGGGCACCTTGAAGTCGAGCACGCCCCCGACTTCCACCGCCGAGGTCACGTCGGTCTGCATGGGCATCCCCGGAGCGGTCTCATGGCAGCAGATCCTCGCCGATCATTCACCGCTGACCCCCCGCCCTGCCCTGCTCTCGGTCACTGGTAATCCCCCTCACCATGCGCAAATCAACTTGAATATCATTGCTGGGGGCACGTACTATCTCCACACGTTCTCCGTCTCGCCGCCATCACCACCGTTGGCCGGTCGGTTATCCTTTACCGCAAGGCCATTTTCCAATCCCTTCTCGCAGGACGATCTCGCCAAGATCTACAGTGGAACGTCACCGGCGCTCCTGCACCAGTTCTATCTGGGCACGACTGGCAGTACCGTCGGTGCGATGCGTTCGTTGTCGAGGAGGAGCTCGCGTAGCTCCTCCGTACGACTGGCAGTACCGTCGGTGCGATGCCCAACTCGTGGCTTCCGTCCAAACTATCCGTTCTTCCAACACTTCTCCTACACCTTCACCTCCTCGCAGTTAGCCACGATGTTCATCTCCGGAACGCTGGACGTGCAGATCGGCCAAGACAGCCAGGTCTCAACCATAGCGCTTGAACTGTGCCTCCCGCAGCCAACCCCGACGCCGACACCCACGGTCATCCCCACCGCGGGCGTCGCGACCGTCACCGGGCCTGCCACCGCCCTCGACATCGAGCCATCACCGACCCCGACCGTGGTCAAGCAGGGCACGGTCGTCTCGATCGTCACACCCGTCCCGCTACCGACGCCGACGCCGACCGTTGTGAAGCAGGCGACTATCGTGCCGGTCGTCACCCCGGTGCCGCTACCGACGCCGACCGCTACTCCGACTCCCTCGCCCGTGCCGACGAAGACCGTCGGAACCCCGGTCGCTACCGTGGTCCCACTACCCACGCCGACGCCGACATCCCCACCAACACCCACACCGACGCCGACACCGACTGCCACCCCATCTGGCAACTGCGACCTCGCCGTCAGTAAGCAGATCGAGCCTACGGGTACTCCGGGTGTCTATCATGTTTCGATTACCGTCCAGAACATCGGCAGTGGCCCCTGCCCAGCCGGTGCAGTGCTCTCGGACCCTGCCCCAACCGGCATGAGCTTCAGTGGCCCCCTGACGATCACCGAGCCCGGAGCCAGCGGCAATTGGAGCTGCAGCGGAACGACATGCACAGCGGGCAACGCCCTCCCGTCAGGCTACGCTGGCACCTTCGGTTTCACTGCCACGACGCACCAGCCACCGGTCACCAACTGTGCCCGGATCGTGAGCGCGGCCGACGTGGCCACAGGCAACAATTCGAGCTGCGCGCAAGCGACTTGACCTGTCCAGTTGGGCGGGGTGACGAGCCTCGCCGGTGGGTTCGACTCC
>Ga0308391_1000558_pt1 | contig 16227 bp, 16 predicted proteins | sample Hotspr20Samplet1_FD_202363 | JGI IMG/M metagenome (GOLD analysis project Ga0308391, IMG submission 202363) | Hot spring phototrophic mat microbial communities from Octopus Spring, Yellowstone National Park, Wyoming, United States - 20050623_t1 ... | reverse complement strand
GCTCGGTGGCTTTGAGCGAGGTGAGAGCGTGCGCCGCCGAGCAGATGGCGCAGATGCGGGAGGCCACCGGCGCCACCTCGTCGAAGCGGCGCCCGCGGACAGCCGTCTCGAGCAGCCGGGCTCCCTCAAAGATGTCGAAGCGCACCTGGCGCACGCCGGCGCCGTCCAGCTCGACGGTGACGCCGCCGTGACCTTCGACGCGGGCGAGATGATCGATCACGATTCTCCGGCTCATACGGTGACCTCCGCCGGGACGCCCGAACCGAGGGGCGCGAACGTCGACAGCTTGCGCGCCACCTCATCCAGGCTGATCCCCATCTCTTCCAATAGCCGCCAGGCAGAGCGAAGGTTGGCGTCCCGCGCCGGTCCGCGGCAGCCCTCGCAGGGCAGGCCGAAGCTGGGGCAGCGGGCGCCGCAGCCGGCTTGTGTGACCGGCCCGCAACAGAGACGCGCCTGGCGGATGAGAAGGCACGCGTTTTCCCGAATCTTGCATTCGGTGCAGACGGGATAGTCGACCGGCACCGGCGGATCGCCGCGCAGCAGGTGAGAGACCGCGTCAAGCAGCTCCTCCTTTTCGATCGGACAGCCGGTAATGCGCAGGTCCACCGGGACCACCTGGTCGAGGGGCCGGGCGGGGAGACTGTCGTAGCGGCGCCCGGTCTCCCCGTAAACCTCCTCGAGCAGCGCCCGCCAGCGCTCCCGGCCGGCCGCCGCCACCCCGCCCCAGACCGCACAGGTGCCGATGGCTACCAACAGGCGGGACCGGCGCCGGATCTCGACGAGGCGCTCCTCATCGGTGCGACTCATGACCGCGCCCTCGACGAAGGCGATATCCAGTTCGCATTCCGGGTCGCGCGCGGAGGAGGCCATGAGGAAATCTCGGAGATCGAGAGCCTCCATCAGGCGGAGCAGCTCCTGCTCGCAATTGAGCAACACGAGCTGGTCTCCGGCACAGCCGGTCAGGCCGAAGATGCCCGTCGCAGGTCTTCTCATCGCGCACTCTCCCATCTCACGACACCCCTCACTCAGATCATTTCCGGAAGATTGATGGCATCCCAGTAGGTGAAGATCGGTCCGTGAAGGCAGGTGTACTTGTATCCGACCGAGCAATGCCCGCACTTTCCGATGCCGCACTTCATGCGGCGCTCGAGCGACATCAGGATGCGGTCCTTGGAGAAGCCGAGCGCCAGCAGGCGCTCGAGCACGTATTTGTAGACGACCGGCGGGCCGCAGACGGCCGCATAGGTCCGCGCCGGGTCGATCTCGGCATGATCGAACAGCTTGGGCAGCACGCCGAGGTGATGGGGCCAGGCGCCGCCCGGATCGCTATCCACAGTGAGCAGGCACTCCAGCTCGCGCGTGTCGAGCAAGGAGACGAGCTCGTCACGGAAGAGCATGTCCTGGGGGGTGCGCGCGCCGCACATGAGCGTGATCCTGCCGAACTGGTCCCGGTGATCAAGCGCATACCAGAGCAGGGATCGCAGCGGCGCCATACCCAGGCCCCCGGCGGCGATCAGCAGATCGTTGCCGGCCATGCGGTCCAGCGGGAAGCCGTTGCCGTACGGCCCGCGGATGCCCACCAGGTCGTTGGTGCGGCTCCGGAACAGGGCCTTGGTCAGGCGACCGACGCGCCGCACGCACAGCTCGAGCACTCCGGGCCGCGAAGGCGTCGAGGAGATCGAGATCGGCGCCTCGCCCGTTCCGGGCACGCTGAGCATAACGAACTGGCCCGGCAGATAGTGAAAGTTGCGGGCGAGTTCGTCGTCGAGGAAGCGCACCGTGAACAGGTAGTTGTTCTCTACCATGCGATGGATTCGCACGATGCGCGCCATCGCGGGCAGGTAGGGGTTTTCCCGGAGCACCGCTTGCAAGCCGATCGCTTCACTGGGCGCCAGCATGGAGCACACCTCGCAACGTGTCGATCACCTGGGTGATGTCAATCCCCACGGGGCAGGCGGCGATGCAACGGCCGCAACCGACGCAGCTTGGCCGGCCGTACTCGGCCACGAATCCCCGCTGTTTGTGGTAGTAGCGAAACTTGATCCGGCTGGCGCGGCTCTTGCGGAAGTTCTCGCCGCCGGCCACCAGCGCGTGGGTAGAGAACAAACAGGAATCCCATGTCCGCACTCGCCGGCCGGCGTTGTCGGCCAGCTCGACCTCGTCGTGGACGTCAAAGCAGTAACAGGTCGGGCAGACCACGCTACAACTGCCGCAGGACAGGCATCGCTCGCCCAGCTCGTCCCAGATGCCGCTGTCATACTCCATCTCGAAGATCTCCGGCAGGTCCCGGATTTCGACCTCGAGCTCGAAGGCGGCACGCTTGCCGGCCGAGCGCCGTTTGTACTCCTCGATGTCGGCGGGGGTCACCGGCGAGAAGAGCGGCCCGGTAGCCAGCACCATGTCGTCACCTAACGCGGTGCCGACAATGGTCAGATAGGCATCGCCCAGGTCGTGGAAAAACAGGTCGAAGCCGCGATCGACAAAGTCGGCGCGCATGGAGCGGCAAAAGCAGCGTTCGTCCGGGCGGCAGTCGATGCCGATGATCGCGATGTTGCGCCGGCGGGTCTCATAGTACGGATCGGGATAACGCCCCGAGAAGACCCGGTCCAGAACGTTCAGCGCATAGATGTCGCAGGCGTGCACGCCGAACAGCACCAGGCGCGCCTCCAAGCCGCCATCGGCCGGAACATAGCCCCTTCCGGGCCGGTATTCGAGCAACGTCTCACGGGGCGGAAGGAAGTATTTCTTGAGCGGCAGGACGGTTCGCTGGTAGTCCAGGCGCGCCTCCGACCAGCGCGCAAGGCGGCGGAAGACGAACTCCCCGTTCTCCTCCACTGGCGCATGGACCTCGCCAAAGCGCTGGAGCACGGAGGCAAAGAAATCCAACTTGTCCTTGGGCAGTTTCAGAATCTTCATCCGGTTCCCTCCCGCACGGCAGCGTTGAGGCCGAGCCGCTCTCGAATGGTTTGGATCAGCTTGTCGAGGTCGACGGGTTTGGAGAAAAAGGCGTCATGGGCGAGCCAGGCGGCCTCGGGCGCCACTCGAAAGTCCGCCACCGCATCATAGAGCGAGCTCAGGACGAAGATCGGGGTCGCGGCCAGCGAAGGCGTCCGACGAAACTCCTGAATGGCGAAAAACCCCTCGGTTCGCTCGCTCATGATGATGTCCATTAGCACCAGGTCCGGCGCCTCGAGCTTGGCCAGCTTCAAACCCTGATGGCCGTCCCGGGCGCGCAGAACGCGAAAGCCGGCCGCCTCGAGAGCCGGGGCGAGCGCCTCGGCAAAGTCGGCGTCGTCATCGATAATGAGAATCGTCTTCCCGCTTGGGTTCATGCCGTCTGCTCCAGATGCGCCCGGCTGCTCTCGGCCATCTCCGGCGGGGCCAGCAGGCGCACGTAAAAGGTGGTCCCCACGCCGACCTCGCTTTCCACCTCGATGGTGCCGCCCATTTCGGTGACGATCTTGCGGCAGATCGCCAGACCCAGCCCCTACCGGGCTTGGCTTCCCCTTCCTCCCGAGGAATCCGGAAAAACTCCTCGAAGAGGAAGCGCCGATACTTCTCCGGAATCCCCACGCCGGTGTCGCTCACCGCCACGGCGACCTGGCCGTCGCCCAGGGGCTGGGCGGAGACGCTCAGCCGCCCTCCGGGCCGGTTGTACTTGATGGCGTTGACGATCAGGTTGTCGAACAGCACGTGGAGGCAGTGGCGGTTTCCCCAGACCAGGCACGCCTGCTCGGGCAGCCGCGCCTCCAGCCGGATCCCCTCGGCCGCCGCCATCTGCTCGTAACTGTTGAGGATTCCCTCCAAGATCGGCCTGAGGTCGACCGGGCACCGCTGGGCCACAAGCACGCGCTCTTCGGCTTTGGCCAGCGTCAACCAGTCTCGGATCAGCTCCTCGAGCTCGGCGATCCGCTTCACGCACCGCTCCAGCCACTCGCGCCGCTTGGCCGCCGTTTCCGGACTGTCCTCCAAATGGCGGAGGACATCCAGGTACTGATGGACGGCCGCCAGCGGGCTTTGGAGCTGATGGGAGATGAAGCTGACGAACCGGCGCTTGATCAGCTCCCGCTCCATCTCGTGACGCCGGGATTCGATCACCAGCCGGCGGTGCTCGAGGCCGCGGCGGACGATCAGCCGCAGCGGGTCCGGGGCGAACGGCTTGGGCAGGAAGTCATAGGCTCCGCATTTCATCGCCTGGACCGCGGTGTCGATGGTGGCGTAGCCGGTGATCACCACGATGACGATCTGCGGGTCGAACTCGTGAACCCGCGAGATAACTTCCATGCCGCCGATGCCCGGCATCTTCAGGTCGACCACGACGAGTTCGGGTTTCCACGCTGTGATCGCCTCCAGGCCGCGCAGGCCGTCCTCGTAGGCCTGGACCTGGTAGCCCTCCTTGAGAAGAATCTTGCGACAGGCCAGGCAGATGGCGCTGTCATCGTCAATGACGATGATCTTGGCCGGGGCCTGTTCGGCTCCCGCCTGGCAGTCGACAGCCGCCTGCTCTCGCTCGCGCTGCTGCACGACACCGAGCTGCCCGGCGAGCTTCAGCGGGCTCTTCAGAACACCCTGCGGTACGGCAACCCGATGGGCGAATCCTCGCGCAAGCGCGCCGCCTGGATCAAGACGGTCGATGTGCCGGTGCGGATCTTTTCCGAGGATCCGCGGCCGGCCGACGTGCTTTGGATCGTGGAGTGCTATCCGGCCTACTACCCGCGGGGCCAGGACGCCGCCCAGGCGACGGCGCGCCTGATGCATGCCTTGGGAATCGACTTTGCGGTGCTGGGCAACGAGGAGAAGTGCATCGGCGAGTGCGGGCGCCTGACCTGGGAGCCGGGGCTGTATGAGACGCTGATCGACTACAACCTGGCGATCCTGGCCCGGTACCGGTTTGAGCGCATCGTCACCGGCTGCCCGCACGCCTACAACGCCATGCTGTTGCGTTACCCGAACTACGGCTTCCGCTACCGCGTCCAGCACACAGTGGAGCTGCTTATCGAGAACCTGGACCGACTGAAGCCCTTGCTGCGGCGGAAGCTCGATTACACCGTCACCTTCCACGACTCCTGCTGCGTCGGGCGCCGGCACGCCCATTACGAGGAGCCGCGCCGATTGCTGAGCGCGATTCCCGGCGTCAAGCTTGTCGAGATGGCGCACAACCGGGTGAACTCGATCTGTTGCGGCGGCGGCGGCGGCGGGATGTGGCTGGACACCTATTACAAGCTCAAGGGATATGAGCGGCTCTCCGAGCGGCGGGTCAAGGAGGCGATCGCCACCGGGGCCGATGTGCTGGCGGTGGTTTGCGACTACGAGGTCTCGCGCTTCGAGGATGCGCTCAAGGTTTTCGGCTATGACAAGCGGATGGTGGTGCGCGACATCACCGAGCTTTTGGCGGAGGCTCTGGAGACGTAGGCGATGAATCTGCTGGTTTTGCTCAGGATGGTAGCCGACGTAGTCGAGGAGCTCGAGGTCGCCCCGGACGGCAAGTCGCTCGAGCGGGATCTGCTGCGGATGATCCCGAGCGAATGGGACGAGTTTGCCCTCGAGCAGGCCCTGCTGCTCAAGGAGCGCTACGGCGGCAAGGTGACGGTTGCGGCGCTCGAGGCCCCGGGGGTGGACGACGCCCTCTATACGGCTCTGGCGCGGGGCGCCGACCGGGCGGTCAAGATCACCGGGCTGGAGCCGGGCGCGCCGACCAGCCTGGCAGCCGAGTTGCTTGCCCGCCTGCTGGCCGACGGCCACGGCCTGATGCCCGCCGATCTGATTCTGGCCGGCACTCAGGCCATCGACGACCTGGACGGGCTGCTGGCTCCGATCCTGGCGGTGCGGCTCGACCTGCCGTACGTCGGGATCGTGACGCGCGTCGTGGTCGAGGACGGCCTGGCCAGGGTCACCCGCGAGTATCCGCGCGGCGTCCGCGGGGACTTCGAGGTGCGCTTGCCGGCGATCCTCGGCGTGCAGTCGGCCGAGAAGCCGCCGCGCTACGTTCCGCTGTCGAAGGTCCGGGCGGCGATGAAGTCGCAGCAGATTGAGACCATTGAGGCGCCGGAAGTCGAACCGGCCGCGGCGGTTGCGCTCACGGAGCTGGTGAAGCCGGTCGCCGCCGGTCACGCGGAGATGCTCGAGGGCGGCCCGGAGGAGGTAGCCCGCAAGATCGTCGCGCTGCTCTCCGAGCGCGGCTTGGTGTAGGAGGCGGCCATGGCAACCAACGTTCTGATTTTCGTGGAGCACTGGAGGGGGCAGATCTCCGACGGAACCTAGGAGGCGCTCGCGCTCGGCCGGGAGCTGGCGACCGCGCTCGGCGGCCGGCTGGAAGCCGTCCTGCTCGGTGCAGCCGTGCGCGAGGCGGCCGGCAAGCTCGGCGCGGCTGACGGCGTCCTTCTGGTCGAACACCGCCTGTTAGAGGAGCCGATCGCCGAGCTGTGGTCGGAGGCGCTGGCGCAGGTGGTCAAGAACGAGAGCCCGCGCTGCATGTTGATCCCGCTGAGCAACGTCACGCTCGAGATGGGCACCCTGACGGCGGCTCGCCTGCGGGCGGCGGCCATCGTGGCCTGCCGCGACCTGAGCGTCTCCGACGGCCGCCTGCGCGCCCAGTGCCAGCTCTACGGCGGCAAGATGATGGCCACGGTGGAGTCGGCGGCCGAGCCGGTGATCGTCGGCGTGGCGCCGGGTGCGCGACCCGCCGAGAAAGCCCGGCTCGAGGGAAGCCCGCCGGTGCGCCAGCTTGCCTACCAGCCGGAGCGGGAGCCGCGGATCCGGTTCTGCCGGTACATCGAGCCGGAGGCCGGCGACATCGACATTACGCAACAGCCGCTGCTCGTCTCGGTCGGCCGGGGTATCCAGAACCAGGAGAACATCGCCCTGGCCGAGGAGCTCGCGACGGCGCTCGGCGGCGCGGTGGCCGGCTCGCGCCCCGTGATCGATCAAGGCTGGCTGCCGATGTCCCGGCAGGTCGGCAAGTCCGGCATGACGGTGAAGCCGAAGCTGTACCTGGCGCTCGGCATCAGCGGCGCTCCGGAACACCAGGAGGGAATGCGGGATTCCGAGCTCATCATCGCCGTCAACACCGACCGCAGCGCACCCATCTTCCAGGTCGCCCATTACGGGGCGGCGGTCGACTGCCTGGAGCTGATGCCGGCGCTCACCGAACAACTGAAGGCGAGCGGTAAAGCGAAAGGGGCATGAACGATGCCCGGCGTGGTCGAAATCGAGCGCCCGGTCTTCTTCACCTTGCCCATCTGGGCGATTGTCCTCTTCTATCTGCTGGCGGCCGGGGCGCTGGTGGTCTTCGGCCGCGGCGTGCACTTGAAGATCCGGCGTTACCGGGCCGGGCGGCCCCACCCGGCCGAACGGCTCGCCTGGCGCCGGGCGGCCGGCGCGGCGCTCGACATTCTGCTTCAGCGGCCGATCCTGCGCGGCGACGTCTGGGCCGGCATCGGCCACCTGCTCGTCTTCTGGGGCTTTGCCGTCCTGTTTGTGGCCACGCTGATCGTGCTGGTGGACAACGATCTGATCAAGCCGCTGGCGCCCGAGTTTCGTATCCTTAAAGGGGATTTTTACCTCGCTTTCTCCTGGACAGCCGACCTGTTCGGCCTGCTCTTCGTGGCCGGACTGATCCTGCTCGCCCTCCGCCGCGGCCTGCTGCGCCCGCCCGCGTTGCGCTACAGCCGCCGCCAGGAGGCCACGCACCTGCCGGCCTCGGCGGCGATGGCCCGCGAGGACTGGGCGCTGCTCGCCCTGATGATGCTCATCGCGCTGACCGGATTCGCCACCGAGGCGGTGCGAATCCTAGCGACGCAGCCGGAGTTCGAACGGGCCTCGTTTGCCGGCTGGTGGGGCGCCGAGCAGTTGAAAGAGTTCGGCTGGAGCGCCGCCCAGGCGGAAGGGATCTTCGCCTGGCTCTGGTGGTTCCACGCGATTCCCGCGCTGGTCTTCGTCGCCTACCTGCCGTACAGCAAGGCCTGGCACCTGGTGGCCGGCTGGTACACGCTGGCGATCAAACCGGAAAGCGCGGCAAAGGCTTTCCCCGAGCCGGCCGACGGGGCCGGCGAGTCGATCGCCGCCGTCACGGACCTCACGCGCGGCGAGCTGGCCATGCTCGATGCCTGCGTGCGCTGCGGCCGCTGCCACGTGGCCTGTCCCGCCGCGACCGGGGGATTCCCCCTGTCGCCGCGCGATCTGATCCTCACCTTGCAAGCCTGGGCGGCGAAGGCGACCCCCGCCGGCGCAGGCAACGTGTCGCCGGTGGCCGGGGGCGTGATCCCGTCAAGCTGGCTTTGGTCGTGCACCTCCTGTTTTCGCCTGCGACGAGATCTGCCCGCTCGGCATCCAGCATCTGCCCTTCATCCTGCGGCTGCGGCGCGCGCTGGTCGGCGAAGGCGAGCTGGATGCGCGCCTTCAGGAGAGCCTGACCAGCCTCCTGCGTTACGGCAATTCGCTCGGCAAATCGGCGCGCGCCCGGGCAGGCTGGGTGGCCGAGTTCGGCAGGCCCGTCAAGGACGTTCGCAAACAGCCCGCCGAGTACCTCTGGTTCCTGGGAGACTATGCCTCCTACGATCCCCGGCTGCGGCCCGTCACGCTGGCGCTGGCGCGCCTGCTCGAGCGGGCGGGGGTCGATTTCGGCATCCTCTACGAGGCGGAGCAGAACACGGGCAACGACGTGCGCCGGGTGGGCGAGGAGGGGCTGTTTGAGGCGCTGCGCGAGAAGAACCGCAAGGCGCTCGAACGCGGCAAATTCGACTGGATCGTGACGAGCGATCCCCACAGCTACCACGCCCTGAAGAACGAGTACGGGCTGAACGGCAAGGTGCTCCATTACACGGAGCTTTTAGACCGGCTGCTCTCCTCCGGGAAATTGACCGTCCGCGACGGGGAGCGCTTGCGAGCCACCTATCATGACCCCTGCTATCTGGGCCGCTACAACGGCATCTTCGAGCCGCCTCGGCGCGTGCTCAAGAGTCTGGGCGTCGAGCTGGTCGAAATGCCGCGCAACCGCGCCGGTTCGTTCTGCTGCGGGGCCGGAGGCGGGAGGATCTGGATGGAGGACATGCCGGGCGTTCACGAGCGCCCGGCCGAGAGCCGCGTCAAGGAGGCGGCAGCCTTGGACGGGGTTCGGACGCTCGTGGTGAGTTGTCCGAAGGACTTGGTGATGTTCCAGGACGCGGTGAAGACCGCAGGTCTGGAGAAGCGACTCGAGGTCAAGGATCTGGCGGAGCTGGTCGAGCGCGCGACCCTACCGCCGGGGGAGTGAGCGAAATGCAGGCCAAGGGGGAAAACGGCAAGGACCGGGATATCCGGATCGGTGTCTACGTCTGCCATTGCGGCACCAACGTCGCCGGCACGATCGACGTGGCAAGGCTCCGGGAGTTCGCCGCCCGGCTTCCGGGCGTCGTCGTGGCGCGCGACTACAAATATATGTGCTCGGATCCCGGCCAGGAGCTGATTCGACAGGATATCGTTGAGCATCGGCTGAACCGGATCGTGGTGGCCGCCTGTTCGCCGAACCTGCACGAGGCGACGTTCCGGAATGCGGCGGCCAAGGGAGGGATGAATCCCTTCCTGTATCAGATGGTGAACATCCGCGAGCACGATGCCTGGGTGCATCCGGACCGCCGCGCCGCCACGGAGAAGGCCGAGGACTTGCTGCGCGCCGCGGTGCGCCGGGTGCGGCTGCATCGGCCGCTCGAGCTGCGCACGGTCCCGATTCATCCGGACGTGCTGGTGGTGGGCGGAGGCATCGCCGGCATTCACGCCGCCCTCACGGTGGCCAACGCCGGCAAGCGCGTCTACTTGGTCGAACGGGAGCCCACCATCGGCGGCCACATGGCGATGTTCGACAAGACATTCCCCACCCTGGACTGCGCCGCCTGCATCCTCACGCCGAAGATGACCGCCGTCAAGGCGCATCCGAACATCACGCTCTGGACCATGAGCGAGGTTGTCGCGGTGGACGGCTTTGTCGGCAACTATCGCGTCACGGTGCGCCACAAACCGCGCTACGTGATCGAGGAGTTGTGCGTCGGCTGCATGGAGTGCATCGACGCGTGCGTCTTCAAACAGGGGAAGGTGCCGGACGAGTTCAACCTGGGTCTGAGCAAGCGCAAGCCGGTCTACCTGCCGTTCCCGCAGGCGGTTCCCCAGGTCGTGGTGATCGATCCGGAGACCTGCATCGAGTTCAAGACCGGCAAGTGCAAGAAGACCTGCATCGCGGCGTGCGGGGAGCGTAACGCCATCGACCTGCACCAGCCCGAACGTTTCGAAACCATCGAGGTCGGCACGATCATTCTGGCCACGGGGTTTGAGACGTTCGACGCGCGGCGCGTGCCGTATTACGGCTACGGAGTGTACCCGAACGTCTATACGTCGCTTGAGGTCGAACGGCTGGTAAACGCCTCCGGGCCCACCGCCGGCGAAGTCATCCTCCGCGACGGTCGCAAGCCGCAGACCGTGGGCATCGTCCATTGCGTGGGCAGCCGCGACGAGCACACCAACCGCTACTGCTCGCGCGTCTGCTGCATGTACTCGCTGAAGCTGGCCCACCTGATCAAGGAAAAGACCCACGCCGAGGTCTACAACTTCTACATCGACATGCGCACGCCGGGCAAGGCCTTCGAGGAGTTTTACAACCGTGTGGCCGAAGAGGGGGTCCATTTCATCCGCGGCAAGGTGGCCGACATCTATCCGGCCGACGGCGACGGCCGCCTGACCGTTCAGGTGGAAGACACCCTGCTCGGAGCGGTGCGCAAGATTCCGGTCGACATGGTCGTGCTGTCGATCGGTTTGGAGGGGCGACACGACGCCCCCGACGTGCGGCGGATGTTCCGGATCAGTTGCTCCGAGGAGGGCTTCTTCCTCGAGCGGCATCCGAAACTGGCTCCGGTGAGCACCTTCACCGACGGCGTGTTCCTGGCCGGATGCTGCCAGGGTCCGAAAGATATTCCCGACACGGTGGCGCAGGCCGGAGCCGCCGCGGCCGAGGCGCTGGCGCTGATCGACAACGGCCGGATCGAGCTGGAGCCGAACACGGCCTATATCGTCGAAGAGCACTGCTCCGGCTGCGGCGTCTGTGTGAGCCTGTGTCCCTACCAGGCCATTAGCCTTTCCGAGGAAACGAAAAAGTCGCAAATCAATGAAGTGCTATGCAAGGGCTGCGGCACCTGCGTGGCCGCCTGCCCGTCCGGCTCAGCGCGGCAGAACCTTTTCGAAGACGACGAGATCTTCGAGGAGCTGGAGGCGGTGCTCGCGCCGTATTGAGGAACCGAGGAGGGGTGCGCAAAGGAGAACACCCTGAATGCTTGAACTGATCCGGCGAAAGATGAAGTTTCAGCGGGAGGCCGACCCGAACTGGGCGGTAGAGCTCGGCAAGCGGCCCGGCTGTGAACGCATCTTCGCCTGCATCCAATGCGGCACGTGCTCGGGCACGTGTCCGCTGTCGATTTACATGGATTTCACCCCGCGCAAGATCATTGCGCTGGTGCGCGAGGGTTTCCGCAACGATGCGCTGAGCTCGCAAACGATCTGGCTGTGCGCCTCCTGCTACTCCTGCGCCGTGCACTGCCCGCAGAACGTGCGCATCACCGAGGTGATGTACGTGTTGAAGCGGGAGGCCATCAAGCATCGCCTCTATCCGAAGCGCTTCCCGATCCCGGTACTGGCCCGGGAGTTCTACGAGATGGTGCGGCGGCGCGGCCGAAACTCCGAATTCTGGCTCGTACTGCGGATGGCGCTGAAGACCAGTCCGCTTTCCTTGCTGCGGCTGGCGCGGCCGGGCTGGCAGCTCATCCGGACGGGCCGGCTGTCGCTGCGGCGCGAGCGCGTCCGGCGAGGCTTCGAGCTCGAACGCGAGCTGGCTTCGACCAGGGAGGTGGTCTGACGATGAGTCACGATGCGCCTCCGAGACGCAACGGCTATCTCTACTTTCCCGGTTGCTCGCTGAAGGCGACTGGGGTGGCGTATGAGGAGAGTCTCCGGGAGCTGTTCCGGCTCCTTGAGATCCCCCTCGAAGAACTGGAGGACTGGAACTGCTGCGGCGCCACTGCCTACATGTCCATCGACGAGGGCGCCGCGTTCCTGCTTTCGGCGCGGAATCTCTCGCTGGCGCGGCGCACCGGCTACAGCGACCTGCTGCGCCTGCTATCCGGCGCTCAAGAAGACCCAAGACTACGTCCAACGGCACCCGACGGTTCGCGAAGAGATCACCGGTTCGCTGCGGCGGGCCGGTCTCGAAGAGCTCGATTCGATCCGGGTGCGCCATCCGCTCGAGGTGCTTTACCAGGACGTCGGCCTCGATCGCCTCCACGAGCGCGTCGTGCGCCGGTGGCGGGGAGGTCGGCTCGCCTGTCATTACGGCTGTCAGGCCGTGCGGCCTTACGATGAGGTCGACGTCCCCTACAATCCGACGCGGATGGACGAGCTGCTCGAGGCCGTCGGCGTACCTACGGTCGACTTCGCTCTGAAGACGAAGTGCTGCGGCGGCTCCCTCACCGGGACCATCCACGAGGTCGGCCTTCGGTTGGACTACATCCTGCTCAAAGAGGCGGCCCGTAAAGGCGCCGAAGCGCTCGTAACCATTTGCCCCCTATGTCAGTTCAATCTTGACGCCTATCAGGCCGAGATTCGCCGTTCGGCGCGCGAGCCGCTCGATCTGCCGATTCTCTACTTCACGCAGGTCCTCGGCTGGGCGCTCGGAGGCGACTTCAAGGCGCTCGGCCTGCACCGCACCATCTCGGGCCGCACTTACGTCAAGCGATGGTTCACCGCCCAGGCGGAGGTGGAGAGCTATGTTTGACGGCAATGGGGCGCCGCGAATCGGGGTTTATGTTTGCCATTGCGGCACCAACATCGCCGCCGTGGTGGACGTCTACGCCGTGGCCGCCGCGGCGGCAAAGATTCCGGGCGTGGTCGTCGCGCGCGAGTACAAGTACCTGTGTTCGGATCCCGGCCAGGAGCTGATTCAGAACGACATCCGGGAATTCAAGCTGAACCGGCTGGTGGTGGCTTCCTGTTCGCCGCATCTGCACGAGGCAACCTTCCGGGCCGCGGCGCTGGCGGCGGGCTTGAATCCGTTCCTGGTGCAGATGACCAACATTCGGGAGCATGACTCCTGGGTGCATGCGGATCGGCGCCGGGCGACCGAGAAGGCCGTGGACCTGGTGCGTGCGGCAGTGTGGCGCGTCCGGCGGCACCGGCCGCTTGAGAAGGGTCGCATCCCGGTGCACCCCGAGGTTCTCGTGGTCGGCGGCGGAATCGCCGGCATCCACGCCGCGCTCAGTCTGGCCAATGCCGGCCGTCACGTCTACCTGGTCGAGCGGGAGCCCATTATCGGCGGGCACATGGCGCAATTTGACAAGACCTTCCCCACGCTGGACTGCGCCGCCTGCATCCTCACGCCGAAGATGTCGGCCGTCAAATCCCACCCCAACATCACGCTGTGGACCTACTCGGAAGTGACCGGCGTGGAGGGCTATGTCGGCAACTATTCCGTCCAGGTGACCCGCTATCCGCGCTACGTGCGCGAGGAGCTGTGCTCGGGTTGCCTGGAGTGCATCGAGGCGTGCGTCTACCGCGAAGCGAAGTTTGCCGACCGCTTCAATTACGGTCTCGGCAAGCGCAAGCCGATCTACCTGCCCTTCCCGCAAGCCGTCCCGCAGATGCCCGTGGTCGACCCGGAGACCTGCATCCAGTTCAAGTCGCGCAAGTGCAAGAAGACCTGCCTGGAGGCTTGCGGCGAGCGGCGGGCTATCGACTTCACCCAGCGGGAACAGGTGGAGCGCATCCAAGTGGGCGCCATCATCATCGCCACCGGCTTTCGCACGGTCGACCCGCGGCGCATGCCGTACTACGGCTACGGCGTCTATCCCAACGTTTACACCGCCCTTGAAGTCGAGCGCCTGGTGAACGCCTCCGGGCCGACGGGCGGCAAGGTGATCCTGCGCGACGGCCGTAAGCCTGCCACCGTCGGAATCGTTCACTGCGTCGGATCCCGCGACGAGAAGACCAATCGGTGGTGTTCGCGCGTCTGCTGCATGTACTCGCTCAAGCTGGCGCACCTGATCAAGGAGCACACCGGGGCAGAGATCTTCAACTTTTACATCGACATCCGGACGCCCGGCAAGGGTTTCGAAGAGTTCTACCAGCGCCTGTTGAACGAGGGGGTGCACTTCATTCGGGGCCGCGTCGCCGAGGTGACCGACTGGGCGCTCGATCCCACCGAGGAGGGCCGGTTGGTGATCCGCGTCGAGGACACGCTGCTTGGCACCGTGCGGCGAATTCCCGTGGACATGGTGGTGCTGGCCACGGGTCTAGAGCCGCGCGAGGACGCGCAAGAGGTGCGGCGGCGGTTCAACATCACCTGCTCGACTGAAGGCTTCTTCCTAGAACGCCATCCGAAGCTGGCGCCGGTGAGCACCTTCACCGACGGGATCTTCCTGGCCGGCTGTTGCCAGGGACCGAAGGACATCCCGGACACGGTGGCGCAGGCCGGCGCCGCGGCCATGGAGGCGCTGGCGCTCATCGACGCCGGCTTTGTCGAGCAGGAGCCCAACACCGCCTGGGTGATGGAAGAGCTTTGTTCGAGCTGCAAGATCTGCGTGGCGCTTTGCCCGTACAACGCCATCTCCGTGCCGGCCGAAACCGGCAAGGCGACCATCAACCGAGCTTTGTGCAAGGGGTGCGGAACCTGCGTGGCCGCCTGCCCGTCGGGTTCCATCGTCCAGAACCTGTTTGAGGACGACCAGATCTTTGAAGAGATCGAAGGAGTTCTGGCCTATGCCTGACAACGGATTTGAACCGAAGATCGTGGCCTTTTTCTGTAACTGGTGCACGTACCTGGCGGCCGACCTGGCGGGTACCTCCCGCCTCAAGCATGCGCCGAATACGCGCGTCATTCGGGTGATGTGTTCCGGGCGCGTGGACCCGCAGTTCGTTCTCGACGCTTTCGCCCACGGCGCCGACGGGGTTTTGATCGGCGGCTGTCACCCCGGCGACTGCCACTACCAGGAGGGCAACTACAAGGCACTGCGTCGATTCCACCTGTTGCGCCGGTATCTGGCCGACATGGGAATCGAGCCCGAGCGCGTCCGCCTGGAGTGGATCTCGGCCTCCGAGGGCGACAAGGTGCGCGCCGTGGTCGATGACATGGTAGCGAAGCTGCGTGAGCTGGGGCCGTTCCGACAGCCTGCGGCCGATGAGCCGCGCGAGAAAGTGGAGGTGACCTCATGAGCCCGAAGCCGAAAGTCGCCTTCTACTGGTGCGCCTCCTGCGGCGGCTGCGAGGAAGCGGTGGTCGATCTGGCCGAAGCCATCCTCGATGTCGTCGCCCAGGTCGACATCGTCTTCTGGCCCGTGGCGCTCGACTTCAAACGCAAAGACGTGGAAGCGCTCCCCGACGGCGCCATCCTGGCTACGTTCTTAAACGGCGCCATCCGTACCTCCGAACAGGAGGAGATGGCGCACCTGCTGCGCCGGAAATCGCGGCTGATGATCGCCTTCGGCAGTTGCTCCCACACGGGCGGCGTGCCGGGTCTGGCCAACCTGTTCCGCCGCGAGGCGATCCTCGAGACCGTCTACCGCACGACGGCCAGCACGGTGAATCCGGAGGGCGTCCTGCCGCAGCCCGAGTCCCGCTATGACGGCCAGACCCTGACGCTGCCGGTCTTCGATGACTCGGTGCGCCCGCTCGATCAGGTCGTCGAGGTCGACTATTACCTGCCGGGCTGCGCGCCGACGCCAAAGCTGGTGGCGCAGGCGCTGGGCGCGCTTCTCAGCGGTGATCTGCCGGAAAAGGGATCGGTGCTGGCGCCGGATCGCGCCCTCTGCGATGAGTGCCCCCGCAAGGCGAGCAAGCCGGAGAAGTTGACGCTCAAGGCCTTCCGGCGCCCGTCGGAGGTGATCGTCGATCCGGAGCAGTGCCTGCTGGCGCAGGGGCTGCTGTGCCTCGGTCCGGTGACCCGCGGCGGCTGCGAAGCACTCTGCGTGAGCGGCAATATGCCGTGCACCGGCTGCTTCGGACCGACCAGTCGGGTGCGCGACTACGGCGCCAAGGCGATCGCGGCCATCGCCTCCATCGTCGACAGCAATGACGAGGAGGAGATCCGCCGCATCCTGGAAGAGATTCCCGATCCGACCGGGACGTTCTATCGTTACAGCCTGCCCGCCTCGCTGCTGCGGCGAAGGAGGCCGGAGAGCGTGGCGGCCTGAAGGAGATAGCCGGCCATGGAAGCGACGACGA
>Ga0308391_1000552_pt1 | contig 16338 bp, 17 predicted proteins | sample Hotspr20Samplet1_FD_202363 | JGI IMG/M metagenome (GOLD analysis project Ga0308391, IMG submission 202363) | Hot spring phototrophic mat microbial communities from Octopus Spring, Yellowstone National Park, Wyoming, United States - 20050623_t1 ... | reverse complement strand
GCCAAGCTGACACGCAAGCGTATCCGGCGGGGCAGCTTTCGCAGCGTGCGGGAGCTGGAACGGGCCATCCGGGACTACGTGGCCGAGCACAACCGGCAGGCCCGTCCCTTTGCGTGGACCGCCTCGGCATCCCAAATCATCCGCAAAGTGCGGAATTGTAAACAAGCGTTGGTTACGGGACACTAGAATTCTCCGTGAAAACCATACAGCAAAGGGAGCGGAAGAGAAAACGGCAGATGCCAGACGGGCGAGTCGTCAACGTGTCGACAGAAGCACGGTGCGCATGTCCGATCAGCCCCTTCACGGGGCGATTGGCGCGGCCGGCACGGCGCGGCGGAGCCTGTTTGAGCTGGCGTCCATGCTCGTCGAGCTCGCCAGGGACTTCGGCGTTGCCCCCATGAGCAGGCTGGGCGAAGGCCTCTATTGGCGTCCCTTTGTGGCATGCAACGGTCGTGATCTTGATGGGGGCACACAATGGCGCGTCATGATGATCGGAATGATCGAAACTGTGTCCCTCGGCTTGGGCTAGCCACGCGTTCAAACTAACGGGTGGAGCGGCGATTGCCCCCTCCCGCGGTTCCTTGACGCCACCCTGAGAGAGCGGTGGGCCGGCGCCAGAGTAGGGGGCATGGCGGACGGAAGTAGAGCCTCGGACGAGAACGAGGTGATTGGGGTGGCTAGTGGGATTCGAACCCACGGCCACTGGAACCACAATCCAGCGCTCTACCACCTGAGCTATAGCCACCGTAAGCCGCGATCTCATTCTAACATGGCGCGCCGGAGCCGATTCGGCGGCCTTCCGCGCTCTAGCCTCTTCAAGTTTGGCAAGGCGCCACCGGCCCGTCTCCGGCTCACCCGGTGAAACCGATCGTCTTGTGGCTCCCGTCGCAAAAGGGCTTGTTCTTGGAAGCCCCGCAGCGGCAGAGGCTCGCCTTCTCTACTCGGATGACGGTATCGCCCGCGGCCGAACGCAGCTCGAGCGGACCGGCGACGCCGAGCGAAGCATTCGGCCGCACGGTAATGCGAACCGGTGCGGTGGCCAATTGGTCCACCCCGCCCGCAAAGCGCCCCAACGCACCCTGATCCATGAACGAGACCCGCGCGTGGCTTCCGTCACAATAGGGTTTCGAAGCGGACTGGCCGCAACGACACAGGGCGACCTCCGCATGGCGCGCCAGGACGGCGCCGTCGGCGCCCACGATTTCAATCTCGCCGGTCAGAAGCAGCGGGCCGTCGGTTTCAGGAACTGCCCGGTTCATTGCCGGGACCTCCTCCCGCCCGATCACACCAGCGCCCTGGCCGCAGCCAGCGCCGCCTCATAATTCGGATGGTCGGTCACTTCCTTGACATACTCGACGTGGCGAATGACATTGTCCCGGTCCACGACGAAGATGGCCCGGCACTCGATACGCAGCTCCTTGATCAGCGTCCCGTAGGCCTGGCCGAAAGACGCCGAGCGGTGATCGGAGAGCATCTTCACGTTCTCCACGCCGAAGGCGGTGCACCAGCGCTTCTGTGCGAACGGCAGATCCATGCTGACGGTGTAGACCTCGACGCCTTGGAGTTGGTTCAGTTCGTTGGAGAAGCGCTTGGTCTGCATGTCGCAGACGGGGGTGTCGAGTGACGGCACCACGCTGAAGATTCGCACGGCGTTGCCCGTGGAGGCCAGCGTCACCGTCTGGAGCGCACTGTCGACGCATTCGAAATCGGGAGCCTTGTCCCCCGGCTTCAGCTCCGGTCCAACCAGTGTGAGCGGATTCCCCTTCAGTGTGGCGGCGCCCGGCCGTTCCATGAATCAGTCCTCCCAGGTGGATTTAACTGCGTAAAGCCATCATTTTAACAGCTCCGCCAGCTGGCTCGCCTCGGTCACCGGGAGCCGGCAGGCGTAGTTCTCGCAGACATAGGCCGCGGCTTTGCCATCCACGGGCGCCACCTCCGAGGCCACGGGCAGGTGCGCCGCCAGCGCCTCCCGCGCCTCCGCGTCCACGAGCACAAGCACGCGCCGCGGCAGGAACCGCCGCCAGACCTGGCGAGCCAGCTCGCGCGTTGCCGGATCGTCCTTGGCGCCGGCCAGCAGAACCTGCGTCGGCTTCATGCGGAGGAATTCCGCCGCCACAAGCATCAGCGGCAGTGACACTGGCAGGGAATTAAGCCGCGAGGCGAAGGCTTCGAGCGTGCCCTCGGCCGACCGGCGAAAGTCCTGGCGGCCGGTCATCTCCGCCAGGCGCGCCAGCGCCAGCGCGGCGACCGAGTTCCCGGAGGGTTCGGCTCCGTCGTAATCGTCTTTGAGCCGGAGCACGAGGCTCGCATCGCCCGCCGCCGTCGCATAGAAGCCGCCTTGCGCCGCATCCTCAAACAGCTCGATCATGCGCTCGGCCAGACGCTCAGCGCTCTTCAAGAGATCGAGCTCAAAACAAGCCTCGTACAGATCGAGCAGGCCGGCGATCAGGAACGCGTAGTCATCCAGGAAGCCCGCGATCGCCGCCTCGCCGTCGCGGTGGCGGCGCAGCAGCGTTGCGGTCGCCGGATCCCAGAGGCGGCCCAGGAGGAAGCGTGCGGCGCGGCGGGCGGCCTCGAGGTAGCGTTCCTCGCCGAGCACCTGCCCGGCGAGGGCGAAGGCTGAAATCATCAAACCGTTCCAGGCCGTGAGGATCTTGTCGTCGAGGTGGGGCCGCGGACGCCGCCGGCGGGCCTCGAGGAGCTTGCGCCGCGCCTCGGCTACGGCCGCCTGGAGAAGATCGCGGTCCGCTTGAAAATGCCGGGCCGCCTCTTCGATCGTGTGCGCCTGGTAGAGGATGTTCTTGCCTGCGAACTCCCCGTGCGGATCGTAGCGAACGTTGCCCTCCTCCTCGACGCCGTACACGAAACTGAACCAGTCGGCCACCGGGCGGCCGAGCAAGGCCTCGATCTCGGCGCGGCTCCAAAGATAAAACGCTCCCTCGCTTTTGTGTTCCGGCCGGGAGGCGTCCGGGGCGCTGTCGGCGTCCTCGGCCGAGTAGAAGGCTCCGTCAGGGCTGGTAAGATCCCGCAGGACGTATTCGAGGATGTCGCGCGCCACGTCCGCGTATAGCTTCTCCCGGCTGATCAGGAACGCCTCCAGATAGGAGATCGCCAGTTGCGCCTGGTCGTAGAGCATCTTTTCGAAATGGGGGACGAACCAGCGGTCGTCCACCGAATAACGGTGGAAGCCGCCGCCGAGCTGGTCGCACATGCCCCCGGCAGCCATCCGCCTCAAAGTGAGCAGCACCATCTCGAGCGCTTCGGCATTGCCGGTGCGCGCCCAGTACCGCAGCAGGAACTGGTGCACCACCGGCCGCGGAAATTTGGGCGCTCCGCCGAAGCCGCCCCAGTGGGGATCGAAGCTGCGGCGGAACTGGTTGAAGGCCGTCTCGAAGATCCCCTCGGCGAGCGCCCCAGGCGACGCGTCGGCGCGCAGGTGCCGCTCCAGGTTTTCGATGAGCTGGCGGCTCGATTCGACGATCCGCTCGCGATCCCTAGCCCAGAGCTCGGCGATTCGCTTCAACAGACTTAGAAAGCCGGGCCGGCCGTAGTTGTCTTCCCGGGGAAAGTACGTACCGCCGTAAAACGGCTTCAGATCCGGCGTCAGCCAGACCGACATGGGCCAGCCGCCTCCCCCCGTGGTGGCCTGGACGAAGGTCATGTAGACGCGGTCGACGTCTGGGCGCTCTTCGCGATCCACTTTGACCGGAACAAAACACCGATTGAGGAATTCGGCGACCTCGACCGACTCAAACGACTCCCGCTCCATCACATGGCACCAGTGGCAGGTCGAATAGCCGACAGAAAGGAAGATGGGCTTGTTCTCGCGCCGTGCCTTTTCGAAGGCCTCCTCGCCCCAAGGGTACCAGTCCACCGGATTATGGGCGTGCTGGAGAAGATAAGGACTCTTTTCCCGGATCAGACGGTTGGTAGGCATCCCTGATGTCCCCTCTTTCTTGAAGGATGAGCGAGGAAGGCTGCGCGTCGCTTCCCCTTTAGTGTAGCTTAGGGAGCATGGGTGACCCGCGCGAGGAAATCCTTGAGGGCTTGAAAGCCTTTCTGCGCATCCCGAGCATCAGCACCCTTTCCGAGCATTCCGGCGACGTGCGCCGGGCGGCCGAGTTCGTGCGGGACGCTCTCGTTGCCGCCCGCCTACGCCACGTTGACCTGATCGAAGGCGGCGGCAACCCGCTCGTCTACGGCGAGTGGCTGGAGGCGCCAGGCCGGCCCACGCTGCTGCTCTACGGTCACTACGACGTGCAGCCGCCGGACCCGCTCGAGGAGTGGCACTCGCCGCCCTTTGAACCGACGGTGCGGAACGATTCGCTTTATGCCCGCGGCGCTTGCGACGACAAGGGCCAGACCTGGATTCTCATCCAGGCGGTGGCGGGCTTGCTGGCGCGCGACGGCCGACTGCCGGTGAACGTCCGTTTCCTCATCGAAGGCGAGGAGGAGGTCGGCGGCAAGCACATCGCCGCCTACGTCGCAGCCTATCCGGAACGGCTGCGCGCCGACGCCGCCGTCATCTGCGACACGGAGATGTTCGCCCCGGAGCTTCCGACCATCTGCACGGGCCTGCGCGGCATCGTCTACGGCGAGCTCCACGTCACCGGCGCCCGCCAGGATCTGCACTCCGGCGTCTACGGCGGCGTCGCTCCGAATCCGATCCAGGCAATCGCCGAAATCTTGTGCGTGCTCAAGGATCGCGAAGGCCGCATCCACATTCCGGGCTTCCATGACCGGATCCGCCCGCCGGCGCCGCAGGAGCTCGAGGCCTGGGCGCGCCTGCCGTTCGATGAGGCCGAATACCTGGAGAAAGAGATCGGAGCGCGTGAGCTGGTCGGGGAGCCCGGGCATTCGGTTTTCGAGCGGCTTTGGGCGCGCCCGACTCTGGAGGTCCACGGCATTCGCGGCGGCTTCACCGGCGAGGGCGCCAAGACCGTGATTCCGGCGCGCGCCGTGGCCAAGATCAGCCTCCGACTGGTGGCGGACCAGACGCCGGAGGAGGCCTCGCGACAGATTGCGGAAGCGATCGCGCAGGCCTGCCCGCGGGGCGTGGTCGCCGAATGGCGCACCATTCACTCCGGCGCGCCCTCGCTGATAGAGGCCGACAATCCCTTCGTCCAAGCCGCCGCCCGGGCCATGGAGGCGGTCTTCGGCCGCCGCACCGTCTACATTCGCTCCGGCGGCTCGATCCCGATCGTCGGCGTCTTTCAGGAGCGGCTTGGCATCCCGAGCGTCCTCATGGGATTCGGCTTGCCGGACGATCAGATCCACGCACCGAACGAGAAGTTCTATCTGCCTAACCTCTGGCGGGGCATCGAAGCGGTTCAGCGCTTTCTCACGAGCCTCTGAAGCGGTTGTGACACCCCCGTCGGTGGCTGAAATTCTTGCGGACTTGGTGCGTAGCAACAGCGTGAATCCCGCCTATGCCGGCGGCGCAGGAATTCCGAGCGTCGTCGGGCCGGACAGCATCAAGCAAGCCCACGCCGCCCTGGAGTGGGTCGACTGCGCCGAGATCGAGCGCGCCGCCGAGTTCTACCGCCGCATGACGCTCGAGTTCTAGCGATGGGCTCCATGGCGGACAAATCCCGCTTCCCGCGCGCCGGCGAGCTGGTCTACCTCGACACGGCTGCCGAGGGTCTGCCTCCGGCGGAAGCCGCCGAGGCGCTGCTGGAGTATTACGCCGACAAGGCGGCGGGCACACCCGGCCGACGCCGGCTTTATGAGCGGGAACTAGAGACGAAGTGCGCCGTGGCGGCGTTGCTCGGCGCCGGATCGGAAGACGTCGCGCTGCTCGGGAGCGCCAGCGACGGTCTCAACCTCCTGGCCAACTCGATCGACTGGCGGGCCGGCGACGAGATCTTGATCCACGATTTGGAGTTTCCCTCCAACGTGCTCGTCTGGCTTCGGCTGCGCTCGCGCGGCGTGCGGCTTCGGCTGATTCGCTGCGAGGCGGGTCTGGTACCCTTCGAGCGTTTCGCCGAGGCACTCAGTCCAGCCACCCGTCTGGTCTCGGTGAGCGCCGTCAGCTACAAGATCGGGACCTTCCTGCCGTATCTGTCGGAGCTGGCGCGAGAGGTTCACGGCCGGGGCGGCATTTTCGTCGTCGACGCGACGCAGGCCCTGGGCCGCTTGCCGCCGGACGCAGGCCGGAGGACTGGCGCACCGAGTTTCTCTACGAGTACGCCTGGGAGCAGGATTTTCCTTACACGCCGAACATCGTCGGCTTGCGCACCCAAACGCACAGCTTGATGCACTACCCGGGCATCTGGGACATCCCGGAGTTGTACGACCTGACGGCCGATCCGGAGCAGGTCCGAAATCTCGTGGCGGAGGCGCGCATCGGCGCGCGCATGCGGGGTCGCTACGTCAACCACATCCGCGACCCGGAAACGCGTCGGCTGGTGGAAACCCTCCAGGAGCGCATGGCGCGGCTGCTCGCGGCCACCGGAGGCGATCCGCGTCTGGCGGGCCAGGTCACCGAAGACCACAAGTTCGCCTATTAGCGTGCCGGGCCGATCACCAGCCCCGAGGGCAGCTCCTCGCCGAAGATGCGGCTGAGGCTGCTCGCATCGGGCTCCCGTTCGCCCTCGAAGATCGCGAGCAGGCGGCCGGCGTCGCGGTCCTCCTCGAGCCTCCGGCGAACCTGCGCGAGAACCTGCCCCGGCAGATCGCGGCTGGCGTCGCCGGTCTGGCGCGCCATCAAGGCCAGCGCCTCAGCGGCGCCTCGGACCGGAAGCAGCTCGCGGACCCAGCCGGAGACGGTCGCCGCCGGCAGCACCTGGTTGGCAGGGCCGTAAAACAGCTCACGGGCGCCGAGCCGCGACAAGCACCACAGGTCGCTGTCGGTGTACTCGCCCGCCTTGATCCGCTTGAGCAGCGCCTCGCCCAGGCTGATTTTCGTCAACACGGGCAGCAGCTCGAGGCTTGCCGCCGTGCGCCAGATCTCGCGCAACAGGCTCGCATTGAGTCGGTGCGGCTTGCCGCGCGGGAGCAGAATGGCCGAGATGCGATGAAACAGGTCGCTCTGCTGATTGCGATTCAGCCCGCCGGCCAGCCGCCCCCAGAAGATCCACCATTCGATCTCATTCTGGACGCGGCCGGGGAATTGAAGACCGGCGGCCCAAATGCGGCGGGTTTTTTCCAACCGCCACTCGTCGGCCGGATGGCCGAAGCCGGGCCGGAGGCAGAAGCCGCACAAGTTCAACCATCGGGCCTCCCAGGCGGCGTTTCTCTTGCGCCCCTCGGCCGTCTCGAGCATCACATCGGCCAGGCGGCGGATCGCCTCCAGCGGCCAGGACGGTCGTCCGAGAGCCAGGAGCTGTTCCAGGCGCGCGGGGAGCTCCTCGGGCGCCAGCGGCGGCTCGCGCTCCGCCTCAAACGACGACCGCAGCAGCCGGGCGGCTGCCTCCAAGGCCTCGTCGCTCACGACGGTCGAGGCGGCCCGCACGGGCCGCGCCGCCTCGGTCGGTTTTCGCAGCTCGAACTGAAGCCGCCACCGATGATCGCTCACCTTGGACTCGCACCAGATTTCGAGCGTTCCGACCTCGGTGAGGCGCGCCATCAGCTTGACGGGCACCAGCCGGTCGCCCGGCTCCTTGCCGAAACGCATCACGGCATGGAGCGGCGCGTGCCGGTGAATCTCGGATTCGAGCTCCTCCGGGGTGAACTCCACCACCTGGCCGAGCGCCTCGCCCAGCCGCGTCAGTGAGCTGTACAACCGGAAAGCGACCGGGCGGTTGGTGACCAACTGCAAATCGTCTCGATCCAGCGCGAGCACCTCGCCGCTTTCCGTGCCCCTCGGAACCAGGCAGACGGCTTGGACCCGCTCGCCCGCGCGCTGGGGAGCGCCCGCGCCGATGTAATAGGTGCGCGGCAGTCCCCCGCGCACTAGCAAGCCGGAGCCGGTCAGGCGCACGTAACCGTAATAGGCCGCCCCGACCGCGACCGCCAGATCCAAGTTCTCCGACTCGAGCACCGCGGGGCGGCGACCGTACCAGCTCGCCACGACATCGGCCAGGCGTTCTCGGCAGACGGCCGGGTTGAAGAAGCCGCCGTTGAAGAGGATGGCGTCCGGGCCATGACCGCGGTCGCAGCCGGCGGCGGTCAGGAAGGCGGCCAGGTGGCGCGTGATGGCCGGATCGGCGACGTAGGGCAAGCCGAGCTCGCGGAACGGGCTCTGGTTTTCCTCCTGGGGTTTGTCGGTGAGGCGGCAAAAGGGCAAGAAACCTTCATAGGTGAGCTCGATGGCCTCCTCCCGGAGAATCTCGGTCTTGAGCATGCCGCCGATCAGAGAACTGCCCGCACCGAGCACGGTGATCTCGACGCGGTGGGCGGCGGGGTCGGTCAACAGCCGTTCTTTGGCTGCGGCGCACTGGCGGCGAAGCGCCGCACGCTGGCGGAGCGAAAGCGTCGTGCCCAGCTTGGTTTCGGCCAGCCAGGCGAGCGTCAGGTCGAGGTTGTCTCCTCCGAGCAGCAGGTGCCTGCCGACGGCCGTGCGGGTGAACTCCAGCCGGTCGCCCGAGCGCGAAACCCGAATCAGCGTGAAGTCGGTGGTGCCGCCGCCCACATCGCACACCAGCACGAGCTGGCCGTCGAAGAGCTGCTTGGGCGCCTCGGCCGAATGGCGCGCCACCCAGGCGTAAAAGGCGGCCGACGGCTCCTCGAGCAACTCGATTTGGCCCAAACCTGCCTGCTCGGCCGCGGCGACCGTCAGCTCGCGCGCCTCCTCGTCGAAGGAGGCGGGCACGGTCAACACGACCCGGTGTTCGCTCGTGAGCCCGCGGCCCGTCTCCTCCCAGGCCCGTTTGAGGTGCCGCAGGAACTCCGCGGAAGCCTCGAGCGGCGAGATGCTGCGCTCCTCGGGCCGCGCATCCCAGGGCAGAATGCGGGCTGTGCGGTCCACCTCCGGGTTCGACAGCCAGGACTTGGCCGAGCTGACGACGCGGGCGGGCGTCAGGGCGCCCTGCTCCCGCGCCCAAACGCCGGCAATGCGCCGCGGACCGAGATAGAGAAACGAGGGCAACACCCGTCGCGTTTCGATGATGCCCTCGGCGACCTGCTGCGGGATCTCGAGCACGTGTATGGGCGGGAAATCGGCGTCGCTGGCCTCATCCGGCTGAACATAGGCAAGCGCCGAATTGGTGGTGCCAAGATCGATCCCGATGACGAACTGCGGTGTCAACGCTGGCTACTCGACTTCGATCTCCGCGGGAGCGATGACGGCGCGATCGAGCCCCGCCTCGGCCGGAGGAAGCTCGATGCGGCGCACCCGCCAGCCGCGGTGCCGCAGCAGCCCTCCTTCCGGGGCGCCCTGGGCGGCGACGTTGCCGAGAAACCGGACGGCGGAGGGGTCGAAGGCGCCCGGCTCCAGTCGCACATACGCACCTTCGACGCCGTCCAGGACGGGCTCGAGCGCCACGTGGCGGATGAGCGCCTGGCGGCTTGCCTCCTGCACGGCGCGCACGGCGGCGCCCACTTGCGCATCCGAGTAGGCCCCGAGATCCTCCATCAGGAAATCGACCAGGCGAGCCTCCCGTTGCAGGAGGCCGAGCAATGCGAGCGCCCCGGCGGCGGCCGGCGCCTCGGGGGGACTGGGGATCGGCGGCGCAGGTGGCGCATCCGGAGGCGCAGCTTCGCCGCGCGCGAGCGTGGAGAACAACGCTCGGAAAGCCAGGATCAAACGCCGCAACGAGGTTCGCTCCTCTCCTGCCTCAGCATAGCAAGCCGCAGCGATGGGCTAGACTGTAGATTCGTTCTGTCCAGCATGAAGACGTCGGTCATTGCGGCTTTTCTCGTCCTGGCGGTGCACGCACAGGAGCGGCCGCTCATGTTTCGCGGCGCCAAGGTCATCCCGATCACGGCTCCGGAGATCGAAGACGGGGCACTCCTGATTCAGCACGGCAAGATCGTCGCCGTCGGAGCGCGACGGGCGATTTCGGCGCCCGCAGGCGCCGAGATCATAGAGGCGCAAGGCAAGGTGATCATGCCGGGTCTGGTGGACACGCACAGCCACATCGGCAGCGTCGAAGGGGGCGACTCGAGCGCCCCAATCCAACCCGAGGCGCGCGCGCTCGACTCCGTCAACGTGCGCGACAGCCGGCTCCAGAAGGCCCAGGCGGGCGGCATCACCACGGTGAACATCATGCCGGGCTCCGGCCATCTTTTGAGCGGTCAGACCATCTATTTGAAGCTTCGGGACAAAAACACCGTCGAGGAGCTGGCGCTGCGAAATGCCGACGGTTCCATCGCGGGCGGCATCAAGATGGCCAACGGCACCAACTCGCGCCGCGCCCCGCCCTTCCCCGGCACGCGGGCCAAGTCCGCGGCCCTGTTGCGCGAGCAGCTCATCAAGGCGGTCGAGTACCGGGACAAGATCCGAAAAGCGGCCGGTGACCCCGAGAAGATGCCGGCCCGCGACCTCGGAATGGAGGCGTTGGTAGAGGTCCTTGACGGCAAGCGGATCGTCCATTTCCACACCCACCGGCACGATGACATTCTTTCAGTGCTCCGGCTTCAGAAAGAGTTCGGCTTTCGCGTCGTGCTGCATCACGTGAGCGACGCCTGGATGGTCGCCGACGAAATCGCCAAAGCCGGTGCGCCGTGTTCGCTTATCCTGATCGACAGCCCCGGGGGCAAGCTCGAGGCCAAAGACAACCGCTTCATCAGCGGGGCCGCGCTCGAGCGGGCCGGCGTGCTCGCGGCCTTTCACACCGACGACGGGGTGACGGACTCCCGGCTGTTTCTGCGCATGGCGGCGCTGGCCGTGCGAGCCGGCATGTCGCGCCAGAAGGCGCTCGAAGCCCTCACGATCGCCGGCGCCCGCATGCTCGACCTGGACGCCCGCATCGGCTCGCTCGAGCCGGGCAAGGATGCCGACTTCGTCATCCTTTCCGGCGACCCGCTAAGCGTTTACACGAAGGTTCTCGAGACTTGGGTCGAGGGGGTGAAGGTCTTTGATCGCACTATTGCGACCGATCGGCTCTACGCCGTTGGCGGCTACGGCGCCGGCCGGCCGGGCGAGTTCTACGTCGACGAGGAGTGGCTGCAATGAGAGGGGCGCGGTTGGCGGCGGCGCTGGCGCTACCCGCGGTGCTTTCGGCGCAACTCGCCGTCGAGGGCGAGACGGTTTACACCATGGCCGGACCGGCCATTCGCAACGGCATCGTGCTCATTCGCGACGGCAAGATCGAGCGAGTCGGACCCCGTTCCGAGGTGCGTGTCCCGGCCGGCTACCGGCGTCTGGCGGCCAAGGTCGTCACGCCGGGCCTGATCGACGCCTACACGGTGGTCGGCCTGAGCGGCTATCTCAACCAGGCGCACGATCAGGATCAGTTGGAGCGCTCCAAACCCATCCAACCGGAACTGCGCGCTGTCGACGCTTACGACGCGCGCGAGCCGCTGATTGCTTACTTGCGCGGTTACGGCATCACCACGCTGCACACCGGCCACGGTCCAGGCATCCTCGTCTCCGGCCAGACGATGATTGTCAAGACCGTCGGGGACACGGTCGAGGAAGCGCTGGTGAGACCCGATGTGATGGTGGCCTCCACGCTCGGCGGCGGCGCGCGCGAACGCGACCCCGGCAAGAGCCCCGGTACGCGAGCCAAAGCCATCGCGATGCTGCGGAGCGAGCTGGTGAAAGCGCAGGAGACCCTGCGGCGGCGCGAGAAGAAGCCGGAGGAGGCCGCTCGGGACCTGGCGACCGAGGTCTGGATTCAGGTTCTGCGCGGTGAGAAGCCTTTACTGGTAACCGTGGACCGGGCGCACGACATCCTCTCGACCATTCGCTTGGGCAAGGAGTTCGGCCTTCGGTTGGTGTTGAGCAGCGTGGCGGAGGCCTATCTTGTGCTCGAGGAGATTCGTGCCTCCGGCTATCCGGTCATCGTCCACCCGGCGATGCAACGGGCCGGCGGCGAAACCGAGAACGTCAGCTTCGAAACCGCGGCCAAGCTCAAGGCGGCGGGAATTCCTTTCGCCATGCAAAGCGGCTATGAGAGTTACGTGCCGAAGACCCGCGTCGTGCTGTTCGAAGCTGCGGTGGCGGCGGCCTACGGGCTGGGCTTTGAAGCGGCGCTCGCGGCGCTGACGATCGACGCGGCTCGACTACTCGGCATTGCCGACCGGCTGGGGAGTCTCGAGGCCGGCAAGGACGCCGATCTGGCTCTGTATGACGGCGACCCGTTCGAATACACGAGCCACGCCATCGGCGTGATCATCAACGGCCGTCTGGTGAGCGACCAGCCGCAATAAAATCGGGGACAGTATACGAAATCCCCAATTTCTTTAGCGCGGCGTGGGGAAGCGTTCGAGGATTCGCGCCAGCTCCCCGGCCTGGAGTGCCTCGAGCTTGTTTTCTCGCGCGCTGGAATGCAGGGCGGTGATGAGCTGCAACAGGTCGAGCTCGAAGCCCAGCACTTGGCTGAGATCTTCGTTGGGTTCCATCGCTAGGTATCTCATCGGCGGCTCGGGCTGCCTGCTTGACACCCCGGCGAAGCCCTCCGCCCCTCTCAGGTGTTCAAAGACGATTGATCAGGCTGGCCACGTAGGCGGCCCCAAAGCCGTTGTCGATGTTGACCACCGCCACGTTGCTGGCGCAACTGTTGAGCATGCCAAGCAAGGCGGCCAGACCGTGGAAGCTGGCGCCATAGCCGACGCTGGTGGGCACGGCAATCACCGGGCAGGAGACCAGGCCTCCCACGGCGCTCGGCAAGGCGCCCTCCATGCCGGCGCAGACGACGATCACACGGGCCTGCGCGAGACGGGCCCGGTTGTTCAGCAGCCGGTGAATGCCCGCCACGCCGATGTCGTGGATGACGTCGACGACATTGCCCATCACCTCGGCGGTCACTTGGGCCTCTTCGGCGACGGGAATGTCGCTCGTTCCGGCGCAGACCACCGCCACCGTGCCCTTGCCGTGGATGGTGCGGTCCCGCCACAGGCGCAGCGCGCCGGACAGCGTGAAATACTCAGCGTCTGGGAACTCACGGCAGAAGACCGCCGCCGCCTCAGGCGGGACACGCGTCGCCAGCAGATTCTCGTTCCGCTCGGCGAGCCTCCGGCCGATGGCGACGATCTGTTCCGCCGTCTTGCCTTTGCCGAAGACCACCTCGGGCATGCCGTGCCGTAGCGCGCGGTGATGATCGATCTTGGCGAAGCCCAGGTCCTCGAAAGGCATATGCCCCAGGCGGGCGAGCGCCACATCTACGCTGGTTGCGCCGCTCTGCACCTCTTCAAGCAGTTGCCGCAGTCTGTCCGGATGCATCTTCCGCCCTCAAAACTCCAACTGGCTCCCGACCCGGAGGCCGTGTTTTTCGATGCTGCCGGCGGCGAGCTCGAGCACGTAGAGCGCCTTCACATTGCCCCCGTAGTGCGGACATTCGCTTGCCCGGCTCGTGCACGGCGGCGTGTGGGGGGACATTTCGACGATGCGCTTCTGGGCGTCAAGCCAGATGATGTCCAGGGGAATCTTCACCTGGTACATCCAATATGTGTACTGCCCCGGCTCGCCGTGAATGAACAGCATCCCGCGGTCGGGCGCGAGCGAATCCCGGTACATCATGCCCCGCATCATGTCCTCCGGGTGCGTCATGACCTCGGCGCGGATCTCGAAGCCGTTCGGCAGCCGAACCGGCCGCGTGTTCAAGTCCTCGAGCTTGAGCGCCTCATTCCGGCAGGCTGGCAGCGCGAGCGCCGCCAGCAGCACAGCGAGCCGTCTCCGACCCATGAAATACAATGGTATCTATACGACCAGGCTGCGCGCAGGGGATGGGTCACGCCTTTCTCAGCAAGTTCCGGCTGACGCTCGAGATGATCAAGTTCGAGCATTCCGTCTTCGCACTGCCGTTCGCCCTCACCGGCGCTCTGCTGGCGATTCGCGAGGACGGGTTCGCCACGCCGGGCCTGGCGACGAAGCTGGGTTGGATCATCGTCGCCATGGTGGCGGCGCGCTCGGCGGCGATGACCTTCAACCGGATCCTGGATGCGGAGATCGATGCCCGCAACCCGCGCACCCGCCTGCGCCACTTGCCGGCGGGCCTGCTGAGCCGCCGCTTCGCCTGGGGCTTCCTGGCCGCCTCCGTCGCCGCTTTCCTCGTCGCCGCCGCAGCGCTCAATCCGTTGTGCTTGAAGCTGGCGCCGGCGGCGCTCGCGGTGGTGTTCGGCTACTCCTACACGAAACGGTTCACCTCACTTTCGCATCTGGTGCTCGGCCTGGCGCTCGGCATCGCGCCGGCGGCGGCCTGGATCGCCATCCGCGGCTCGCTCGACGCCCGGATCGTGCTGCTCACCGCCGCCGTCACCTTCTGGACCGCTGGTTTCGACATCATCTACGCTTGCCAGGATTATGATTTCGACCGGCGCGAGGGTCTTTTCAGCATCCCGAGCCGACTCGGCATTCCCGCTGCTTTGCAGGTGGCCCGCGGGCTGCACCTGGCCATGCTCGCGGCGCTCGTGGCGCTGGCTGTCGCTTTCGACACGGGACCGCTCAGCATGGCTGGCATCGGCGTCGTCGCCGGATTCCTTGCCTGGGAACACAGCCTGGTCAAGCCGACCGATCTAGCGCGCATCGACGCCGCCTTCTTCACCGTAAACGGCTGGATCGGCGTGCTATTCTTCTGTTTTTGGGCCGCCGACATCATTCTCGCTGGGCGAGGGGCGTAAGGGCGTGAGGCTGGAGCGTTATTTCGAAGACAAGCGACTCGAGGCGATCCGCGACAAACTCGAGCGGTCCATCCGGCTGGACTACGACGACGGATTGGCGCTGTATCGCACCCGCGACCTGCTCGGCTTGGGCTATCTGGCGAATCTCGTCCGGGAGCGGCTGCACGGTTCGGTCACCTATTTCAACGTCAACCGGCACATCAACCCGACCGACGTCTGTGTGGCCAGTTGCCGATTGTGCGCCTTCGGCAAGCGCATTCGCGATCCCCGCGCCTACACCATGTCGCTCGAGCAGGTCTGGGAGGCGGCGGCCCGCGGCTACGAGGAGGCGGCTACGGAGTTTCACATTGTCGGAGGCCTCCACCCGGAGCTGACGCTGGACTGGTACTGCGAGATGCTGCGCGGCCTGAAGGCCCGCTTCCCGGAAGTTCATCTCAAGGCCTTCACTATGGTCGAGGCGGCGTACCTGGCGCGACGGGAGCGCATTCCCGTTGCCGAGGTGCTGACTCGTCTGCGCGAGGCGGGAATGGATTCGATGCCGGGCGGCGGCGCCGAGATCTTCAGCGAGCGCGTGCGGCGCATCATCTGCGATCACAAGATCGACGGCGAAGAATGGCTGGATGTGGCCCGCACGGCCCACAAGCTCGGAATTCGCTCCAACTGCACCATGCTGTATGGCCACATCGAAACCGAGGAGGACCGCGTCGACCATCTGCTCCGGCTGCGCGCGCTCCAGGATGAGACCGGCGGATTTGTCACTTTCATCCCCCTCGCCTTCCATCCGGATAACACCGCACTGCGGCACCTGCCCAAAACGACCGGGTTTGCTGACTTGAAAAACATCGCCGTCTCACGCCTTTTGCTCGACAACATCCCGCACATTAAGGCCTACTGGGTGATGATGACGCCGCGCGTGGCGCAGATTGCGCAGCGGTTCGGCGCTGATGATATCGACGGGACCATCGTCGAGGAACGCATCTACCACGACGCCGGCGCCACCACCCGCCAGGCGTTGCGGCGCAGCGAGCTCGTCGAGCTGATCCGCAAGGCCGGCCGGCAACCGGTGGAGCGCGATACGCTCTATCGCCCGGTGGTGCGCACCGAGACGACCTTCACCGTGCTGGTTTGAAGGATCCGATGAACGCGCTCCCCTATCCGCTGGAGTTCGTACACAAGTACAACCTGTTCAAATGGCTCGGCTTCGCCATCGAAGAGGACGATCTGGCCTCGATCGCTCGCATCTACGGCGTGCCCTTGAGCGAGCTGGAGGCGATCGAGCAGCGCTTTCAAGAAACCGTAAGCCGCTTGGCCCAGCGCCTGGCCGAGGAACGACCACTTCGGCCCGCCCCGGCGCCGCTGACGCTGTTGGCGCTCGGTGATTCGCTTACCAGCGACCGCCAGAGTTGGGTCAAGATTCTGCGCCGCTACTGGGCCGCCGATCCGAGCCGGCAGATTATCGACTCGGCCGTCTCCGGCGACACCGCCACGAGCGTCCTCAACCGCCTGCACCGGACCGTGCTGCGGCACCGCTTTGAGCGCGCCGTCGTACTTCTCGGCACGAACGACTGCCGGCGCATGGATGAGCCCGACGGCCTGACGAATCTGAGTCTGGAAGAGTATCAGCGTGATCTTCGCTATCTGACCCTCCGGCTGATGCGTCACGGAGCGGCTCTG
>Ga0308391_1000551_pt1 | contig 16343 bp, 15 predicted proteins | sample Hotspr20Samplet1_FD_202363 | JGI IMG/M metagenome (GOLD analysis project Ga0308391, IMG submission 202363) | Hot spring phototrophic mat microbial communities from Octopus Spring, Yellowstone National Park, Wyoming, United States - 20050623_t1 ... | reverse complement strand
GCCCAAGGCCACCGCCTCGAGCTCGCGGGTCGTCTCGAAGCGCCAGCGCACGCTCCGCTGGCGCGCCACTTCGGCGAGGCGGTGGCGCGCCCGCTCGGCCACGACCCGCAGCATCCGTTCCGTCGCCGCGACGTCGAACTCGCGCTCGGCCGCCCCGGTGCGGCTCACGATCCGGGTGAAGGGAAGGGCCGCCGAGGCCAAAAGGCGTCGGTCCTCGACCAGGAGCGCCACGAGCTCCCGTTCGAGCCGCTCGGCCATGGCGAGGGCGGTGTCGAGCAAGGCGAGGGCGGTCTCCTCCGGTGGCAGGACGACCAGCAGTCGCGCCGGCAGCGCCGGGCTCACGTCGGCTCCTCCTCGCGCTTCGCTCGCTCTTCGCCTTCGCGTGCCGCGAACGCCCTGCGCTTCTCCGCCATCGCGACGAGCCGGTCCTCGGCCCTGCGGAACACCGTGCCCTCCGGGAAAAGCCCGTCCGCGCCGCGCGTCCCGGCCGGGATCCCGGTCAGGATCTCGATGCCTTCGGCGACGGTGCGCACCGGCCAGATCGTGAACAGCCCCTTGGCAACCGCGTCGCGGACCCGCTCGTGCAGCATCAGATGCCGCACGTTGGCGGCCGGGATCAAGACGCCGTGGCTGCCGTCGAGGCCGCGGGCAGCGCAGAGATCGAAGAAGCCCTCGATCTTCTCGTTGACCCCGCCGATCGCCTGGACGTTGCCGTACTGGTCGACCGAGCCGGTCACCGCGAGGCTCTGCCGGATCGGCACCTCGGCGATCGCCGAGAGGAGCGCGTAGAGTTCGGTCGAGGAGGCGCTGTCGCCCTCGATCCCTCCGTAGGACTGCTCGAAGACGAGCGTGGCCGAGAGCGAGAGCGGCAGATCGGGGGTGAAGGTCGCGGCCAGGAAGCCCGAGAGGATCAACACGCCCTTGGAATGGATGGGGCCACCGAGCTTGACCTCGCGCTCGATGTCGATCACCTGGCCGCTGCCCATCCGCACCCGGGCGGTGATCCGCGACGGCCGGCCGAACGCGAGATCGCCGAGCTGGATCACCGACAGCCCGTTGACCTGGCCCACCGCCGTGCCGCTGGTCGCGATCTGGACCACGCCCTCGGTGATCTGCTCGAGGGCTCGCTCCTTGAGCCGGCCGAGCCGGCGCTCGCGCGCCTCGAGCGCGGCGTGCACCGCCGCCGCGTCGATCACGGCGGCCGAGCCGGCCCGGAAGTCGGCCTCGCGCAGGACGTCGGCCAAGTGCTCGATCTCGGTCGAGAGCTTCTCGCGATCCTCGGCGCGCCGGGCGGCGTGCTCGAGCAGTCGCGCGACTCCGCAGCGGCGCACCGGCTTGAGCCCCTCTTTGCGCGCGATCGTCGCGACGAGCCGCGAGAAGAGTGAAACCTTGGTCGAATCGCGCGGCAGCCGCTCGTCGAAATCGGCGGGGATCTTGAAGAGCCGGGCGAACTCCGGGTCGAGTTCGACCAGGAGATAATAGAGGAGCCGCTCGCCCAAGAGCACGACCTTGAGGTCGAGCGGCGCCGGCTGCGGCTCGAGGGTCTGGGTCCCGAGCACGCCCAGGGCTTGGAGCGGCGATTCGACCCGGATCTCACCGCTCGTGAGCGCCCGCTTCAAGGCATCGTAGGCCAAGGGCCGGGTGAGCAGCTTGCGTGCCTCGATCACGAGATACCCACCGTTGGCGCGGTGCAGCGCGCCGGCGCGGATCATCAAGAAGTCGGTCACGAGCGCGCCCATTTCGGCGCGGTGCTCGATCCGGCCCACGAGTCGCTCGAAGGTCGGGTCGTCCTCCTGGACGATCGGGGCGGAGGTCTGGCCGGTGTGGTCGACGATCAGGTTGACCCGGTAGCGGCGGAACAGCGGATGGCCGTCCTCGATCGCCAGCGCCGCGGGCCCGATCTGTTCCGGGAGCTGGAGGAAGGCCTCGACGTGCTCGATGATGTCGACCCGCGCTGCCTCCAAAAAACCGATCACGTCCGGCAGATCGGCATAAGCCGGCCGGATCGTGTCGAACAGGAAATTCACCGCGAAGGCCGCGGTCTCGTCGTTCAACGCCTTGATCTTCTCCCGCGTCTCTTTCATCCAGCGGGGGGCGTTGGCGAGCGCGTCGCGGAGCTTCTTCTGCAGGTTCTCGACCGTCTGCTCGATCTGCTTGCGGATCGAGTCGGGAAGGGCTTGGAAGATCTCGGGGGTGACGATCCGCCCGTCGGCCACCGGCGCGAAGGCGAAGCCCATGGGTGAGCGGATCAGGGCCACGCTGTGCCGCTTGGCCTCCTCCTCGACCTCGGCGACCGCCCGTTCTTGCCGCTCCTTGAGCTCCTCCTCGATGACCTGGCGGCGCGTCCGGTACTCCTCGTTCTCGAAGGCGTTGCGCAGCGCCGGCAACAGATCGGTCAAGAGGCGCTTGATGTCGGCCTCGAGCCGGGCGCCGCGGCCGGGCGGCAGACGCAACAGCTTCGGTGTCCGCGGATCCTTGAAGTTCGATACGTAGCACCAGTCACCCGAGGGCGGCTCGGCCTTGGCGCGCGCCTCGAGGAGCTGACGGACCGTGGTGTGCTTGCCGATCCCGTCCGGCCCGAGCGCGTAAACGTTGTAGCCCGGCCGCCGCGTCGCGAGCGCGTAGGCGAGCGCCTCGACCGCCCGCTCCTGGCCGATCGTGTCGACGAGATCGGGAAGTTCGGCCGTGGTCTCGAAGCCGAGCTCCGCTTCCGGACACGACCAGGCGAGCGCCGAAGCGGGCAGCGGATCGGGCAGGGCCAAGGGAATGTCTCCTCGAACGGCGCGCGGAACGATGCGGCAGGTATCAGACCGGGAGAGGCAGCTGGAAGAGGCGGCCGAGCCCGTCGAGGCGATCGTCGATCCCGGCGAGCCGGAGCGCGTGCCAGGCCATGGCGTGGTTGGAGGAGGTCACGGGCTTGCCGAGCGTCGCCTCGATCGCGCGGGCGCGCTCGACGAGGCGCAGGCTCGTGCAGGAGACGAAGACCGCCTCGACCCGCGCATCCCGCCCGAGCTCGAGCACCGCCGCCTCGATCGAGGCCGGGTCGATCCGCGCGACCTTCGAATCGTCCTCTTCCTCGAAGCTGCCGAACACCGGGACCTCGAGCCCACGGTCCTCGAGATAGCGCTGGACGACGTCGTTGACGGCCCGGCCGTAGGGGGTGAGCACGGCGATCCGCCGGGCGCCGAGCGCGCGCAACGCGGCCAGTGCCCCGCCGATCGGGGTGGTGACCGGCACCCCCGGGCGGGCCTCGTGGACGCGCGCGGCGATCCGCTCCTCGCCCAGCACCATCGCCGCGGAGGTGCAGCCGAAGGCCACGACCGAGAGCGGCAGCACGGGCATGATCAGCCGGGTGGCGGCGGCGATGTCGCCTTCCATGGCGGCCAGGGTCGCGGGCGTGATCCGAACCTCGTTCCAGAGCCGGCTCTCGTAGAGCGCCACGCCCGGGAGGCGAGAAAAGACGAGGCGCCATTCGTGCTCGATCGTCTGGTCGGTGGCGAGGACGACGAGCCCGATGCGCGCCCGACTCCCGATCCCCTCGTCCAGTCGGAAGGGAAGACCGCCCCGATAGTCCGTGCCCATCGCCGATCGCTCCTTCCGCCTCAAGCGGCCTTCGGCTCGAGGCCGACCGGGTCCCATTCGGGCCGTCGGCCGGCCAGGAGATCGGCCACGATCCGGGCGGTGCCGCAGGCCCAGGTCCAGCCCATGTGGCCGTGCCCCGTGTCGACCCAGAGGTTGCGCTGCCGGCCGCGGCCCAGGATCGGGAGATTGTTCGGCGTCATCGGCCGCAAGCCCGCCCAATATTCCGGCCGACTCCAGTCGCCCGCCTGCGGGAAGAGCTCGTGCGCCGCTTTGAGCATGGGCGCGAAGTCCTCGGGCCGGTGCGACCAGTCCCAGCCGCCGAGCTCGGCCACCGCGGTCAAGCGCACCCGGTCGCCGTAATTGGCGAAGGCGAAGAGATTGTCCTCGTCGACCCCGGGAAGGCGCGGCGGGTTGTTCGAACCGGCGATCGGCAGGGTGACCGAATAACCTTTGACCGGCCAGATCGGCAGGTCGAGCCCGAGCTTCCTGCCCAAAGGCGCGCTGTAGCAGCCGAGGGCGAGGACGAAGGCGTCGGCCGCGAGCTCGCCCTTGTCGGTGAGCACGCTCTCGACCCGATCGCCCGCGGTGCGGAAGTCGAGGATCGTCTCGCCGAGCCGCAGCTCCGCGCCCCGCTCGGCACAGCGGCGCGCGAGCTCGCGGGTGAACAGCCGGGCATCGCCGCTCTCGTCACCCGGGGCGTAGAGGGCACCCGCGAACCGGTCCTTCACCCCCTCGTAGACCGGGTCGAGGGCGGCCGCCTCCTCGGGGCTCACCCGCCGCACCTCGACGCCGGCATTGCGCAGGATCTTCGCCTTTTCGTCGGCCGCGGCGAGCCCGGCCGGGTCGCGGTACAGGTAGAGCGCTCCTTCCGAGCGCATGCCGCAGCGGATCCCGGTCTCGGCCAGCACCCCGCGCAGCCGTTCTTGGGCGTAGAGCGAGAGGCCGACCTTGCGCCGGGTGTTGGCCGCCGCCTTCTCGCTCGTGCACTGCAGCGCGAACCGCACCGCCCAACGCCAGAAACCGAGGTCGGTCTGGAAGCGGAAGCGCAGCGCGAGGTCGTCGCGGGTGAGCGCTCTCAAGAGGGTCTTCAGAGCCTTGGGCGACGACCAGGCGTAGGCGTGGCCGGGGGCGATCATCCCGGCATTGGCGTAGGACGTCTCGGAGGCCGGCTCGGGCCGGCGGTCGACCACCACCACCTCGTGGCCGTCGCGCAGGAGCTCCCAGGCCGCCGTGACCCCGACGACCCCCGCTCCGAGAACGGCCACCTTCATCGCGCGCCCCCGCTCAGCGGGCCGCGACCACCATGATCTCGACGCAATAATCGGGCGTGGCGAGCCGGGCCTCGACGGTCGCCCGGGCCGGCGCGCAGCCGTTCGGTACCCAGGCGTCCCAGACCTTGTTCATCTCGTCGAACTGGCGCATGTCGGTGATCCAGATGTTCGCCGAGAGGATCTTGCTCTTGTCGGTACCGGCTTTGGCCAGGAGCGCGTCGATCCGGTCGAGGATGTTCTTCGTCTGCTCGGCCATGGACGCACCGGGTTTGTCGAGGGCCACTTGGCCCGCGAGGAAGACGAGGTTGCCGTAGGCCACGGCCTGGCTCAGCCGCTTGCCGGGTTCGATCCGCTCGATGGTCATGGCGCACTCCTCCTGTCTCGATTCCAGCCTAGAGCCCCGCTGTCGCCCGGTCGACCCGGCGCCGCGGGCCGGAGGGGCCCGCCCGGCGCAGGTCTCCCCGCTCAGCCCAGATCCTCGACCGGGATCAAGAGTCCCGCCGCGGCGAAGCCGCCGTCGACGCAGAGCACGTGCCCGGTCACGTAGCCGGCACCGTCCGAGACCAGATACGCGACCGCCTCGGCCACGTCGGCGGGCTCGCCGTACCGCCCCATCGGCACCTCGCGCAGCCAGCCCGCGCGGGTGCGTTCGGTGTGCATCACCTTGACGAGGTCGGTCTCGATCGGCCCCGGGGCGATCGCGTTCACCGTGATCCCGAACGGCGCGAGCTCTTGGGCCGCGACCTGGGTGAGGTTGATCACCGCCGCCTTCGAACTGCCGTACGCCGAACGGCCGGTCGAGCCGCGCAGCCCGGCCACCGAAGCGATGTTGACGATCCGCCCCGGGACCCGGTGCTCGACCATCCAGGCCGCCGCCGCGCGGCTCGCGGCGAACAGGGCGAAGACGTTGATCCGGTAGATCCGCTCGAAATCGCCGAGCCCGTGCTCGAGGAACGGTTTCTGTGCGGCGATCCCGGCATTGTTGACCAGGATCTCGAGCCCACCCATCGCTTCGGCGGCGCGGCGGATCGCCCGCTCCACCGAGTCGAGCTCGGCCATGTCGAGCACGAGGGCGCGGGCCTGGGCTCCCCGCGCGCGTAGAGCCGTGGCCGCCCCCTCGACCGCGTCGCCGGCGCGGTCGATCAAGGTGAGCGTGGCACCCGCGCGCGCGAGCCGCTCGGCGATCGCCCGCCCGATCCCGGCCGCGGCTCCGGTCACGATCGCCCGCTTGCCTCGAAGCGGCATCCTGGAGCCTCCCCGAACACGCCCGCCCGCACCGCGTCGAGAAACGGATCGACCGCCGCGAGCGTCGCCGCACGGGCCCGATGGTGCGGGACGTGGCCGGCCCCGGGCAAGAGTGCCGTCCGCACGGGCCCCCGCACGCCGCGAGCGATCGCCTCGACTTGCGCGGGCGTGGCGTATTCGTCGGCCTCGCCTTGGAGGACGAGCAAGGGACAGCGGACGGCGGCGAGCCGATCCTCGACGTTCCAAGTGCGGAAGCGCGGGTCGAGCCAGGTGTCGGCCCAGGCGCGGAAGACCGCCTCGGTCCGCCCGCCGTGGAACGGCGCGAGCTTCTCGCGCAGCCCACCGTTTTCGAAGGCGGCGAGGGCGGCGCGGATCCCGGCGATCGTCGCGTCCTCGACGAAAACGTGGGCGGCGATCGCGATCACGGCCGCGATCCGTTCGGAGAAGGCCGCGGCGGCCAAGAGCGCGATCGTCCCGCCGTCGCTGTGGCCCAAGAGGATCGCTCGGTCGATCCCGGCGGCCTCGAGCACGGCCGGCAATTCCACGAGCGCCATCCGGTCGAGATAGTCGAGCGGGCGGGGGAGGGGCTCGGGGTCGGAGCGGCCGTAGCCGCGGCGGTCGTAAAGGAAGACCGGCAGGTCGTGACGGGCGGCCAGCACCTCCGGCAGGTCTTTCCAGAACCCGGTCGAGCCGAGGCCCTCGTGCAGGAGGACGAGGACGGGTGCGGAAGGCGCGCCCTCCGGCTCGACCCATTCGCCGTGGATGCCGGCACCGGCCGCCTGGAGGCGGACCGCCCGCCGGGCGATGCCCGGGTCGCGCGCCGCGGCCTTTGCCATGCCCGCTCCTTCGTGTAGCAGCGGTGCAGCGATGGTCGGGGAGGGCCCGGATGTCCAGCCTCTTTTGGCTCGAGGATCGGATCGCGCTCGTCACCGGTGCCTCGCGCGGGCTCGGCTTCGCGATGGCCGAGGCGCTCGCGGCGCACGGCGCCCGGGTGATCCTGAACGGCCGTAACCCGGAGACGATCGCCGCCGCCGCCAATAAGCTCACGGATCTCGGCTACCACGCCGAGCCCTTGGCCTTCGACGTGACGGATGCCGCGGCCACCCTCGATGCGATCGAGAAGATCCGCGAGGTCCACGGCCGGCTCGACATCCTGGTCAACAATGCCGGCATCCAGCACCGCGTGCCCTTGACCGAGTGGACCGACGCGGATTTCGAGCGGCTCCTTCAGAGCCATCTCGTGGCCGCTTTCCGGCTCGCCCGCGAGGCCGCCAAGCTCATGATCCCGCAGGGGCGGGGGCGGATCATCTCGACCGGATCGGTGATCGCCATCCTCGCTCGCCCGACGATCCACGGCTACGCCGCGGCCAAGACGGGCCTGCACGGCCTCACCCGCTCGATGGCGGCCGAGCTCGGGCCCAAGGGGATCACGGTCAACGCGATCGCCCCCGGCTATTTCGCGACCGAGATGAACACGGCGCTCATGGCCGACCGGGACTTCACCGCCTGGGTCGAGAAGCGGACGCCGCTCGGCCGCTGGGCCCAGCCGCACGAGATCGGCGGGGCGGTCGTGTTCCTCGCTTCCGACGCGGCTTCCTACGTGAACGGCCACGTCCTCGTCGTGGACGGCGGCCTCTCGGTCACGCTCTGAGCGCGTCCTCGGCTGCGGCCGAGCCCGGCGGCGGCAAAAGGTCGGCCGCGTCGAGCTCGAGCTCCGCGACCAGGAGGGCCCGGACCTTCTCGCCCCGACCGACCGTGTGCACCGAACGGTAGCCCTCGGGCGAGGGATCGCGGTGGACCTCGACCCGGTCGCCCGGCAGATCGACCAGCCAGACCTCGGGCACGGCGAAGCGCGCGTAGAGCGGCACTTTGATCCGGCGGTCGTAGTCGTGGCTGCTGCGCATCACTTCCACGAGCAGGAGGACGTCGGCCAGGCCCGGGAGCGCTTTCGTGTAGGCGTCCTGCCGCCAGCGCAGCACGAGGAGGTCGGGGGCCGGCTCGTTCCAGGGATCGAGCCGGAGCGGGTTCTGCACGGAGAGGAGATGTCGTGCGTGTACGACGCGGCGGGCGAAGGCGGCGAGCGTCAGGTTCACCGTGCCCGCGTGTTCGGCGCTGATGGGCGGCATGTCGACGATCTCGCCGCCCAGGAGCTCGACACGGTCGTTTTCGCCGAGGATCCCGGCCTCCGCCATCTTGTGGTACGCGTCGACGGTGAAGCGGTGCGGCGGTGCCCGCAAGCCCTCCACCCGTTCCCTTCCGATCGGCTCCGCGAGCGTGCCCATCGGCTCCGTTCCGCATGCCTGTAGGTCAAGATCGCCCGTTCGGCCCGCCCGCGCAAGCCGATCGTCGGTCGGCCGATCGGCCGGGATGAGCACCGAGCCGCTGCTGGTCGGGATCGACGCCGGGACGAGCCGGGTGCGCGCGCTCGCCTTTAACCCGGCGGGCCGCGTGCTCGCCGAGGCGAGCCGGCCGACGCCGTGGCGCGCGCCGTCCCCGGGGCTCGCCGAGCTCGACGCGGAGGAGCTGGTCGCGGCGACGGTCGCGGCCTTGGCCGAACTCGCCGGGGGGCTCGACCGGCCGGACCGGGTGGCCGGGCTCGCGGTCGCGAGCGTGGGCGAGGCAGGGGTCCTGCTCGATGACCGCGACCGCCCCCTCGCGCCGATGCTCGCCTGGTACGACCCACGACCCACGGCCTTGCGGGAAGAGGTGGTGGCACGCCTCTCGGCCGACCGACTGGCCCGGATCGCGGGTGTGACCCCGGATCCGATCCTGGGAGTCTTGAAGCTCGCCTGGCACGCCCGTCACACACCCGAGGCCTTCGCCGCCGCGCACCACTGGCTGCACGTCGCCGACTGGCTCGCCTTCCGGCTGGGCGGTGCGCGAGCGACCGATTCGAGCCTCGCCTCGCGCACCGGCCTGTTCGACCTCGCCCACGGATGCTGGTCGGCCGAGCTCCTCGAAGCCGCGGGCATCCGGCCGGGGCTCCTGCCCGAGATCCTGCCCTCGGGCACCTGGATCGGCGAGCTCGCCCCGGACGTTGCCGCGGCCACGGGACTGCCGACCTCCTGCGCGATCGGGGTCGCGGGCTACGATCACGCGATCGGGATGCTGGCGGCGGGGGTGGTGGAGCCGACCACGGTGCTCGACAGCATGGGCACGGCCGAGGGGTTGGCGCTGCCGCTCGAGGCCCCGATCCTCGACGGCCGGCTCGCCGCGGTCGGTTTCAACCAGGGTCTGGTGCGGGTCGATCGGCCGATCCCCTACGTGCTCACCGGGCTCGCCACCTCGGCCGCGGCGATCGACTGGTGCCACGGCCTGGTCGCCTCGGAGCTCGCGCGCGAAGTCCTCGTCGAGGCGGCGCGCGGCGTCCCGCCCGGGGCGCGCGGCCTCCTGTTCCTGCCCCACTTGCGCTTCGCCTCGCCGCCGGGCGACGACCCGGGCGGCCACGGCACGCTCCTCGGCATCACGCCGGAGTGCGATGCGGCCTGCTTGGTCCGCGCGGTGCTCGAGGGTGTGGCGCTCGATTGGCAGCACATGCTCGAGCGACTGTGCGAGCTGCTCGGCCGCGCGCCCCCCGAATGTTGCCGGGCGATCGGTGGCAGCACGAGGAACCGGCTCCTGCTCGAGATCAAGGCGGCGCTGTTCGGCCGCCCGATCGCGGTGGCCGAGATGCCCGAGGCCGTGGCCTTGGGCGCGGCGCTGATGGGCGGGATCGCCGCCGGGCTTTGGCCGGGGCTCGAGGCGGCCCACGACGGCCTCGGGCTCGCCTTCGAGGACGTCCCGCCGCTCGCCGGCTGGCCGCCCGCCGAGGCCAGGGCCCTGCTCGCCACCTACGGCGAGGTCTGTGCCGGCATCCGGGCGTTGCACCGTCGCCTGGCCGCTGTGCGCGAAGCTCGCCGGTTCGCGAACGAGTCTTGAGAGACGGAGCCGCCGCGGCAGCTCCGGCCGCTCGCGCTACGTCGTCCGGGGATTCGCGCTCGGCGCGGTCGCGGAAAGATCCCGGGGGTCGAGCGGCGGCAGGCGGAGCTCGGCCGCGACGAGCGCCCGGGTCGCGGGCGCGCGCGGTGCGGCGAGGACCGCGGCGGTCGGGCCCTCCTCGACGATCCGCCCTTCCGCCATCACCAGGATCCGGTCGGAGGCCGCCCGGGCGACGCCCAGATCGTGGGTGATCAAGAGCCAGGCGAGCCCGTCCTCGCGACGCAGCCGCTCGAGCAGGTCGAGGATCTGCGCTTTCACCGACACGTCGAGCTGGGCGACCGGCTCGTCGAGCAGGAGGAGCCGCGGCCGGCTCGCGAGCGCCCGAGCGATCGCCACGCGCTGCCGCTGGCCGCCCGAAAGCTCGTGCGGGTAGCGCCGGGCGAGCGCCGGGTCGAGCCCAACCCGCTCGAACAGCGCAGCCACCGCGGCCGTTCGGCCGGAACGCGGGACGAGGCGGTGGGCGCGCAACGGATCGGCCACTTGCGCGCCGACCCGCCGCCGCGGGTCGAGGGCCGCGAGGGGGTCCTGGAAGACCAGCTGGAGCTCGGCACGGATCCGCCGCAACGCCTCGCCCCGGAGCGCCAGGAGGTCGCGCCCGGCGAAGCGGATCGACCCGCGGTCGGGCTCGACCAGCCGCAGGATCAGCCGGGCGAGGGTGGTCTTGCCGGAGCCCGAAGCCCCCACGAGCGCGACCCGCTCGCCCGAGGCGACGGCGAGCGAGACCTCGGTGACCGCCGGGGCGGTGGCACCGGGCCAGCGCTTGGTGAGGCCCTCGACCTCGAGGAGCGGGGCGGGGCCGCTCACCGATCCGCCCGATGGCAAGCGACGCCGTCCCGCGCATGGCCGCGCCAAGCGGGCGGCTCCTCGGCGCAGCGGGCGAAGGCGAGCGGGCAGCGCGGCGCGAAGCTGCAGCCCGGGGGCTCGGCACCCGGCTCGGGTGGCGTGCCGGGGATCGCCGCGAGCGGGCCGCCCGTGCCGGCCTCGAGCGCGCGGGCGATGGCGAGGAGGGCGCGCGTGTAGGGGTGCCGTGGGTGCCGCAAGAGAAGCGCAGCGGGGCCGCACTCGACCAGCCTTCCGGCGTAGAGGACGGCGATCCGGTCGGCGATGCGGCCCGCCACGGCGAGGTCGTGGGTCACGAGGAGCAGCGCGGTGCCTTGCTCGCGAACGAGGCCGTCCAAAAGGTCGAGGATCTGCGCCTGGACCACGGTGTCGAGCGCCGAGGTCGGCTCGTCGGCCAAGAGCAGGCGCGGGCCGGCGGCGATCGCCATGGCGATCGCGATCCGCTGCCGCTGGCCGCCCGAGAAACGGTGCGGCGGATCGTCGACCCTGGCCTCGGGCTCGGCGATCCCGACCCGCCCGAGGAGCACGACCGCGGCGCGGCGGGCCTCGGCCCAGCGGGCGCCGCGGTGCGCCACCAGGACCTCGCCGATCTGCTCGCCGACCGAGAGCACCGGGTCGAGGCTTGCGAACGGGTCCTGGAGCACGAGCCCCAGATCGCGGCCGGGCGTGGGCTCGCGGCCGAGCGCGGGGAAGCGGCGCCCGCCCGTGATCTCCGCCTCGTCCGGCAAGAGGCCGGCGATCGCGAGGAGGGCCGTGCTCTTGCCCGAGCCGCTCTCGCCCACGAGCGCGAGCCGCTCGCCCGGCAGGAGCTCGAGGTCGAGGCCGCGCAAGGCCCGGACCGGAGCGGGCTCGGCCGGGAGGCTCACGGAAAGGCCGCGCAGCTCCAGCAGCGGCACGAGCCTCACGGCCGGGCCCGACGCGGGGCGAGCGCCTCGTTCAGGCCCTCGCCAACGAGGTTGACCGCGAGCACGGTGAGGAGGAGGGCGAGGCCCGGGAGGATCGAGAGCCAGGGCTCGCTCACCAGCACCGCGCGGCCCTCGGCGATCATGGCCCCCCAGCTCGCCCGGTTCGGATCGGCGAGGCCCAAGAAGGAGAGGGCGGCCTCGATCAACACCGCCGAGGCGACGCTCGTCGCGGCGTAGGCGACGACCGGGGGCAGGGCGTTGGGGAGGAGGACGCGGAGCGCGACCTCCCGGCGCGGCAGCCCCGCCACCACCGCGGCGAGCACGAAGTCGCGGCCCGCGAGGCTCGCGATCTCGGCGCGCACGAGCCGCGCCGGGCCGGTCCAGGCGGACGCGGCGATCGCGAGCACGACGCTTCGCGCCTCGGGGCCGAGCACGCTCACGAAGGCCAGGGCCAAAAGGAAGCCGGGGACCGTCTGGAAGGCGTCGGTGACCCGCATGAGGAGCTCGTCGAGCCGGCCGCCCGCGAGCCCCGCCGCGAGGCCCACGGCCGAGCCCAGGACGGAGGCGGCGAAGGCGGCGGCGAAGGCGACGGTGAGCGAGAGGCGGGCGCCGTGCAACAGGCGGGCCAAGACGTCGCGGCCGAGCCGGTCGGTCCCCAAGGGGTGGGCGGGATCGCCGAGCGGGCGCAGCAGCGGCGGCCCGCCGACCGCCTCGGGGTCGAGCGGCCAGAGGAGGGGGGCCGAGGCCGCGGCCAGGGCGAGGCCGGCCAGGACGCCTGCCGCCAGGAGTGCGGCCCGGTCGCGGGCGAAACGAGCGAGCAGGTCGGTCACGGAGCACGGGCGCCGAGTTCGACGCGCGGATCGATCCGGGCGTAGAGGAGATCGACCAGGAGGTTGACGAGCAGGACGAGCAGCGCCGAGACGATCAGGATCCCGAGGAGGAGCGGGAAGTCGCGCTGGGTGACCGCCTCGGCGGCGAGCCGGCCGAGGCCGGGCACGGCGAACACGCTCTCGACTACGACACTGCCGCCCACGAGCGTGGCGCTCTGCAGGCCGAGCATCGTGACGACCGGCAGGAGCGCGTTGCGGGCGACGTGGCGGAGCACGAGGCGGCGGCGGGAAATGCCCTTGGCGCGGGCGGCGCGCACGAAATCGCTGCGCCAGGCCTCGACCATCCCGGCCCGCATCAATCGAAGATAGAGCGCGGCGTAAACGAGTCCCAAGGTCGAGACCGGAAGGACCAGGTGGCGAGCGACGTCGAACAGCCGCGCGGCACCCGTGTAGCCGGCCCCGATCGTCTCGATGCCGGCCAGAGGCAGCCAGCGCAGATGCACGGCGAACAGGAGGGCGAGGAGAAGGCCGAGCCAGAAGCTCGGCGTGGCGTTCAAGACCAGCGCGGCAGCCGACAAGAGCCGATCGAGCGGGCCGCGGGGTCGGGCCCCGGCGAGGATCCCGAGGCCGGTGCCGAGCGCGAAGGCGAACGTGGTCGCTCCGCCGGCCAGCGCCAAGGTCACCGGCAGCCGTTCCGCGATCACGGCGAGCACCGGCCGGTCGAAGGCGACCGAGCGGCCGAGGTCCCCCGTGGCGAGGCCCGCGAGGTAGAGGATGAATCGGGTCGCCGGCGAGCGGTCGAGCCCCCAGCGCTCGCGCAACTCGTGGACCAGCCCGGCATCGCCGCCGAGGCTCGCGACGTACGCGTCGACCGCGTCGCCCGGTGCGGCCTCGAGCAGCAGGAAGCCGCCCACCAGGACGAAGAGCAGCACCAAGGGCGCCTGGACCAGGCGGCGGCGCACCAAGAGCCAGGCCGGACCTCGGACAAAGGATCGGCCGGGCGGGCTCACGCGTCGAGCCAGGTCTCGGCCCAGTTGGATACCGCCCAGCGCGGATTGTCGGCCACACCGTGAACCCTCGTGCTCGCGACCGTGAGGAAGGTGAACTCCACGACCGGGATCAACGGCAGCTGCTCCGCGGCGAGGCGCTGGAAGCGACGGTAGAGCTCGGCCCGCTCGGCCGGGTCGAGGGTGCGGGCGGCACGGGCGATCAGCTCGTCCATCGCCGGATCGGCCCAGCCGTACTGGTTGGAGAAGGGAACCCCGGGCGGCAGGCCGCCCTGGTAGAGGATCGTGGTCGAGATGGCGGGGTCGTTGCGGTAGACGGGCGAGCCGATCGCCAGATCGAAGGCGTGGTCGGTGTAGACCGCCTTCTGGTGGCCGGCCGGGTCCTTGACGACGAGCTTGGCCTCGATGCCCACGGCCTTGAGAGCCTGACGCAGATAATCGCCCATTTGCCGGGTCTGCTCGAACCAAGGGGCGGGCAGGAGCTCGACCGAAAAGCGCACCCCGTTCGGGCCGCGCGGCAGCCCCGCCTCGTCGAGCAACGCCTCGGCCCGCTTCGGATCGTAAGGATAGGTCGGCTGGTCGGCCGTGTGGAAGCGCGCGTCGAAGCGCGGGATCGGGCCGATCGCGGGCTTGGCGTGCCCGAGGAAGATCCGCTCGACCACGAAGTTCGGGTCGATCGCGTGGGCGATCGCGCGGCGCACCCGGACGTCGGCGAGCTCCTTGCGACGGTGGTTGATCTCGACCGTGACGAGGTAGGTGATCCCCTCGTAGCCCCGGTCGATCACCGCGATCCCCGGGAGCTTCGCGAGCCTTTGCATGTCGGCCAAGGGCACGGCCGAGAAGGCGGCGAGGTGGACTTCGCCCGCCTCGAGGGCGGCGGCGATCGCACCGCGATCGGGCAGCACGCGGTAGACGATTCCGTCCAGATGGGGCTTGGGCGCGTCCCAATAGTCGGGGTTGCGCTCCAGCCGGTAATATTGGCCGGGCCGGTGTTCGACGAAGCGGAAGGGGCCGGTGCCGACCAGTTTCTGATTGTGCGGGTTGGCGAGCGGGTCGGTGCCCTCGAACAGATGGCGCGGCACGACCGCGGTCAGGGCCGGGAGCGCGTTCTCGATCAGCTGGGCGGGCATCGGCGCGGCGAAGCGGAGGACGGCCGTGCGCGGATCGGGGGTGTCGACCGCCTCCAGGTCCACGAAGAACACCCGACCGAGATTCTGGTGTTTCTTCCAGAGCTCGAGGGCGCAGTAGGCGACGTCGGCGCTCGTGAAGGGCCGGCCGTCGTGGAAGCGGACGCCCTCGCGCAGGCGCAGCGTGAAGCTCTTGCCGTCTGCCGAACCCTGCCAGCCGAGCGCCAGACGCGGGGTGAAGCCCGGCTCGCCGTAGGCCATCTCGGCCAAGGGCTCGATCACCTTGCTCGCGACGTAGAACACGCCGTTCGAGGCCACGAGCGCCGGGTTCAGGTTCCGGGGCTCGGTGTCGGCGGCGACCACGAGCACGCCGCCCCGGTGCGGCTCTCGCGCGAGGACCGGGGCGGTCGGGACGACGAACGGGCTCGTGGCAGCGGCGAGCAGGTGGCGACGGGAGAGTGGCATGGCGTTCGGTCTCGGCACGAGCAAAGGGAGCGGCGCGAGCTTGGCGTCCGCGCGCGAGCATGCCACAGTCCGGCCCGCCGAGGACGACCAATCGATCGAAAACCGAGGGGGCCAAGCATGCAACGCCGCACCGTTCTCGTCGGTCTCGCGAGCCTGCCCGTGTTCGCCCGGCAAGTTCGGGCCCAAGCGCCATCGGGCCCGCACAGTCTGCCGCCCTTGCCCTACCCGACCAACGCTCTCGAGCCACACATCGACCAGCGGACCATGGAGATCCACCACGGCCGCCACCACCAGGCCTACGTCAACAATTTGAACGCCGCGCTCAAGGACCACGGCGAGGCGGCCAAGCTGCCGCTCCACGAGCTCTTGGCCAAGCTCGGCGAGCTGCCCGAGGGCATCCGCACCGCGGTGCGGAACAATGGCGGCGGGCACGCCAACCACACCATGTTCTGGGAGGTGATGGGCCCGGGCGGCGGCCAGCCCGCTGGCGCGCTCAAGGACGCGATCGACCGCGATTTCGGCGGTCTCGACATGCTGCAGGAGCAGTTCAACGCCGCGGGCCTGCGCGTGTTCGGCTCGGGCTGGGTGTTCGTGACGGTCGACGCCGCGGGCAAGCTCGCCATCGTGACCCGGCCGAACCAGGACACGCCGTTGATGGAGGGCGGCCGGGTGCTGTTCGGCAACGACGTCTGGGAGCACGCTTATTATTTGCTGTACCAGAACCGCCGGGGCGATTATCTGAAGGCCTGGTGGAACGTCGTGAACTGGCAGAAGGTCGGCGAGCGCTACGCGGCGGCCCAGGCGGGCAAGCTCACGATCTGAAGCGAGGCTCGCGCGGGCGTTCGCCCGCGCCGACGCTCAAATCGTGGCGTCGAGTGCTTCGAGCACGCGGCTGCCCATCTCGGCGGTGGTCACCCCGGTGCAGCCCGGCTGCACGATGTCGGCCGTGCGATAGCCTTGCTCGAGCACGCGGGCGACCGCCTTCTCGAGCCGGTCGGCCTCGGCCGGCAGGCCGAGGCTCCAGCGCAACAGCATCGCGAAGGAGAGGATGCAGGCCAGGGGGTTGGCGATCCCCTGGCCGGCGATGTCCGGG
>Ga0308391_1000538_pt1 | contig 16611 bp, 10 predicted proteins | sample Hotspr20Samplet1_FD_202363 | JGI IMG/M metagenome (GOLD analysis project Ga0308391, IMG submission 202363) | Hot spring phototrophic mat microbial communities from Octopus Spring, Yellowstone National Park, Wyoming, United States - 20050623_t1 ... | reverse complement strand
AGCTGGCCCAGAGGGCTGAGGTGATCGAAGCCCTGAAGCTGACCCGGGCCGATCTCATCCGTGCCTTGAAAACCGAACGGATCTTGCGGCAAAACGAAGACCTGATCGAGCAGCAGAGCGAGTTCTTCGGCGATAACTTGGCAGCTTTGACAGCTCTGCAGGTGAGCGAGCAGGCCAGCGAACAGGGTCGTATCCTAGAGACTGCTTTACAGATTGCTTTGCAGGTGCGCTCCCAAATCCGCCGCTTACAAGAGCGAGAAGCCAACCACCCCCCAAACAGGGATCCAGACAAGATTGAGAAAGATCAGCAGGATAGAGATGGCAACTCAGATGGGCAGTGAAACAGATGGTTATTTTTGTCGGCAGGCGGCGCTGTGGGTTCTAATCCTTGGGAGAAAGTTGAGGTTGATTGCACCGCGTTAGCAGGTCGGAGACCGAAATTGGAGTGACCCCATCTCCCTGATTGGTGCTAAATCCCCGCTCTGCACTATTCCGCACTGTCAAGATCGCCTGCCGGCGCTACACTGGGGCTTGTCTTGGATCCCTCTGTCATCCACACACCTCTAGATGAGCCTTTTGGCCCGCTCCCTCAGCTACGCCCAGAACCACAGCGACACGCTGTTTCAAGCTTTCGTCCAACACCTGCAACTGGTGGCGGTGCCTTTAGGAATGGGGCTGCTGTCGGGTTTGCCGCTGGGCTTTTTCAGCTCCCGCTCCCAGATGCTTTCCCTGGTGGTGATCAATGCGTTTAGCAGCCTGCGGGTGATCCCCAGTTTGGCCATTTTGTTTTTGGCTATCCCCTATTTCGGCCTCAGCTTTCGTTCGGCAGTTGTGGCTCTAACCCTTCTGGCGTTGCCCCCCATTCTGATCAGCACGGATGTGGCCTTCCGCAGCCTTGAGCCGGCCCTACGGGAAGCTGCCCTGAGCATGGGCATGACTCCTGCCCAGGTACTGCGGCACGTGGAGATCCCCTTGGCTTTGCCGGTGATCCTGGCCGGTGTTAAAACGGCTACGATTGAGGTGATTGCCAGTGCTACGCTAGCAGCGTTTATCGGCGCGGGAGGGCTGGGTACTTTTATCACCCTGGGGTTTGCTCTCTATGACAACGCTATCTTGCTGGTGGGGGCGGTTCCAGTGGCCCTTCTGGCTATTGCGGCCGAGATCGGCCTTGGCACTCTGCAGCGGGCTTTGGAACCTCCCCAAGCCTGAGGTTCTGTGAGGGATCCCATGCTGTCTTCCTCTAGTTCTTCTGAAGTGCGATCCCGTTGGCCTTTCCGCTCCATTCCTTTGCGGGTGGCGTTGCTGCTGCCCCTAGTGCTCTCAGTAGCAGGGGGAGTGGGGGGAGTGGCCTATCTCTCCTGGCAGGGCGGGCGACACCTGGCGCTGCGCTTGACGGAGCAACTGAGGCGGGAAGTTACCGACCGCACCGAAGAGCATCTTGCCAGATATTTGCAAATTCCCCTTCAGATCAATGCCCTCAATCAAGGGGCAGTGAGGGGGGGGCTGCTGCCCGATTTGACAACCCCCAGCCCAGCCGATCTAGAGGTGCTGGAAGCTCACTTTGCCCGCCAGTTGCAGCCATTTCCTGAGCTCAGCTATGTCGGCTTTATTTCCGCTCAAGGGGGGTTTGTGATCGCCCGCCGTCACGCCGATGGATCAATTTGGACTTACCATACACTCGGCCTGTTGCCGGGATCCGTCCAGGGCCGCCAACGGGATCCAGAGACAGGGGATCCCACAGGGTTCACTCGCCGGTTAGGCTTTGTGGATTTGAGGCGGTTGTTCTGGTTTCCCCAGCTCCTGCAGTCGGAAGGGATCCGCGACACTTGGGTGGTAACCCGATTTTTTGCGGAGCTTCCTGCCCAGGATCCAGAGCGGCTGATCCTGACGTCCCTATCCCTGACCGACTCGGGGGGGCGGGTTTACGGCAGCTTATTGGCTTCCCTGTCCATTCAGCAGCTTCAGGCTTTTCTGGAACGAGTACAAGGCAGCTCTGCTGTGGGGGTGAGCTTTCTGCTGGACGAAGAGGGGCAAGTGGTGGCCAGTACGGCGGGGCCTGCTCCCCATCCGCTGCTGGTGGCCGTGCAAGAGCAGGTGGGCTCCTGGGGGACGGCCTCTTCCCAAGATTCGCTGCGCCTCGTGGTTGGCGGGATCCCCTACTGGGTGGAGGTGGAGTCCGTTCAGAGTGAAGGGAGGCTAGGTTTTTATTTCGTGTACGGGATCCCAGAGGCAACCCTTCTGGCCGAAGTCCATCGGAGCGCCCAACAGGCTGCGCTGCTGGGGGGTGGGCTATTGCTGAGCATGCTGGGGACAGGGATCCTCCTCGGCGAAGCTCTCTCCCGTCCCCTGCGCCGCCTCACCCAAGTAGCCGAGCAATTTATACACAGCGGCTTCCAGCCCTGGCCTCCTTTGGATCCCGGCCCCATCCAGGAGGTGCAGACCCTGGCCAAAGCCTGGCAGCAGGCGGCAGCAGCCCAGCAGGCCCTGCTGGATCGTCTCTGGCAGCAGCAGCAAGAATACCGCGCCGTGGTGGAACAGCAGACGGAGCTCATTTGTCGCTCTTGGCCCGATACCTGCATCACCTATGTCAATCCTGCCTATTTGCGCTTCTTCGGTCGGCGGGCAGAGGAGGTGGTGGGCCAACCTTGGCGGGATCGGCTGCCGGAAGAAGAGCAGGCTAAGGTGTTGCAAGCTTTTGCTGCCCTCACTCCCGAAAGCCCTTGCTACAGCAACGAGCGGGAGTATCCCGGAGAAAACGGCCAGTCCCGCTGGATTAGCTGGGTGAATCAGGGCATTTTCGACAGCCAAGGCCGCTTGGTGGAGATCCTGTCGGTGGGGCGGGAGATCACCGAGCAAAAGCGGGCAGAACAACAGTTGCAAGCCCTCAACCGGGAGCTAGAAGCCCAGGTGGAGCTGCGCACGGCCAAGCTGCAGCAGGCCTTGTATTTTGAGGGGGTGCTGCGCGCCATCAGCAGCCGGATGGTGGTCAGCCTAAACGAGGGGGAAATCCTGGAAGAAGTGGTCAAAACCCTTGCCGAAGCGCTAAGCCTGACCTGCTGCCAAATCCTGCTGCTCAAGGACTCCGTCCGAGTAGCGCGAACAGAAGATGGGTCAACCTGGATCCCCGGCTACTGCTACTCCCCCCTTCTCTCTTCTGATGCAGCTCAGGGCGACAGGGCGGATCCCTTGCATGGGCCAGACTACGCCAGTGACCCGGAGTTCTTGCGCCTGCTGCAGTCCCATTCTTCCTCACAGCAGAAATGGAAAATCCACTGCTGTTGTCGGAAGGAAGGACGCTGGGTGCGGCTGCTGGTCTGCACCCTTTGGGACAAAGAGAAGCGGCTGGGAGCTTTGCTGTTGGAGCGGCTGCCGGAGCAAGAGTTTTCCGAAGACGAGATTCAACTGGCCTATCAGGTGGCCAACTTGTGTGCCCTGGCCATCCGCCAAGCCCGTTTGTACCAAGCAGCCCAAGCGCAGGTGAAGGAATTGGAGCGGCTGAATCTGCTGAAGGATGATTTCCTCAGCACCGTCTCCCACGAGCTGCGCACCCCCATGACCAATGTGCGCATGGCCTTGCAAATGCTGCAAATGACCCGCGATAACCCCGAGAAACAGCGGCACTACTTCACCATTGCCCTGAAAGAGTGCAACCGGCAAATCGAGCTCATTAACGACCTGCTGGATATGCGACGGCTGGGAGCCGGGACGTATCTGCTGCAACCAGAGAATATTTTTCTGCCGCGGTATTTACAAGATTTGCTGGCCGGGGCTCAGCCTTTGGCCCAAGCCAAACATCAACACCTGCAACTGCACCTGGAGTCAGGGATCCCCTCGCTTTGGGCCGACCCCACCTGCTTGGGGCGCATTCTGCGCGAGCTGCTGCACAACGCCATCAAGTACACGGCCCCCGAGGGATCCATCCACCTGCGGGTTGTCTCAGAAGGAGAGGGGATCCTCTTCGTCTGCAGCAACAGCAGCGAGATCCCAGAGCCAGAGCTGCCCCGCATCTTTGAAAAGTTTTACCGGATCCCGCAATCGGATCGCTGGAAGCACGGCGGCACCGGCCTGGGGCTGGCTTTGGTGAAGCAACTGGTGGAGCATATGGGGGGGAATATCTCCGTCAACAGCTCGGATGGATGGACGCATTTCCAAGTTTGGTTGCCCCAAGGTGAGGATCCTGCTCCGCCATTGCCCGGCCCACCCCCAATGTCAGAAGACCTCCCCTTTTGGAAAGAGGCTGGGGGTGAGGGGCATACCTGACCCCTATCCCGGCAAGACTTGTTGCTGCCAGAGGGCCTCCAGTTGCACCGTGTATTCGGAGTTCACGATGGGCACTGCCCCAGCAATGGCCTCTTGAATGGGGATCCCGGCGGCAGCCTCCAGCTGGGCAAAAGCTGTTTGGTAGTCGGCAGACAACCGGCTGACATCAATGAGCGGCAGATCCCCCCAGACCTCCGGCTTGAACTTTTCCAGCTGCCCCTCCGGGCTGGCCAAGACCTCTGCCAGGACCATTGCCCCCCAAGGATTGGCCGCATTAATGGGAATGGCTGTAAACGAGGGATCGATCAAGCTGGTGCCCGGGATCCCATAGGGGGTGGTGCTGGGGGGAAATTGGCCGTTGCCCTTGCGTAAGATCACCTGATCGATAAAGGTGGGGATGAGCCACACTTCGCCATTGGCAAAGAGCTCCGCCAGGCGGGCAAAGGTGGGCGGGTAGGTTTGGCCCCGCCTCCACAAGAAGGGATCCAGCTTTCTCAGGTATTCCACCAGGGCAGGGGATTGTCGCGCCCAGAGATCGGCATCGAAGTCCGGCCCGCTGTACTGGGCATAGCCCCCGGTCACACCATAGAAGGCGCTCAACAAAAAGCGGCTGCCATGAAAATCCGGCGGGGCCACGTAGGTAAATCGCCCTGGGTTGGCCTCTGCCCAAGCCAACAGTTCGGCGTAGCTCTGGGGGGGATTGGGTACCCGTTCGGCATCATAGGCCATTAAAAAGTAGTTGCCGGTGTAGGGCGCAGAATAGCCCTCGGTGGGCAGGCCAAAATCCGTTGCAATATCGGCGGGATCGTAGAAGGGCAAGCTGGGCAATTTCTCAGCAAAAGGGCCGAAGAGCAAATTCCCCTGCTTGAGAGTGCGGAAGTTGTTGCCGTTGATCCAGATGAGATCGATGCTGCCGCCGCTGAGCAGCCCGGCCTGTACCTCCCCAATCACCTTGTTGACTGCTTCAACGGTATCCGTGAGCGGGATCCGGTTCAAGCGAATGCCATAACGCTCCTGCAACTGGCTTTTCACCCAGCCATCCACAAACCCATTGATGGCCTCACTGCCGCTCCACATGGCCCAGTTGACAGAGCTGCCCCGCGCCCGCTCCAGAATGTCTGCCCAGCTCAGGGATCCCAGATCCACCGTGTTCTGGGGGGCATTCTGGGCAAACGGAGAGCCTTGACTCAACACCCAAGCCCCCAGGGATCCCAGGCCGGCCAACACCTGCCGCCGTTTCCAGATAACGCTTTTGGGTTGCATAGCCTTGCCTCCACCCCCATCCAACTTTCAGGTTCCAGATTCAACTTAAACTCTCCCCTCTTCCTTGGGGAAAGGGGCTGGGGGTGAGGGATCCCCGCCAACCCCCACAGGCCACAGAGCCTCTGGCGGCAAGTGGATCCACACCGTCTGCCCCGGCGCAAACACCTGGTGGGGAGCCACCCAAGCCTGCAGACTGCCCCAAGGGGCTTGCAAGGTCAGCCGTCGCTGGGTGCCCGCAAAGCGTTCCGCCATCACCTGGGCCAAGAAAACATTGTCGGCCAAGCCGGGCGGATGGGGAAACACCTGCACCTGTTCCGGGCGCACCGTCAGCCGCACCTGACCTTGAAGTGGCACGGCGCTTTTCAAGCGGATCCCGTCGTTGAGGCGAAGTTGGTGACCCTCCGCCTGCGCATCGAAAAAATTGACCCCGCCAAAAAAGCGGGCAATGCGCTCGGAGCGCGGCTGCTGATAGAACTCCACAGGGGATCCCACCTGGTGTAGCTGCCCCTCAAACATCAGGCCGATGCGTTGGGCCATGGCTGTGGCTTCTGCTTGATCGTGGGTAACCAGCACCGTCGTCACCCCTGTTTCCGCCTGCAGCTCCAGGATGAGAGCCTGCATCTCTTGGCGCAGGTTGGCATCCAGGGCCGATAAAGGTTCATCCAACAGCAGCACCTTGGGCCGAATCACCAAAGCCCGCGCCAGGGCCACCCGCTGCGCTTGTCCGCCAGAAAGCTGGCTGGGCCGACGCTGAGCAAACCCGGCCAATTGCACCCGCTCCAAAATGCCCAAGGCGGCAGCCTCCCGCTCTGCCCGGGGAATGCCCCGCATTTTCAGGCCAAAAGCGACGTTTTCCCCCACGCTCAGGTGGGGAAACAGGCGGCTGTGTTGGGACAGCAAAGTCACGCCGCGCCGTTCCGGCGGCAGAGGGTTGAGGGGGATCCCGTCCAGCCAGATTTCCCCCGGATAGGGCAAGGGATCCGGTTCCAGCAGGCCGGCGATGAGATTGAGGGTGGTGGACTTGCCGCAGCCCGACGGCCCCAGCAGGGCGAAGATCTCCCCTGCCTCCACACTCAAAGACAAATCCCTGAGGACAGGGATCCCTCGCTTGTGGAAGCGTTTGCTGAGATGGCGGAGAACAAGGTGGCCCATGCTTGAGTTACCGATCAAACGCTCAATAGAGCTCTCAAGCTCTCCCAAATTAGAACACCCAAATTAGAACAGAAAATACCGCTGCGCCATGGGCAGCACCTCTGCCGGCTCGCAGGTGAGCAATTCTCCATCGGCCCGCACTTCATAGGTCTCTGGGTTCACCTCAATGTGGGGAGTGGCGGTATTGAGTTTCAAATCCGCTTTGCCGATCTCGCGGCAATTTTTCACCGCTACGGCCCGGCGCTGAATCCCCAGTTTTTCCGGGATCCCCAGGTCTAGGGCAGCCTGGGAGACAAAGAGGAGGCTGGTCTCGGTCAAGGCGCGGCCAAAGCTGCCGAACATGGGGCGGGGGTACACCGGCTGCGGGGTCGGAATGGAAGCATTGGGATCCCCCATTTGGGCGTAGGCAATCAGGCCCCCCTTCAGGACGATTTCCGGCTTAACCCCGAAAAAGGCCGGCTTCCACAGACACAGATCCGCCAGTTTTCCCACCTCCACCGACCCGATGACGTGGCTGAGTCCTTGGGCGATGGCGGGGCAGATGGTGTACTTAGCCACGTAACGCTTGGCCCGGAAGTTGTCGTTGCGGCTGCTGTCTTGCGGCAAAGGCCCCCGCTGCACCTTCATCTTGTGAGCCGTCTGCCAAGTGCGGATGATCACCTCCCCCACCCGGCCCATAGCCTGCGAGTCGGAAGAGATGATGCTGAACACCCCCATGTCATGCAAGATGTCTTCGGCGGCAATGGTTTGGGGGCGAATGCGGCTTTCGGCAAAAGCAATATCCTCCGGCACATTCTTGCTCAGGTGGTGACACACCATCAGCATGTCCAGATGCTCTTCGATGGTGTTGCGGGTAAAGGGGCGGGTGGGATTGGTGGAGCTGGGCAGCACGTTGGGCTCGGAGGCAATGCGGATGATGTCGGGGGCATGCCCACCCCCGGCCCCTTCGGTGTGGAAGGTGTGAATGGTGCGGCCATTGATGGCGGCGATGGTATCTTCCACAAAAGCCGATTCATTTAAAGTATCGGTGTGGATGAGGGTTTGGATGTCGTACTCATCCGAGACTTGCAAACAGCTGTCGATCACCGCCGGCGTGGATCCCCAATCTTCATGGATCTTGAGGCCGCAGGCCCCTGCTTCCACCTGTTCCCGCAAAGCTGCGGGAAAAGCCGCGTTTCCCTTGCCAAAGAAGCCCAAATTGACGGGGAACCCCTCCGCCGCCTGCAACATCTTGCCCAAGTTCCAAGCTCCAGGGGTGCAGGTGGTGGCGTTGCTGCCTGTGGCCGGCCCAGTTCCGCCCCCCAAAAGGGTGGTCACTCCCGAGGCGATGGCAAACTCGCACAGCTGCGGACAGATGAAATGCACATGGGCATCGATCCCGCCCGCTGTCAGGATCAGGTTTTCCCCGGCAATCACCTCAGTGCTGGGGCCAACCACCATGCCCGGCGTCACCCCCGCTTGGATGTTGGGGTTGCCGGCTTTGCCAATGCCGACAATGTAGCCATCGCGAATGCCCACATCCGCCTTGACAATGCCCCACCAGTCCAGGATCAGGGCGTTGGTGATCACCAGATCCAAGGCCCCGTTGGCGCGGGTGGCCGTCGGCGATTGCCCCATGCCATCGCGGATGGTTTTGCCGCCCCCAAACTTAATCTCCTCGCCGTAGGTGGTGAAATCCTCCTCCACCTCGATGATCAGTTCGGTATCCGCCAGGCGCACCCGATCCCCTACGGTGGGGCCGTAGTTGCTGACGTATTGGCGACGGGGAATCTCTAGGGTCATAGGGTGGTATCTGCAAAAGGGCTGCCAGGGTTTTACCACACATCCCCACCCAGGGGATCCCTTGCTGCTTGTTGTCTGGTCTCAACCCTTCATTAGAACCCATTGGGTCGACTGAAAATTCGTTACATATATTTACATCTATGATCGAAAAAACAATTGCCAATCGACTCCAGCCTCGATGGGACAAGGGATCCCTCGTTTAATTATTGTGAAGCAACTGAGGGCTCACAAACCCTGACCTATAATGCCAGGTAAGTCCTGCCCTGGGGGAATCTTCTGCCAAGGGGTAGGGATGCTTCGTTCCTTGTCGCAAGAGAGGAGTTCTTGATGACAACTACGCCAAAGGAGCGAGAGCCGAAGGTCAAGGTGTCGGTTGATGTGGATCCGGTTCCCACCTCATTTGAGAAATGGGCCAAGCCGGGCCACTTCGATCGCAGCCTATCCCGTGGCCCCAAGACCACGACCTGGATCTGGAACCTCCATGCTCTTGCTCATGACTTCGACAGTCACACCAGCGACTTAGAAGACGTCTCTCGTAAGATCTTTTCCGCTCACTTCGGCCACTTGGCAGTGGTTTTCGTCTGGCTGAGCGGCATGTACTACCACGGAGCTCAGTTCTCCAACTATTCTGCTTGGCTGGCGGATCCGATCAACGTCAAGCCCAGCGCCCAAGTGGTCTGGCCCATCTTCGGCCAAGAGATCCTGAATGGGGATGTGGGCGGCGGCTTCGAAGGGATCCGCATTACTTCTGGTCTATTTCACCTCTGGCGAGCTGCCGGCATCACCAATGAGTTTCAACTCCTCTGCACCGCCATCGGTGGCTTGGTGATGGCCGGGTTGTGCCTGTTCGCCGGCTGGTTCCACTACCACAAGCGGGCTCCCAAGCTGGAGTGGTTCCAAAATGTGGAATCGATGCTCAACCACCACCTAGCGGGCCTGCTGGGGCTGGGTTCTTTGGCCTGGGCCGGTCACCAAATCCACGTGTCCATTCCCATCAACAAGATGTTGGATGCGGGCGTGCCGGCTGACCAGGTGCCCTTGCCCCACGAGTTCATCCTCAACCCGGCCCTGATGAAGGAGATGTTCCCCAGCGTGGATTGGGGCATCTTCAGCGGGGTGGTGCCCTTCTTTACCTTGGATTGGGGCAAGTACGCGGAGTTTCTCACCTTCAAGGGTGGCCTGGATCCGCAGAACGGCGCCCTCTGGCTGACCGACCAAGCCCACCACCACTTGGCCATTGCCGTGCTCTTTATCGTGGCCGGCCACATGTACCGCACCAACTGGGGCATCGGCCACTCCATTAAAGAGATCCTGGAAGCCCACAAAGGCCCCTTCACCGGCGAAGGCCACAAGGGCCTCTACGAAGTGCTCACCACCTCCTGGCACGCCCAACTGGCCATCAACCTGGCCATGGTGGGATCCCTGAGCATCATCGTGGCCCAGCACATGTACGCCATGAACCCCTATCCCTACATGGGCATCGACTACGCCACCCAGATCTCCCTGTTTACCCACCACATGTGGATAGGCGGCTTCTTCGTGGTGGGGGGTGCTGCCCACGGGGCCATTTACATGGTGCGGGACTACGACCCGGCGGTGAACCGCAACAACGTGTTGGATCGGGTATTGCGCCACCGCGACGCCATCATCAGCCACCTGAACTGGGTGTGTCTGTTCTTGGGCTTCCACGCCTTTGGCTTCTACGTCCACAACGACACGATGCAAGCCCTGGGCCGTCCGCAGGACATGTTCTCGGACACCGGCATCCAACTGCAGCCCATCTTTGCCCAGTGGATTCAGTCGCTGCACACTTCGGCCATTGCCAGCACCGCTCCCTATGTGGGCGCCTCGGTTAGCCCCATCTTTGGTGGCGACGTGGTGGCTGTGGGTGGCAAGGTGTCCATGATGCCCATGGTGCTGGGCACGGCGGACTTCATGGTGCACCACATCCACGCCATGACCATCCACATTACGGTGCTGATCCTGCTCAAGGGGGTGTTGTTTGCCCGCTCTTCCCGGTTGATCCCGGACAAAGGCAAGCTGGGCTTCCGCTTCCCCTGCGATGGCCCGGGCCGCGGCGGCACCTGCCAGGTCTCCGGCTGGGATCACGTGTTCCTGGGGCTGTTCTGGATGTACAACTGCATCTCCATCGTGATCTTCCACTTCAGCTGGAAGATGCAGAGCGACATCTGGGGCACCGTCAACGCCGATGGCACGATTGAGCACATCACCGGCGGCAACTTTGCGGCCAGCGCCGTCAACATCAACGGCTGGTTGCGGGACTTCCTGTGGGCGCAATCGGTGCAGGTGATCAACTCCTACGGCTCGGCGCTGTCGGCCTATGGGCTGCTCTTCTTGGGCGCTCACTTCGTCTGGGCCTTCAGCCTGATGTTCTTGTTCAGCGGTCGCGGCTACTGGCAGGAGCTCATTGAGTCGATCGTTTGGGCCCACAACAAGCTAAAAGTCGCTCCGGCCATTCAACCCCGCGCTCTGAGCATCATTCAGGGTCGGGCGGTCGGTGTGGCCCACTACCTGTTGGGAGGGATCGTCACCACCTGGGCGTTCTTCCTGGCACGGTTCGGCGCACTCGGCTAAGGCAAGGAGGAAGAGAGAATCATGACAACTGCAACTCGTTTTCCCCAATTCAGCCAAGACCTGGCCAGCGATCCCACCACGCGTCGGCTGTGGTATGGCATTGCCACCGCCCACGACTTCGAGACCCACGATGGCATGACGGAGGAGCGGCTTTACCAAAAGCTGTTCGCCACCCACTTTGGCCATCTGGCAATCATCTTCCTGTGGGCCTCCGGCAACGTCTTCCACATTGCCTGGCAAGGCAACTATGAGCAATGGGTAGCCAACCCCACGGGTGTCACCCCCATCGCCCACGCCATCTGGGATCCCCACTTTGGCAAGGCAGCGGTGGAAGCCTTTACCCAACCGGGGGGCGGCGGCCCCGTCAACGCGGCCTACTCTGGCCTGTACTACTGGTTCAACACCATTGGCCTGCGCACCAACGGCGATCTCTACGCCGGTGCCATTGGCCTGTTGTTGTTGGCGGCGGTGTTTCTGTTTGCCGGCTGGCTGCACCTGCAGCCCCGCTTCCGGCCTAGCCTGAGCTGGTTCAAGAACGCTGAAGCCCGTCTCAACCACCACCTGGCCGGCTTGTTTGGGGTCAGTTCCCTGGCTTGGACTGGTCACCTGGTACACGTCGCCATCCCCGAGTCCCGCGGGCAGCACGTAGGCTGGGACAACTTCCTTACCACTCTGCCCCACCCGGCAGGTCTGAAGCCCTTCTTTACCCTCAACTGGGGGGTGTATGCCCAGAACCCGGACACGGCCAACCATGTCTGGGGCACGGCAGAAGGGGCGGGCACGGCCATCCTCACTTTCTTGGGTGGCTTTAACCCCAACACCCAGTCCCTGTGGCTGACGGACATGGCCCACCACCACCTGGCCATCGCGGTGATCTTCATCGTGGCCGGCCACATGTACCGCACCAACTGGGGCATTGGCCATAGCATCCGGGAGATCCTTGGCGCCCACAACCCCCCCAAGGGCACTCCCTTCGGAGGCCTGCTGGGAGAAGGCCACAAAGGTCTCTACGACACGGTCAACAACTCCCTGCACTTCCAGTTGGCTCTGGCCTTGGCCTGTCTGGGGGTGGTGACCTCGCTGGTGGCGCAGCACATGTACGCCCTTAACCCCTACGTGTTCATGTCCATGGATCACACCACGGAGGCGGCTCTCTACACCCATCACCAGTACATTGCTGGCTTCTTGATGGTGGGGGCGTTTGCCCACGGGGCCATCTTCCTGGTGCGGGACTACGATCCTGAGGCCAACAAGAACAACGTGCTGGCGCGGGTGCTGGATCACAAGGAAGCGATTATCTCCCACCTCAGCTGGGTATCGCTGTTCCTGGGCTTCCACACCCTGGGGCTGTACGTCCACAACGACGTCATGCAGGCCTTTGGCACGCCGGAGAAGCAGATCTTGATCGAGCCGGTGTTTGCTCAGTTCATCCAGGCCTCTCACGGCAAGATGATCTACGGCATGAATGTGTTGTTGTCCAACCCCGACAGCCTTGCTTCTACCGCTTGGCCCAACTACGGCAACGTGTGGCTGCCGGGCTGGCTGCAGGCCATCAACGATCCCAATGGATCCCTGTTCCTGCCCATTGGCCCGGGTGACTTCCTGGTGCACCACGCCATTGCGCTGGGCTTGCACACCACCACCTTGATCTTGGTCAAGGGGGCGTTAGATGCCCGCGGCTCTAAGCTGATGCCGGATAAAAAAGACTTCGGCTACAGCTTCCCCTGCGACGGCCCGGGTCGGGGCGGCACCTGCGACATCTCCGCCTGGGATGCCTTCTACCTGGCCATGTTCTGGATGCTGAACACCATCGGCTGGGTTACCTTCTACTGGCACTGGAAGCAGCTTGGGGTTTGGAGCGGCAACACTGCCCAGTTCAACGAGAACTCCACCTACCTGATGGGCTGGCTGCGGGATTACCTCTGGGCCAACTCCGCCCAGTTGATCAACGGCTACAACCCCTACGGGATGAATAACCTGGCGGTTTGGGCCTGGATGTTCCTGTTCGGCCACCTGGTGTGGGCAACTGGGTTCATGTTCCTGATCTCCTGGCGCGGCTACTGGCAAGAGCTGATCGAGACCTTGGTGTGGGCGCATGAGCGCACTCCCTTGGCCAAGCTGATCCGCTGGAAAGACAAGCCGGTGGCCATGTCGATTGTCCAAGGTCGTCTGGTGGGTCTGGCTCACTTCACGGTGGGTTACGTGCTGACCTACGCGGCCTTTGTTATCGCCTCGACAGCCTCTCAGTCGGGGTAGCAAGCCCATAACCTGCTGAATAGGGATCCCTCGGCTGGTCCGGGGATCCCTTTTTTGTGAGTTGGTAGAGTGGTGATATGAAGTTTAGGGTCTGATGAGTTTGGTCGATGACTCTAGCCGCCCGATTGGATCCCTATATCAGGCGATATACCTTTGAGGAGTTTCATCGACTGATTGAGTCTGGACAGATTGAAGAGCCCAATCAGTTGGAGCTGATTGACGGGCTCCTGGTTCAAAAGATGACGAAAGGGGAGAGGCACGCCGCCTACTGTAGCCGCCTGTACCGACTGTTGGTGGGCCTTGTGCAGGAGCAAGCTATTGTGCGCACCCAGGATCCGGTGCAACTGCCCCCCAATCACGAGCCGGAGCCCGACTTTGCCATTGTGCGCTTTCAGCAGGATGAGTACCGCTCTCGGCATCCTCAGCCCGAAGACATCTATCTCATCATCGAAGTGGCTGATTCTTCCCTTACCTATGATCGGGAAGTCAAACTCGGACTCTACGCCAAAGCCGGGATCCCCAACTACTGGATCTTGAACTTGCAAGAGAACTGCCTAGAGACGTACAGCTTGCCAATAGAGTCGGGAGTTTACCAAAAAAGAGAGGCTTACACCCCCATAGAAAAAGTTGGGATCCCTGGGATCCGGGCTGGAGAGTTGAGTCTGGATCAGCTAGAAATCGCAGGAGCCCCGCACTGTACCCGTAGGGTCAGTGTCGGGAGGAATGCGGAAGTTACGATAGAACCATGACCCAAGTCCTGACCGTCTCCTGTAAGCTCAAGGTGTCCCAGTCGCAGGCCGCAAAGTTGGACGCGACCTTGGATGCCTTTGTGCAGGCGTTGAACTGGGTCAACCAAAACACGCCCGAGAAAGTCACCAACGCCGTTAAACTTCAATCTCTGTGCTACCGCGAAATCCGTGCCCGGTTCGGCTTGTCCAGTAACTTGGCTCAGCAGGTGTGCAGACGGGTGGCCGGCGCCCGCAAAGTGGCGAGACAGCGTAACCGTCCAGTCCAAGAGTTCAAGCGTGGGTTCGTTACCTACGACGCACGTGTCTTTTCGTTCCGCGAGAAAGACCGGACAGTGTCGCTGACCACGGTGGAAGGGAGAGAACGCTTTGAACTGGCCATTGGTAACTACCAGAGGGGAATGCTGGCTGGCTCTAACCCCAAATCGGCCACCCTAGTCCAGCGGAAGGATGGCTCCTACTACATCCAGATTTGCGTAGAGGAAAAGCCACCCAAGCAACAAGATGCCGACAAGGTGATCGGGGTGGACTTTGGAAGGACAGATATTGCCCATACGTCAGAGGGGGACAACTGGAATGGACAGCAGCTGAACAAAGTCCGCGACCACTACTCCCGGTTGAGGGCGGTACTCCAACGCAAAGCCAGTAAGGGCACACGCAGTTCGCGGCGCAGATGCAGAGAACTGTTGCAACGGCTGTCTGGCAAGGAGAGACGCTTTCAAACGTGGGTTAATCATCGCATCTCCAAAGCTATTGTCTCTAGGGCAAAGGCGACAAACAGCGCTATTGCTCTGGAAGACCTGACAGGGATCCGGGAAAGGGTCAATCAACAGCCACGCAGCAAAGCTGAACGGCGCAGGGCCAACAGTTGGGCGTTCTACCAGCTGAGGCAGTTTCTGGAATACAAGGCTCTGCGTGCAGGGGTTGCTTTGATTCTGGTGCCGCCTGCCTACACGTCGCAGACCTGCCACCGGTGTTTGCACATCCATCCCGATCCTGCGCAATCCTATCGCAGTGGCAAGTCGTTCAAGTGTGGGCACTGTGGATGGGAAGGGGATGCGGATTTGAATGGTGCGAATGTGATTGCGCTCTTGGGGGCTGTCGTAAACCAGCCTAGAGGTCCGGGCTTGTTTTGTTCTCTGGTAGAGCAGAGCAGGCTCAGGGCTACTGAAAGCCCGCTCCGTACCGCTTAGCGGTCGGAGCCGGGTAGTTTACTTTGTGCCTTACCAACCCAAAGGGCGAGACTGGAACGATGGCCTACGGGAAGAATTTGCCGATCGGGTGATCGACAAAATTGCCCAATTTGCCCCCAACATTAAAAACGCCGTGATCGCACGGCAGATGTTGTCGCCCGTGGATCTGGAGGCCCGCTTCGGCCTTGTGGGGGGCAGCATTTTTCACGGGGAAATGACGCCGGATCAAAGCTACAACCTGCGGCCCATCTCCGGCCTGGCCGACTATCGATCCCCCATTCCCGGCCTTTACCTCTGCGGCTCAGGGGCGCACCCAGGAGGCGGAGTGACCGGGATCCCTGGCCACAACTGCGCACAGGTGGTGCTCAGCGATCTACCCAAGCTCTGACCGACGAAAAGGCCAAGCCAAAGCGGATCCCTGCTCTGGGATCAAACGGGTTGCCTGGGTTACAGCCGCACCTCAGTTCCCTCAAAGAACCCACGGATGATCAAAATGGCCCCTTCTCTAGCTGCAAGGTTGTTAGTAGGGAACTCCTGTTCTATGAACCACTGGCCGGAGATGCGTTCCGCAGAAGTGGTTGAGTCAAAGATAAGGTTCAGGTTTCCCCTTTGAACGCCACCCCCTACGTCAAGCCGGTTAAACGGCCCCGCTAATTGTGCTCCAGCCAGGGTGCGGAAGACGAAATCCCCCGTTGCAGGCACGATGCCCTGAAGGATAACGGGCTCAGGGTTGGTTCCTTCCACGGGCGAGCCGGGCAGGGTACCTGTAGAGCGCTCTGTGCGCAGGGAGAAAAAGTAGTCAAAGGCTGTTGGAGCACCCGGTCCAGGAGTAGGGACAGGTAACTGAGGAATTGGGGTGGGAAAAGGCCGCGGTGGAGGGCTGACCTGCACAAAGTTGAGAACTGTGCTGACGTTGGCTGGATCAAACTCCGCCTGTACGCGGCCGTTCAACAGGCGCCGGATACGCACCAACTGGTTGGGCAAGATGTTCGGTCGAGTCGGATCCGGAGCAAACAGTACCGACTGCGTACCCACCTGGGCGGGACGATAGACGATCTCCGCCTGGTTGGGCCGGAAGTTCAGGCGAGCAAAGAGAGCCAGGGCATCTTCAGGAGTGCCATCGCCGGCCACGCCCCGCTGCCGCACCACAAAGCTGGCGGAGAAACTACCTGTCTGGAGAATGGCAGATACTCCTTCTGGTGGGTTCACGAAGCTTCCTGCTGGCGGGTTGCCACCTGGGCCAGGATCTTCATAGAGTACCCCCGTGGTGCGGACAATGAGAGAAGAATCTCCCTCTAGGACAACTTGGTTGCCATTCCTATTCACCAAGATTCGGCGCACGGTGAGAGTCAAGACAGTACCTT
>Ga0308391_1000533_pt1 | contig 16743 bp, 13 predicted proteins | sample Hotspr20Samplet1_FD_202363 | JGI IMG/M metagenome (GOLD analysis project Ga0308391, IMG submission 202363) | Hot spring phototrophic mat microbial communities from Octopus Spring, Yellowstone National Park, Wyoming, United States - 20050623_t1 ... | reverse complement strand
CAGAATAATGCCTTTCTACGGTTTGGCGAGCGGATAGGCCCATTCGATGGCGTTTGTCGGGGTTTTCTATGAGGTCGCTGAGTTTGTCTATCCACTCGTCAAAGGTAGCGGCGAGGTAGCCATTGTAGCCGTCCTGAACGATTTCACAATTGATGCTGACGGGGGAGACGACGGCGGGGCGGCCGAGGGCCATGTATTGGAGGGCTTTGAGGCCGCACTTGCCCCGGGTCCAGGGGTCATCGGGTAGGGGCATGAGACCAATATCTATTGCGGAGAGGTCGGCCACTTCGGTATCGGGCTGCCAGGGGAGGGACTCCCCTCGCAGTCCCTGAGGCCAGTAGTGCGGCACCCCGATAAAACGAAACCGCACCCGCGCCCCGTACTTTTTCTGGAGAGCGAGAAGTACCGGCTCAATGGTACGCAGGTGCTTTTCGGTAGTATAACTGCCACTCCAACCAATGACCACCTGCTCACGGGTATTGGGCGGTAAAAGGGGATACTTTTCGGTGTCAATGACAGTGGGGACGCGTAGGACCCGCTCATGAAACTGCCGGACATAGGCTTCTAGATAAGCGTTGCAAACGGTAACGACGGCAGCGGCCTGAATGACCTCGGCAGTTTTTTCCGGGCGTTTGAGCCAGGCAAAGAGCCGGTTGGCGCGGGAAACATCTTTGAGCCAGATGCTGTCGTCAAAGTCGTAGAGGAGGGGCTTCCGTTTAGCCCACCAGCGTTCAAAATAGCTCGTCGGCCCAAGCAGGGCCTCCCGCTGCACCCAGACGAGGTCTATCTTTTGAGCTTTGATAAGGGTTTCTATCCAACGATAGGCGTGGCTTTTTAGGAAAGTCCAGCCTTTGGTGAAATAGTGTCCCCGGCTGTACCATACGCGGTATGCCTCAGGAGAAAGGACGAAGCTATAGTCTATGGCGTACCCATGCTGGGTTAGGTAGCCTATAAAAGGTTCTATGCGATAACGATTGGCTGGGGCGGTGTCAGGAGGATACGGCACGAGAAGAAGCACCCGAACCACGCGGACAAATAAAAGGCAAGTAGCGTATGGTTTATACTTTTGTGGGGTGTGGGACTGGGTAAAAGGTTTTTCCGGGCAATGGCAAGCGGCCCTTCGGTATGAGGTGGGGGCGTTCCCTCGGCGCTCTTATCGGGCGATAGTCACCCTGGGAATGGGTGGATCGGCCTTCGGGGCAGAAGTGGCCCATAGCTGGGCCGCTGCCCATGCTGCCATCCCCTGGCTCATCATACGGGATTATCGCCTGCCAGCCTGGGTAGACGATGAAGTTCTGGTCATAGCGGCCTCTTACTCGGGCACTACAGAGGAGACATTGAGTGCGGCCAGTACGGCCCTCAGTCGGGGCTGTACCGTGGTAGGCCTATCCAGTGGCGGCACCCTCAAGACCTGGGCGGAAGAAGGCCGGCTGGCAGACTTTGTAGAGCTGCCGTCGGGATATGCACCCCGAGCGGCCGTAGCTTACTCTATTGCGGCTCAGCTGGCCATTGCCGAGGGGGCCGGCATCATCCCCTCTACCTGGCGGAGCGAAGGCGAAACCTTCCTAAATGCCCTGCATGGCGCCGCCGCCCCCTCCGCCGCTGACCTCCAAACACTCGCCCAGAGCTGGCAAAATCGCCTGATTGCCATTTACGCCCCAGAGCCGTATAGCGCCATTGCTTTGCGAGCTCGCCAGCAAATCCAAGAAAACGCCAAACACCTCGCCTGGCATCACACCATCCCCGAAATGAACCACAATGAAATCGTGGGCTTAGAACATCCCGATCTTTCTAACCGGCTGGCCGTATGGCTCATAGATGGCCACCAGGCCCATCCCCGCCATCGGATGCGCCGGTCCTTTTTAGAGGACCTCCTGAGAAAGCGCGGCATTCCTTTTAGCCGCTTAACGTGTCCCACGCCTCTGCCTTATCTGGCGGAAATGCTCTGGCTCCTGCATGCCGTGGACATCTTTTCGGTTTATCTGGCGGAAGCCCATGGGGTCAATCCCACCCCCGTTCCTATTATTGACGAACTTAAGGCCTACCTTGCCCAAAAAGCCTGAGACTTACTTAGGGATAGCGGCGGCTTTTGCGCCTGTAGTCCTCCTTTTGAAGGCGGCGGCATACTACGAGGCAGGGGGAGCGGGTTTCCTCTCGGATGCCGGCGAGTCTCTCCTCAACCTCCTGACGGGGGCTCTGGGTATGTATGGGGCTTTTTGGGCACGGCAACCCCGGGACCCGGAGCACCCTTACGGCCACGGCAAAGTAGATGACCTCGTGAGCGCCCTCCAAGCTCTACTCGTAGCGGCAGGCGGACTTTTCCTCGGCTATACGATTCTCATGGGACGTTTTGAACGGCTCCAATACGCTCCCAAAGCCCTCCTCCTCAATGCCACTGCCCTGGCCATCAACCTCCTGCTCAGCACCTTCCTATACAAAGGTAGTCAGCGGTTTCAATCCCGTATCTTGCGCTCCGAAGCTTGGCATCTGCTAAGCGATGTTCTAAGCAGTCTGCTGGTCATCCTGGGCACTGTGGGAGTGTGGACCGGATGGCCCAAGTTTATTGACCAGGCCGTGGGGCTCCTCCTGTCTGTATTTATTGTCGTAGGTGCTGTTCGCTTAGGAGGTCGCTCCGCCCTACGTCTCATAGACACCCAGGACAAAACCCTCTTAGCCCAGGTAGGGGAAGTCTTAGAAGCCCATCGCCGCCCGGGCTGGATAGATGTGCATAACGTTCGCATTCAGCGCTACGGGCCCAACCTCCACATAGATGGCCATGTGACTTTTCCGTGGTACTGGAGCTTACAGGAAGCCCATGCCGAGCTAAAGGAGTTAGAGCGCATCCTAAGCGAGGCCTTAGGTGGAAGGGCTGAGTTTTTCTGGCACATGGACCCTTGCGAGGAGGTCTGCTGTCCATACTGTGAAGTGCGGGATTGCCCGTATCGGCGGGCGCCTTTTATACGGAGGCTGCCTTTTACCTTGGATACTTTATACCCGAATCAAAAGGGGTTTCGGTGAGGTTTCGGAGGGGCAGCCTCGGTTTTCGTTTCAGAAGGGAGGTTCTTCCTCGTCGGGCGGTGGCAAGTCGTTAGCGCGAGAGGAAAACTTGATCCCGTTGGTTAGTGGGGGGCCCCCTTCCAAAGACAAAAACCGCATGTACTCACTGATGAAGCGCAGGCGTACGGTTCCCACAGGGCCATTGCGCTGTTTGCCGATGATCACTTCGGTTATTCCCTGGGTGGAACGTCCCTCCTCATCTTGGAGAATGCCATAATATTCTGGCCGGTAGAGAAAGATCACCACATCGGCATCCTGTTCTAAGCTTCCGCTTTCTCGGAGGTCGGAGAGCTGGGGCCGGCGATCTCCGCCTCGGGTTTCTACGGCTCGGCTTAGCTGCGAAAGGGCAATGATAGGTACATCCAGCTCCCGAGCTAACGCTTTCAGCGAACGGGAAATAGAGGCTATCTCCTGCTCGCGATTGCTGGCCCGCCCCACCGTCCCCATAAGCTGCAAGTAGTCAATCACGACTAAACCAATCCCTTTTTCGGCTTTGAGGCGGCGGCATTTAGCCCGAAGGTCATAAATCGTGATCGCCGGGGTATCATCAATGTAGAGGGGAGCTTCGCTCAGAGGAGCGAGCTTTTGGGGGAGCGCCAACCATACTTCTTGGGGAATCTGCCCACTACGCAAACGTTCGGAGCTAATTTCCGCTTCCAGACTGATAAGGCGGTACATAAGCTGGATAGCCGACATTTCCAGCGAGAATACCGCTACGGGGTACCCTGCATAAGCGGCATTTCGGGCCAGATTGAGTACAAAAGCCGTCTTCCCCATAGAAGGACGCGCTGCCACAATGATTAGGTCGGACTTTTGCCAACCGGCCGTCAAGCGATCCAGCTCAGGGAACCCTGAGGGCACACCCGTCAAAACCTCATTGCGCTGCCGTAGTTTTTCTAATATCGCCAGAGTATCTTGAAGGAGGCGCTGAGCCGGTTGCACCAGCCGACGAAGGTGATGCTGCGATAGCTCGTACAAGCGATTCTCCGCCGAGTCCAATAGCTCAAATGCATCCGTCTCCTCCTGGAGAGCTCTTTCCGTAAGCTCCGCACTTAAGCTAATGATCTGTCTCAAAATATGCTTCTCTACAAGCACCCGAGCATAAGTTTCGGCATTGGCGCTGGATACTACGCCCAAGGTCAGCTCAGCTAGGTAGTAGGGGCCTACGGTCTTTAGGTCTCCTGTGCGCCGAAGGGCTTCTGTCGTGCTAATCAGGTCTATCGGCAGCCCCTGATCAAAAAGACTTCGCATTGCCCGATATATCAGCTGATGCCTTGGCTCGTAAAAAACTTCGGGCGCCAAGAGGTCCACCACTTTGGCAATGGCATCCTTCTCTATGAGGAGTGCCCCCAAAAGCGCCCTCTCAATGTCCACCGCCTGCGGAACTACTCGCCCCGCAAGGATGGCTTCAGGGGAAGGAGCCGATCGCGATTTTTTGGTAGCCACCTCACAAATGTACAAAAAAGAAACCCCCCTCCCTTGGAGAGAGGGGGCCAAAAGCAGAAAAGCAGGCTTTTACTGGGCCTTATTGGCCGTGTCAGCCGCCTGCTCGCCCGCCGGCTGCTGCGCCGGGGCTTGCTCCTGAGGCTGTTGAACCTGCTCTTGCTTTTGCTCTTCTTGCTTTTGCTCCTGCTGCTGCCCACCGCAGCCAACCAGCAGGTACATACCTGCGGTCAAAAGGGCTAACGCTACCGCTCGCATAGTGTGTGCGTTTGGGCACAAAGGTACAGCTTTTTCCAATATGTCAAGAGGCAAACTCATGGCACCCCCTACCCTTTCCACAAGGTTTTAGACAGGACCCCGCCCCTTTACCGATGTTTCACCTGAGAGCCGCACTTTTGCCTCTAAATCCCAATAGCTATGGAGAAGATGTCTGAACTAGCCACTTACAACTTTTCTAAAATTACTTTCCGTACATTTGCCAAAAGGAGGTCGTATGCGATACCCTAAGCTGTTAGTCTGGATGAATGCCCTTTTGTGGGCACAAAGCCCTTCTTGGGGAAGGGCGTATGTAGATTCGGCGGCCAGTGTGGTCCCGCAGTACATCGTTAGCCCCGTGGTAAACGCTAACACGCGCGTGCCTTATGTGGCTTACCTTGTCATTCGGGGCCTAGAGCCAAATACCCCTTACCGGTATGTGGTGCGCATGGATGACAACACCACCCCCGCTACCAACCTCAATATCAATGCTGGTGCCGGCAATCCCATTTATTATGATGCGGGGAGCGGCAACTTTACGCACACTACGTCCCCTAGTCTAAATATTGCTGGCCGTTATGGGCTTGTAACGACCGATGCCAGCGGTCAGGCTGAGATAGTCTTCATCCTGGAAGCCACGAGCAATGCTCGTTTCAGCACGGATAAAACCGTATATCCTAAAGTATTTCTGCGAGAAGATGCCGCTACCCCTACGGATAGCGCCGTCGTTTATGCGGATAAAACGCCCGTCAAGCCCATCGCTTTCGGCTCCAGCTGTCCTAACCAAGATACTTGCGGCTCCTTCCTTTACGATAGCATCACCCCCAGCTTGGTAAATAGCAGGTTTGTCTTCCTCTATGACGAGTACCTCCTGGGGCCGAATCCCTCCTTCAAACGCCCCATCGCAGGAGCTATCGTTGAGCCTACCGGTATCTCCTACCCTGCGAGCTATCTGACTACTTATCGTAACCAAGTCGCAGGCAAGCCAGGACGCTGGGGCACGATCATTCCTAATACTCTTCCGAATGGCATCCGCTCCATCGTCTATCATGAGCGTGGGCATACCGTTATGAGTGTGCCCTTAGCCGATGTGGGCATTTACGACCGAGATGGGCAATGGCCCTCCGGGTACAACACCGCTAATCCCAATAATGGGCCTGCCGCAGTGGGCCTTCTCAGGAGCCTTACCCAGCCTCTGCGGCTCGTCTCGGGTATCCGTCAGCCCGATGCCTATGAGCGGGGATTCTTCATCTGGCGCAACCTCAGCACAAATCCCCTTTGCACGCCGTGTGATGGCTTCGTATATGTGATCAACGATCTCCTGTTGAGTTCGCCCCCGCCTCCATTATTACCCTCTTACTCAGAAGACTGTGCCTACACCATAGGGTTTGGGAACTTACCCTTGCCGCCAGTCGATAGCACCCTACTACCTACCGCTTGGGGCCTGGTAGGAGGACCCGGATGGGGAGGCGCCGTCGGTGACTCTCTGCGAATTCCGGCGCTGCTTGCAAGGGATTTGTCGGGTGATTTTCTGTGGCCGACTATAACCCTTCCTCCCCAAAGCGATTGCTCTGTACAGCCCGCCTCCTGCCAGGCGATCTTCTCTCCATCTGGTGATTGGAAATGGAAGCTCCACCCCGTCGCTTTCTCTAATGAAGCCGGTAACCTCGTACTCAACTACAACTACGAGGACCAAATGGGGTTCCCTATGGCGCCCTTCTATCAGGCCACAGTCAGCAGTCCTTTTTCTGTCCCAGGTATGCCAGTGGGCCTCATAGAGACCAGCGGCGCCGACCTCACCAGCCTGAATGTGAATACGACCCCCACCCTCTCCATTCGCGCCGTTTTGCCTTATGAGGTCCAAGCCTATCCAGCTTTTCCCTTTGAGTTCGGTTCGCCCAATACAGGCTACTTACAGTGGGAGCTCGTGAGAGCATCAGATAACGTCATCCTAAGCTCTGGAAACAGCCTGCTCCCCTTCGGCACCAATAGCTGTGGACCTCCCAACAATAGCCCTAATGAGTGCGCTTACGAAACCAATGTTTCCGTGAGTGAGTTAGCGACAGGGGATTATCAGATTCGTGGGTGGATTACGCCGCCTCTCTGCCCGGGTAATGTAGACCCTGTGACTCCGATCCCAACCAGTCCGCTGAATTTTACTGTAACGGTGGGTACTGGGCTAGCCTCCTCTGCACCAGCCCAACTCATCATTCGTACAACGCCTATGGCCTGGCAAATAGAAGGCGTGAGCGGCCCGATAGCGCTTTACGATGCGCAGGGCCGGCGAGTTTGGAGCGGCTCTCCCGAGCAGAATTCGATCCTGATTTCTCGCCAAAACCTCTCCCCAGGTCTATATTTGCTCGTTGCCGAAACGCCAGCAGGCCCTTCGGTTCATCGTCTTTTGCACCTGACGGAATAGCCCCCTCAGCATTAGACTGCTCTGTCTTCAAGCCCCTGGGTAGTCCCAGGGGCTTCGTATTTTATTGGGCGTGTTATACCAATTCCGGGCAAAGGGTTTCTGAATGTAGGAGGGTAGAGTTAGGTGTGGCTGCCGCTCCCCCCTCAGGCGGACATGCCCACCTCCTCCTCACATTAAGAAGGCCTTTGACTTAAAGTGGTATAAGGTCACGAGGAGGGCCCCGAAGGGGCAGGGTACATGGGTGTACGATCCCCTTCACCCCGACTCTCTCCCCCCTTGAGAAGGGGGGAGAGAGTGTAGGGAGTGGGGGGACGGTAAGAGGGACATTTTGAGCGCCCCCGCCCCACAGAGCGGGTGTGCTGGGGGCTGCTACCGCCTAAAAAGAAAGTCTGTGCTAGGAAATAGTATTAGCTTTGGGTGGGGACAAAGGTACAAAATATGGTATTATATTTGTGGTATGAGGGACTTTCCTCGGAAGTTAGGCTACCTTTTGCCGCTGCTACTGCCCATCCTCTGGCTCACAGGCCATTATTTAGGCGGAGGATGGAACTACCTCGTAGTCATAGCGGCTTTTGGCGTCTTACCCGTGCTGGATGCGCTCCTCGGCATAGACCCTAAAAACTACGACTCCGAAACCGAACGCCACCTGAGCGAAGCCCCCTACTACCGCCTCATCCTCTACAGCTGGACCTTTATTCAGCTCGCTCTACTGGTGTGGGCCTGCTATCGCGTAACTTTCGTCCCCCTTTCGCTCAGCGAGTGGATAGGCTTCCTCCTATCGGCTATGACTATCTTCGGGGGCATTGGCATCACCGTGGCGCATGAGCTGGGCCACAAACCCCGCAAACTGGACCAAACCCTCGCTAAAATCCTCCTCGCCACCGTCTTTTATCGGCACTTCATCATTGAGCACAATCGCGGGCATCATGTCAATGTGGGCACCCCTTTGGACCCCGCCACCGCTCGGAAAAATCAATCCTTTTACAGCTTCTGGTGGCAGACGGTGTGGGGCTCCCTGAGACATGCCTGGGAGCTGGAAGTAACGCGCCTACGCCGCGCCGGCAAAAACCCCTACGGCTGGGAAAATGAAATCTGGCACTGCTTCTTAGAGCCCATCCTCCTGCTTACTGCCCTCACCACCATCATGAGCCTCCTCAAAGGGGCCTTTGCCTGGCAGGTACCGGTATTCTTCCTCACGCAGAGCTTTTTGAGCTTCTCCCTCCTGGAAGTGGTGAACTACATTGAGCATTACGGTATGCAGCGCCGGCTCCTCCCCAACGGCAAATACGAACGGGTCAACCCCCTGCACTCCTGGAATGCCAGCTTCCTCTTGACCAACTTCTTCCTGTTTCAGCTTCAGCGGCATTCTGATCACCACGCTTATGCCACTCGGGAATACCAGATTCTTCGGCACTTTGACGAAAGCCCACAGCTGCCCGCCGGATACCCGACCATGGTGCTCCTTGCGCTCATCCCACCCCTCTGGTTTCGCGTGATGAACCCCCTTCTGGAAGCCTGGGAAAAGCGTACCTATCCCCCGTCCGTAGAACCTCAGACTAACTCCCCCGATAGCCTTAGCCCCTCTCCCATTCCTTAGTCTCCCTTTTTAGGGACTTCGCGCTCCCGTGGGAGAGCCACAGAACGGCCCCCCGGGACAAGCACAAACAAAATCTCCTCATCCCGATGCACCCAAAAAGCCGCTCGGGCATACTTCTCCTGCGTAAAGGAATCCGAACGAAGCATTTCTGCCTCCGCCTGCAAACGCGCTATCTCCGCCTCGTAAAACCTAAGCTGCGCCTCCATGGCTCCCAAACGCTGACTAAACCTCCACTGGTCCAACCAGCTATACGGGTCCAAGAAAACCAGCCACAAAAGCGCTAAAAGGGTTATCCAGAAGTAGAGGCTCCTAAAGAGAGCCGGAATACGGATTTTAGAGCTGGCCATACTTGGCGGTGGAGCCTAAGGTTTCTTCAATGCGCAGGAGCTGATTGTATTTGGCGGTGCGGTCGGTTCGGGCAAGAGCGCCGGTTTTGATTTGGCCGGCGGCCGTCGCTACAGCTAAATCGGCAATAAAAGTATCTTCCGTTTCGCCGCTGCGATGGCTAATGATGGTTTTGTAGCCGGCCCGATGGGCCATTTCTATGACTTGGAGGGTTTCCGTGAGGGTACCAATCTGATTGAGCTTGATGAGAATGGCATTGGCTACGTCTTCTGCGATGCCCCGACTAAGACGTTGGGGGTTTGTAACGAAGAGGTCATCCCCTACCAGCTGGACTCGGTTGCCGAGACGTTGGGTGAGGGCAGCCCAACCTTCCCAGTCGTCTTCGGCAAGGGGGTCCTCAATAGAGATGAGGGGATAGGCACTCACCCACTTTTCCCAAAGGTCTATCATCGCTTGGGTGGAAAGGGTCTCACCGGTGGACTTGAAGCGGCGATAGAGGCGAGCCTGGGGGTCATACCATTCAGTAGCAGCGACATCTAAGGCCAAAGCCACCTGATCTTTTGGTCGGAGGCCCGCCCGCTCAATCGCCTGCACCAAAAGCTCGGCAGCTTCCTCATTGCTACGCAGGGCCGGCGCAAAACCGCCTTCATCGCCGACGCTAATGCTGAGACCCCGGCTCTTAAGGAGGTCTTTGAGGGCATGCGACACAGCAAAGGCCCACTCCATCGCCTCCGAAAAACTACTGGCCCCCACAGGCACGATCATAAACTCCTGAATATCTAGGGGATTGTCGGCGTGTTTGCCGCCGTTGAGGATGTTGAGGAGGGGGATGGGGAGGGTTACGGGGCAAGGTCCAGCGAGATAGCGATAAAGGGAGAGATTTAGGGCGTTGGCGGCGGCGCGAGCCACAGCTAGCGACACCGCCAAAATCGCATTAGCTCCCAGGCGGCTCTTATTAGGCGTCCCATCCAAGGCTATCAGCGCCTGGTCTATAGCTACTTGCTCCAAGGCTGAAAGCCCCTCCAAAGCCGGCGCAATATGGATGTGGATATTCTGAATGGCCTGACGGACGCCTTTCCCTCCAAAGTGGGCCTTATCTCCATCTCGCAGTTCTAAGGCTTCATGAGAGCCGGTGGAGGCCCCCGAAGGCACAGCCGCTCGCCCCTGATGTCCACTACTAAGGGTTACCTCAGCCTCTACGGTCGGGAAACCCCGCGAATCCAATATCGCCCGCGCCCGAATAGCCGTTATACGAGTCATGCGGCAAAAATAGGCCTTTTCAAGGGGGCTTTCGCCTTCATGGGACACCAGCTTTTACCACCGGCCAGGAGAGAAATGGTTTCCTCATACTCGCTTGGACTTAGTTTTGAATACTTCGGGCTCTTGGTAGTTGAGGAAGAGGCGAGGTGGCAAGAGGCCCTTTTGAAGGACGGGGAGCGCATAGGGCAGGTATTGGAGTTCTCGGGTACTGTGGGCATCGGTGGTGAGGACGATAGAGATGCCTTTTTCGGCGGCGCGACGTACCCATCGCCAGTCTATTTCCATGCGGTGGGGGTTGCCGTTGAACTCTATGGCTACATTGTGGGCAGCGCACGCATCCAGGATGGCCTCTTCGTCTATAGGGTAGCCGTGGCGCCCCCGTAGCAAGCGCCCCGTCCAATGCCCTAAAACCCGCACATACGGATTAGCCACGGCTCGCAAGAGCCGCGCCGTGGCTTCGGCCCGGTCCATTTGAAGTTTTTCGTGTACGGAGGCCACGAGGTAATCCAGCTTTTGCCAAATAGCCTCGTCGTAATCAATCTCTCCTTCTGGCAGAATATCGGCTTCCACACCATGGAGAAGGGTGAAGGCGCCCTCATAACGAGCATTGAGCGCATCAATGGCTTCTCCTTGGGCAAGGAGGGTCTGCGGGGAGAGACCGCCGGCATAAGCAGCCCGAGCACTATGGTCAGCAATACCTAAGTAACGCCATCCCATTTGCTGGGCAGCCTCCGCCATAGCCTCCAGCGTATCAGCCCCATCGGAATAAGTCGTATGCACATGCACCGTGCCCTGAATACGGGAAAGCTCCAAAGGCTCCGGCAAACGCCCCTCTTCAGCCAGCAGAAAAATATCTTCCCAGTCCCGCCACTGGGGCAAGATATAAGGCAGCCCCGCCAGCTTAAAGATCTCCTCTTCGGAAAGGCCTCTCCAAGCAGCTTTCTCCCCTAAGCGCCCCCTAAGGCTTTCTACAAAGTCCGCTGGCCCCGTCTTCTCTATGAGCGCCCAGCCTAAATCTTCATCTTTCACCGGGTAAAGTACCAGTTTTCCCCCCATGAGCTCAATCTTCTCTGGACTTATGGCTGCTTGGGAGGATAAGACCGATGCCACCGGCTCCCACTGCGAAAAGAGTATCCCCCCCTCTACTCGCTCCATGAGGGACAATGCCCGGCGAAACTCCCCTAACGGATACAAAAACCCCCTTAGCTCTCCGGCCATTTTCAGGAGGCTTTCCCACAGGAGCGCCGCCTCATAATACAAGAGAAGGTGCCGAGTGGCTAAATACTGACGGACGTTCTCCTCAATACGTTTGAGGGTGGCGGGTCCCCAGCCTTTGAGTTTGGAGAGTTTGCCTCGCTCTATGGCTTCTAAGAGCTTTTCGGGAGAAGGGATGCGCAGGTCGTACCATATTTGATGGACGCGTTTAGGGCCGAGGCCGCCGATGTGGAGCATTTCTAAGACGGTTTCGGGGATTTCGGTGCGTAGTTCTTCGAGGAGGGGGGCGGTTCCGGTTTCGTAGAGGGATTGGGCCAGGGTGAGGAGGCCGGTGCCAATACCGGGGTAGGCTTGTAAGGCGCTTAAGAGGGTCTGGGAGTTTTGGAAGGCGGGGTCTGGCAGGCTTTCGGCGGCCTTGGCGAGGCGCTCATAAGCAGAGAGCCGGAAGGGTTCTACTCCTTTGATGGAAAGGCGATCGTACAGTTCTTGAGTAAGCTGCCGAAAGAGCTCGGGGGTCATTGAGGGCGGGTAGCTTCTCGTAGGGCGGCAAAAGCGGCTTTGAGGGTCTCTCGGTCTGTAACCTGAGCCAGATAGTTGAACGCCGCTCCCTGCAGACGTTCAGCTCCATCTATGGGGATGACGGCCCCTGTGAGGTAAGGAGCTAAATCCGACAGAAGGAAGGCCGCCAAGGCTCCCAGCTCCTCGTGGCGGCCGTAGCGCTTAGTGGGCAGGCGCTGGCGGTATATCTCTTCAAAGTCTTGTCCGGGCATGAGGCGGGACCATGCCCCCTCCGTCGGAAAAGGCCCCGGCGCAATAGCATTGACCCGAATGTTGTAAGGTGCCCACTCATACGCCAAGGAAAGCGTCATTGCCTGCACCCCCGCTTTGGCGGCCGCCGACGGCAAAACAAACGCACAGCCCGTCTCCGTGTAGGTGGTAACGATATTCAAAATATGCCCGGGGAGCCCCTTCTCTATCCAGTAAGCGCCCGCCCATCGGCTGGTGTGAAAGCTACCCATCAGCACAATATCAATCACCGCCCGAAAGCCTTTGGGGGAAAGGGTCTCGGATGCCGCTAAAAAGTTTCCCGCCGCATTATTGACCACGGCGTCCAGCCGCCCCAGCTTCTCCAAAATACGTTGCATGAGCGCCTCTACCGATTCGTAGCTGCGCACATCGCAGGGAATAGGATGTACCGAGGGCCCTATTTCGGCGGCGGTCTTTTCCAGTACTTCTTGCCGGCGGCCACATATAACTACTTGAGCCCCACACTTCACAAAGGTCTCCGTCATGGAGCGGCCCAAGCCCGTGCCGCCACCAGTTACCAAAATCACCTTTCCACTCAGGTCTATGGTCAGCATATCCTAAAAGTTGTAAGCAGGATTTTTTCGAGAAAAGTCCAAATCTGTGAGGGGAGGGTTGACTTCCAGCTTATAGTATTCGTAGCGCTCATAAAGGCCTATTTCATCTTCAACTTCTACGACGAGGGGGATTTTGCGTTTTTCGTCAATGGTGAGGCGAATGACCTTGCCATAGTCGGAGGGGACTTTTAGGACTTGTCCTGGGGTAAGGCTGGCATTGGGAGAGGAGAGACGATTCAGTTCCATGATTTTATACCAGCCCACATGGAGTTTTTCGGCAATGCGGAAGAGGTTATCGCTGGGTTGTACGGTGTAATCTCGGATTTCGTATTTTGGAGGTTCTAAGATGATTTTATGGCAGGGATGACCATCCCAGGTGAGGCGGCCTGCCGAACGCACGAGCATATGAACTTGCTGTGCATAACGTGTCTTTGCGGCTAAGAGGAGATTCCGAATCTGGTCAAAGCCCGTGGCGAAGATAGTCTGATGCTGTCCTTCTAAAACGAGATTTCCGAAGGGGTCGAGGGTGATGGGGAGGTAGGGGAAGGTGTTAGGTTTGACGAGGATTTTTTGGGAGCCGGGTTCGGCTGGATAGAGGACTTCCACGCCTTTGCGTGGGCTGTGCTGGTAACCATAGACGGCAAAGGGCTTGCGGCGCAGTTTGAAGGACATATGTTCCAGAACGAGTTTGCCCTGGATACGTTCGTACTTTTTGAGTTCGTAGCGTAAAGTTTGGATGCGGTCGGTCTCTTGGAGCATGTCCTCTAAGAGTTGATAGGCTTCGTTGAGGGGGGAGCGGGGACGCCAGCTAAGGCTAAGCAGGATTCCTCCTACCAGCAAAAGCCATCCCTTAGGCCGCATAGGTTGCAAGGTACAAACTTTCGGGGAAAAGAGCGGCTTCGGAAGGATCGTTAGTGGCACATATGATGAGGGATTTTCCTTGCCGTATGATCTTGCTAATCTCCTCATGAAAGATACTTTTCCACTTATCGTCGAGGAAGGCTGTAGGTTCGTCTAAGATCAGGATAGGGCTGGGGGTGCTCAGCGTGAGTCCTAAGAGGAGACGTTGGCGCTGTCCGGATGAAAGATGCGAGAGGGGAGCGCTCATACGGCTTTTGAGGTGAATCGCCTCTAAAAGGGGATGAGAGAGGTCTAAGCCTTTGAAGCGGACGTAAGTTTGTACAAGGTCTTGAACTGTGAGGTCAGGCGGGGGCGTGAGATGGGGGGAAACCCATATCAGATGGTATCGCCAGAGGGCTGGAGACAAGGTTTTTCCCGCTAAGGAGAAGAGCACCTGTCCCTCCGTAGGTTGCAGAAGGCCCCCTAAGATGGTGAGGAGGGTGCTTTTTCCGGAGCCATTGGGTCCCGTGATGGCGATGGCTTGGGGGGCTTTTAGGCTAAGGGTGAGGGGTGCTTTCCACAGAGGCCCCTGCTCATACCGATGATTGACTTGTATCGCGTGGAGAGCTGGCCCCATGGAGAGATTTTTTAGGCACTAAACTGGCCGTGAGTTCGGCTTCGCATACGAGCTTATCTTCTACGTAGGCTTTACCCGCCATTTTGCAGATGCCCCGCCGCAGCTGTAAAAGGTCTAACTTAAACACCAGTTGGTCGCCCGGTATCACTGGCCGCTTAAAGCGCGCATTATCAATAGCTAAGAAATAGACCCAGTAATCTTGCGGATTTTCCACGATATTTAGAAACAGGATGCCTCCTACTTGCGCCATAGCCTCTAAGATGAGCACCCCCGGCATAATGGGATTATCCTCAAAGTGCCCCGCAAAGAAAGGCTCATTGATAGTTACATTTTTGATGCCGACGATACTATCTTCGCTGAAATGAGTGATTTTATCTACGAGGAGAAACGGATAGCGATGCGGGAGGATGCGCCGAATGGCATGAATATCGAAGACGACCCCCTGAGAGGTGGTATTTCGTTGGAAGCGCTGAATGATCTTCTTTTTTTGGATGAGTTTATGGAGGGTTCGGAGGAAGGCGATGTTAGCGGCGTGGCCTGGGCGCATGGCGATGATTTGGCCTTTGAGGGGGGCGCCCAGCAGGGCTAAGTCGCCGATGAGGTCTAAGAGTTTGTGGCGGGCTGGCTCATTGTCAAAGCGGAGCGGCGTATTATTGAGTACGCCTTCGGGGACCATTTCCACTTCTGGATAGCCGAAGAGAGCGCCTATACGCCGAAGTTCTTCTTTCTGATAGGGGCGATCCACAATGACGATGGCATTTTCCAGAGTGCCGCCTTTGATGAGGCCCTGCTTGTGCAGCTCTTCTAGCTCGTACAGCAGACAGAAAGTGCGGGCAGGAGCCACCTCGGTGGGAAAGTCCTCCCAACGTACTAAGGTAGCTAACTGCATGCCCAGCACCTGCGAGTTATAATCTACCATTACGGTAGCCCGAAACCCCTCAAACGGCAACGCCGCAATATCCACGCCCCGCGCCTTATCTTGATAATGCACGGGCTCCTCAATCACATAATACTGCTGCTCGGCCTTTTGAGGCTGCACGCCCACCCGCAGAATAGCCTCTACAAAGGGTTTGGCACTTCCATCTAAAATCGGCACTTCCGGACCCCAGATAGAAATGCGCGCGTTAGAGACCCCCATCCCTACTAAGGCCGATAAAAGGTGCTCCACGGTGTAGATTCGGGTTTCCCCTTTCCCTAAGGTCGTAGAGCGCATTAGATCCACCACATTATCTACGTGCGCTGGAATCTCCACCGCCGGAGAAAAATCTTCACACACGAAAACGATCCCCGTATTCTCCGCAGCTGGGTGGACGAGAATGCGGCTGAAAGTACCAGTATGAAGGCCTACCCCCTCAAAAGATATAGCTTCCTTCAGGGTATGCTGTCTTTGAAATATCATAGCCTACTGAGTTTGGCTTATCAATTGCTCCAGCTTTTGAATAGCTGGATAGAGGTCAGGTAGTTTTCGCATGATAGCTTCCATGAGGAGTTGGCGTCGGACTTCTTGGGCGGGAGCCCCTCTCCAAGAGCGGCCTGGGACCGTGATGGACTTAGAGATTCCACTTTGTGCGGCGATGGAGGAGTGGTCGGCCACCTCTACATGGTCTGCGATTCCGACTTGTCCCCCAATGCGACAGTAAGCCCCCACGCGCGAACTGCCCGCAATTCCGGTTTGGGCGGCTATGGCTGTATGCCGACCGATCCGCACATTGTGTCCGACCTGAATAAGATTGTCCAGCTTCACGCCCTCCTCAATCCGAGTTTCTCCCAACGTAGAACGGTCAATACAGGTATTAGCTCCCACTTCTACAGTATCTTCAAGAATTACTGTGCCTACCTGCGGGATCCGCTCATAAGGACGTTCATCTCCCTTGTAAAAACCAAATCCATCCGCCCCTATGACCGCACCTGGATGAATAATACACTCCTTCCCAATCCGAACACCGGGCATCACAACCGCATGAGGATACACAATCGTACCTGCCCCAATCACCGCCCCATTCCCCACATAGGCATACGGATAGATGTAAACCCCATCCTCAATAATCGCTCCTGCCCCTACATAAGCAAAAGCCCCTATGTAACTTCTCTCCGACACCTGAGCCTCCGGATGAACAAAATTAGGCGCCTCCCGTCCAAAGGCCGGTAAGGGCCGAGCCTTATATCGCTTCACCAGCGTATAAAACACATGCTCTGGTCGATCCACATATATCCATACCACATTTTGGGGCACACGCCCTTCCTTAAAGGTAAATCCCTTTGGGAGGAGCACAGCCCCCGCCCTCGTCTCATACAAGGCCGCCTCATATCGTCC
>Ga0308391_1000525_pt1 | contig 16869 bp, 11 predicted proteins | sample Hotspr20Samplet1_FD_202363 | JGI IMG/M metagenome (GOLD analysis project Ga0308391, IMG submission 202363) | Hot spring phototrophic mat microbial communities from Octopus Spring, Yellowstone National Park, Wyoming, United States - 20050623_t1 ... | reverse complement strand
AGGCCGCTTGGGATCACCGGCGCAAGGACTGGCGCGAGGATGTCGTGGCCGCGACCCAAGAGCTGTCTCCCACCATGATTCGATGGGGCGGCATCTTTAGCGACTACTACCGCTGGCGGGAAGGCGTGGGCCCGCGCGAGCGACGACCCTTCATGCGCAACCTGCTCTGGGGAGGCTGGGAAAGCAATCAGGTGGGCACGGCCGAGTTTGTCAGCCTCTGCCGCCGGGTGGGCGCCGAACCGTTGATCGCCGTCAACTTCGAGTCCGACGGCCGGCGCCAGTTTATGGAGGCTGACGGCAGCGTGCGGACCGCCGGAGCCGAGGAGGCGGCGGCCTGGGTCGCCTATTGCAATCAGCCGAACCACCCGGAGCGGGTGGCGCACGGAAATCTTGAGCCCTTCAACGTTCGCTTCTGGCAGATCGGCAACGAAACCTCTTACGATCCGAACGGCTTCGATTTGGTTACGGCGGCGCGCAAGACGGCCGAGTTCGCGCGGGCGATGCGGCAGGCCGATCCGACCATCGAGCTGATCGGTTGGGGCGAGGACGGCGGCGGGCTCAAAGGGCGGTTGCTGGCTGACTGGGCCAAGGGCATGATGGAGGCGGCCGGGGAGCACCTTCAATACCTGGCGTTCCACCACATGTTCAACCCCGACTCGCGCACGCGGCCGGTGCTGGCCTGGAACGAATTCCGCAAGGATCCGGCCCGAACCTGGGAGCAACTGATGGGGGCCTGGCGGATCCACGAGGACAAGATCCGGCGGATGCGCGAGCGGGTGCGGCCCTACGGCGTGGCGCTGGCGATGACCGAGTGCCACTACGCCATCCCCGGCCGGAACCCGTGCGAGGTGCTATTCACCTGGGCGGCCGGGGTCTCTTACGCGCGCCTGCTCCACGTGCATGAGCGGCACGGCGATGTGCTCAAGATCGCCACCGCCGCCGATTTCTGCGGCACCCGGTGGCAGGTCAACGCGGTCATGATTCCGGTTCCGGGCGGCAAGTCGTTCCTGATGCCGGTGGCGCACGTGATGCGGCTCTACCGGCGGCACTCCGGCAGGGAGGCGCTGCAAGTCTTGCGGGCCCCGTCCTACCTCGACGTCACCGCCAGCGCCACAGGCGAGCGAGTCTGGTTGCACGTGGCGAACACCAACATGCGCAGTGCCGTGCGTGCCCGCCTGATCGTGACCGGCCGGCGGATCCGCTCGGGACGGGTCTTCGAGATTTCGGCCGACCCCATGTTCGAGGAGATGGGTTCCGAGCCGGATGTCCTGGCGGTGAAGGAGCGGCGGCTCGGCTCGATAGGCGAGTGGACTTTTCCCGCGGCGTCGGTTTCGGCGGTCGAGCTCGAGGTACTGCCCGCCTGAAGAGTGGGTTTGACCGCCTTTCCAGAGCCGTATCGGCTCGGCGCGGCCGCCCGACCTCGCTGGCGGCCGCGCCGGAAGCCTTCTTTTTGGAGCGCCGCTTCGGCTGCCGGCTCAGAAGACGTACTTCAGCGCGAACTGCAAGTTACGCATGTTCGTGCGGGTGCCGTTGATCTGGCCGAAACCGGCGGCGATGATGTTCGTGTTCGGGTTGCCCCAGTTCGGATGGTTGGGGAGATTAAACGCCTCGAAACGGAACTGGAGCTTGTGGCCCTCCCGGATTCGGAAGTCCTTGAGCGTCGAGAAGTCGAAATTGATGATTCCCGGACTGTTCAGAGTGTTGCGGCCGACGTTGCCGTGCTGGCCGTCGGGAGTCCGGGTGAATGCCGTGATGTCGAAGAACATCTGGGGATCCTGCTGCCCGCGCGGCAGGTCGGCACGCCGGCCGGTGGACATCGGCCGGTCGAAGAAGGCGCCGGTGTTTGAGGGGTCGCCGCCCTGCGTCACCGTGATCGGGAAGCCGGTCTGGAGCGTCAAGATGCCGCCGATCTGCCAGCCGCCGAACAGCGCATCCAGGAACGCGTTGTCGATCGGGACTTGCCGGCCCCGGCCGAACGGCAACTCCCAGAGGGCGCTGGTGACGAACCGGTGCCGGGTGTCATGGCTTGAGCGCGCCCGCTCACAGTGGCGGCAGTAGCTGTTCTGCGGAAACAGCGTATCGCCGCCCTGATTCCGGATCGCCGTGGCCGTATCGATCGACTTGGCCCAAGTGTAGCTGACCAGGTAGGTCAAGCCCTGCGAATAGCGCTTCGTCACCTTGACGCCGAGCGAGTTGTAATTGCCGTTGCCGCCGTTGTCCACCAACTGAATCCGCCCGAAGTTGGGGAAAGGCGAACGCTGCGGAATGGTCAGTCCCGACGTGCGCGGCGCAGGCAGAGCCTCATTGACCGCGCGAAGCGCCTCCAGCCGATGGCTGACGCTGCCCAGGTAGCCGATCTCAACGAGCGTGGCGCCCGGCAACTCGCGCTGAATGTTGAACAGGTACTGGATCGAGTACGGCGTGCGGCGGTCGTAGGGGTTGGCGAAGGTGTAAGGCCGCGGAACCTGGACGACGGCTCCGGCCAGCGCGGCCAGCCCGTTGGCCCAGTTCAGATGCGGGAAGTCGGTGCGCGAGTTGTCGCGGAAACGGCCGGCCAGATTGCGCGCCATGTCGAAGCGCGGGTTCCCCGTGTCTTGGGAGTAGAAGACGCCGGCGCCGGTGCGAATCACCCACTTGGGCGTCGGGCTCCAACTGATGCCGAGGCGGGGCGCCCAGTCATTGTTGTCGCGACCAACGAGCCGGTTGCCGAGCGAACCGTCGCGGCGCACCTCGATGTCCGGCCAGCGCAGCGCCACCCCCTCATAGGGCTCGCCGCGGCCTTGCCGCATGAAGTACGGATAGATGCTACGGTCGGCGACGTTGGCGTTGCGGTAATCCGCCGGCCGGATGTCCCGCCGAACGATGCCGTTGAACAGGCGCCCGGTCTGATCCTCCCACGGAGGCGTGTTCTCGTAACGGAGGCCGAAATTGATCGTCAGGCGCGGCGTCACCTTCCAGATGTCATCGATGTAGAAGGCGAAGCTCAGGGCGCGGAACCGCGCGTTGGCGATCGAGGCCGCCGCCTCCGCCTGGAAGACCTCGCCGAGCAGGAAGTCGGCGAACGGATCGCCGGTGATGCCGCTCAGTCCCGGATTGTTTGTGGCGTTGCGAATGAAGGTGAACTGGCCGCGGGCGAACTGGTTGCCGACCTGATTGTAGCGGTCATGCCGAACCTCGCCGCCGAATCGCAACGAGTGCTTGCCGCGCACGATCGACATGTTGTTGATGAACTGCGTCGAACCGTTGTCGTTCTCGTATGGACCTTCGGAGCTGTTGCCGAAACCGCTGTAGACTTCAAGAGCAATGGCCGGGATTCCCCATTGCACCGGCGGGCCGCTCGACAGACCCGTGATGCCAAGCTTGCCCACCACGTCGCGGGTGAAGGCGAGCTCCGGTCCGGTCGTGTTATAGAACGAGGTATAGCCGAAACGGGCCTCGTTGACCACCGTCGGGGAGAAGACCCGGGTGTTGGAGGCCATCCACTGCCGGAACCGGGTGATGATCTTCTCGCCGTTCAGCCGGAGGCTCTCCTCGAGCTGGAATTCGTCACCCCAGCTATAACGTCCGGCCCAGTTCGATTTCGACGACTCGATGAAATCGAAGCGCCCGATGAAGTGGTCCCGGTCGATCGGCCGGCCGAGGGCCTGTACGTGGTTGCGGCGCAGATCGGGATTCGGCAGGTTGGGCGTGGGGTAGAACTCAAGCAGCGCCTGCGAAATCGGGTGGATGCGCGAGGCCGGGATCACGTTGCCCGGAAAGGGCGTCGCGGTAATCCGGTCGCCCTCGCGCGTGCGGCTGCGCGGGTCGAAGATTCCTAGCGTGCCGAGCGGCCGCTCGGAGAAGTCGCCCCGGCGCATGGCCGCGGAAGGCAAGTTGTAGACGCCTTGGACCGCGCGCCGCTGCCGGAACCATTCGTAGTTGGTCATAAAGAACAACCGGTCGCGCCCGTTGAACAGCTTCGGGATTGTTACCGGGCCGTCCAGCGTGAAGCCGAACTGATTCCACTTGAAGGGATCCTTCGGCGGGCGGGCGGCGGTGAAGGCATAGTTCTTGGCGTCCAGCTTCTCGTTGCGCAGGAAGTAGAACAGCGTCCCGTGATAGTCGTTGGTGCCGGACTTGGTGAGCACGTTGATCTGCGTGGCGGCGCGTCCGAACTCGGCCGGGTAGATCCCAGTTTGCACCTTGAACTCCTGGAGCGCGTCGATTGACGGGAACACAATGAAGGTGTTGAAGTTCGGATCGGTGTTTTCGATGCCGTCCAGCGTGAAATGGTTGAATTGGGCGCGCTGGCCGGCCACCGAGATCGACTGCTCGGCCCGGATGCCGCCCTGGCGCGCGCCGGCCTGGCCGGCCGCCGGGAAGCCGAAGCTCACGTTCGGCGCCAGCGACACCAGTTGCAGATAGTTGCGCCCGTTGAGCGGCAGCTCGACGATGCGCTTGTTTTCGATCACGGTGCCGACGGTGGCGTTTTCACTCGCCAGCAGCGTCGCCTCCGCCGTCACCTCGACCGTTTCGGCGACCTCGCCGACGGTCATTTCAAAGTCGATGCGGGCGCTCTGTTGCACTTCGAGCGCTATGTTGCTGCGTGTGAGCGTCCGAAAACCGGGGTGCTCCACGCGAATGGTGTAGACTCCGGGCGGCAGTGACGGGAACCGGTAGACGCCAGCCTCGTTGCTGCGCGTGGTCCGCGTCAGATTCGTGGCCACATTGACGATCGTCACCGTGGCTTCCGCAATCACGGCGCCGCTCGGATCGAGAATCGTCCCGCTGATTTCGCCATAGGTTTGGGCAGCCGACGGCGCCACCCAAGCGAGCAAACAGATTAACAATACCCCTGTGGTGAGTCGCATATTCCCACTCCTTGTGCTGATCGCGGTGGCCGGTCTTGGGAGCTACCCCTGAATCGAATGCTCCCGTCCACCCGGCGCAGATTATACAACCCCGCCCCGTCGGAAGTCAATAGCGTAGGCTCGCTGCCATGACACACCCGGGCACATCTTTTTAGTCTCTCGGCCGAGGACCTACAACCCTAACAACTAGCGCTAAGGATCCACAACCCTAACAACCGGCGCTACAGGTTCACCCTGAAGGCCCCGGTTAATCGCAGAGATTGATTTCAAAGTGGAAACCGCCCGAAATCCTGGTGCGGCTGCACTTCTGATAGCGCGGCGCTCCCGGGCCTGCTCCGGACAGGCAGGCCCGGAAGCGAACCAGGGCCCTCTCGATCCGGCAATCACGCAGCCGGGACGGGCTTTTCAACCCGCGGCGCGCTCGAAAAAGCCGACGGACTCAGCCGCAACGCGTTCCCAGCAGAAGTATCCGGCCCGTCTACGGGCTCTCGCAGCCAGCTCGGCACGCAACGAGGGCGATAGCAGCAAGCGCTCGATGGCTGCCCGGATCTCGGAGGTGCTCAGGGGGTCTACCAGCAGGCCGGCCTCTCCCACGACTTCCGGCAGCGAACTGGTGGCCGAGGCGACCACGGGCACGCCGCAGGCCATGGCCTGCGCTACGGGCAGTCCGAAACCCTCGTAAAGAGAGGGATAGACAAAGAGCGTGGCTCCTGCCGTCAAGCCCGGCAGATCCGGTTCGGCCACGTAGCCCAGGTACCGGATCCCTGGGGAATTGCGCAGCCGGGCCAACGTGGACGAGCAGGACCAGCCCGGAGGGCCTGCCGCCACCAGATCGAATTGCTCTCGCAGCGAGCGCGGCAGGCCGGCCCAGGCGTCGAGCAACCGGTCGAGATTTTTGCGCGGCTCCACTGCGCCGACAAACAGCGCATAGGGGCGACTCAGGCCGTGCCGCAGCCTGACCTCAGCGACCCGCCGCTCCGGACTCGAGAAGAAAGCCTCGGAAACGGCAGGATAGATGACCTCGATGCGCTCGGCATCGACTCCCAACAGCCGCACGGCATCCTCGGCGGTGTGGCGAGAGACGGCGATCATACGGCGGGCGACTTTGACGATCCGCTTGACGAAGTGTCGGTCGGCGCCGGCGTTGGCGGCAGTGTGCAGCTCGGGCATCAGCCGGGTGGTCAGGTCGTGCAGCGTGGCGGTCACACAGGCGCCGCGCGGGACATGGCGAACTAGGTTACTGGCGTGGAAGATGTCGGCGCGGCCGGCAACCCAGCCGGTTGCCGAAGCGCCCCCAAGTCGCGCCAGACCGAGCAAAGCCAGCCGCACCGCAGTCTCGAATGGCGACACCACGGACCGATCGTGCCGGAGCGGTCCGAGCTGGCCAAGACGCGGAAACAGGCTGACCTCGAGCTCGGCGGAATGCCGGCGCAAGGCGGTGACCCAGTGATAAAGGTAGGTTTTGACCCCGGCGCTTCGCACAAGCAACGGCGTGGCGTCGATGACAACCCTCATAGGCTGCCGGTGAGGCCGGGCTTCCTTCGCTAAAATCGTACTGAGGGAGGGAAGACCAAGGCAAGATGCCGATTTATGAGTACGTTTGCGATGGCTGCGGGGAGCGCTTCGAGCGACTGGTGCGCTCCTATCACGCCGATGCCCCGGCCTGCCCTTCTTGCGGAGGGATGCGGGTGACGATGCAGCTTTCCACTTTTGCCGCACATTCCAGCTCCTCCAAGAGCAAGTCCGCGGCCGACGGGCCCGGGAGCTGCCCGTCGGGAATGTGCCGCATGCCGGAGGTCTGCGGCCGCAACTGACGCCGGTCGACGTCCTGCTACAATCCGAGTAACGGGGCGTGCGGGACAATGACGAGGCCACACTGGGAGCTTCCCCAAACTTTAGGTGCGCTGCGGCGGAGCGCCTTCAGCGAGGAGCGCCTCGCCGCCCGCTCGGTCAAAGACGAACTGCGAGAGAACCTCCTGGGCAAGCTCGCCCGCGGCGAGCCGCTGTTTCCCGGCATCGTCGGCTACGAAGATACGGTCATTCCACAGATCGTCAACGCGATCCTTTCGCGGCACAACTTCATCCTGCTCGGCCTGCGGGGCCAGGCCAAGACGCGCATTCTGCGCATGCTGACGACGCTGCTCGATGAGTGGATGCCATACATCGCCGGCAGCGAGATTCGCGACAACCCGTATCGCCCCATCAGCCGCTACGGGAGAAATCTCGTGGCGGAGCTGGGCGATGATACGCCCATTGCGTGGCTGACGCCCGAGCAGCGCTACGTGGAAAAGCTGGCCACGCCCGACGTGACGATCGCCGACATGATCGGCGATATCGACCCGATTAAAGCGGCGCGCTCCGGACACGACATCTCCGACGAGCTCACGATTCATTACGGGTTGCTGCCGCGGGCCAACCGGGGCATCTTCGCCATCAATGAGCTGCCGGATCTGGCGGGAAAGATCCAGGTCGGACTGTTCAACATCATGCAAGAGGGCGACGTGCAGATCAAGGGCTATCCGGTGCGGCTGCCCTTGGACGTGCTGCTCGTTTTCACCGCCAATCCCGAGGACTACACCGCGCGCGGCAAGATCATCACGCCGCTCAAGGACCGCATCGGCAGCGAGATCCGTACGCACTACCCGCTGACGCTCGAGCAGGGCATGGCCATCACGGCGCAGGAAGCCTGGACCGAACGGGCCTCGCCTCTCAAGCTCGCGATTCCGAACTACATCCGCCAGGCGGTGGAAACCGTGGCCTTCCTGGCCCGGGAGGACAAACGCGTGGACCGGCGATCGGGCGTCTCCCAGCGCCTTCCCATTACCGTGCTCGAGAACGTCACCTCGAACGCCGAGCAGCGGGCGCTCAAGAGTGGAGACGCGGTGGCCGTGCCGCGGGTATTGGACCTCTACGCTGCTTTGCCGTCAATCACCGGCAAGCTCGAACTGGAATACGAGGGTGAGCTCAAGGGCGGCGAGGCCGTGGCGCGAGAGTTGATCCGCCAGGCAGTCGGCAAGGTTTTCCATCAGTACTACGACGGGACGGACTTGACCCCGATCGTACAGTGGTTTGAGCTCGGCGGCTCGATTCGTCTCGGCGAAACGGCCCCTGCGGCCGACCTGTTGCGCCAGCTTCGATCGATCCATGGCCTGCTCGAGCAGATCGGGCCGCTCGGCGTCGGCCCGAAAGATCCGGCGCCGGCCCTCGTCTCGGCGGCGGAGTTCATTCTCGAGGGCCTCTATGCGCACCGCCGAATCGGACGAAGCGAGGAGCGCGGATTCGTAGCGGAGGAGCGCAAGCGACCCGCCGCAGCGGCCGAGGCCGGCGAGCTGCCTCGGGGCCGGCGTCAGCGCTTCAACTGAGCGGAGCCCTCGATGCGCTGGATCCGCTACAGCCGCTACACCGGCGAGGACTTCGGAATCACCGCCGAAGATCTGATGCAGGCCCTCGCCGACTTCTTTCTCTCGAGCGGTTTTGAGCGCCAATTTTACGAATTTCGTGAGTGGAACGACCGCTCGCTCGAGGCTCTCAAGGATGCCATCCGGCGGGCCCTCGAAAGCGGCGAGCTGTTCGACGCCGAGCGCGCGCGCCAGCTCGCCGAGGCGCTCGAACGCATGAGTCCGGAGGAATTCGACCAATTGCTGAATCGCCTGGTCGAAAAACTGGTTGAAGAGGGTTATGTCCGCCTGGAGCCGCAGCCGGCCGACACGGCGCCGGCTCAGGGGACGATGGGGCCCGAGACGCACGTGGAGATCGAGATCACGGACAAGTCCATCGACTTCCTCGGCTACAAAGCGTTGAAGGACCTGCTCGGATCGCTCGGCAAGGCCAGCTTCGGGGCGCACGATACGCGCGATTTGGCCACGGGCATCGAATCGAGCGGCGGGCCGAAACCCTACGAGTTCGGCGACACGCTCAACCTCGACGTAGCCGCCACGCTGTTTTCGGCGATGCGGCGCGAGGGCGTCAAGGTGCCCGTAGCACTGGACTACGAGGACTTGCAAGTCCATCAGGCCGAGTATCAGAGTTCGTGCGCCACGGTCTTGATGCTCGATTGCAGCCACAGCATGATCCTCTACGGCGAGGATCGCTTCACGCCGGCCAAGAAGGTGGCGCTGGCGCTCGCGCATCTCATCCGCACGCAGTATCCGGGCGACAGCCTCCGCTGCGTGCTGTTTCATGACAGCGCCGAGGAGCTTCGCGTTTCCGAGCTGGCCCGGGTCGAGGTCGGGCCGTACCACACCAATACGCGCGACGGGCTCATCCTGGCGCAGCGGCTGCTGGCCCAGGAAAAGAAAGACATGAAGCAGATCATCATGATCACCGACGGCAAGCCGACGGCGCTGACGCTCGAGGACGGGCGCATCTACAAGAACTCGTTCGGGCTGGATCCGCTGGTGATCAGCCGCACGATGGAGGAGGTCAGCCGCTGCAAGCGGCAGGGCATCCTGATCAACACCTTCATGCTGGCGAGCGATTTCGCGTTGGTGGCCTTCGTCAGACAAGTGACCGAGCTGTGTCGGGGCAAAGCCTACTTCACCACGCCCTACACGCTTGGCCGTTATCTGTTGCTCGACTATCTGAACCGCAAGACGCGGACGATCCAATAGCCGGTTCAGCCTTGCCAGGGCCGGGCCAGCCAGCAATAGATTACGGGCATTGTGAACAGGCTGCTGTCCAGACGGTCAAGAAAGCCGCCGTGCCCTGGCAGCAGCGTCCCGCTGTCTTTGACGCCCGCGCCGCGTTTCAGCGCCGATTCCACCAGATCGCCGAACTGTCCGGCGACGGCCGCGGCTGCGCTGACGACTACGGCCTCGGCAGGGGTCACCTCGGGGACGAACCTCCTCAGGTAGAGGATGCCGAAGGCGAGCGAGGCCGCCAGCGAGGATATCGCTCCCTCCCAGGTTTTGGCGGGGCTCAGCCGGGGAGCCAGGCGATGACGGCCGAGGCCTGTGCCGACGTAGTAGGCGGTGGAGTCTCCCACCCAGACCAGGGCGAGCGCAAAAAGCAGCCAGTGCGGGTTGAGGTCCCGCAGATGGATGCCGCAGCGCCAGGCGCCGAAAATGTAAAGCAGACCGGCGGCCAGCGCCGCCGCGCGCGGCAGGACACGGCTCAAATCCTCGCTGGCCAGGGCGAGAGCGAAGGCCGCCAGGAGGATGAGGACGGCGACCGGCAACTCCGCCCGCGGCGCGAGTACGAGGGCAAAGCCGGCCGCATAACCGAACGGGCCCCAGATCGCCGTGCCGTGGGCCGCCGCCAGCCGGCGGTACTCCGCAAAACACATTACGGCCATCAACAGGGCGGCGGCGACGAAGGCGGGACGCGGCGCAAACAGAATCAGGTAGACGGCGGCCGGGATGAGGGCGGCCGCGGTCAAGACCCGCTTCATTGCTCGGGAAGCTCGACCGCGGCGACCAGTTCAGCGTCGGGCGTAGCGGCGGCGGGTCGGCTCAATCCGCCGAAGCGCCGGTCGCGCCGCTGGTAGTCGAGGATCGCCTCGAGCAGATCGGAGCGGCGGAAATCCGGCCAGAGCGTCTCGGTGACGTAGAGCTCGGAGTAGGCGATCTGCCAGAGCAGGAAGTTGCTGAGGCGCATCTCGCCCGAGGTGCGGATCAGGAGGTCGGGATCGGGAAGGCCGGCCGTATAGAGGTGGGCGGCCAAAAGCTCCTCATCGATCGAGGCCCCCTTCCGGCCGCGCCGACCCGCCGCCTCGAGCGCGGCATTGACCGCATCGACGATCTCCGCCCGGCCGCTGTAATTCAAGGCAAGATTGACGAGCAGGCCGCGGTTGTGCGCTGTGCCGCGCTCGGCCTCGGCGATCCGCCGGCGCACCTGAACGGGAAGCGGTTCGATTCGCCCGATGGCGCGCAATCGGATGCCGTGCTCGATCAGGTTGGGAAGCTCTTCGACGACGTAATGGTCAAGCAAGCGCCAGAGCGTGTCCACTTCGCCGCGAGGGCGCTTCCAGTTCTCCGTCGAGAAGGCGTAGAGCGTCAAGACAGGAATCCCGAGCCGGGCGCACGTCTCCACCGAGGCGCGCACCGCTTCCACCCCGGCGCGATGGCCGGCTACCCGCGGGAGGTTGCGGCGGTTGGCCCAACGGCCGTTGCCGTCCATGATGATCGCCACGTGAGAGGGTAGACGAGTCGGATCGATCGCCTGCGCCAGCTCCCAGTCCCGCTCGCCGGGTTTCAGGATTTCCAGCAGCGCCCTCATGAAGCCAATCCCTTATAGTACACTGCCCTTTGCTCCGGCCGCAGTCCTCTGAGGCCGAACGCGAAGCTATGAGCCTCATCATCCGTGCGGCGACGGCCGCCGACGTTCCGACGATTGCCCGATTCAACGCCGCCATGGCTTGGGAAACGGAGGGTTTGAAGCTGGACAGGGAACGATTGCGCCGCGGTGTCGAGGCGGTGCTTGCCGACCCGAACAAAGGTTTCTACTGGGTGGCCGAGCTGGATGGTCGCCCGGCCGGCCAGATGCTCGTCACGCCCGAGTGGAGCGATTGGCGCAACGGCGCCTTCTGGTGGATTCAGAGCGTCTATGTGGAACCGCCGTGTCGCGGCCGCGGCGTGTTTCGCGCGCTCTACGAGCATGCGGAGCGTCTGGCGCGATCCGAGCCGGGCGTCTGCGGGCTGCGGCTCTACGTGGAGGAGCACAACGAGGGCGCCCAGCAGGCCTATCTCCGCCTGGGAATGAAACCGACTTCGTATCGCATCTTCGAGGTGGACTTCGTCCTCAACCGATAGGCAGTCATGCGGGCGCGAAAGTTTCTCGGCGTGACGGTGATGCCGGAGTACATCCAGACCGAGGGGATCGACCGCGTTCTGGACAATCTGGTCGGCAAAGCCGGAGTGACGGCCGTGGCGACGTCCCCTTACGTGATGGCGGAGGCCGACGAGAAGACGGGAAGCCGCGAGCCGCCGATCGATGCCGGCGCGGGCGCCGTCCGGCGGCTCGACCGGCCCCTGTGGGGCAAGCGGGAACTGTGGGTGACGACTTCGCCCGCCTTCGAGCCCGACTCCAGGCTCTACGCCGGACTGCGATATCAGCCGCCCCCGCCGACCGGGCTCACCCGGGTGCAGGGTGGGCTCATCCGCGAGTTCCTGGCCGCAGCGCAGGCACGACACCTGAAAACCTATCTGCAAATTCAGGCGGCGATCCCTCCCGGCTATCGCGTTCAGTTCGGCGGTCCGATCGAGGACGACAAGCCGCGGCTGCCCGACGGGCGCATTCCGGCGCGCCTGGACAACAATGCCAGTCTGGCCAGCCCGCACGTTCGCGCCTACACGGAAGCACTGATCCGAGACCTGTGCCGCGCCTATCCGGCCATTGACGGCATTCGCGTGGACTGGCCGGAATACCCGCCGTATACCCTCGACAGCGCGTTCCTGGACTTCTCCGAACATGCGCGGCGCGCCGCCCAACGGCTGGGCTTCGACTTCGAGGCTATGCGGTCGGCCGCGGCCGCCCTCTACGGGTCCCTGCTCGGCCGGCTTCAAACGGAGGACCTTTTGCCCTGGAGCGAGCCGGACGGCGGACGCTATCGGCTGGCGCGGGCTCTGGCGGCGCGGCCCGCGCTGCTTGACTGGTTGCGCTTCAAGGCCGTCCTGGTTGAAGAGCTGCTGGCAGGTTTTCGCCGTGCGCTCGATGAGACGGGGTTGCGCCGCCTCGAGCTTGTGCCCAACGCTTTTCCGCCTCCGTTTTCGCTCGCCTCGGGCTTCGACTTTGAGCGAGCGGCCCGCCACGTGGACGGCATCAGCGTCAAACTGTACACGATGCACTGGCCGATGATGGTCAGTTTCTGGGGAAAGGCGCTTAAAGCGGCAAACCCGCGCGTGGACGAGCGCGAGCTGGTTCGCGCGGTGGTGTGCTGGATGGACATCGAGGACGGAGAGGCCAAGCCGAGTCTTTCCGACTACGTCTATCCGGAACCTGAGGCGCCGCATCCGGTTGGTGCTCAGGCCCAGGCGCGGAAGATCCGATGGGCCCAGCGCGAGGCGGGCAAGGTTCCCGTCTACGCGCTGGCCCACGGCTACGGGCCGCTGGAGGATTTCCGCAGCCGGCTCCGCACGGCCTGGAACTCCTCCGAGCGCGGCGTCTGGATCAACCGGTACGGCTACTTGAGCGACGCCAAACTTGAGGCTATCGGCGAGATTTGTGCGAGGGGATGAAGGATGAAGTTCCGGAGGACGCACTGTCTGCTCCTGGCGGTCGTTCTGGCCGGCTGCAAGAGCGACCGCCCCAAATTCTCGGCTCGAAACCTCGACGTCCAGTTCGGCGGCCGGCCGGCGGTCAGCCTCGAGCGGCAGCTCGATCAGCCGCCGGCCGAGCCCGTCTTCTCGCGGGTCGAGATCCTGCCCGGCAGAGGCTTTAACATTTATCAGGTCCGGGCTGTGTTGCCGGGCCGAGGCGAGGTGAACCTGTTGGCGTCCCCTCCGCTCGACGAAGCGCTAACCTTCCTCAACGGCGGGCCGGAGGATTTCTACGGAACGCGATCGTTCACGGTCGGGGGAGCGATTCTCGTCCCCTTCGCCAACCGCATCCGCGGCAAGCTGCGGCAGGCCGAGCGGATGATCGAAACCTCGATCGCCGGCAGGACGGTGGTTCTGCCGGCCAACTGGAGCGGCAGGCAGCCCGGCGCCGAGCCGCACGCCATCCACGGTCTGATTCTGGATGTGCCGCTCGAGCCGGTGAAACTGGAGGCTCGCAACGGGCCGGGCGGCTATGCCTCAGTCCGGGGCCGCCTCGATGCTGGGGACTTCCGCGGCCACTGGATCTCCCGTACCGTCCTGGAATTCAGCGCCAAGTTAAGCGAAGCGGCGTTTGAATTCTCCGTGACGGCGGCGAACGCCGGCTCGGAGCCGACGCCGATCGGCATCGGCTGGCACCCCTATTTCGAGTTCCCCGGAGGCAACCGCGAGGTGGCGCGCATCCGCATTCCAGCCCGGCAGCGCGCGGCGGTGAACAACTACGACGATGTCTTTCCCACCGGCGCGCGACTCACCGTCAAAGCCACTCCCTATGACTTCTCCGGGCCGGACGGCGCTCCACTCGGCGATCTGTTCCTGGACGACTGCTTCGTGGATCTGATCAAGAACGACCGGGGGGAGACAGTGGCGGAGATCCGAGACCCCGGCGCCAATTACGGGTTGCGAATCATCTCCCCTTCGCCCCACGTCCGTGCGATTCAGGTCTACGCACCGGTTCATCGCAACGTCGTCGCCATCGAGCCGCAGTTCAACTGGGCCGATCCGTTCAGCCCGATCTGGAAAGGCCGCGACACGGGCATGGTGACGCTAAAGCCGGGCGAGTCGGTGAGCTATCAGGTGCGGCTCGAGCTGTTTCGACCCTGATCTCAGCGCTGGCGCACCCGATCCGGGTACTGCTTTTTGAGTTTCTCCAGCTTGGGAAGCGCATTGATCAGGATGTAAGGCTGCCAGGGATTGCGGCGCGCATAGTCCTGGTGGTAGCTTTCGGCGGAGAAAAACTTCTGAAGCGGAACCACCTCGGTGACGATCTTCTTGTCGAAGACCTTCGCTGCCTCAAGCTGCGCAATGTAGGCTTCGGCGACCCGCTTTTGCTCCTCGTCGGCATAGAAGATCGCCGAACGGTACTGCCGTCCTCGATCCGGGCCCTGACGGTTGAGCTGCGTGGGATCGTGCGCCACCGAGAAGAAGATCTTCAGAATCTGGCCGTAGCTGATCTGCGTCGGATCGAACAGGATGCGTATGGCCTCGGCGTGATCCGTGCGGCCGCTGCTGACGGCTTCATAGTTGGCCGTTTCCTGCGTACCTCCCGAGTAGCCGGAAACGACGTCTTCGACCCCCTCGAGATTCTCAAAGACCGCCTCCGTGCACCAGAAACAGCCTCCGGCGAGCACGGCCATCTGACGCCTGACGCCCGGCTGAGCCCTCACGTCGAGGACCGGATCGGGGAATTCGGGCATCAGTTCGCCCGCCTTGAGTTTGTCGCGGCCGGTGGCCGCCTGGTTCGACTGACAGGAGCTCACCAGAAAACCTCCCAGAAGGATGCCGATCAACAGTCGCTTCGAGGTCACAACCTTCCCCTCTTTGGCTTATAGGATGCCGCGGGCGCCGGGCCGGTTGCCGGCCATTCGAGGAAGCCGGCAAACTAAAGCAGCGTCCCGCGCAGAACGGCAGCCGCCACGGTAAAATAAATGACCACGCCGGTGACGTCCACGAGCGTGGCGACAAAGGGCGCCGAAGCGCTGGCCGGATCAAAACCCAGGCGCCGCAGAATGATCGGCAACATCGAGCCGGTGACGGTGCCGAACAGCACGACGCCGATGAGACTCAAAGCTACGGTGAGCGCCACCAAGAGGTAATGTTCGCCATGGACTCGGCCGGCGAGTTGCCAGAGGACGATGCGGGCGAAGCCGATGGCGCCCAGAACCGCGCCGAGAGCCAGGCCGGAACCGAGTTCGCGCCGGAGAATGCGCCACCAGTCGCGGAGTCCGACTTCGCCGAGAGCCATCGCGCGGATGACGAGCGTGGCCGCTTGCGAGCCCGAGTTGCCGCCGCTTGAGATGATCAGCGGGATGAACAGCGCCAGGACGACGGCGCGGGCGATCTCCTCTTCAAAGTGCGCCAGAGCCGTGGCCGTGAACGACTCGCCCACGAAAAGAACGGCCAGCCAGCCGGCGCGCTTGCGGATCATCTGGCCGAAGCCGACTTCCAGATAAGGCCCCTCGAGCGCGGCGCTGCCGCCGAACTTTTGCAGATCCTCGGTGGCCTCCTCCTCGACAGCGTCGACGATGTCGTCCACCGTTACAATGCCTTGCATGCGCCCTTCGGCGTCGACGACCGGGATGGCCACCAGGCGCCAGTCCTCGAACAAGCGGGCTACCTCCTCCTGATCGACCTCTTCGGTGACGGCGACGAAGTCCGTGCGCATCACCTCGCGCACGAGCTGGTTGGATGCGGCGGCCAGCAGGTCACGGAAACCGAGCACGCCGAGCAAGCGCTGCTCGCCGTCGAGCACGTAGGCGTAATGGATCGAGTCGACCTGCGCGGCCTGGCGGCGGACGTAGGCAATGGCTTCATCGACGGTCATCTCCGGCCGCAGGCGAACAAAGCGCGGGCTCATCAGCCCGCCAGCGACATCCTCCTTGTAGGCGAGCAGCGCCTTGACCTCGCGCCGAGTGACCTCATCGAGCATGTCCAGGTAGGCGGCCCGCTCCTGTTCCGGGAAGTGCTGCACGACGTCGGCGGCGTCGTCGGGCGCCAGAGCGCGCAGCCAGAAGCGTCGCTCCCGTTCGGGCAACGCGTCGAGCAGCTCCGCCTGGTCCCAGGTGGTCAGGCTCCAGAACAGCTCAGCGGCCTCCTCGTGCGGCAGGGAGCGGAAGTATCCGGGCCGGTCGTCTCGTGCGAGCCGGGACCAATTCTCAAGCAGCGATTCCCGCGTGGGCGCCGTCGGGGCAGTCATGGGATTCTCCCATTGTGTCATTTCGCTCCGCGGCCGGAATCATGCCTGCGGCATGGGCGCGCGTTCCAGGAAAGGTGCAGGGCGAGCTTTCAAGTCTGGCGGAGAGGGGGGGATTCGAACCCCCGGTAGAGGTTTAAGCCCCTACGACGGTTTAGCAAGGGCTACCCCGGGGTATTAAACAGTTTCAGCCTGTTCTGTTTTATGCTGCCAAGTGATTGCAGAGAAAGCTTGTTAAGTGCATTCCGTGCTGTTTCGTGCTGCGCCGTTCCGGCGCGTCCCGTGGGCAATCCGTGGGCAATTCGTGGGCAAGATGGGACATTGGCTCACTGTTTTGTTTTAAACATAGCCATCGCAGAACGTAGTGCTTTGTCGATTCTGCGGGCCGCTTCCTGATCCTGGCCGGGCAAGAGGTGACCGTACGTTTCCAAAGTGAAGCCGCTCTTGGAATGGCCGAGGCGGGCAGAGACGAGCTTGATATCGAGGCCCGCGCGGATGAGCTGGCTGGCGTGTGAATGTCGGAGGGCATGAAAGTTCGGCCCCGGCAGCCCCCGGCGCCGCAGCAGGTCTCGGT
>Ga0308391_1000521_pt1 | contig 16921 bp, 13 predicted proteins | sample Hotspr20Samplet1_FD_202363 | JGI IMG/M metagenome (GOLD analysis project Ga0308391, IMG submission 202363) | Hot spring phototrophic mat microbial communities from Octopus Spring, Yellowstone National Park, Wyoming, United States - 20050623_t1 ... | reverse complement strand
CCTGTTTGTGCCGCGGCGCGATCCCGAGCGCGAGCGCTGGACCGGGCGCAAGGCGGCGCCGGAGGACGCCGACATTCGCGAGTTGACCGGCTTTGACCGCGTCTTCGCCACCGAAGAGTTCGAAGCACGCCTGCCGGAGCTGATCAAGAACGCTTCCAGGCTCTACACCCTCAACGGAGCGCCGGCGGCCGAGCGGCTCAAGGCGCTGCTCCCGCTGCGCGAGTTCACCGACATTGCGGCGCCGCTGGCGCGCCTGCGCATGAAGAAATCCGCGGCCGAGATCGAGCTGATTCGGAGGGCGACGGCGATCACCGTCGAGGCGCACCGAGCGGCCTGGCGTCGGCTGGCAAGCGGCCTGTTCGAGTATCAGCTCGGGGCGACGGCCGCCAATGTCTACTTTGAGGCCGGCTGCCGCCGGCACGCCTATGCGCCGATTGTGGCGTCGGGGCCGAATGCGCTCACGCTGCACTATAACGCCAACCGCCGCCGTATCGGTCCCGACGAGCTCGTGCTCATGGACGTCGGCGGCGAGTGCGGCTCCTACGCCGCCGACATCACCCGGACCGTTCCGGTCGCCGGCAGGTTCAACGAGCGCCAGCGCGAGCTGTACGAGATTGTCCTCGGGGCGCAGAAGGCGGTAATCGCCGCCGTCAAGCCGGGCATGACGCTGGCGCGAAGCGGGCCGAACTCGCTCCACCAGGTTGCGGTGGAGTATTTCAACCAGCACCGCAAAGGCCCGGGAGGCGAGCCGCTCGGCAAGTATTTCACCCACGGCATCGGCCATCATGTCGGACTCGAGGTCCATGATGCCGCCGAGCCCGGCCGGCCGCTCGAGCCGGGCATGGTGATCACCATCGAGCCGGGCCTCTACATCCCCGAAGAGGGCATCGGCATTCGGATCGAGGACATGGTGCTTGTAACGGAGGACGGCGCCGAGGTCTTAAGCGCCGGCCTGCCCAAAGAGCCCGCGGAAATCGAACGGGCCCTGGCGAAAGGCGGCTGAGGATGCGCCGTCTCCGCCTCCCTGAGATCGGCTACGTGGCGGCGCTGGCAGTCTGTTTGATAGCGGCGGTCCTCGCCGGCTGGACCGCACTCGGCGCCCAGCTTGACAACAACGCCTATGACTTCCTCTTCCGGCTGAATGCCCAGCCGGAGGGTGGCACGGAGGCCGTCGTGCTGGCGATCGACGAACCGACGTTGCAAGCCTTTGGGGGCATGCGCCGGCTGCGCTCCATTATCGCCGCGGGAATCGAGCGCGCGGCGGCTGCCGGACCCAAGGCCGTGGTCGTGGACCTGATCCTGGCCGACGAGGGCGATCCGGCTGAGGACGCCCGCCTGGAGGCGGCCTTTTCCCGTACAAGCAACCTGGTGCTGGCCTCGAATCTCGTCGGAGGCTACTGGGAGGACCCGCTGGCGCGCTTTGCCCGGCACGCCCGGGCCGTCGGTCACGTCCACGCCGATCCGGACCCGCTCGATAACGTAACGCGCGCAATCCCGCTCGAGAAGGCGACCGCTCGGGAGCGCCGCTGGGCGCTGGCGCTCGAGGCCTTTCGCCTGGCGCGCGGTGCTGAGACGGTGTTGGAGAGCCCCGAAGGGCTCCAGATAGCCGGAACGTTTATTCCCGCCCGGCGGACCGGCGCATCTAGCCGCTCGATGTGGGTCCACTACTTTGCGCGACCGGAGGAGGCGCCGGCGTCGTTACCGCTGGTTTCGATCGCCGATCTAGACCGACGGCCGGAGGCGCTCGAGCAACTGCGCAGCAAAGTGATTTTCCTCGGCTTGACGGCGCAGTCGGCGCCGGGCGACCGCCACATGACCCCACATGGCGGCGGCCGCCAGTTGCCGGGCGTGGAGATTCACGCCTCGGCCTACGAAACCTTGGCCAGGCAGGCGTTTCTCCGGCCGGCGCCCGATTCGCTGGTGCTGGTGGCCTGCCTGGCGATCGCCGCCGCAGCCGGCCTGATCTTCGCCGTCCGGTCCGGCTGGCCGGCCTATCTCGCCGGGGGAGCTCTTCTGGTCGCAGTCCATCTGGCGCCGGCGATGCTGTTTCGGCTCGGTTGGATTTTTCCCTACGCGGGCCCGTTGGCCACGGCCTGGCTCACCGTGGCCGGCGCCGCCACCTACCAGCACTTCGTGGTGCGGCGCTTGCTCCGGAAGGCGGAGGCCGCCCGGAGCCGCTACCAGCAAGCCATCCACTTCGTAACGCACGAGATGCGCACGCCGCTGACGGCGATCCAAGGCTCCTCGGAACTAATGGGCCGCTATGCGTTGAGCGAGGAAAAGCGGCGCCAACTGGCCGAGATGATCAACGCCGAGTCCAAGCGCTTGGCGCGCATGATTCAAACGTTCCTCGATGTCGAGCGGCTTAGCGAGGGCCAAATGGAGCTCAAACGCGAGCCCTTTTCGGCCGCTACAATCGTAGAGTCTTCCCTGGAGCGCGTGCGGCCGCTGGCCGAACGAAAACGGATCGCCCTGCGAATCGGCGAGATGGCGGAAGCCGAGCTGGTTGGTGACCGGGAACTGATGGAGTACGCCGTCTACAACCTGCTGAACAACGCCGTCAAGTACTCGCCGCCGGAGAGCGAGATTACAATCTCGGCGCTGCGCCAGGCGCAGCACGTCAGGCTGTCGGTCCGGGACCAGGGGATCGGAATGGACGAGGTGGAGCTGAAGAACATCTTCACGAAGTTTTACCGGACCCAGCGTGCCGAAGCCTCAGGCGAAGCGGGCAGTGGAATCGGCCTGGCCATCGTGGAGCAGATCGTGACCCACCACGGCGGTCGCATCGAGGTGACGAGCAAGCCGGGGGCCGGATCCTGTTTCACCCTGGTCTTGCCCGCGGGGGTGGCGGCCGGAAGGATCCCGTCTTGGAGGTGACCAACACGAGCGTGCCGCGCCTGCTGGTGGTTGAAGACGACAGCGCCGTTCGCACGACCATTGTGACCTTCCTCGAAGTGGAAGGCTACGAGGTCGATGCCGTCTCCAGCTCCAGCGAGGCGCTGGACCGGCTGCGGAAGGCGCGCTATCCGATCATCATCTCCGATATCTATTTGGACGAGCGCACCGGGCTCGACATTCTCCAGGCGGCCCGCCAGACGGACCCGCGTTGCGCCGTCATCCTGATGACCGCGCGCGGAACGATGGAGACGGTGATGAAGGCGACCGCAGGCGGGGTTTTTGACTATCTGGCCAAGCCGTTCGAGCTGGACCGGATGTTGGAGACCATCAAGCGGGCCGAGGCGGCGCTCGCCGAGGCCGAACGGGAGAGGTCTCCTGAGCCCGAAGAGTTGCCGGAGACGGAGATGATCGGGAGCTCGGCCCCGATGGTCGAGCTGTACAAGATGATTTCGCGCGTGGCGCCGACTGACGCCACCGTCCTCATCGAGGGAGAAACCGGAACGGGTAAAGAGCTGATCGCGCGCCTGATCCATCGCAACAGCAAGCGCGCCGGCCAGCCCTTTGTGCCGGTAGATTGCGGAGCCATCGCGCCGACGCTGCTCGAAAGCGAGCTCTTCGGGGCTCTCAAAGGCTCCTACACCGGAGCCGACCGGGACCGCGTCGGGGTGCTCGAGGCGGCCCACCGCGGCACGGTCTTTCTGGATGAGATCGGCGACGTCGAGCTCGGCTTCCAGCTCAAACTGCTGCGATTTCTCCAGGAACGGCAGGTGCGTCCGTTGGGCTCGTCGCGGGCGCGCGACGTCGATGTGCGGGTGCTGGCGGCAACCAATCGCGACGTGCAGCAGCTGGTGGACGAGGGCAAATTCCGCCAGGATCTGTGGTTTCGTTTGAACGTGGTCCGGATCAAGGTGCCGCCCCTGCGGGAGCGTTTCGGCGACGTGCGGCTGCTGGCGGCTTTCTTCCTCCGCAAGTACAATGAGCGCTACGGCCAGCAAGCGCGGCTGCTCGAGAGCGGCTTGGAGCTCATGGAGCGCTATCGCTGGCCGGGCAACGTCCGCCAGCTCCAGCACATGATGGAGCGGCTGGTGATCCTGGCCCCGGCCGGCCGGATCGACGCCGAGGCGGTGCGCGAGGCGATTCGAGCCATGGAGTCGCGCGAACAGCTTAGCGAGTCCCTGGCTGACACGGAGGCCGAGCAGATCCGCCGCGTGCTGGCCGCCACGAAAGGCAACAAGAGCCACGCCGCTAAGATCCTGGGCATCGAGCGCAAGACGCTTTACCGAAAACTCGAGCGGTTGGGAATAAGCTGAGCCTGCCGCTTGCGGTCCGTGCCGCAACCAGGCACCATAGGGCTCAAGGAGGCTTATGAGGCCAAGGCAACCCAGGTTGAGTCGACGCTCGTTTTTAGCCGCGCCCGCTTTCGCTGCGCTCGCCCAGCGCAAACGGATCCCTTACGGGCTGGAGCTTTACTCGGTACGCGATCAGATGAAGGGGGACGTGCCGCGCGTCTTGCGCGAGGTGGCGCGCATGGGCTACGAGGTCGTCGAGTTCTACTCGATCTATTTCAACTACTCGATCGACGAGGCCAAGCAACTGCGCAAGGTCATGGATGAGGACGGCCTGCGCTGCGTGAGCACCCACAATGCCGGCAAGTTTCTCGAGCCGGAGCATCTGGACCGCACCATCGAGCTCAACCAGATACTCGGCAGCACGCACATCATCCAGGCGAGCGCGGGTAAAGTGACCTCGCTCGACGGCTGGCGCCGAGTAGCTGAGCGGCTCAACCTGGTGGCGGAAAAGCTCCGGCCCCACGGCCTGCGGACCGGATTCCACAATCACCCGCTTGAGTTCCAGCCGCTCGAAGGCCGGCTGCCCATGGACCTGCTCGGCGAGAGCACGGCCCGAGACGTCATCCTCCAGCTCGACGCCGGCGCGGCGCTCGCCGCCGGCGCCGATCCGGTGGCCTTCATCCGGCGGTTTCCCGGGCGCATCGCCGGCATCCATGTGAAGGACTACTCTCCGGAGCCGGGCAAGGGCTTCCGTGTCCTGCTCGGCGAAGGAGCCGTGGACTGGAAAGCCCTCTTTGAGGCGGCCGAGACGGTCGGCGGCGTCGAGTACTACTTCGTCGAGCAGGAGGGCTCGGACTATCCCTCGATGGAGACGGCCGAGCGGTGCCTGGCCGCCCTGCGGAAGCTGCGCGGTTGAGCCGGCGCAAACTGTATAATCGGGTATGGATATCTCCAGATCGGAGGTGACTATGTCCGGCTTCACGCGGCGGGGCTTCGTCCAGTTCGCGCTGGGGGCTGCCGCTGCGCCCGGCTTGCGGGCGCAAACGCCGATTCCCGCCTACGACAAGCGGGCCCGCGTGGCGCTGGTGCACGGCGAAAACCGGCGCAAGAACATCTATGAGGCGCTCAAGATGATCGAGCCCGACATCGCGCCGGCGCTCAAAAGCAAACGCTACGTCGTCATCAAGCCCAACAACGTCTCGACCCGGAATCAGCTGGCCAGCACGCACGCCGACGCCCTGCGCGGCATCCTCGACTTTCTCGAGCCCTACCGCAAACCGGCCGTCATCGCCGAATCTTCGGCCGGCGACACCCGCGAAGCCTACGAGACCTTCCTGTACACGCGACTGCCGGGCGAGTACAAATCGCTCCGGGTCGAGCTCGTCGACCTGAATGAAGAAGGGCTCTACGAGGTAATCCATATTCTGGATGCCAACCTCCACCCGGTGCCCGTGCGGCTGGCCCAGCGGCTGCTCGATCCGGATGCCTTCATCCTCTGCGCCGCGGTGATGAAGACGCACAACACCGTCATCGCGACCCTATCGGTGAAGAACATGACGCTCGGCGCGCCGCTGCACCAACCGCCGGGCGAAACGCGGCGCTGGAACGACAAGCGGCACTACCACGGCGGCGTACGCCAGACCCACTACAGCATGCTGCTGACCGCCCAGAAGATGCAGCCTTTCTGGGGCGCCACGGTCATCGACGGCTTTGAGGGCATGGAGGGCAACGGCCCGACCTCGGGCACGCCGGTGCCGTCCCGCGTGGCGATCGCTTCGGCCGATTACATCGCCGCCGACCGCGTGGCGGTCGAGGCGATGGGGATCGATCCCAACTGGATGGGCTATTTGAGGTTCTGCCACCAGGTCGGACTCGGCCAGTACGAGCTTGACAGGATCGATCTTGCCGGCGCCTCGCTCGAGCGTGTCCGCCGCAAGTACGTGCTGCATCGGGACATCGAACGGCAGCTGGAGTGGATGGGCGAGATGACGGAAGTGCCGCCGAAGCTGGGCTGACAGGCCGCCACAAGGCCCGGTTCGCGCTGACGGCGATGCTATGATGGCAATCGAGCGCGCGAACGTGGCGGAACTGGCAGACGCACCAGACTTAGGATCTGGCGGGGAAAACCCATGAGGGTTCGAATCCCTCCGTTCGCACCAATCCCAGCCGTTGACCTCCGGACGTCTTCCTTCCGTTGCCGCGACGTGGTAGAGTCTTAGCAGAGTAGAAACAGATGCGGATAGCTTTGTGGTTGTTTGGGTTTCTCGCTTCTGCCCCGCAGGCGCAGATCCTTGTGGCCGGCTACATCGAGGACCGCTCCAAGTGCCCGACATGAAGGGATTGAATCGGCTTGCGCCCGCGGTGTTCCCTCGGGGCGGCCAGGAGCCGACCGCGGCAAGGGCGCTCCGGGACCGACCCTGTTACAATATGCTTTCGCAACTTCGACGTCCAGGCGCGCATCTAGCTGAATGAGCCTCGACTTAGACGAAAAGGAAAGAAAAAGCGAGCTGCGGGAGGGTTCGGATTGTTTTCTCGTTGGATGACCAGCTTGTTGCTGCTGGCAGCCGTGGGGCGCGCAACTGGAGAACCGGCTACGCCTCTCCGGCCCGGCGAGGAGGTGCTCAAGCGCTACCTGGCGGCCGCGGGCTCCCAAAGGGCCGCCCTGCGCGACGTGTCGATGCAGGTGGACATCCAGGCCGACATCCCGTCGCTCAAGAAATCCGGCCGGCTGACCGCGCTGCGGCACATCTCCAAGGTGGGCAAGGTCACCTACGAGGTGTTGTCGTTCATGGGCGACAATATGATCAAAAAGGACGTCATCGCCCGTTACATGACAGCGGAGGTGAAGTCCTCCTCAAACGGCGATGCCGAGGCGATCGCCATCAACACGCATAACTATCGGTTCCGCTATCGGGGCGCCTACGGCGACGGCGACTGGCGACTCCACCTGTTCGAACTGAAGCCCCGTCGCAAGCGCGCCGGACTGTTCGAGGGCTGGCTGTGGGTGGAGGATCGCACGGGCCTGCCGGTGCGGGAGTCGGGCCGCTTCGTCACCACACCCTCGGTCTTCTTGAAGCGCGTTGAATTCGTACGCGATTACGAAATCCGGGACGGTCTGGCCCTCCCTTCCAGCATCGCAAGCGACATCGTCACGCGGGTGGTGGGGCTGGCCAGGATCAACATCCGCTTCCACGGCATTTCCTTCAACGGGGCCCGCGGAGAACAACACAGTCAAACGGCGGCTCTTTTCCGCTGAATCTCGTCCTCTCGGAGTTGCTTCCCAACGCGGGGGTATAATGGGGGAGAGGTATCGGCCGGCAAACGGTGGGTGCGGAACCCACCTTTTTCGTGAATGGGCGTGCAGCAGGCATACAAAGAAAGCGTCGTGGCTCGTGTCCTCGAAATTGCCGAGCGTGTCGGCGCCCGCGAGGGCATCGAGATCGTGGACGTCGAGTTCAAAGGCGCAGGCAGCCGGAGAGTTCTGCGCGTCTTCATCGACAAGCCTGAGGGAATCTCTCACGCCGATTGCGAGTTCATGTCCCGCCAGATCGGGACTATCCTTGACGTCGAGGACATCGTTCCCGGCGGAGCGTATCATCTTGAGGTCAGTTCTCCCGGCATCGAGCGGCGATTGAAGAGGCCGAAGGATTTCGAGCGGTTCGTGGGACAGAAGGTGAAGGTCACGCTACGTGCAGCCGTAGCGGCACGACGGCACTACGAGGGGGTGCTTGCCCGTTTCGCCGACGGCGTCGTGACCCTCCAGCCGGCCGCCGGCGAGCCCGTCTCGTTCCGCCTCGAGGATCTCGAACGGGCCAACCTGAAGTTCGACTGGTAATTCCCGGCACAGGAAACAGCGAGGATGCGCAATACGTTGGCGACCATCTATCAATCCATCGAGATTTTGAGCAAAGAGAAGGGGATCGATCCGCAAGTCGTCTTGGCTGCGGTCAAAGATGCGATGCTGGTGGCGGCGCGCAAGCACTACCGGACCGAAGAGGATCTGGTGGCGGAGTTCGACGAGACAAGCGGGGCGATTTCGATCTACGCCCTCAAACGGGTGGTCGCCCCGGTGGCCGATCCCGTCCATGAGATCTCGCTCGAGGAGGCGCTCCGCCACGATCCGGGCGCCGAGATCGGCGGCGTCGTGCGCATCCCCAAGAACACGGAAGCCCTAGGGCGGATTTCGGCGCAGACGGCCAAGCAGGTGATCCTGCAAAAGGTGCGCGAAGCCGAGCGGGAAACTATCTATTCGGTCTATTCCGGCCGGGTGGGCGAGCTGGTCAACTGTACGGTGAAGCGCTTCGAGGGCCCCGACATCATCGTCGACTTGGGCAAGACCGAGGCCCGGCTCCCCAAGAAGGAACAGTCCAAGCTGGAAAGTTTCGCTATCGGCGACCGCGTGCGTTGCGTGATCAAGTCGGTCGACAAGACGGGCAAGAACGCCGGTGTCACGGTCTCACGCGCCGCGCCGGAATTCGTCGTGCGCTTGTTCGAGCAGGAGGTGCCGGAGATCTATGACGGCACGGTAGTGATCAAGGCCTGCGCGCGCGAGGCGGGCGAGCGGACCAAGATCGCCGTTTGGAGTCGGGACCGGGACGTCGACAGCGTGGGCGCGTGCGTGGGCATGAAGGGCATGCGGGTGCAGTCGATCATCCGTGAGCTGCGCGGCGAGAAGATCGACATCATTCAGTATTCCGACGACCCGGTGGTCTTCGCCACCAACGCTCTGAGCCCGGCCAGGATCACCCGCGTGGCGATCCTCGATCCGGTGGAAAAACACATGGAGGTGATCGTCGACGACACCCAGCTATCGCTGGCCATCGGCAAGAAAGGCCAGAACGTTCGCCTGGCGGCGCGGCTGCTCGGCTGGCGGATCGACATCAAGAGCGAAGAGGAGAAGCGCCGGGAGATCGAATCGCAGATGGAGGCGCTGGTGGTGCCCGGCGCTCCGGTCTCCGTGCTGGTGGATTTCGGCCTCACCGAGGAGCTCGTCGAGACGCTGGCCCAGGCGGGAGTCGCGACAGTGGAGAAGCTGGGCTCGATGACGCCGGAGGAGCTTCAGCAGATCCCGGGCATCAGCGCGGAGACCGTTGAGGCGATCCAGGCTGCGGTGATCAGCTACTATGGCCAGTTCGAGGTGGAGATGGAGCCCGAGGGCAGCCAGGCGCAGCCCGCTTCGGTCGATTTCGAGCCGGAACCGACCGCGGACACCAAGGCAGCCGAGGACGGCGGCGGCGAGACCCTGCGGGAAGCCTACGGCGAGGATGTTTCAGGCGTGCCGGAATTGGAATCGCCTGAGATTGAATCTGATACGATGGGAGAAAGAGACCGGACGGCGTGAGGCGTCTGCGGTGCGCCTTACCAAGTGAGTGTCCTCTTGAGGTGATTCATGTTCGGATGATTCAGACTGGGGCGGGGCCAGTAGGCCCCCAGGAGTGAGACAGCGTTACTGTATGAGTCGAATTCGCATCAACGAGCTGGCGCGGGAGTTGGAAGTCAAAACCGGTAGGATCCTCGAATTGCTTCCCCAGATCGGCATCAATGAAAAGAAGACCCACTCCAGCTCGATCACGCAAGAGGACGCCGACAGGATTCGCGCTTTGCTCGGCATCGAGGCGCCTCCGCCGGCGGCTGAGCCCGTGGCGGTGACGGCTCCCGAGAAGCCGGAGACGCCGGCGGCCGTCGAAGTGGGCGAGCCGCATAAAGAGGAGGCTGCCCCGGTCGCGGCTGCGGTTTCCCCGCCCGCGGCCGTACCCACTGTCGAGGTCCCCGAGGACGGCACCGGCCGAGCCCCGGCGCCGCCCTCGGCGCAACCTGCGGCGCCACCGACACCCCCGCCCACGGCCCCGGCGAAAGTGGCCGAGCCGCCTGCGGCTCGACCAGCGCCTCAGCCCCTGCGCCCACCGCTGGCAGGCCAAGCCAGACCCTCCGCTCCTTCGGTTTCCGCCGCGGCGCCGCCGCAGGCGCCCTCGGTTGCACCGCCGCCGAAAACGGTTGCCATTCCTGCTCGTCCGGCGCCGCCGCCTCGGCCGGGTCAAATTCTCTCCGGACCCCGACAGCCGCTGCCCCCAGGGCTGCCGGATGTAGCACCCCCCGCCGCGCCGCAGCCCGGCCGGCCCATGCCGGCGCCGCCCAGACCGCGACCACCGGTCGTGAAGCCGGAAGTTCCGAGTCAGCCGGGTGCTCCGGCGCAGCAGGCCCGAGGTCCCATCGTCGGCCAGCCGCCGCCGCGGCCAGTGGTGCTGCCGCGCCCGGAGTTGGTGAAAAAGCTGGCGGAGCAAGGAAAGCTCCCTGGGCAGCCTATTCCCAGGCCGGGTCTGCCGCGACCGGCCCAGCCGCCGGCCCCGAATCAGCCGATCTATCGGGGACCGATCCGCCCTGGCCAGCCCATTGTGCGGGGCCCTGGCGTTCCAGGCCCTCGCCGCCACCCGGTCTCTCCGGTCGTGCCGAATGAGCTGGTCGGTCCGGCGCCCGTTGCGCCCGGGCGGCGCCCGTTGTCGAAGGCCAAGCCCGCCGCTCGCGAGCGCGAAATCGAACGGGAAGGCGAGCTGCGGGGCCCGGTTTCGCGGCACGCAGAGCCCGAACCCGTCGCCGTCAACAAGGAGATCACGATCTCCGAGGGCATTACCGTCAAGGAACTGGCGGAAAAGTTGGGTTTGAAAGCCAGCTTGGTCATCAAGAAGCTCTTGGATCGAAAGGTCTTCGCGACCATCAATCAGTCGCTCGATCTCAAGCTGGCCGAGGAGGTTGCCTCTGCCTTCGGCGCGACCGTAAAGGAGATGAGTTACGAGGAGGAGGCCGCCGCGGCGCTGGTGGAGTCGGCAGGCGAGGATCAGGAGCTTGTCAAGCGCCCGCCGGTGGTGACGGTGATGGGCCACGTCGACCACGGCAAGACCTCTCTGCTCGACGCCATTCGGGCCACACGCGTGGCCGAGCGCGAGGCGGGCGGCATTACCCAGCACATCGGCGCCTACTGGGTAGAGAAGAACGGCAACAAGATTGTTTTCATCGATACACCGGGCCATGAGGCGTTTACGCGCATGCGGGCGCGGGGCGCCAAGGTCACCGACCTGGTCGTGCTGGTGGTGGCGGCCGATGACGGCGTCATGCCGCAAACCAAAGAGGCGATCGATCATGCCCGGGCGGCCGGCGTACCGATCCTCGTCGCCATCAACAAGATCGACCGTCCCGACGCCAACCCGGAGCGGATCAAGCAGCAGTTGGCCGACCTGAATCTTCTGGCCGAGGACTGGGGCGGCGACGTGGTGATGGTTCCGGTCTCGGCGCGGACGGGCCAGAATCTGGACCTGCTACTGGAGATGATCAACCTGGTCGCCGACATGCTCGAGCTCAAGGCCAATCCGAAGCGGCCGGCCGAAGGCACCGTGCTTGAGGCCAAGCTTGACCGCGGCCGCGGCCCGGTGGCGACCGTGTTGGTGCGCAACGGCACGCTCCGGGTCGGCGACAACTTCATTTGCGGCGCGGTGCTGGGCAAGGTTCGCGCCCTGTTCGACGACCGGGGCAATTCGGTGGAGGAGGCGGGCCCGTCGATGCCGGTCGAGGTGCTGGGCATGGAAAGCGTGCCGGAAGTCGGCGACACCTTTCAGGTGGTCACCGACATCGCCAAGGCCCGGCAGATCGTCATGTACCGGGAGAACAAGGCGCGCGAACAGGCCTTGGCCAAGAGCGGCCGCGTTACGCTCGAGCGGTTGCACGAACAGCTCCGCGAGGGTGAGGTCAAGGAGCTGAACATCATCCTCAAGGCTGACGTGGGCGGGACCGCGGAAGTGATTTCAGAGACACTCCAGAAGCTCTCCAACGAGAAGGTGCGCGTGCGCGTGCTTCACAGCGGCGTGGGCGCCATCACCGAAAGCGACGTCGACCTGGCGGTGGCCTCCGATGCCATCATTGTGGGCTTCAACGTCCGGCCGGAGCGAAGCGCCGCCCAACTGGCCGAACAAGAAAGAGTGGACATCCGCTTGCACACGGTCATCTATGAGCTGACCGATGAGGTGAAGGCGGCCATGGCCGGTCTGCTCGAGCCGGTGTACCGAGAGGTTTACCGCGGGCGGGCCGAGGTGCTCCAAACGTTTCGCATCTCCAAGGTCGGCACGGTGGCCGGTTGCCTGGTGCAGGACGGCACGCTCTCGCGCGACCACCAGGTGCGGCTGCTTCGTGACAATGTGGTCGTCTACACCGGCCGAATCAGTTCGCTCAAGAGGTTTAAAGATGACGTCCACGAGGTGCGCTCGGGCATGGAATGCGGAGTCGCATTCCAGAATTTCAACGACGTCAAGCCGGGCGACGTCGTGGAGGCCTTCGTCACCGAACGGGTGGCGGCGGAAGTGCCCGTTTAAAGGCGGGCGGGCACCCTCGAACGGAGCCAAACCATGCCATCGATCGGTGTGATCACCTTGGAGATGCGGCTCGACCATTCTCACTCGCTCAAGGACAAGCGGCACGTCGTCCAAAGCCTGAAAGAGCGCCTGCGGAACCGTTACAACGTCGCGGTGGCGGAGATCGCCTATCAGGATCTCTGGCAGCGGGGGCTTTTGGCCGCTGTGACCGTGGCCAGCAGCCGGGCGATTGCCGAAAAGACGTTGCAATCGGTGGAAAAGGAAGCCTGCGACGCGCTCGGGCCCCTACTGGTCGATACGGTCGTGGAGTGGCTGGACTGACGGCTGCGCCATGGATCCGCACCGGAGCGAACGCCTCGCCGAGCTGCTTCGCGAGGAGCTCGATGAGATCATCAACTACGAGCTGGCCGATCCCCGCGTCCTCGGCGCGGCGGTGACGGAGGTGCTTCTGGCGCCGGATCTCCGCCTGGCTGAAGTGCGGCTGAGCTTTTCCGCTGGGACGGAGGCGGCCGCCGATGCGCTGAAGGCGCTCGAACACGCCAAGGCGCACATCCGGCGCCTGCTGGCCGTGCGGCTTCAGCGACGGCGTCTGCCGGAATTGCGATTCGCCTCGGACTTGGCGGTGGACTCGCCGGAGCGTCTGAAACGGCTGCTAGTTCGGATGCGCAGGGGGCGGCCGCGGCAGGAGTCGAGTGCGGAGGCCAAAGGAGGCGGCGGGCGCGCATGAAACGGCTTCCCGTCGCTTTATTCTTGCTGGCTCCGCTCCTGGGCTCCGACTGGCTCCGAATCTCTTCCAGTCTCGACGCCATGGGCACGACCTTCACCATCGTGGCTTACGGCGAAGACCGCGCCAGGCTGGAAAGCGCCACGGAAGAGGCCTTTGAAGAAGTGCGTCGGCTGGACTCGCTGCTGTCCCATTACAAGAAAGACAGCGAATGGAGCCGAGTGAATCGCGAGGCGGGCAGAGGTGCGGTCCCGGTCAGCGAAGAGCTTTTCCAACTTTTGGCCTCCTGCATCGACTACAGCCGCCGAAGCGGCGGCGCCTTCGACATCACAGTGGCCCCGCTGGTGAAGACCTGGGGCTTTTACAAGGGCTACGGCCGCCTCCCGCATCGCGCCGAGATCCGGGCCGCCCTGGCGAAAGTGGGCTTCGAGGGGTTGATTCTCGATCCGGTCTCCCGGACGGTGCGCTTCGCCAAGCCGGGCATGGAGATCGACCCCGGCGGCATCGGGAAAGGCTACGCTGTGGACCGGGTCGTGGCGATCCTCAAAGCCGCCGGCGTGGAAAAGGCGCTCATCTCAGCCGGGGGCAGCAGCATCTACGCGCTCGGGGCTCCGCCCGAACAGCCGGGCTGGAAGGTCAAGATTCGCCATCCGAAATCGGCCGGGCGGACGATCGAGGAGACCATTCTCCGCAACGAATCGATGTCCACCTCGGGCAGCTATGAAAAATTCTTTGTGGCGGGGGGCAAGCGATACACCCACATTTTCGACCCCCGCACCGGCTATCCCGCCACCGCCGCGGTCTCGGTCTCGGTCATTGCGCCGAAGACGATCGACAGCGAGGCCTGGACGAAACCGTTCTTTATCCGCGGCCGCGAGTGGACGGCCCGGCACAAGCCGGAGGGTTTCCGCGTGTACTTTTGCGAAGAGAAGATGGAAGTGGCATGCGCATGGCTCCAATGACCTCTCGCTTTCTCGATGCCTGCCGCCGTCGGCCGACCGATGTCCGGCCCGTCTGGTTCATGCGACAGGCCGGCCGGTACCTGAAACAGTATCGGGAGATCCGGGCCCGACACGGGATCCTGGAGATCTGCAAGCGCCCCGATCTGGCGGCCACGGTGACGCTCCAGCCCGTGGAGTATCTCGACGTCGACGCGGCGATCATTTTCGCCGACCTTTTGCTGCCGGTTGAACCGATGGGCCTCAAGCTGCGGTTTGCCGCCGGCGAGGGGCCGATCATCGAAAACCCCGTCCGGACCTCCGAAGACGTCGACGCGCTGTCGATCTCCAATACCGATGACCTGGGCTACGTCGGCGAGGCGATCCAGATCGTCACGCGAGCCCTCGCGGGCCGGGTTCCCGTCATCGGCTTCGTGGGCGCGCCCTTCACCATCGCCAGCTATATGATCGAAGGCGGCGCCTCGCGCACCTTTCTCACTACCAAGCGGATGATGTACAACGACGAGGGGCTGTGGCGCCGGCTGATGGGCAAGCTGGTGGACGTGCTCGGGCCGTTCGCCCTGCTACAGGTGACCGCCGGCGCCCGCGCCATCCAGGTCTTCGATAGCTGGGCGGGAGCACTCGGTCCGGATGACTACGCCCGGTACGTGGCCCCGTACTCGCGCGCGCTCATTGAACGCATCCGTTCGAGCGGCGTGCCCGTCATTCATTTCGGGACGGGAACCGGAGGATTTTTCCGGGAACTGCATGCGGCCGGCGGCGACGTGCTCGGAGTCGACTGGCGGATCAACATCGATCAGGCCTGGATGGATATCAGCTACCGCGCAGCGATCCAGGGCAACCTGGATCCAGCGGTGTTGTTCGCCCCGCTGCCCGAGCTGCGCATGCGGGTCCACGAGCTGTTGAAACGCACCGGCAGCCGCCCGGGTCACATCTTCAACCTCGGGCACGGCATTCTGCCGGAGACGCCGCAGGCCAACGTCAAAGCGGTGGTCGAATTCGTCCGGGAGTTCCGCTTGTAGTCGGCATGAAAGACGCGGTTCTGTTGCTGGCACACGGCGCTCCCGAGCGCATCGAAGACGTCCCCGAGTATCTGCGCTACGTCCGCGGCGGCCGGCCAACCCCTGCCGAACTCATTCAGGAGGTTGCCCACCGGTACGCGGAGATCGGCGGGGCTTCCCCGCTTACGGCGCGCACTCGGGAGCAGGCCGAGGCGCTCGAGCGCCTGCTCGGCATTCCGGTCTATTTCGGAATGCGCAACTGGCGCCCATTCATCCGCGAGGCGCTCGAGCGCATGCAGGCCGACGGCATCGAGCGGATTGTCGCGGTTTCGCTGGCGCCCCAGTATTCCAAGATGAGCGTCGGTTTCTACTTCCGGCGCACCCAGGAGGCCAAAGAGGCGCTCAACTATTCGGCGAGGATCATCTGGACGAAGAGCTTTCACGACCACCCCGGCCTGATCCGGGCCTTCGCCGCGCGCATCCGGCCGCTGCTTGGCGCCGATCTGGTTCTGTTCACCGCCCACAGCCTGCCCGAGAAGATCCTGGCCGACCGCGATCCCTACGATGCCGAGGCGCGCACGACCGCCCGTTTGGTGGCGGCCGAGCTCGGTCTGCCGCGTTGGGACTTCGCCTACCAGAGCCAGGGGATGACCAACGACGTCTGGCTGGGGCCGACCGTCGAATCTCGTCTGGATGCTTACGCCGCCGAGGGGATTCGGGATCTGATCCTGGCCCCGATCGGATTCGTCTCCGACCACGTGGAGATCCTCTACGACGTCGACATCCTTTTCAAAGGCTACGCGCGCGAACGCGGAATCGATCTGCGCCGGCCCGAATCGCTGAACGCCTGCCCGGAATTCATCGCCGCCCTTGCCGACCTTGTCCGCCAGAGGCTGGAGAATGCCGACGGCTGAGGTGGCCATCGTCGGCGGCGGCATCTCCGGTCTGTCGGCGGCCTGGTATCTCGCGCAAGCAGGAATTCGAGCCGCGCTGTTTGAGCGGCGCGGGCGGCTGGGAGGCGTCATCACCACGGAAGTTGTCGATGGTTGCCTCATCGAGGGCGGACCGGACAGCTTCTTGTCGGCCAAGCCCTGGGCGATGGAGCTCATACGCGAGCTCGGCCTGGCTTCGGAAGTGATCGGCTCCAACGACCATCTGCGACTGACCTATCTGTGGAAAGGCGGGCGGCTGGTCCCGTTGCCCGACGGGTTGATGCTGATGGTCCCTACCCGCGTGCTGCCGCTCATCACCACGCGGGCAGTCGGCTGGCGAACCAAGCTCCGCATGGGCCTGGAATGGTTTCGGCCCGCCGCCGGAGCTTCGCCTCAGGACCGAACGGTGGCGGACTTCGTGCGGGAACATTATGGCCAGGAGGCGGTCGACTATCTCGCTGAGCCTTTGCTGGCGGGGGTCTACGGCGGCAGGCCGGAGGAGCTTAGCGTAACGAGCGTTCTAGGCCGGTTCGTCGAACTCGAGGCGCGCTACGGCAGCCTCACTCGGGGGGTGTTGGCCGAGCGCCGGAGGATGGCCGCGCAGGGCGGCTCCCTGCCGCTGTTTCAGACTCTAAGAAGGGGCCTCGGCCGGTTGGTGGAGGCTCTGGCAGAAGCGATTGTGCCGCGCGTGGAGGTGCATTACGCCCAGGTCGAGGCGCTTGAGCGGATTCTCGGCGGGTGGCGGTTGCGGGTGAACGGAG
>Ga0308391_1000518_pt1 | contig 16976 bp, 17 predicted proteins | sample Hotspr20Samplet1_FD_202363 | JGI IMG/M metagenome (GOLD analysis project Ga0308391, IMG submission 202363) | Hot spring phototrophic mat microbial communities from Octopus Spring, Yellowstone National Park, Wyoming, United States - 20050623_t1 ... | reverse complement strand
CCCGCGGCCCTCGCGGCCGGCGAGTCGGCGCCGCGGCCCGGTTGAGCGCCCGTGGAGCTGCGGCCCTTCCCGACCGGCGATCGTCCGTTCGTCCGTGCCTACGGACCGGGCGGCTTCACGATCGGCGCGACCCGCTGGGCCGGCTCGGTGCTGCTGTTGCCCGACCGGGTCGAGCGTTGGGCCCCCGGCGATCCCGACGCCCTGCGCGCCGAAGACCTGTACGCCCTGCGCCCGCTCGCGGGCGGGGCCGTGAGCCTGCTCGTGCTGGGCCTCGGTGCCGCGGGCCGGCGCTTACCGCCGGGGCTCTTGGCCGAACTCCGCAGCTGGGGTCTCGCGATCGAGGCGGTCGCCACCCCGGCCGCCTGCCGCACCTGGAACCTTCTGCTGGCCGAAGGGCGGCCCGCCGCGGCCGCGCTCGTCGCCCTTCCGTCGACCGACTGACGGCAACCGCCCTCGGCTCCATGGTCCGTGGTCCGGGCCGGCGACCGGCGAGGGGGGTCCCGGGACGGCATCGGTTGGGCCCGTGCCGCCTTGGGCCGGCAGTGGCGCGGTCGGACGATGTCGGCGGTGCCGCCGGAGCGGACCGTTCCGAAAGAACCCGGAGGACGCGCCGCGGCGCCGGTGCGCGCGACAGCGGCTCGGATCGCGCGGGTCGTGCCGGGCGTCGAGCCGGGCCCGGCGAGCGCTGCCAGCCGATGGCCTCTCGCCTCGCCGTCGGCTGGCGCGACCTCGGAACGCCGACCGTGCCCGCGAGCCGGCAGCCCGCTCGGTTCTCGACCGTCGGAGCCGACGATCACCCGCCGCGGTTGCGCGGGCAGCGCGCTCGGCACATGGGGTTCACGGGTCGTTTGCGACCGCGGCGGAAAGACGCGACGAGGCATTCCGGCACCGCGTCGTGCGCCGCGGAGGCAGGGGTCCTCGAACGAAGGGCGCATCGGTCGAGTTTCCAGGCCCAGGTGACGCGCGGCGGCCGTCCGACCACCGATCCGGGCGACCCACGCCGACCGCGATGCCGCGTCGTCGCGCCGTCCGCGCGGCACCCGCCCGGCAGACCGCGGCAAGCGAAGCGGTGAGGGTCGGATCGGGGCCCGTTTTCGGGGTCGAAGCCGGGGAATGGGAAGGACCGGCGAGGCGCACGGCGAGCCGGTGTCGCCGCAGGTGAGCGGCCCGGGTGCCGGAGCCGAGCTTCGCGGATCGCCGAGCCCGCCGGCCGCGGCCGGTGGACCTGCCGCCAGAGCGTAGGCGGGCGCGGCTGCCGACGGCCTCCCCTCGGTCGGGTCGGCCCGGCCGCCGATCGGCCGGCGTGACGACGCTCTGCGAGCCCGTCGGCTCACCGGGCCGCCGCGCTCCGCGGGTTCGCGCGACACCGTGCGCTTCTCGGAGCCACGCGCGGCGCTGCCGTGGCGCCACGTCCTTGCGGGTGTCGTGCCGCCGTCCTCGGGCCCGCCGCCGGTCCCGGGGCTTCGGCTGCTCGCGCGCGTCGCGACGGGCGGCGGACGGCTCGGCGGGCGAGCCCACTGCCGGGCCGGCCGAAGAACCTCCGCGGCCGCGACCGTGCGCGGCGTTCGAACGTGCCGGCAGGGGACGACGAACGGCCCGGACGCGCACCCCATCTCGAGCGGCCCACGAGGCGAGCGTCCAGCCTCCACGGGACCTGGTCCTGATCCCGACCTGCACGGGCTGCCGGTCCACACCGAGGTGAGCCTAACGGACGCCGCGGCCGCGCGCCCAGCGGCCGCGGGACGCCATCGCCTCGGGGGCCCACCCTCGGCGGCGAGGGACCCACGGCAGGCGCGGGCTCGTCAGCGAGGGTCGAGCGACGAGGCCGCTTCCACCCTTTGCCCGGAGCCGCACCGGTCCGCTGCTCGGCGCGCAGCCGACGCCCCTCGGACGCCCGGCAACCGAGCCGGACCCCTTCGCGGGCGCCGTTCAGCCATCCGCGCGGAGCAGGGGGCTCGCGTCCGCCTCCCCTGCCGAACGCCCTCGCCGACCTCACACCCGGCTCGACCCTGCCCGCCCCCGACCCGATCGCCCGGGCGCCGGCCGCGGTGGACAGGATCGGACACGCCGCCCGGGCGAACTCCTCCGCCTGCAGCCGATCGGCCCCACCATCCCCGGGGAACTCGCGCGAGCCCGGCCACGCCGTCGGACGGCCGCGGTTCCCGGCCGCCTGCCAGCGGAACCGAGCGGTCCGTCAAAAGATGCCGGCGACCACCCGGGTGAGGCCGTCGACGAGCTGCGGCGCGGCCTCGGCCCATTCGAGATTGACCTTGTTGGCCATCGACATGACCCGCGTGGTGTGGCGCCGCATGTCCGTGGTCCGGCTCGAGGTCTGGGCGATCTGACCGGAGCGGCCCTGCTTCACGGTGCCGCTGCGCGTCTCGCTCACGACCTCGCCGGGCGCCCGTTCCTGGATCTGGATGTCGGTGATGATGCTGTAGGTGACGTCCTGGACCGCGGCTCCCGAGACCGTCTCGGCCAGACCGCCCACGACCGCGCCACCCAGTCCCCAGACCGCGGCGTTGCCGGGTGCCGCCTTGCCGATCACGTAGCCGGCCGTGCCGCCCACCGCGGCCCCGGTGAGCGGCGCGCCGTAGCCGCGCCCGTACATCTGCTCGGCCGCGGTCTCGCTGGTCCGGCCCGCCTGCAGGACGTTCGCCTGCAGGATGTAACGGGCGCGGCGGGGGTCGTCGACCAACTGGTAACCCCGGCTCGCGATCCGCTCGCGGATCGGCCGCTCGATGTCGAGGTCCGGCTTGTCGGAGGTGTTCTTCACTTCGACGAAGACGGTCCGCTCCGCGGGCGGGACCGGGTCGAGGAAGATCGTGTCGGTCATCTTGGTCTGCACGTCGAGGTTGCGCTTGGCGACCGCGGTGTAGGTCGCAGCACATCCCGTCAAGGCGAGCACACCGAGCACGACCAAGGCCGTCGAACGCACAGGCGAGCCGAACATGACCCCTCCCGAACAACCGCGCGCAGCGGGAAGCCGGCCGAGCGCCGGCATCCCGCTTTCTACCATCACGCGAGCGCTTTGTGCAGCTCCTCCTCGACCGCCTCCCAGTTCACGAGGTGGTTCAAGAAGGCCGCCACGTAATCCGGCCGGCGGTTGCGGTAGTCGAGGTAGTAGGCGTGCTCCCAAACGTCGATGCCGAGGATCGGCCGCATGCCGTGCACCAGCGGGTTCTCGCCGTTCGGGGTCTTGGTGACCTTGAGCCGGTCGCCGTCGAGCGACAGCCAAGCCCAACCCGAGCCGAACTGGGTCACGGCCGCGGTCTTGAATTGCTCGACGAACGCCTCGAACGAGCCGAAATCGTGCTCGATTCGCTTCAACAGCTCGCCGCCCGGCTTGCCGCCGCCGCCGCGCTTCATCACCTTCCAGAACAGGATGTGGTTCCAGTGCTGGCCCGCGTTGTTGAAAATCCCCACCTTCGAGGGATCGTTGAACGAGATCCGGCAAATCTCCTCGAGGCTCTTGTTCTCGAGATCGGTGCCGGCGATCAGGTTGTTGAGGTTGGTAACGTAGGCTTGATGGTGCTTGCCGTGATGCAGCTCGAGCGTCTCCTTGCCCATGTAGGGAACGAGCGCATCGTGCGGATAGGGCAGATCGGGCAGGGTGAAGGCCATGGTCCGGGTGCCTCTCCGTTGTCGGCTGGTCGTCGCTGCCGTCGGACAGGCCGCTAGATAGGGCGTCGAGCCGGTCGATGAAAGGCCGTCCCGTGGAAACCCCGTGAATCCGGAGCCTCGTGCGCCGGCGCCGGCCCTGCTCGCCGAGGCCCGCCGGTACGACCCCGAGCGCACCCTTTGCCTCTTGTTCGCTCCGGCCGAGCGGCGCAGCGAACTCGCCGCCCTCGTGCTCTTGAACCACGAGCTCGCACGGGTGGCCGAGATCGTCCGCCAGCCGCTCACCGGTGCGATCCGCCTCCGCTTCTGGCGCGACCAGCTCGCCCTCGCCACAGGCGGCGGACGCCCGGATCTGCCGATCGCCCGGGCGCTCGCCCCGGCCCTGCGCGACGGCCGGCTGACCCTGGCCGAGCTCGAGGCGCTGATCGAGGCCCGCGAGCGGGAGCTCGACGCTCTGCTCGACCCCGCCGCCGACCCGGGCCGGTCGCCACCCACGGTCGAGACGATCGAAGCCTGGGTGCGGGCGACCGCAGGCGGCCTCGCCCGGGCGATGAGCCGCCTGCTCGAGGCCCCGGACCGAGAGCTCGCCGCGGCCGAAGAGGCCGGCACCGCGCACGGGCTCGTCGGGATCGTCCGCGCGACGTTCGCCGAGGCCGGCCGGTCGCGGCGGCCCGTCACGCGCTCGCTCCTCGAGCTCGCCGAGCTCCGCTCCGGGCACGAATTGGACGAGGGGAGCCGCGTCCGGTTGCGGGCGCTTACCGAGCCGTTCCTGGCTCGCGCGGCCGTCTCGATCGCCGCCGCGCGGCGCGCCGGCCGATCGGCGGACCGTGCTCGGCTCGCCCCCTTGCTCCTCGCGACCATCGCCGAGACCCGGCTGCGCCGGTTGCGGCGGCTCGGCCGCGATCCGCTGCGCGCGGCCGAGGCTCCGCGCTCGCCGCTCTTGCCGATCCGGCTCCTCCTCGCCTGGGCCGCAGGACGACCCTGACGGAGCCGGGCGCACCGCCCGAACGGGCGAGAGCCGCTTGCCGTCGAGCCAGCGTTCCAGGGCCGAGGCGGCCCGCGTCAGCAACCCGAGGAGGAAGAAGGCCAGCTGTTCCATCGTGTCCCGCGACCCGGCGGCCGGCGAGCGCGTGTCGGCCCCGGTCGATCGAGAGCCTGCCACGGAAAGGTTGACGAAGCGTGAACGCGCGACGGCCGCTGGCCCGCGATTTGCCTCTTGCCGAGCGGGTCCCGGGCGGATTTGCTCGGCACCGGCGGCAGGGGAAAGCGGAGGCGGCGATGCGCGTGCGGTTCGTGGCGGCGGCGGTGGTGGCGGGGCTCGTGGCCCGCGAGGCCGTGGCCCTCGACATCAAGTTCACCCTCGACTGGGCGTTCCAAGGCCCCACTTCGGTGTTCATCGCGGCCAAGGAGCTCGGTTATTACAAGGAGGCGGGGCTTGAGGTCACGATCGACCGCGGCTCGGGTTCCGCGGCCGCGATCCAACGCATCGCCACCGGTGCCTATCAAATGGGCATCGGCGACATCAACGCCCTCGTCGAGTTCAACGCCGCCAATCCCGGCCAAGCGGTCAAGGCGGTGATGGTGGTCTACGACGCACCGCCTTTCGGTCTCTACGCGCTCGAGAAGAGCGGTATCAAGGAACCCAAGGATCTCGTCGGCCGGAAGCTCGGGGCGCCTGTCTTCGACGCCTCCTACAAGCTCTTCCCGGCCTTCGCCTCGAGGGTCGGCATCGACCCGGCCGCCGTGCCGCGGGTCAACATGGACCCGCCCTTGCGCGAGGCCATGCTGATCCGCGGCGAGGTCGACGTCATCTCCGGCCACTATTTCTCCTCGATGCTCGACCTGCAGTCGAAGGGGGTGAAGGCCGACGACATCGTCGTGATGCTCTACAAAGATTACGGGATGGACTTCTACGGCAATTCCGTTCTCGCCTCGAGCAAGTTCCTGGCGGAACAGCCGGAGGCCGTGCGCAAGTTCAACGCCGCGACCGTCCGGGCGATGCGTTGGGTGATGGCCAACCGTGACCGGGCGGTCGACATGGTCGCCAAGGTCGATCCGCTGATCGACAAGAAGCTCGAGCGGACCCGGCTCGACATGGCGCTCGAGATGAACGTTTTGACTCCCTATGTGCGCGAGCACGGTATGGGCGCTGTGGTCCCCGAGCGGCTCGCCCGTTCGATCGAGCAGATCGCGCAAGCCGTGAAGCTGCCGACCGTGCCCAAGGTCGAGGACATCTGGACCGCCGACTTCCTGCCGCCACCCGCCGAGCGCAAGCTCGTGAATTGACGCGCGGATGGCGTTGATCGAGGCCGAGCGGGTCGCGCTCCGCTACGGCGGCCCCGCGGGTACGCTCGCCCTCGAGGACTTCTCGATCGCGATCGAGCCCGGCGAGTTCACGGCGCTGGTCGGTCCCTCGGGCTGCGGCAAGTCCTCCTTCCTCAAGATCGTCTCGGGGCTCCATCCGGTCTCGGCCGGTGTCGCGCGCCTGCACGGCCGGCCGATCGACGGACCCCAGCACGGGATCGGCATGGCGTTCCAGAACGCCACGCTCTTGCCCTGGCGCACGACCCTCGCGAACGTGCTCTTGCCGCTCGAGGTGAGCCGCGACCACCGCGCCACCTTCCGCCGGAGGCGACGCGAGCACGAGGCCCGGGCGATGGAGCTGCTGCGCACCGTGGGGCTCGCCGAGTTCCGCGACCACGCACCGTTCCAGCTGTCGGGTGGCATGCAGCAGCGCGCCAATCTGTGCCGCGCGCTCGTCCACGAGCCCGAGATCTTGCTCCTGGACGAGCCGTTCGCCGCCCTCGACGCCTTCACCCGCGAGGAGCTTTGGGGTGTGCTCCAAGACCTCTGGCTCGCACGTCGGTTCACCGTCGTCCTGGTCACCCACGATCTGCGCGAGGCCGCCTTCCTCGCCGACACGATCCACGTCGTGAGTCGCCGGCCCGGGCGGATCGTCGCGACGCGCAGGGTCGATCTGCCGCGGCCGCGCACGCTAGCTACGACCTTCGAGCCCGCTTTCGTCGACCTCGTCCACGAGCTCCGCGACGAGATCAGCCGGGTCCGCCAGGCATGAGCGACCAGGCCCGTCTCACCCTCGCACCGTGGGTCGCGACCGCGCTCCTCCTCCTTCTCTGGGAGCTCGGCTGCCGGATCTTCGCAGTCGAAGAGTTCTTGTTGCCGACGCCGAGTGCCGCGGTCGCCGCCCTCCTCCAATATGCGGATGCGATCTGGCACAATGCCGCCTTCACACTCTGGGTGACCCTGCTGGGCTTCGCGCTCGCCGTCCTGTTCGGCCTCGTGCTCGGGATCGCGACCGGGGCGAGCCGGCTCGCCTACGCCGCCCTCTACCCGATGCTGATCGGCTTCAACTCGATCCCGAAGGTGGCGATCGTGCCCATCCTCGTGATCTGGTTCGGGATCGGCGCGGTGCCGGCGGTCTTGACCGCCTTCTTGATCAGCTTCTTCCCGATCGTCGTCAACGTCGCGACCGGGATCGCCACGCTCGAACCCGAGCTCGAGGACGTGCTCCGATCGCTGGGTGCTCGGCGCAGCGACATCCTGCTGAAAGTGGGGCTGCCGCGCGCGATGCCCTATTTCTTCGCGAGCCTCAAGGTCGCGATCACGCTCGCCTTCGTAGGATCCGTGATCTCCGAAACGATCGCCGGCAATCGGGGCATCGGCTATTTGATGCTCCAAGCCTCGTCGAGCTTCCGCGTACCGCTCGTCTTCGCCGGTCTGATCGTGGTGGCGGTCATGGGCATCGGCATGTACGCGCTGTTCGCCTGGCTCGAGCAGCGGATGACCGGATGGGCATTCCGCGGGCAGCGGCCGGTCGTCGGCTGAGCCACCCGCCCGCTCTCCCCCTCAGTTCACGTAATATTTGTGATATTTGCTGTAGTAATGATCGACGCCGCCGTAGCCGTAGCGCGCGTGCTTCTTGACGTCGACCTGGGTGATGACGCAGCCGGCGACCGGCACACGGTGCTCGACGAGCTGCTTCAGCGCGTCTTCCGCCACGTCTTTGGTCGTCTTCTCCCAGCGCACGACGAACAGGACGGCATCGACCAGTTCGGCGGTGAGCTTCGAGTCGGTCACACCGAGCACGGGCGTGCTGTCGACCACGACGTAGTCGTAGCGCTCGCGCAGGCTCGCGAACAGCTCCTTCATCCGCTGGGAGGCGATGATCGCGCCCGGGTTGGCCGACTGCCGATCCACCGAGATCACGTCGATCCCGAGCTCGGGCACGGGGTAGATCAGCTCCTCGGCCGCGGCGTCGCCAGCCACGTACTCGACGAGCCGACCGAGCGCGTCGGTGTCGAGGCCGGTACGCGCGCTTCGCGCCGGGCGGGCCCCGGAGCTGCGCACACGACACCTTTTCGAAGTCGCGGTCGAGCTCGGGATCCCGGCCGCCGCAGCGCTCGCCCTCGCGGTCCTTCTTTGCCTCGTGCCCTGCATGGCGGCGATCCGCCGCGGCACCTCGAGCCCCCTGCCCGCCATCGCCTTGGGGGCCACGCTCGTCCAGGCGCTCCACGCGCTCGTCGATTTCGGCTGGCAGATCCCGGCGGTGACAGCCACCTGGGCGGTCTTGCTCGGCGCCGCGGTCGGTCGCTCGGCCTCCACACCCGAGCGCGCTGTCGCACGGCGTCGCCGCGCGTCCCGTCAGATCGCCAAGAGGATGGTGCCCAGGGGCGGAATCGAACCACCGACACCGTGATTTTCAGTCACGTGCTCTACCGACTGAGCTACCTGGGCGGCCCGCTCCCTATAAGAAGCCGCGGCCGGCCTGTCCAGGGCCGACGCGCAGCGCGCCGAGCCGAGGCATGGTCAATGCCGGCTGCAGCAGGGTGCGTCACCCCGGCGCGCCGCCTCGACAGCGCCGCCATCGCCAACGTAGATCAACGGATGTCAATCTCGATGCCGAGCTGCGTGGGATCCCGGGCATGGACGATCGCGAAGCCGCCCCACCGCCCGCCGAAACGCCGGGCCGGCTCTGGCGCGAAACCCTGGAGCGGCTGACCGCCTGGCTCGAGGCCCAGGGCCTCGACTTCGAGCAGGCTCGCGACCTCTCCGAGAGCGTCGTGATCGTCTGCGCGCTGCGCGAGGCGCCGCGATCGAGCGAACACGCGTTCCGTCTGGCGATCGACCAGGCGGCGCGGATGCGCTGACCCTTCCGACCGGCCGACCTCGCGCCCCGAGCGCGGCCTCCGCCGCTCGGGCCGCGACGTCGGCCCCCAGATGGAACAGGCAGTCGCCGCGCTCGACCATCGGGATCGGCCGGCGGCACAGCATGAGGCCGGCCGCCTCGAAGCGGACCTCGAGCGGCGCGCGCTCGGGCTCGTCCGGGTCGAACAGCCAGCCCGCGACCGCCCCGGCCTCGACCTCGGCACCCTGCACCACCGCCGGCTCGAACAGCCCGGCGCGCGGCGCCCACACGTAATGCTCCGGGCGGACCTCGAGGAGCCGGGTCGGGCCCGGCTCCGGCACGCCGTCCAGCACACCCAGATGCGCGAGGAAGCCCAAGACGCCACGGCGCGCCACGGCGAGCGTCGTGGGCGTGACCGTCCCGGCCCCGCCGAGCTCGGTGCCGAGCGCGAGCACGCCCTTGCGGTCGGCCGCGGCCAGGATCCCGTCGGCGTTGCCGACCGGCGGCACGAGATAGCTCACCGGCGCGCCGAACGCCCGAAGGGCGGCGAGCTTGCGCTCGCGCAAGGGATCGTCGGGGCCGGTCCGGGCGAGCGCGCTCGGGACATAGTCGAGGGTGCGGCCGCCCGAATGCAAGTCGATCGCCGCGTCGCAGCGCGGCAACAGCACCTCCTCGACGAAATGGGCGATCGCCTTGGTCGGCTCGTGGTCGAGCCCCGGGTCACCCACGAACATCCGGTTCAAGTTGGCGCCGTCGATCGGTGAGCAGCGCTGCCCCGCGAGCACCGCCGGCAGGTTGGTCATCGGCAGGACGATCAGCCGGCCGCGGACCCGCTCGGGCTCGAGCTCCTGGAAGAGGCGCAGGAGCGTGATCGGTCCCTCGTATTCGTCGCCGTGGTTGCCGCCGCCCAGATAGACCGTGGGCCCCTCCCCACCCACGATCACCCCGATCGGCACGCCGATCCAACCATAGGCCGAGCGGTTCGAGGAATGCGGCACGCGCAGATGGCCGAGCCGCTTGCCGGGGGTCTCGAGGTCGATCGGGCAACTGACGCGCGAGGGGCGGGTCATACGCGGGCTCCCTCGAAAGTGGGTGCGGGGTGGAGGTGGCAGGCGACCTGATGCCCGGGACGCACTTCGAGGAGCTGCGGCTCGACCGTGCGGCAGACATCCATGGCCTGCGGGCAACGGGTGTGGAACCGACAGCCCGGGGGCGGCCGCAACGGGCTCGGCACGTCGCCCGGGAGCACGATCCGCTCGCGCTTGCGCCCCGGCCGCGGCACCGGGATCGCCGAGAGGAGGGCGCGCGTGTAGGGGTGCAAAGGCTCCCGGTAGAGGGCGTCTTTGGGCGCGAGCTCGACGATCTTGCCGAGATACATGACCGCGACCCGGTCGCAGAGGTGCCGCACGAGCGCCAGGTCGTGGCTGATGAAGAGGTAGGTGAGGCCCAGGTCGCGGGCGAGGTCGACCAGGAGATTGACCACCTGCGCGCGGATCGAGACGTCGAGCGCCGAGACCGGCTCGTCCAGGACCAAGAGCTCGGGCTCGAGGGCGAGCGCCCGGGCGATGCCGATCCGCTGGCGTTGGCCGCCCGAGAATTCGTGAGGGTGGCGGTCCGCCCAGGCTGCCGGCAGCCCCACCCGGTCGAGCAAGAGCCGCACCTTCCGCGCGCGCTCCGCCCGGTCGCCGATCCGGTGCACGACGAGCGGCTCGGCCACGATCTCCTCGACCGTCATGCGCGGGTCCAAGGAGCCGTAGGGATCCTGGAAGACGATCTGCATCTTGCGCCGCAAGGGGCGCAGCTCGGCCTCGGCCAGCCGCTGGATTTCCCGGCCCGCGAAGCGGATCGTGCCGGCCGTGGGCTCGAGCAGGCGCAAGAGCAGCCGGCCGGTCGTGGTCTTGCCGCAGCCCGATTCGCCCACGAGCCCGAGCGTTTCGCCGCGGTCGATCGTGAACGACACCCCGGCCACCGCCTGGAGCTCGAGCCGCCGGCGCAGGAGCCCCGAGCCCTGGCGCAAGACGAAGTTCTTGGTGAGCCCCGCGACCTCGACGAGCGGGGTGGCCGGGCTCACGCCGCCCGCTCCCGTGGCGCCGCGGCGAGCTCGGCCCGCCGGCAGGCGACGGCCCGGGCACCGGTCCGGGCGAGCGGCGGGTCGGCCAGGAGGCAAGCGGGCTCCGCGAGGCCGCAGCGCGGCGCGAAGCGGCAGCCCGGGCCGAGCGCGCCGAGCTGCGGGACGCTGCCGGGGATGGCCACGAGCCGGCCGATCTCGCCCTCGAGGTCGGGCAGGCTCGCCAACAGGCCCCGGGTGTAGGGGTGCGCCGGGCTCTCGAAGATCGCCTCGACCGGGCCCTCCTCGATCACCCGCCCGGCATACATGACGAGTACCCGATGGGCGAACTCGGCGACGATCCCGAGATCGTGGGTGATGATCACGACCGCCATGCCGAGCTCGGCCTGCAGCCGTTGCAGGAGATCGAGGATCTGCGCCTGGATCGTGACGTCGAGCGCGGTCGTGGGCTCGTCGGCCAACAGCACCTTGGGGTTGCAGGCCAAGGCGATGGCGATCATGACCCGCTGCCGCATGCCGCCCGAGAGCTCATGCGGGTAGGAATCGAGCCGCTCGGCGGGCGAAGGGATGCCGACCTTGGCCAGGAGTTCGACCGCCCGCTCGCGCGCCGCCCGCCTGCCGAGCCGCTCGCGGTGACGCAAGGTCTCGGCGATCTGCTCGCCGATCGTGAAGACCGGGTTCAAGGAGCTCATCGGCTCCTGGAAGATCATCGCGATCTTCACCCCGCGCACCCGCTGCAGCTCGCGCTCGGGCAGCCGGACGAGATCGCGCCCCTCGAACCACACCTCGCCCGCCACGATCCGCCCGGGCGGGCGTGGCACGAGGCCGAGGATCGAGAGAGCGGTCATGCTCTTGCCGCAGCCCGACTCGCCGACGATGCCGAGGACCTCGCGCGGGAACAGGTCGAAAGAAACCGCATCGACCGCGTGGAAGCGGCCGCCTTCGGTGCGCAGCTCGGTCGTGAGGCCGCGCACCGAGAGGATCGGGGTCCGCTCCTCCGCGCTCACTGCTGGACCTTGAGCCGCGGGTCGAGCACGTCCCTGAGCCCGTCGCCCAGGAGGTTCAAGCCGAGCACGGTCATCGCGAGCGCGAGGCCCGGGATCAGCGTGATCCAGGGGGCCTCGCGGATGTAGAGCCGGCCCTCGGCGATGATGTTGCCCCAGGTGGGGGTGGGCGGTTCGGCGCCGAGCCCCAAGAAGCTCAACACCGCTTCCGAGAGCACCGAATAGGCGAAGATGAAGGTGAGCTGGACGATCAAGGGCGCCATGCAGTTGGGCAGCACGTGGCGCAAGAGGATCCGGGCGTGCGAAGCGCCCATGGCGCGGGCCGCCTCGATGTAGGCTTGCTCGCGGACGACCAGGACCGAGGCGCGGACGATCCGCGCGGTCCGCGGCGTGTAGACCGCGGCCAAGGCGATCACCGCGTTGATCGAGCCGGGCCCGAGGGCCGCGGTGATCCCGATCGCCAAGAGGATCACCGGGAAGGCCATGAAGGCATCCATGATCCGCATCAAGATGTTGTCGAGGGCGCGGAAATATCCGGCGAGCGCGCCAAGGAGTGTTCCGAACACGGCGTTCAAGACTACCACGCCGAAGCCGATGGCGATCGACAATTGCGCACCCTTGATCACCCGGCTCCATTGGCTCCTGCCGAAATTGTCGGTGCCGAAGATCCACTCCGAGCCGGGCGGGCGGAACTTGTTGCGGATCGAGATCCGGTTCGGGTCGACCTGGATCAAGAAATCGGCGAAGAGGGCGGCGGCGAGCACGATCCCGAAGAGCAGCGCGCCCACGAGGAACAGCTTGTGGCGTAACAGCCGCCGCAGCGTCGGGAAGCGCCGCCGGGGCGGCACCGCCACGGCCTCGAGCGGGGTCGCGAGCGCCTCACTCGCCATGGCCGTAGCGGATCCGCGGATCGAGCCAGGCGTAGATCAGATCGACCACGAGATTGAGCAGGAGGAGCATGGTCGCGACGAACAGGAGCCCGCCCTGGATCACGGGATAGTCGCGCCTGAGGATCGAGGAACCCAAGAGCGAGCCGATGCCGGGGATCGAGAAGATCGTCTCGATCACGACCGAGCCCGAGAGGAGCAGGCTCAAGACGATCCCGAGCACGGTCACGACCGGGATCATGACGTTCTTCAAGGCGTGGTTGCCGACCACGAGGTGTTGCGGCAGGCCCTTGGCGCGGGCGGTGCGGATGTAGTCCTGGCGCAGGACCTCGAGCATGGTCGAGCGGGTGATCCGCGCCAACAGCCCCATCTGCAGCATCGCGAGCGAGACGGCGGGCAAGGTGGTCGCCCGCAGCCAACCCCAGAAATCCTCGCGGAAGTCGACGTAACCGCCCGAGGGCAACCAGCCGAGCTGCACCGCGAACAGCACGATGAACATGAGCGCGAGCCAGAAATTGGGCAGGCTCACGCCCAACAGCGCCACGGTCATGACCAGCTGGTCGACCCAGCTGTTCTGCCGCAGCGCCGCGAGGATCCCGGCCAGGAGCCCGACCCCGACGGTGAGCACGAGCGCGTAGAGGGCGATCGAGAAGGAGACCGGCAGCCGCTCGACGATGACCTCGAGCACGTCGCGGCCCAACAACAGCGAGCTGCCGAGGTCGCCGCGCAAGAGATGCGCGTACCAGGAAATGAGCTGGACGTGGAACGGCTGGTCGAGGCCGAGCTGGCGGCGGACCCGTTCGACCTCCTCGGGGGTGGCTTGCAGCCCGGCGATCAGGATCGCCGGATCGCCGGGCACGAGCTGCATCAAGGAGAAGGAGATGAGGGTGACGAGGAACAGCACCGGGATCGAGGCGAGCAATCGGTGCGCGACGTAGCGCAGCACGCGCCCCTCCCCGTCCCGGCGCTCAGCCGGCCGCTCGGAGGATCACTTCTCCATCCAGACGTTGTACATGCGCGGGATGCGGAACGGCACGAAGTTCTTGACGTTGGCGCGGACCGCCTGGTTCTTGGTGAGCCAGCCGAAGGGCAGCGCCATGCCGTGCTCCATCACCCGGTATTGCGCGCGGGCGAAGGCCTCGAGGCGTTCTTCGAGCTTCGGCTTCGAGATCATGTCGTTGTAGGCGGCGTCGAACACCGGGTCGGTGTCGTCCGGGTTCTTGAAGTTGTAAATCGGCTTCGGCTTCGTGAGGAACTTGAACACGGCCAGGTAGCCGAGCGCCGTGTTGGTTCCCCAGCCGGTGAAGTGGTAATTCCAGGCGTCGTGGCTCTTGTCCCGGGTGGCGATGGTCGCCGGCCAGTCCTGCACCTCGAGGCGTACGTTCATGCCGATCGCCTTGAGCTGCTCGGCCATGACGAGCGCCGCGTTGTACATCGAAGTGTAGTCCTTGTTGGTGAGGAGAACGAGCTCCTCACCCTTGTAGCCGGCCTGCTTCAACAGCTCCTTGGCCTTGGCCGGGTCCTTGACGTTGAAGAACTCCTTGCCCTTGTCGGTATAGGCTCGGCGATTCGGCGGTTGGAAACCGAAGTCCATCTTGTAAGCACCGTCGGTCGCCGCCTCCATGATCTCGTCCATGTCGAGCGCGATCTGGATGGCCCTGCGGACGAGCGGATTGTCGGTCGGCGGCTTGGCGAAGTTGGGTGTGGCGATGTGGATCCAGAAATATTCGTAGGGGACGATGCGGATCGCCGGGTTCTTCTTGAGCCGCTCGACGCTCGCTTGTGGGACGTCCTCGACCGCGTGGAGCTCGCCCGTCTCGAGCCCGGCCACCCGCGCCCCGGGCTCGGTCACGATCCGGAAGGTGACCGTGTCCAGGCAGGCGAGCTTGTAGCCGCCGAAGCCCGTCCGGTCCTGGAACGCGCCGTTCGGCTTGTAGCCCTCGAAGCGCGCGAGCTTGACGTGGCTGTCCGGGACGAATTCGACGAACCGGAACGGCCCGGTGCCGATCGGCTCCATCTTCAAGGGTGCGGCCTCGGTGTTCTCGGCCGGCGTGATGACGATCGGCACGCTGAAGGACGAGAGATCCTCGAGGAAGGTCGGCTGCGCCACCTTCATCTTGATCACGAAGGTGTGCGGATCGGGCGCCTCCCAGGATTCGACGTTGTTCAAGATCACCCTCTCGATGCCGACCTTCTTGTAGCGGTCGAAGGAGGCGGCGACGTCCTTCGAGGTCATCGGCTTGCCGTTGTGGAAGGTGATGCCCTGGCGCAGCTTGAAGGTGTGGACCTTGCCGTCGTCGCTCGTCGCGAGCGATTCGGCGAGCTCCAGGATCGGTTCGTTGTCCTCGCTGCGCGTCATCAGCGACTCGTAGATGTGCATCGCGATGTTGCGCGTGCTGATCGTCGAGGAGGCGTGCTGGTCCAAGGAGTTGACCTTGGCCTCCTGGCCGAAGACGAGATCCCCGCCCTGAACCGGGCAACTGAACCGGGCCTGCGCCGGCCCGCCCCCGAGCCCGACCAGAAGCGCCACCGCCGAGGCCGCCCCGAACAGTCGGATCCCCCGCATCGCACCCTCCCTCGTCTCGGCGGGTCCGCGACCCGCCCTCCTTTTTCGCTTTGCAAGCCTAATGCCAGCGCCGGCCTTGGCAACCGCCATCGCCGCCGTTCGGCCCTGCCCGGCCCTCATCGCGGCCACACCGGCGTGAGCCAGCCCATCCGCTCCGGCCGCTCGCCGCGCACGGTCGCGAAATAGGCCCGTTGCAGCGCGCGGGTGATCGGCCCGGGCTCGCCCGTGCCGACCGGCAGCCGATCGACCGAGACGATCGGCACGACCTCCCAGCCCGAGCCGCAGGCGAGCACTTCCTCGGCCGCCCAGAGCTCGCTCCGGTCCACCGGCCGCTCGACCACCTCGATCCCGGCCTCGCGGGCGAGTTCGATCAGCGTGGCCCGGGTGATGCTCTCCAGGATGTCGCTCGTCACCGACGGGGTCACGAGCCGGCCGTCGCGGACGAGCATCACGCACGCCCCGGAAGCCTCGCTGAGCTTGCCGTCGGCCGTGAGCAACAGCGCGCCGTCGTAGCCGTCGCCCTTGGCCTCGAGCTCGGCCGCCCGGTTGTTGAGATAGTTGCCGGTCGCCTTGACCCGGGGCGGCAGGGCGGCATCGGCGATCCGCGCCCAGGAGCTCACCTTCACGTGCATCCCGGCCTCGACGAAGCGCGAGGAGCCGCGCGGCACGGCCCCGGCCATCCAGCCGACCGGGCCCCTCGCCGAGAGCTCGTCGTCGCCGTCGAGATGCACGATCACCCGCACATGGCAGGTCTCCGCGAGATCGTTGGCGCGCAGCATCTCGATCACGCCGCGGCCGATCTCCTCGATCGGCGGCGCGCCCTCGAGCCGCAGGACACGGATCCCGAAGGCGAGGCGGGCGAGATGCTCTTGCAAACGGAAGATCCAGAGCTGGCGCTGGTCCTCGTTCCAATAGGCGCGCAGGCCCTCGAAGACGCCGCAGCCGTACTTGACCGCGCCACTGAAGCCGTGCAGCCGGCACTCCTCGTACGGGACGATCCGGCCGTTCTGGACCATGAAGGAGGCGGTCGGCATCCGTCCTCCGATCGGCTCAGCGGCCGCCCTCGGCCGCGGCGAAGAGTTCACGGGCGATGATCTCGCGCTGGATCTGGTTGGTTCCCTCGTAGATCTGGCAGATCTTCGCGTCGCGGTAGAGCCGCTCGACCTCGAAGCCCTCGATGTAGCCCGAGCCGCCGAAGATCTGCACGGCATCGCGGGTGGCCGCGACCGCTACGTCGGAAGCGAAGCATTTGGCCATCGAGCAGGCGAGCGTGGCGCGTTCGCCGCGGTCGAGCCGGATCGCCGCGTCGTGGACCAAAAGGCGCGCCGCTTGGATGTCCTTGGCCATGTCGGCGAGCATCCAGCGGATCCCCTGGTTCTCGCCGATCGGCCGGCCGAACTGGCGGCGTGTGCGGGCGTGGGCGAGGGCCGCCTCGAGCGCCGCCCGGGCGGTCCCGACCGAGAGGGCGGCGATCCCGACCCGGCCCTTGTCGAGTACGCTCATCATCAGATGAAAGCCGCGGCCCTCGGGGCCCAGAAGCGCGTCCTCATCGAGCTCTACGCCCTCGAAGCGGAGCTCGCCCAAGGGGCTCGCCCGCTGGCCCATCTTGCGCTCGGGGCGGCCGCGGACGACGCCCGGCCGGTCGGCCTCGACGAGGAAGATACTCATCCCGCGCTTGCCCGCG
>Ga0308391_1000517_pt1 | contig 16984 bp, 17 predicted proteins | sample Hotspr20Samplet1_FD_202363 | JGI IMG/M metagenome (GOLD analysis project Ga0308391, IMG submission 202363) | Hot spring phototrophic mat microbial communities from Octopus Spring, Yellowstone National Park, Wyoming, United States - 20050623_t1 ... | reverse complement strand
GCGCGGGCCGTGGCTTCCTCCCGCGCGGCGGTCGCCGCGGCCAGCGCCTGCCCGAGCTCGGCCAGCTGCCGGTCGCGTTCGGCCGTGGCCCGGGCTGCCGCCGCTCGCGCCTCCGTCAATTGCCGCTCGGCCTCGGCGCGCGTTTCCGCGAGCTGCCGTTCGAGCTCGGCGAGGTTGCGCCCGGCCTCGGCGCGCGCGGCCTCGAGCTCACGGGCGAGCGCTGCGGCGCGGGCCGTGGCGTCCTCCCGCGCCGCGGTCGCCGCGGCCAGCGCCTGCTGCAGCCGAGCGATCGCCTCCTGCAGCAAGCGGGTCTCGCCCTCGAGAATCTGTCGGGTCGTCTCCAGCTCGGCCCCGCCCCCCATGAGCTGGGCGTGCAGCTCGGCGAGGCGTTCTTCACGGGCCAGCCGCTCGGCCTGGAGAGTCTCGCGCAGCTCCTTGAGCTCGTGGGCGAACAGCTGGGCGCGCTGAGCCAGGGAATCGCGCTCCCGGGTCCGTTCGGCCAAGGCCTCATCGGCCCGCGCGAGCCGATCCTCGAGGTCGGCGATCCGGCGGTCGCGGGCGGCGGCCTCGTCGGCTGCCGCTCGCCGCGCCGCCGCGAGCTCTTCGTCGAGCGCACGAACGCGTTGCTCGGCGCGCTCGACCTCGGCGAGCCCCGTTGTCCGCGCGGCCTCGACCGCTCGTTCGAGCTCGCCGACCCGGGCCTCGCTCCGGTCGAGCATCGACTGGAGCCTGTCGGCTCGTGCGGCGAGCTCGTCCCGCTTGCCGACGGCGTTCGCCCGGTCCGCCTCGGCAGCGGCGAGCGTGCGGCGCAGCCCCACGACCTCTTCCGCCGCAGCCGCGCGGGCCTGCTCGGCGGTGGCGAGAGCGGCACGCAGCTCGGCTGCGGCCCGCTCGCGCGCTTCGAGCTTGCCCGCGAGCCGAGCCCGCTCGGCTTCGAGCCGATCGCGCTCTTGTCGGGCGGCTTCGAGCTCCCGGCCGAGCGCCTCGATCCGCTCGCGGGCCGCGGCGTCGGCCGAGCGCAGCGCGCGCTCCAGGTTCGCCTGCGCAGCGTCCCGCTCCGCCAGGGCCCGAGCGGTCGCGGCGCGCTCGTCTCCGAGGCGCCGCTCCGCTTCGCCGCGCAGTTCGGCGAGCCGGCGCTCGGCCTCGGCGCGCGCGGCCTCGAGCTCACGGGCGAGCGCGGCGGCGCGGGCCGTGGCGTCCTCCCGCGCCGCGGTCGCCGCGGCCAGCGCCTGCTCGAGCTCGGCCAGACGACGCGCGAGCGTGGTCCGCTCCTCGCCGGCGGCCGACCGCAGCCGTTCGAGCTCGCCCGCGAGCCCGCTCGCCCGCACGAGCGCTTCGGCGCGCTCCCGCTCGACCGCCGCGAGTCGGGCCGCGAGCTCGCGGCGGGCCGCCTCCAGGCTCGCGAGTTCGCCCGGCAGCGGGCGAAGGGCGCGCAGCTCTCCCTCGAGGGCGGCGAGCCGAGCCGCGAGCTCCGACGACCCCGACGGCGCGGTGATGCCGAGCCGATCGAGCGCCTCGCCCACGGTCCGCTCGCTTGTCGCGATCCGCTCCTGGGCCAGCCAGCCGAGGCCCGCCGCGACGCCCACCGGCAAGAGGGTCGCGAGGCCGGTCCGCCAACGTCGCCGGCGGTTCCAGCTCGCGAGATGCTCCTCGAGCTCGGCGATGCGAGGGTCCAGGGCCATGGGCTCAGCCGCTCCGCTCCGGCGCATAGAGACGCTCGACGAGATCGATCAGGCCGGCGCGCCGCCGACCGGCGAGCTCGGGCGGCCCGGGGTCGGCCCAGTCCTCGCCGAGCACCGCCAGGCCCTCGGCCCGTTCGGCGAGCTCGACCGCGCCGAGCCAGGCGAAGACCGCGACGGCGATCGCGAGGGCTCCGGCCGCAAGCGGCGCCAAATGATCGAGGAAGAGCCCGACCGGCACGAGCGCCACGCCCGCCGCCACGAGCGCCATCGCCCAGGCTCGATGCTGCCGAGCACTCCGCGCGAGCAGGGCCGCCATCCTCTCGAAGACGATGGTGCCGGGCACACGGGATCGCGGATGGAGCTGCGCCCACGCCTCGTTCTGGTTCATCGCCGAAGCACCGCCCCGATCGAGCCCCCGGCCCGTCCGCGCCCCCCGGCCCCGTTCGACCGGCACAGCACCACCGGGCGCTACCGCACCGCCGCGGCAGAGTGCACGGCCCCGGGCCAATTGCAACCGGCCGTGGCGCCCTCCTCAGCGCGTGGTGAGCTTGAGCTCGATACGGCGGTTGCGGCGATACGCTTCCTCGCTGTCGCCGGGGTCGAGGGGTTGGAACTCGCCGAAGCCACGAGCGGCGAGCCGCTCGGCCGGGATCCCGAGCGCCATGAGCTGGCGGACCACGGTGATCGCCCGGGCGGTCGACAGCTCCCAATTCGACGGAAAGCGGGCGGTGGCGATCGGTCGTCGATCGGTGTGGCCGTCGACTTGGAGGACCCAGGGCAGCTCGGGCGGGATCTCGTTCGCGAGCTGGCGCAGCGTGGCGGCGAGCTTGGCGATTTCGGCCGCGGCCCCGGGGCCGAGTTCGGCCTCGCCCGGCGCGAACAGGACCTCGGATTGGAAGACGAAGCGGTCGCCCACGATCCGCACGTCCTCGCGATCGCCGAGGACCCGCCGCAGCCGGCCGAAGAAGTCGGAACGGTACTGTGCGAGCTCCTCGACCCGATTGGCGAGCGCCTGGTTGAGGCGCTGACCGAGCTCGGCGATCCGCGCGGCCTGTCGGTCGATCTCCGCCTGCCGGCCGGCCAGCACCCGATCGAGCAGGCCGAGCTGGACGCCCAGGGTCTCGATCCGCTCGGCGAGGCGGCGGACCTCGGCCTCGGCCGCACCGCGGCCGGCAGCCTCGGCGTCGCGTGCCGCCAAGAGCGCATCGCGCGCCGCGGTGAGGGCGGCGATCTCCCGTTGCAGGCGCTCGACCTCGGCCGCCTGCGCGCGCCGCGTCTCCTCGAGCTCGCGGCCGAGTCGCAGTGCCCGTTGCTCGCTCTCGCGCAGCGCCAGGCGGCCCTCCTCGATCTGCCGCTCGAGGCCGGCCCGCTCGACGGTGAGGCGGCGCAACCCGGCGTCGAGTTCGGCGCGCTCGCCTTCGAGCAGGGCCAGCCGATCCTCGACGTCGCGCCGCTCGGCTTCGCTCGCCTGCAAGCGCCGGCTCTCCTCGGCGAGGCTCGCGCGCAACCGCTGGCCGGCGAGCCGCTCTTGGTCGAGCTGTTCGCTCAGCGATTTCAGCCGTTGCTCCAGCCGTGCGACGGTCTCGTCGCGGCCCTCGAGCATCTGGCTCAAGAAGAACTGCCCGAGCACGAACACCACGAGCAGGAAGATGATCGCCAAGAGCAGCGTCGAGAGCGCGTCGACGAAGCCCGGCCAGATCTCGGCTTGACGCAGCTCGCGGCGGGCCTGGGCCATCGCTCAATCCTTGACCAGCACGGGCTGGCCGGCGGCGGCGGCGACCGTGCGCGCCACCACCCGCAGCTCGTGCTTGATCTCGCGGGCGAGCTCGTTGTGGCCCCGGCCGAGCTCCTCGACGAGCCGGCCGAGCTGCAGGTCGAGGTTGCGGATGTGGCTGCGGATCTGCTCGTCGGCGAGCCCCGCGGCGGGCCGGGCGAGCTCGCGGGCGATCGCCGCTTGGCCCTCGGCGAGCCGGGCCAAGAGCTCCTGCTCGCGCTGCATGCCCTCGCCGAGCAGGGCCAGCCGCTCGGTCAACTGGTGCAGCACCGCGTGGAGCTGGGCGCGGCCGTCCTCGCCGCGTGCCATCAACGCTTGGAGCCGGTCGAGGCTTTCGGCGGTCTGCTGCAGGAGGCCCGTCACGTAAGCGGGCAAAGGCGGCCCGGCGGCGAGGTCGGTCGGCACGGCCTCGGCCGTCCCGTGTCGGGTCATCCCGCCGAGCCACTCCTCGAGCTCGTTGGTGAAGCCGTTCTGCGCCTGGCTCGCTTGGAGGTCCAAGAAGCCCACGACGAGCGAGCCCGCGAGACCGAACAGCGAGGCGCCGAACGCCGTTCCCATGCCACTGATCGGCTTGCGCAGCCCTTCCTTCATCTCGTCGAACAGGGCGACGAAATCACCGCCGCCGATCGACAGCCCCGAGATCACGCTGCCGATCGCCCCGATCGCCTCGATCAGCCCCCAGAAGGTACCGAGCAGCCCCAAGAAGATGAGCAGGCTCGTCTGGTAGCGGGCGATGTCGCGGCTCTCCTCGAGCCGTGCGGAGGTGCTGTCGAGGAGATGGCGGGCGGTCAGCGGGGCGAGCTGGGTCCGGCCACGGCGGTCGCGCTCGCCGAGCACGGCGAGGATCGGGGCGAGGATCGCCGGGGGCTCGAGGCGGCCGAGCGGGGCTCCCATCCGGTAGGCCTCGATCCAGCGGAGGGCCGGGCGGAGCGCCAGGATGCGGCGCAGATTGTAGACGATCCCGGTGACCAGCACGGCCAGGATCAGGCCGTTGAGCCAGGGATTGAACAGGAACGCCCGCCAGATCACGGGGAACAGCACCGCGGCCACCAGAAGGGCGACCACGAGGAAGCCGATCGATCGGTAGAGGAATCGTTGCGGATCGGACATCGGGGCTCCCGGCGATCGTCGCGCGGCGTTCACACTTTAGCCCAGCAGCGGCGCCCTGCCACGGGCCGAAAAACCGGTCGGCAACGTTCGGGTGGTGGTCGTGCCCGCCGTCGCGTGGCAGCATGCCCGCGCCAGTTGCCGGAGAACGCCATGCCGACGATCGATCTGGACAAGGTCTGCTGGGTGATCCTCAAGGCCCGCGAGTTCGACGCCAAGACCGCACCGGTCGAGGAGGAGCCGGGCTCCAACCCGATCGACGAGGACATGCGGGAGATCCTCGAGGCCTACCCCGAGGACACGGTCGAAGAGGAGTTCAAAGCCTTCATCGACAGCCTCAACGAGGACGAGCAGGTCGAGCTCGTGGCGCTCGCCTGGGTGGGCCGCGGAAGCTTCTCGGCCGAGGAGTGGCCCGAGGCGGTCGCCGAGGCGCGGCGCGCGCACAACGACCGGACCGCCGAGTATCTTCTCGGCATGCCGTTGTTGAGCGATTATTTGGAGGAGGGTCTCGCAGCCTTCGGTCTCTCCTGCGTCGAGTGAGAGTGATGGAGAGGGTTCCCGCGACCGCGTCGGTCCCGATCCCGCGTCCCTTTCGATTCGCTGCGCACCGCTTCCCATCGCCGCTCGCCGGCTCGGCTCCGCCGAACCGAGCCTTAAGCGCGTTTCGGTTGACACGAGGTTAACGAGGTCGACCTGGCAGCTCAGCGATGCTCGCGCAGCACGTGGCCCGCGAGGTAGAGCGAGCCGCACACGAGCACGAGGCCGGGCGGCCGCTCGGCGGCGGCGATCGCCCGGGCGGCCTCGAGCGGCGAATCGGCGGGCTCGGCGCGCAGTCCGAGCCGCCGGCCGACCTCCGCCTCGTCACGGGCGTCGCGGGTCGCCGGCTCGTCGGGCACCGCGACGGTCCTGAGGCTCGCGGCGAGCGGTACCAGGGGGCGGAGGAAGGCCTCGAGGTCCTTGGTCGCGAGCATCCCCACGATCAGGTGCACGGGCCGGCCGCGCGCCAGCGCCGGCAGGCTCGCCGCCAGGACCTCGCCCGCCGCGGGGTTGTGGCCGCCGTCGAGCCAGAGCTCGAAGCCCGGGCCCAGCGCTCGGACCATGGGTCCTTCCATCAACCGCTGCAGCCGGGCGGGCCAACGAGCCGCGACGAGGCCGCGGGCGATCGCCGCCATGGGGGGTGCGAGATCACCCAGCCGGCGGGCCGCGACGACCGCGAGACCGGCGTTGTCGATCTGGTGGACACCCGGTAGCGAAGGCAGCGGGAGCTCGAGGCGTTCCCCTTCGTCTTCGACGACGAGACGCTCGCCCTCGCGGCGCGCGGACCAGTCGCGACCGTGGACGAGCAGGGGGCAGCCGAGTGTCCCCGCGCGCGCTTCGAACACCGCGAGGGCTTCCGGTCGCTGCGGGCCCAGGATGGCCGGCACTCCCGGCTTCACGATGCCGGCCTTCTCCCCGGCGATCGCGGCGAGCGTGTTACCGAGGAAGGCCTCGTGGTCCATCGAGACGGGCGAGATCAGGACGAGGCGCGGCCGCTCGACCGTGTTGGTCGCATCCAGGCGGCCGCCCATGCCGGTCTCGAGCAGGACGATGTCGGCCGGGGTCCCGGCGAAGATCAGGAAGGCCGCAGCCGTGGTGATCTCGAAGAACGTGATCGGTTCTGTGCCGTTCGCCCGCTCGCAGACCTCGAGGGCGGCGGCGAGCCGGGCGTCGTCGACCGGTTCCCCCTGGATCAAGATCCGCTCGTTGAAGCGGACGAGGTGCGGGGAGATGTAGCGCAGCGTGCGTCGCCCCGCGGCCTGCAGCATGGCATCGAGCAGGGCGAGCGTGCTGCCCTTGCCGTTGGTGCCGGCGATGTGGACGACGGGCGGCAAGCGGCGTTGGGGATGGTCGAGGCGGGCCAAGAGCCGCTCGATCCGGGCGAGCGAGAGGTCGATCCGCTTGGGGTGTAGCTCCGCCAGGCGGCGGAGGATCGGCTCAGCCGGGCTCGCCATCGGCCGCCGCCTCGACCGGCTCGGCCGCGGGCGCGGGCTCGGCCGGCTCGACCGGCGCCGGCAGCGGCACCGGCCGCAGCAACAGGTCGAGCAGCCGGGCGAGCGTGGCCCGGAGCGCGAACCGGTGGACCACCATGTCGACCATGCCGTGGGCCAAGAGATATTCGGCCTTTTGGAAGCCGGGCGGCAGTTTCTCGCGGATCGTCTGCTCGATGACCCGCGCCCCGGCGAAGCCGATCACCGCCCCCGGCTCGGCGATGTGGATGTCGCCGAGCATGGCGAAGGAGGCCGTCACACCGCCGGTGGTCGGATCGGTGAGCACGACGAGGTAGGGCAGGCCCGCTTCCTTCACCCGCTCGACGGCGATCGTGGTCCGGGCCATCTGGACGAGCGAGAGTGTCCCCTCCTGCATGCGCGCCCCGCCCGAAGCGGTGACCACGACGAAGGCGGCGCGGGAGGCAACCGCGCGTTCGGATGCGGCCACGAACGCCTCGCCCACCGCACTGCCCATCGAGCCGCCCATGAACTCGAAGTTCATGACCGCGAGGACCACCGGCAAACCGCCGATCGTGCCCTGCGCGGCCTCGAGCGCGTCTTGCGCCTTGGTCTTGGCCTGGGCCTCCTTGAGACGGTCGGTGTAGCGTTTGGAATCGCGGAAGCGCAGCGGGTCGACGGGAACCTTGGGCAGCTCCAGCCGCTGCCAGCTCCCCTCGTCCAAGAGCGTCTTGAAGCGGAACTCGGGGCCGACCCGCATGTGGTGGCTGCAATGCGGGCAGACCCGCTGGTTGGCTTCGAGGTCGCGGTGGAAGATCATCCGCTCGCAGGAGGGACATTGGTGCCAGAGATTCTCCGGCACCTCGGGCTTGGGCGTGCCGCGCTCGACCAGCGCCCGGATCTTCGGGCGCACATAAGAGGTGAGCCAGTTCACGAGCGGGCCGTCCGGACGGCTTCGGCGAGCGCCCGCACCCGACCGTGCACCGCCGCCACGAGGCCCTTGCCCGGCCGGCCCTCCTCGTCGAGGTGCGCTGCCACCTCGGCGACCAGGGCCGAGCCCACCACGGCGGCATCGGCGACCCGGGCGATCGCTGCGGCTTGTTCGGGCGTGCGGATGCCGAAGCCCACGGCGATCGGCAGGTCGGTGTGCCGGCGCAGGCGCTGGATTTGCGGGGCGACGCGGTCGGCCACCGCCTCCTTCACCCCGGTGATCCCGGTCAACGACACGTAGTAGAGGAACCCGCGCACGTTCTGCAGGACCTTGGGCAGTCGTCGCTCGTCGGTCGTCGGCGTGGCGAGGCGGACGAAGTCGAGGCCCCGTTCGAGGGCCGGCAAGCAGAGCTCCTCGTCCTCCTCGGGCGGCAGATCGACCACGATGAGCCCGTCGACCCCGGCGCTCACCGCCTCGTCGAGGAACCGTAGTCGGCCGTAGGCCCAGATCGGATTGTAGTAGCCCATCAAGACGAGCGGCGTGGTCGAATCGCGATCGCGGAAGCGGCGGACGATCTCGAGCGTGCGGGCGAGCGAGATCCCGTTCGCGAGCGCGCGGAGATTGCCCGCCTGGATGGTCGGGCCGTCGGCCATCGGGTCCGAAAACGGCATACCGACTTCGATCAGGTCCACCCCCGCCTCGGGCAGGCCCGCGAGCAGCCGCTCGAAGGTCGGGATGTCGGGATCGCCGGCCACGAGGAAGGTCACGAGCCCGGCGCGGCCTTCGGCGCGCAGTTCGGCGAAGCGCCGCTCGATGCGGGTCGTCAAAGCGCCACTCCGAGATGGCGGGCGACCGTGTAGATGTCCTTGTCGCCGCGGCCGCAGAGATTGACGACGAGGAGGGTGTCCTTCGGCAGCTGCGGCGCGAGCTTGGCCGTCGCAGCGAGCGCGTGGGCCGGCTCGAGGGCGGGCAGGATGCCTTCGAGCCGGGCGAGCAGGCGGAAGGCGTCGAGCGCCTCGCGGTCGGTGGCGGCGGTGACCTCGAGCCGACCGATGTCCTTGAGCCAGGAATGCTCCGGACCGATACCCGGATAGTCGAGGCCGGCCGAGATCGAGTGCGGCTCGATCACCTGGCCGTCCTCGTCCTGCAACAGATAGGAGCGCGAGCCGTGCAAGATCCCGGGCCGGCCGCGCAACATCGCCGCCGCGTGCAGGCCCGTGTCCAGCCCCTCGCCGGCCGCCTCGACCGCGACGAGCCGGACCTCCCGATCGTCGAGGAAGGGGTGGAAGAGACCCATCGCGTTCGAGCCGCCACCGACCGCTGCCACGAGCACGTCCGGCAGCCGGCCCTCTTTCGCGAGGATCTGGGCCCGCGTCTCGCGGCCGATCACGGCTTGGAAGTCGCGCACCATCGCCGGATAGGGGTGAGGGCCGGCTACCGAGCCGATCAGGTAGAAGGTGGTCTCGACATTCGTGACCCAATCGCGCAGCGCCTCGTTCATCGCGTCCTTGAGCGTGCGCGAGCCGGAACTCACGGGACGAACCTCGGCGCCCAACAGGCGCATGCGGAAGACGTTGGGCTGCTGGCGTTCGATGTCCCGCTCGCCCATGTAGACGACACAGTCGAGGCCGAGCCGGGCGCACACCGTGGCAGTCGCGACCCCGTGCTGGCCGGCACCGGTCTCGGCGATGATCCGCTGCTTGCCCATCCGTTTGGCGAGCAGGGCCTGGCCGATGCAGTTGTTGATCTTGTGGGCGCCGGTGTGGTTGAGCTCGTCACGCTTCAAATAGATCTTCGCACCGCCCAGCTCTTCGGTCAGCCGCTCCGCGAAGTAGAGCGGCGAGGGTCGGCCCACATAGTCGGCGAGCCAGAGGTCGAGCTCGGCCTGGAACGCCGGATCGCGGCGCGCCACCTCCCACGCCTGCTCGAGCTCGAGGATGCAGGGCATCAAGGTCTCGGCCACGAACCGGCCGCCGTAGAGTCCGAAGCGGCCGCGCTCGTCGGGACCGGTCCTGAGGCTGTTGGCGATCGTCAATCCGGTTCCTCCGCGCGGCGCGCGCCGAGCCGCCGCGCCTCCGCCATGAACACCCGGAGCTTCTCCGGGTCCTTGATTCCGGGGCCTCGTTCGACGCCGCTCGAGACGTCGACGATCGGCGGCCGGAGACGCTCCACGGCGGCCGCGAGATTGCCGGCATCGAGGCCACCCGCCAAGGCCCAGGGCAAGGGCGCCGTGAACCCCTCGAGCAGCCGCCAATCGAACGGCAGACCGTGGCCGCCGGGCCAGGCGGCATCGCGCGGCGGCCGCGCGTCGAAGAGGAGCAGGTCGGCGGCCTCGAAGAAGGCCTCGAGGCCCTCGAGGTCGGCCGCCTCGCCGACCCGGATCGCCTTCATCACCCGACAGCCGGTGCGGAGCGCCACGGCGCGCACCCGCTCCGGCGTCTCGTTGCCGTGCAGCTGCAGGACGTCGAGCGGTGCGTGGGCGAGCAGGTGCTCGAGGAAGGCATCGGTCGGATCGACGGTGACACCGACCGTGCGGACGCCCTCGGGGACCCGCTCGACCAGCTCGCCCAGCCGCTCCGCCGGGACGAAGCGGGGCGACGGCGGGTAGAGGACGAACCCCAACAAACTCGCGCCGAGCTCGACCGCGAGCTCGACCGCGTCCGGCTCGGTGAGGCCGCAGACCTTGACGCGGAACGGCCGCGGGGCCGCGGCGGACGCATCGGGAGCGGGAAGGGGCATCGAAAGGGAACGTCCGGCGAGGGTCGCGGCGCGCTCCTAGCAGATCCGCGCGCCCTGCCAAGCAGGCGGCTCAGCGCCGCGCGCGTTCGGCCGCGGTCGGCACCGGCCGGCGGCCGAGAAGGCCCGAGATTTGGTCCCAGAAGAGCTCGACGAGCACGCAGCCGCAGACCACCACGACCGCGAGCAGCTGCGTGGCGGTGAAAGGCTGGTCGAGGAACGCCAGGGCGAGGCCGGCGGCGATCACCGGCTTCAAGAAGAAGAGATAGTTGGCGCGGCCGATGTCGGGGGCGGCGGCGAGGCCGCCTAGCCAGAGCGCCATGGCGATCGTCGTGTTCCAAACGCCGAGGGTGAGGACCGCCGACCATTGCTGCGGTGTGCGCTCGAAGAGCGTGGTCGGATCGACCCAGATGCCCCAGACGAGGCCGACCGTGGGCCAGAGTGCGAAAAAGCCGATCGCGAAGCAGTAGGCGGTCATCCGGACCGCGCCCCAGCGTTGGTAGAGCGGCCGGACGAGCACCATGTAGACCGAGGAGACGAGCGCGCAGCCGAGGGCCAAGAGCACGCCCACGAACGCCTTGGACCATTCCGCGGCGACGGTGACCTGGACGAGATAGCCGTCGGTCAGGAGGATCACCACACCCAGGAGCGCACCGAGACCGCTCACCCATTTGGCGGTCGAAATCGGGCCGCGATTGATGATCCAGTTGGCGAGGACGACCAGCAAGGGCATGGTCGAGACCATGGTCGCGACCTGGATCGCGGTGGCGAAGTTCAAAGCCCAGTGGAAGAGGAGCTGGGCGAGCGTCATGCCGAAGATCGAGAGGATGGCGATCTTGGCACCTTCGACCTTGAGCGGGGTGAGGAGATCTTGCTGGCCCGGCCAACACAGCGCCAAGAGGACGAGACCCGAGCCACCGATCATGAAGCGCCAGACCGTGAGCTCCGGCCCGAACATGCCGGTCAGGACGGCGACGAACTCGCTCGAGGCGTGGCCGCAGACGCCGAGCAAGATGCAGCCGTAGATCAAGAGCAATCGACCGGTGGGGATCGACGCCGCGGCGGAGCTCATGGTGCGATCTCCCGAGCGAAGCCCGTGAGCGCCTCGGCGAGGGCCTCCGGCACCTCGACCGGCAGCATGTGGCCGGCCTCGGGCAGATCGAGCCGTCGGCCGCGTGGCAGCCGGGCGGCGAGTTCGGCTACGTCCCGGGCGTCGAAAAACACCCGATCCTGGAGCCCCGAGACCACGAGGGTGGGGAGATCGAGACGCTCCCACGGCACGTTCCAGTCGGCCTCGCCCATGCGACGCAACAGCTCCATCTGCCCGGAGGTCGGATCGAGCGGCTCGTAACGGGTGTCGGGCAGGAGGCACTCGGCCCGGTGCGCCTCGAGCCAAGCCGGGCCGAACAGGAGCGGGGCCATGAGATCGCGCATCAACAGGGGCCCTGCCACCTCCATGACCCGCACCACGGCGGCGTTGATCCAATCGAGCCGGATGCCCGGCTTGCGCAGCGTGTTCAGGAGAACGAGGCCCCGGGCCTCCGCACCCTCGAGGATCGCCCGGGCGGCGTAGAGCCCGCCGATCGAAAGACCCACGAGGACCGGGCGGGCCGGCCGCAGCCCGCCGAGGAGCCGCAGGAGATCGCCCACGATCAGGGGCAGGTCGAGCCGGGTACCGGGCGCGAAGCGGCTGCCCGCCTGGCCGCGGAAATTCCAGGCGAGCGTGCCGTGCCCCGCGCCGCGCAGGCGCTCCCCCACCGCCCGCCACTGGGCGATGTCGCCGGTGATCGCGTTGACGAAAACGAAGGTGAGCCCTTTCGCGTTGGCCGGCGGGGCGTGTTCGAAGGCGAGCGCATCTCGTGGGCCGAGCTCGAACGTCGCCATGGTCGCCTCCCCTGGCATGCCGGCACCGCTTCGGATTTCTGGTAAACCCCTTCACACCGTTTGTGAACATCGCCCGGCGCGAGCCGGCCGTGCGGGTCCCGCGGCCGCGTCGGCCCCCTCTGGCCCCGACGTCGGACCGCCCTCGCCGGCCGTCCCCGAACGAGCCGTCGGGCACGGCTTCCGGCTGGGTCGCGTGCGCGGTTGACCTCCTCGTCGCTCTGGATCATGGATGCTACGGGGGAGGCCCGGCTCGGGGAGGGGGCCATGAAGGTGACGGACATTCTCGACAAGAAGGGGCGCAGGGTCGTCACGATCCGTGCGGATGCGAGCATCGAGACGGCGGTCCACCGGCTCGCGCTCGAGCGGATCGGGGCGCTCGTGGTGAGCGAGGACGGCGAGGCGTTGGAAGGCATCCTCTCCGAACGCGACATCCTCCACGCGCTCGCCCGCGAAGGCGCGGCGATCCTCGGGCCCGGTCGCCGGGTGGCGGAGATCATGACCCGGGCGGTCCGCACCTGCGGTCCGCACGACAGCGTCAAGCATCTGATGGACACGATGACCCGCTACCGGGTCCGCCACCTGCCGGTGGTCGAAAATGGCCGGCTGATCGGCCTCGTGAGCATCGGCGACGTGGTCAAGAACCGGCTCGAGGAGATGGAGCTCGAGACCAACGTGCTGCGCGACGTGGTGCTCGCCGGCCGCTGAGCGGCCGCCCACCGCCTCTTCACCGACCGCCTTCAAATGTAAGCGATCGCCCGGCCGAGCACGGCCACCGTGGGCCAGGCGAGGAGCGAGAGCAGAGCACCGCGGCGGACCGCCGGCGGCACGGCGCCGTCGAGGGCGGCGAAGCCGGGCCCGGCGGCGCGGTGGACGAGCACGACGTTCACAAGCGCGAGGGCGACGAGCGCGAGCTTCGCGAGCATCAGCGGGTGGCCGAGGAGCGCCGCGGCGTCGGCGAGCAACATCACGGCACCCGTCGGCACCTGGAGCGCCACGCCCGTGGCCGCCAAGGGCACGAGCAGGCGGGCGAGCGGGCGGGCGGGAAGCACGCGCGCCAAGCCCAAGAGGCGGAGATCGAGCGCCAGGATCGAGCCCAACAAGAGCCCCACGCCCAAGACGTGCAACACGCTCGCGAGCGGGTAAGCCCAGAGCGAGCGGCGGATCGCGGCCGAGGCGGCGGTGCCCTCGAGCCAGACGCCCAAGGGCGAAAGCAGCCCCGCGGCCTCGTGCTCCACGACGGGCGCTCAGCGGAGCTGGGTGATCGTCCCGTTCACCTTGATCCACTCGGCGCGGAGCTCGATGTCGCGGCTCCGGTGCGGATAGCCCATGACCTCGACCACGGCTCCGGGGCGGATCATCTCCTCCTGAAGTCCGCGGGCGATCATCCGGAAAGGCGGCGCGAGGACGACCTCCCAGACTTTCTCGGGGGTCCGCAGGATCAAGATGCCGTGCGGGTTCTCGAAGCTCACCCGCTCGACCGTGCCGGTGAGTGTGAGCGGCCGGTCGGAGTCGTAGGAGCCCCAGCCGTGATGGGCCCGGGCGGCCGACGGCAGCGCCACGGCGGTGAGCGCGAGCAGCAAGAGACGGCGGTGCATGGCGGGCGTGCCCTCCTCGCGGGTTCCTGCGTGATATAGCCTGCCGCACGCGCCGGCCGAGGGGGCGGGCGCGAGCCAGGGTTGCAGGGGAGGGAGCGATGGAGGTCGAAAAGCGCCTCGCCGAGAAGGGGATCGTGCTGCCGCCGGTGACCGCGCCGGTCGCCAACTACGTCAACGCGGTCCGCACCGGGAACCTCCTCTTCCTCTCCGGCAAGGGGCCGAGCTTTCCCGACGGTACGCAAGGGATCGGCAAAGTCGGCGCGGACCTCTCGCTCGAGGAAGGCTATCGCCACGCCCGACAGGTGGGGCTCAACCTGATCGCGGTGATGAAGGCCGAGCTCGGCGACCTCGACCGGGTCGCACGGGTGGTCAAGGTGCTCGGCATGGTCAATTGCCCGCCGAGCTTCACCGATCACCCCAAGGTGATCAACGGCTGTTCGGATCTCTTCGTCGAGGTGTTCGGCGAGCGCGGCCGGCACGCCCGCTCGGCGGTCGGCATGGGCAGCCTGCCCGGCAACATCTCGGTCGAGATCGAGTGCATCGTCGAGGTCGCCTGACCGGCGCGGCCCCGGGCGGCGGCGCGGGGCGGGCCTGCGTGCCGACCGCTTGGTGAAGGCCCGAGGCGCGGGCTAGAGCCGCCCGGCAGCAGCGGGGGAGCACGTCCATGGCCGAGCGACAGATTTTCTACGAGCGTCTCACCTGGCCGGAGATCCGGGAAGCGGCCCGACGGGACACGGTCGTCCTGTTGCCCTTCGCCTCGATCGAACAGCACGGCTTCCATTTGCCCGTCGACGTCGATCTGCGGCTCGCGCGGGAGGTCTGCATCCGGGCGGCCAAGAAGAACCCGCACACGCTCGTCATGACGCCCATGGCCTTCGGCTTCGAGCCGCACCACATGGCTTGGCCCGGGACCATCGACGTCGATTGGGACGTCTTGATCCGCTACGGGGTCTGCGTCGTCTCCTCCCTCGTCCGCGCCGGCTTCCGCCGCATCTTGATCGTCAACGGCCACGGCTCGAACCGGCCGATCATGGAGATGATCGTCCGGCTCGCCCAGGTGAAGCATCCCGAAGCCCTCGTGGCCGGCCAATCCTGGTTCGCGCTCGCCAAGGTCGCCGAGGTGTTCGGGCCGTTGCAGGAGAGCGGGTTCACGAGCCACGCCTGCGAGCTCGAGACCTCGGCCTATCTCGCGATCGATCCGGATGCGGTTAAAATGGACCAGGCGGTGCGAGACGAGACCTTCCGCCGCAGCCCGCACGTTTGGGCCGATCTGATCGGCAAGAAACCCGAGCCGGATTCGACGACGCCGCTCGTGATGATGGAATATTTCTCGACCGGCTCGCTTTCGGGGTGCGCGGCGATCCGAGCAAGGCCACCGCCGAGAAGGGCGAGAAGGCGCTCGAGGCGGCGGCCGAGGAGGTGGCGGCGATCGTCGAGGAACTCCGCGCCCGGGCGATCCGGCTGCCCGAGACCTTCCACGACGTGCCGGTCGAGACCATCCAGCGGCGGCTCGCCGGCGGGTGAGCCTCGCCGGCGCGGCGAGCTCGGGCCGCGGCGCGGCGCTTCTGTTGTGCGGCGCGCTCGTCCTCGGGCTCGCCGGCAACATGACCTTCCAGGCGCTCGTGCCCGAGCTCTCGACGGCCCTCCGGCTTTCCAAGACCGAAGTCGGTTGGGTCTCGTCCGTCAACTATCTGGCCTACGCGGCGGCCGCGCCGTTCCTCGTGGGCCTCACCGATCGGGTCGACGCGCGGCTGGTCATGGCGGCCGGGCTCGCCGTCTCGCTCGTGGCCGGGCTCGGCTCGGCCCTCTTCCTCGCGGACTTCCTCTCGGCCTTGTTCTGGCGGGGGCTCGCGGGCGTGGGGATCGCCGGGACCTACATGCCGGGCCTCAAGGCCTTGACCGATCGCACGGCCGGGCCCGGCCAGGCCCGGCTGCAAGCCTTCTATACCGCGGTCTATTCGGTCGGCACGGCCCTCTCGGCCTGGCTCGCCGGGCTCCTGCTCGTGGCCGCGGGCTGGCGGGCCGCGTTCGCCGCGAGTGGAGCGCTACCGGCGCTCGCCGCCCTCTTCCTCCTGCCGCTCGCTCCGCATCGGCCGCGCGGCTCGGGTGCCGGCCGGACCGGCGGGATCGCCGCCGCGCTGCGGCAAAGGCGGGCGATGGGCTTCGCGCTCGCTTACGGCGCCCACTGCTGGGAGCTCTTCGGCTACCGCACCTGGCTCGTGGCGTTCCTCGTCTTCGCCGCGGCCGAGACCGGGGCGTCGGTCGACCGGGCGACGATCGCCAGTTTCGCGACGCTCGTGCTGCTCGTGGGGCTGCCCGCCTCGCTGCTCGGCAACGAGCTCGCCGGGCGGCTGCCGCGGGCGGCGGTGGTGAGCACCTTCATGCTCGTCTCGGCCGGGGTCGGGACGATGCTCGGGCTCGTGCTCGACGCGGGCTTCCCGGTCGTGCTCGCGCTCGCGCTCCTCTACGGCTGCCTCGTCATGATCGACAGCGCGGCGATCACCGTCGGCACGGTCCAAGCGGCTGCCGCCGATCTCGAGGGCGCGACCCTCGCGGTGCAGACCCTGCTCGGCTCGGTGGGGGCGATGCTCGCCCCCTTGGCCTCGGGCTTGCTGCTCGACCTGCTCGGCCCGGGGACCCGCGCGGGCTGGGCGGTGGCCCTCGCGACCGTCGCGGCCGGTGCCCTGCTCGGGCCTTTGGCGCTCTCTCTACTCGCCCGCGGCGAGCGCTGCGGCTAGCGCGGCGCGGAGGGCCGTCGGGGCGCGGAACGCGGCGGAAGCCGCCTCGGCCGCGCGGCAGGCGGCGATCGCCTCGCCGCTACCGGCCAGGATGCCGGCCTCGACGCCGAGGAGGGCGCGGGCGTCGAGGACGACGAGAGCCGCCCCGCCGTCGGCCCAGGCGGCCCAGCGGCCCGAGGCCGGATCGAGGATCAAGGCCGGCACCGCGGCCTTCCGGCATAGCCAGAGGAAGCGGGCCGGTGGCATGACTTCGGGGAGCTCGGGATCGACGACCAGCGCGGCCGCCGCCGCCGGTTCGTCGAGGGCGCGGGCGAGGGCGGCCTCCGGACAATCGCGGACGGTCCCGACCGGCCTCGCTTCCCCGCCGGCGAGCCGGATCACCTCGGCGAGCGGGGCACCCTCGAGGCGGCCGAGCTGGGCGAGCGGCAGGACGATGGTCTGCCCGGCCTCGGCGCGGCCGACGAGCCCGGCCACCGCCCAGGCAGTGGCCGCGGCGAGCGAGGAAGCGAGGAGTGCCGCCTCGGCCTCGAGCCGCTCGGCGAGCGCGGCCTC
>Ga0308391_1000513_pt1 | contig 17089 bp, 13 predicted proteins | sample Hotspr20Samplet1_FD_202363 | JGI IMG/M metagenome (GOLD analysis project Ga0308391, IMG submission 202363) | Hot spring phototrophic mat microbial communities from Octopus Spring, Yellowstone National Park, Wyoming, United States - 20050623_t1 ... | reverse complement strand
CGCCGCTGATCGATCAGGCATGCTGCGAGACGCTCTCGCATGCCTCCGGCTGGCGGGCCAGGATTCGAACCTGGAACAAGGACTCCAAAGGCCCCTGTGATACCGTTTCACCACCCGCCAACGTGCTCACCAAAACAAGCCTACATGGCGCAGCGCTCGCTGTCAACCGACTCGCGCGCCGCCGGGGCACGACAAGGCACGGTGTGCAGTGCTCGCGCTCGTCAACCTGCTGCGTCCGCGCTCGGTCGACCGCGCCAATGCTGGCATCTCCTGGCAGGGAGATGACGCTGGTCTCGAAGAGCACGAGCTGGCGTCGAGCCCTGGAACGCGCTGCCTCCAGGCATCTCACCGGCTGCGCCCGGTCCTGCGCGGAGCCTCTCGCCACCGTCTCCCAACCACGGCCGCATGGGAGCGTACCCGCCTCACGGTCGCTGGTCCAGCCCTCCGGGTCCTCCTTGCGCGAAGACGCGATCGCCTCGCGCCCGGGAGGACCGCTACGAGCGCCCGCACCGACCGCCGCAACGGCAGATCCAGGCCGTGCCGGTTGGCGCGGCAAGGACGTTGAGGACTCGAGAGCGCTGATTTAATGCTTTTGGGGGTACTCACGACCTGCTCTCGGCAAGCTCGCTGGCGCCGTTCTCGAGCTCTAAGCGATCCTGCCGCCACGGGCCATACGCAAGCGAGTTCCCCGGGGCCGAGCGTTTCAAGCCCTCAGAGGTACTGCCGAGACTGAACTCTGGGGCCTGGAACCTGGCCGCCTGACTCCGTTTCAAGCCCTCCTCGGTACTGTCGAAACGAGCACGCGCAGGTCGATCGCAGTCTGCGCGAAGGTTTCAAGCCCTCATAGGTACTGTCGAAACACACACATGGTCATGACGTCGTAATCGCTGACATAGGTTTCAAGCCCTCATAGGTACTGTCGAAACGCCGCGGCGGCCGGCTGAAGAACAGCTGCACGTGCCAGTTTCAAGCCCTCATAGGTACTGTCGAAACCGTGTCCACTAGAACCGCACCCGCTGCACACGGCAGGTTTCAAGCCCTCATAGGTACTGTCGAAACCAACGCGAGCGACGTCGCTCGCGTGGCAATCGCCTGTTTCAAGCCCTCATAGGTACTGTCGAAGCAGGAAAAGTTTGCCGAGTGGTTCGACGAGGAAGAGGTTTCAAGCCCTCATAGGTACTGTCGAAACTTCGGCCATTCCCCCACCTGCTAGGGGAAAACCCTGTTTCAAGCCCTCATAGGTACTGTCGAAACTGTCCTCGATCCGATCCCGGACGAGGAACATGTAGTGTTTCAAGCCCTCATAGGTACTGTCGAAACGCGCTGCCATCGACCCACGTTTCATCTACGTGCGTAGTTTCAAGCCCTCATAGGTACTGTCGAAACGTCGAGATCTCGATCTCGAGCCCCGTGACCTGGCATCGTTTCAAGCCCTCATAGGTACTGTCGAAACTTCAGCTCTTTGTTTTTCACGTATTGTCCCGCCTCGGTTTCAAGCCCTCATAGGTACTGTCGAAACGTGAACGCGTTTCGGTGCCGAGCCGCCTGCCCTAAGGGTTTCAAGCCCTCATAGGTACTGTCGAAACGCAGCTCAGCCCGCTCACGATCCGGGCGTGGATCCGCGTTTCAAGCCCTCATAGGTACTGTCGAAACGCTCACCCCTGATGCGACGAACAAGAAAGTGACCATGTTTCAAGCCCTCATAGGTACTGTCGAAACGCTCGTCGGGCTCATGGCATCGACCGCTCGAGGTCGAGTTTCAAGCCCTCATAGGTACTGTCGAAACCACCACCAACAAGACCATCACGTTTGCCATCAATGCGTTTCAAGCCCTCATAGGTACTGTCGAAACACACCCAGGCTTCCTTGTACCCGAGCTTCAGCGCTGTTTCAAGCCCTCATAGGTACTGTCGAAACATTCTGAGGGTGGAATGTAATTCAGGGCGTCCCAGGTTTCAAGCCCTCATAGGTACTGTCGAAACATTCATTAAGGCCCAAATTCTCGACTGGCTCAACAGCGTTTCAAGCCCTCATAGGTACTGTCGAAACGACCGGTGCCGACCATGGAAACGTACCAGTTTCCGTGTTTCAAGCCCTCATAGGTACTGTCGAAACCCTTTTGCCGGTTTTTGCGCAGCCGCTGTTTCGGTTTCAAGCCCTCATAGGTACTGTCGAAACTGACATAGGAACACAGCTCGGAAACGGCTGGCCTGTTGTTTCAAGCCCTCATAGGTACTGTCGAAACCAACATCTACCATGCCATGCGTCTGCTCGAGGCCGTCGTTTCAAGCCCTCATAGGTACTGTCGAAACCATGACCGTGACGGTCGTCACTGTTTCGCAGCTGATGTTTCAAGCCCTCATAGGTACTGTCGAAACTTGTTTTTGAAGGGCTGCAGATCCGGCCGATCGAGTTTCAAGCCCTCATAGGTACTGTCGAAACGGTCATGGTAGATGATGGACAGAGCCCTCGCTTCTCGAGTTTCAAGCCCTCATAGGTACTGTCGAAACTGTCTCGGGAATACCGGGCGGCCCGGTCCAGGAAAGTTTCAAGCCCTCATAGGTACTGTCGAAACCCTCCGGATCGTCCACCGGATGGGACCTGGAAAAGGCCGTTTCAAGCCCTCATAGGTACTGTCGAAACGGGCTCTTGTTTGGTCCGGCCGATCCCCTGTATTCCGTTTCAAGCCCTCATAGGTACTGTCGAAACGCACGCGAACACGGATACGTTGACCAGGGACTCAGGTTTCAAGCCCTCATAGGTACTGTCGAAACTGGATCGTGGCTGTGCTCGCGGTCGTCGCCGAGCTGGTTTCAAGCCCTCATAGGTACTGTCGAAACGTGGATCTTGCGTGGACGAGGAGACCGTTCCATTGGTTTCAAGCCCTCATAGGTACTGTCGAAACTCTTCTGAATGATCCAGGCCTTGATTTCGTCATTGAGTTTCAAGCCGTCATAGGTACTGTCGAAACCGTGAGATCCGGGCACGTGAATCGTAGCAAAAAGCCGTTTCAAGCCCTCATAGGTACTGTCGAAACGAGACGCCGGACTTCCCGCACGAGAAACGTCATCGTGTTTCAAGCCCTCATAGGTACTGTCGAAACGCTTGCGCAAGTCGCCGAGGTGCCGTTTTTGGGTAAGTTTCAAGCCCTCATAGGTACTGTCGAAACGTGAGCTGCTCGCCGGTCGGTGAGACCAGCGCGATCGTTTCAAGCCCTCATAGGTACTGTCGAAACATTGCAGCCGCCATCATCCGGAATGGCGGCTGCGGGAGTTTCAAGCCCTCATAGGTACTGTCGAAACCTCTTCTTTGTGGCAGGATGCCACTTCGAAGACTGTTTCAAGCCCTCATAGGTACTGTCGAAACAGAAGTAGGTCACGACATGCCAGGTGTAGCCCAAACAAGTTTCAAGCCCTCATAGGTACTGTCGAAACCAATATGCTATCATCAACATAGCCGACCGGGAGGGCGTTTCAAGCCCTCATAGGTACTGTCGAAACCACCCAGGCTTCCTTGTAACCGAGCTTCAACGCCGTTTCAAGCCCTCATAGGTACTGTCGAAACGTGTGAGTTGCTCGCGGAGTTGGTTCTCGACGAATAGTTTCAAGCCCTCATAGGTACTGTCGAAACTCGGCGCTGAGTACGTGCGTCAGGCGATACAGTTACGTTTCAAGCCCTCATAGGTACTGTCGAAACACTCCGGGTTGTGAGACGCCACACTTTCACGACCGGAGTTTCAAGCCCTCATAGGTACTGTCGAAACGGAGCTTGAGGAGCTCGGCGCTCCACCAGTAAACCTGTTTCAAGCCCTCATAGGTACTGTCGAAACGCTCGCCCGATATAAACGTTCATGTTGCTGCTCCGCAGTTTCAAGCCCTCATAGGTACTGTCGAAACACCACCAGCCGCCGCCACCTGTACGTTGGACCGCAGGTTTCAAGCCCTCATAGGTACTGTCGAAACGCGCAAGAGCGAGCGGGTGGAGTCTGGTATGACGTTGGTTTCAAGCCCTCATAGGTACTGTCGAAACGGCGTCTCACAACCCGGAGTCGGCGTCGGAGTATTCGTTTCAAGCCCTCATAGGTACTGTCGAAACGGTGAGGCGTGGTCACTCCGATAGTGCGTTCGCATAGTTTCAAGCCCTCATAGGTACTGTCGAAACCCGTTCGCCCTCGCCGAGAAAGTCCACGACTTCCTCGTTTCAAGCCCTCATAGGTACTGTCGAAACGCGCTCCTCGCTCTTGCGCTTGCAGCGCAAGAGCGAGGTTTCAAGCCCTCATAGGTACTGTCGAAACCAATGTCTTCTGCGATCCCCTTCGCCAACAGGTGCAGTTTCAAGCCCTCATAGGTACTGTCGAAACTCGAGCAGCGCGCAGAAGCGCGTGCTCAGCAGCGTGGTTTCAAGCCCTCATAGGTACTGTCGAAACGTGCAACGCGAGCGACGTCGCTCGCGTTGACGCGGCGAGTTTCAAGCCCTCATAGGTACTGTCGAAACAGAAGCCGGTCTTCATCCCGACAGAGAAGCCACTCTGTTTCAAGCCCTCATAGGTACTGTCGAAACCCGTGCGCGGTTCCTTGTGTTCGTTCAGCCAAGCGGTTTCAAGCCCTCATAGGTACTGTCGAAACCCGACCCGGGACTCTAGCAGGACAAACCCTTTCCACGTTTCAAGCCCTCATAGGTACTGTCGAAACCCATCCTCCGATCGTTCGCGGAGGACAGGCACCAGGGTTTCAAGCCCTCATAGGTACTGTCGAAACGCCTGCGCCGCCCGCCACTGGCGCTCAGCGACCGTTGTTTCAAGCCCTCATAGGTACTGTCGAAACTCGCATCAAGGCTCCCACGTGTAATTAAAGCTAAGCTGTTTCAAGCCCTCATAGGTACTGTCGAAACCGTCTTGTAGTTCTTCTTGTTCTTCTTCTTCTTCTTCGTTTCAAGCCCTCATAGGTACTGTCGAAACCCGAGCTCGGCAGCCCCTCGTTCCGCGTCATCGGTCGTTTCAAGCCCTCATAGGTACTGTCGAAACGATGAGCAGGCTGTTCGAGAGCGCGAACCCGATAGCGGTTTCAAGCCCTCATAGGTACTGTCGAAACCCAACGCGACCGCGTTATGGCGGCCGCGCGCAAAACGTTTCAAGCCCTCATAGGTACTGTCGAAACGTCTGCATGTGCGAGCGGTGCTTGCTCGCACGTCTGGTTTCAAGCCCTCATAGGTACTGTCGAAACCGGGCCCGCTTGGGATCCGGTCATCGCAACTGTCCGGTTTCAAGCCCTCATAGGTACTGTCGAAACTCAATCGGCCGCAGAACCAAGCCCGGGAAGATAATGTTTCAAGCCCTCATAGGTACTGTCGAAACCGCACCATCAAGGCACGCCTGGGCAAGCCACTTGGTTTCAAGCCCTCATAGGTACTGTCGAAACTGCTCAAGGAGTGTGGTGGCTGTGGACGAGACCGACTGTTTCAAGCCCTCATAGGTACTGTCGAAACGGAACTGCGCCGTGAGGTCGAGAGGGCGCTCAGTCAGTTTCAAGCCCTCATAGGTACTGTCGAAACCGGCTCGTGAAGTGCGGGTCAGGGAGTCGTAATCGAGTTTCAAGCCCTCATAGGTACTGTCGAAACGCTGCCTGGGAAGCCGTCTTCAAACAGGTCGGCTTCGTTTCAAGCCCTCATAGGTACTGTCGAAACGTCCAGATCCTGGGCTGTTAATTCAGCCCAGGATCGTTTCAAGCCCTCATAGGTACTGTCGAAACCAAAACAAGCGTACTCCAAGATTTTGCCCATGAACAGTTTCAAGCCCTCATAGGTACTGTCGAAACGCCTGGAATCGGCTATCGCTGGTCGGAGCTTTCAGAGTTTCAAGCCCTCATAGGTACTGTCGAAACGCACGAGCAGGAACTCGTGCTCAGCTGTGTCGATGCGCGTTTCAAGCCCTCATAGGTACTGTCGAAACGAGTTTCGCTCCGTACACATACAACGCCTTCACGCGTTTCAAGCCCTCATAGGTACTGTCGAAACCAACGTCAATGTTGTTGCCGCCAGCGAGCTTTGTTGTTTCAAGCCCTCATAGGTACTGTCGAAACCAACGAGCGAGATGAAGTCGCCACTCAGTGCCTCGGTTTCAAGCCCTCATAGGTACTGTCGAAACCCGGGACTCCGGGGAAAACTCTTGCCGCACCAGGAAGGTTTCAAGCCCTCATAGGTACTGTCGAAACTCGAATCCGGTCGGGCTGTGGCGGACGATGACATGCGTTTCAAGCCCTCATAGGTACTGTCGAAACGGTTCTGGGCCCTCCACCAGACCAGGACATGCTCGGGTTTCAAGCCCTCATAGGTACTGTCGAAACCTGTCGTTTCGCTCGCACGCTCGACCGTCGCGCGTTCGTTTCAAGCCCTCATAGGTACTGTCGAAACAAGTCGGGCAGACCGGTGTCACGCGCGTGCGCGCAGGTTTCAAGCCCTCATAGGTACTGTCGAAACGACATAGCGATTACAGCTATCTGTCTCGTGCTGTATGTTTCAAGCCCTCATAGGTACTGTCGAAACGCGTACGCGCGCGCTGTTTACGATGGGAGCGCGCGTTTCAAGCCCTCATAGGTACTGTCGAAACTGTCGAGATTCGCGAGAAGTCGCGCACTCCAGATCGTGTTTCAAGCCCTCATAGGTACTGTCGAAACAAGTTCTCGCTGAGTCAGCTCACGCTCGAGCTCCGACGTTTCAAGCCCTCATAGGTACTGTCGAAACCGTGCCCGCGCTCGCTGGTGTTGCGGCGGCGTTCGGTTTCAAGCCCTCATAGGTACTGTCGAAACCTCCAGCTCACGGTAGAGCTGAATGAGTTTGCGAGGTTTCAAGCCCTCATAGGTACTGTCGAAACAATGCGCGCATTTCCGGCCCCTCGATCGTATCCGGCGTTTCAAGCCCTCATAGGTACTGTCGAAACCTATCGCGTCAGCTCGCTCGAGCAGGAGCCTCCGTTGTTTCAAGCCCTCATAGGTACTGTCGAAACGCTGTGCCGGGAGCCTTTCGGCGGTGGGCCTGAGTACGTTTCAAGCCCTCATAGGTACTGTCGAAACCTTGAGGGGCGGGCTCTTGACTACTTGACCCGCCTCGTGTTTCAAGCCCTCATAGGTACTGTCGAAACCGTGTTCTGGTCGTGTGGTGCGAACGTGTGTTCCGAGTTTCAAGCCCTCATAGGTACTGTCGAAACTTATCGACCAGTACACAGCCGAGGAAGCGGATCTACGTTTCAAGCCCTCATAGGTACTGTCGAAACCGATCGTTCGTGCGAACGTGCGTTCGCACCATTCAGTGTTTCAAGCCCTCATAGGTACTGTCGAAACAGCTTGCCGAGCGAGCGGCCACTGACCCAAGTCTTGTTTCAAGCCCTCATAGGTACTGTCGAAACGAGTGCCGATCCCGGTCATCGGACGCGAACGGATGTTGTTTCAAGCCCTCATAGGTACTGTCGAAACCGCATACCAACCTGACGATAGTTCGAGTGCCGATCCGTTTCAAGCCCTCATAGGTACTGTCGAAACGGCTTCTTGCCCTTGCGGAGGACGCAGTTTCCAATGTTTCAAGCCCTCATAGGTACTGTCGAAACTTTGTTCTAGTCAGGCCGTGCGGACGAGTATGCGAAAGTTTCAAGCCCTCATAGGTACTGTCGAAACTTTGGTTTTTGATCGCGTTGTCTTGTCTCACCAGAGGTTTCAAGCCCTCATAGGTACTGTCGAAACGCGAACCAGGAGGAGCTCGCTCGCACGGCACTCGTCGTTTCAAGCCCTCATAGGTACTGTCGAAACCAGTCAATCCCGACTGCCCCCGGCAAAAGGAGCATGTTTCAAGCCCTCATAGGTACTGTCGAAACCAAACAACCCGAGAAGACGAAACGCCAACAAAAAGAGTTTCAAGCCCTCATAGGTACTGTCGAAACCAACTCGCCGCAAAAACCCGATCGTGCCGAGCTCACGTTTCAAGCCCTCATAGGTACTGTCGAAACGAGTGCGCGGATCGTCAAACCAAGCAATCCGACCGCGGTTTCAAGCCCTCATAGGTACTGTCGAAACCCGTTCAGGTTGATCAAGCACGCCTCGCAATAATCCAGTTTCAAGCCCTCATAGGTACTGTCGAAACGGGGTGAGCTGGCGATAGAACTCCTGTTGATCCATCGTTTCAAGCCCTCATAGGTACTGTCGAAACCTTCGAAGCGTTCGCCGGATTCGTGGGTGAAAAACTGTTTCAAGCCCTCATAGGTACTGTCGAAACCCCGAACGGCTGCTCCCAGAACCAGCGCCATGCATCGTTTCAAGCCCTCATAGGTACTGTCGAAACTCGCGAGCGCCTCGCGCAGGAGCTTCGCCGCCGTCGTGTTTCAAGCCCTCATAGGTACTGTCGAAACCGTGGAAACCACGCGCTTGCAGAACGATTTTGCGACGTTTCAAGCCCTCATAGGTACTGTCGAAACACCGTCGACGCGCAGAACCTGCCCGCGCCGAACCAGGTTTCAAGCCCTCATAGGTACTGTCGAAACCGAGTTTCTCGCGCGCCGCCCACGCCTCGAGCGCATGTTTCAAGCCCTCATAGGTACTGTCGAAACGCCTCGCAATAGTCCACTGCGTCTTCGTAGTCACCGTTTCAAGCCCTCATAGGTACTGTCGAAACGCGGGACGACGAGTGGCACACTTTTGAGTACCTTCAAGTTTCAAGCCCTCATAGGTACTGTCGAAACCGCGATCGGCTCGATGGCGTCGAGCGAGGTTTTAGCGTTTCAAGCCCTCATAGGTACTGTCGAAACGCAGGAGCTTCGCAGCCGTCGTCGGGTGCCAGCCGGGTTTCAAGCCCTCATAGGTACTGTCGAAACGCTGCGACGAGACGCACTGACCACGCCTCGTGCAGGTTTCAAGCCCTCATAGGTACTGTCGAAACCGCGCTCTCGCGACGCAACGTGTCATCACACGAGTTCGTTTCAAGCCCTCATAGGTACTGTCGAAACTTTGAGAACCGTCGAGCTCGACAGAACCCTGAATGTCGTTTCAAGCCCTCATAGGTACTGTCGAAACCGGACCTCGATCGCGAACTGCTCCGTGCGCTGGCTAAGTTTCAAGCCCTCATAGGTACTGTCGAAACGAAGTTGTCATGGACAAGTTCCTCAAGCGCTACGAGGTTTCAAGCCCTCATAGGTACTGTCGAAACGCCCGTTCGCACCAACGATGCCTGTCCGTGCCGACGTTTCAAGCCCTCATAGGTACTGTCGAAACCTGTCCGACAACAGCTTCGTGCACGAGCTGAGCCGGTTTCAAGCCCTCATAGGTACTGTCGAAACGCATGCTCTATGACGGCACCACTCGCATCGCACCAGTTTCAAGCCCTCATAGGTACTGTCGAAACACACGGCCCGGAATGATCGCGCTAACCGTAATGTGTTTCAAGCCCTCATAGGTACTGTCGAAACCTCCAGCTCACGGTAGAGCTGGATGAGTTTGCGAGGTTTCAAGCCCTCATAGGTACTGTCGAAACTTCCGACGGCCCCTTCCTGCCGGAAGATCCGTTTCGTTTCAAGCCCTCATAGGTACTGTCGAAACCTTCGCCCACGCCGGTTCTGCTCGAGCGTGTCGCCCGTTTCAAGCCCTCATAGGTACTGTCGAAACCCGTAGCCTGCCAGTTCATCGACCAGCTCGCGAATGAAGTTTCAAGCCCTCATAGGTACTGTCGAAACTGGGCCTTTCTTTTTGGCCGGGCATGCCCAAAAGCCGTTTCAAGCCCTCATAGGTACTGCCGAAACGTGACGTCCTCGAGGACCTGCGCGCGGTCTCTCGCTGGTTTCAAGCCCTCATAGGTACTGTCGAAACGCGGCCGTAATCATCGCCCAGCCCGGCCAAGATGTTCGTTTCAAGCCCTCATAGGTACTGTCGAAACTTACCCAGTTCGGAGTCGAAGCGACAGCTGGCGTGCGTTTCAAGCCCTCATAGGTACTGTCGAAACATGGGTACCTTCCTCGAGAAATGTGTATCGAGGAGCGTTTCAAGCCCTCATAGGTACTGTCGAAACGGATCTTCCCACGATCGCCCGGTCGCTCATCGAGAGGTTTCAAGCCCTCATAGGTACTGTCGAAACACGTGCCATGGCAACACCTCCTTGAGTTGTTCGCAGTTTCAAGCCCTCATAGGTACTGTCGAAACCGTCCGACATGGACTGGCGAGACGTCCAGCCTCTGTGTTTCAAGCCCTCATAGGTACTGTCGAAACCACGACTGCCGAGAGTCATTAAGGCTCGCCTAGGCAGTTTCAAGCCCTCATAGGTACTGTCGAAACTGATCGAGGGGCCGGAAACGCGCGTGCTGCAGGGATGTTTCAAGCCCTCATAGGTACTGTCGAAACCGGCAAGGAAACCCTTGTTGTCGCTGCGGATCGCGTTTCAAGCCCTCATAGGTACTGTCGAAACTCCCTGTACATGGTAGGCGGATATCTCGGGAAGGAGTTTCAAGCCCTCATAGGTACTGTCGAAACCCGAACTGCCAGGCGACGTTGTGCGAGTATGCGACGTTTCAAGCCCTCATAGGTACTGTCGAAACCACCGCTCTTTGCCTCGCCCTTGCCGAAGATCAGTTAGTTTCAAGCCCTCATAGGTACTGTCGAAACCGTAGAGCGCCTTGACGCCAGTCGCGAAGTCGTTCGTTTCAAGCCCTCATAGGTACTGTCGAAACGCATTTCGCTGGGTTGATATCGACGTCATTGAACGGGTTTCAAGCCCTCATAGGTACTGTCGAAACCGGGATGCGTCACAATGAGCGGGCTCGCAGTGATGGCGTTTCAAGCCCTCATAGGTACTGTCGAAACCCGGTCCGACACCGACGTGCCCTGGCGCTACACGCGTTTCAAGCCCTCATAGGTACTGTCGAAACCCCCTCAATTCCTCGACCAAGCCATCGCCATCCTCCGTTTCAAGCCCTCATAGGTACTGTCGAAACGTGCCGTGACCGAGGATGAGGGGCTCGAAAACCTCGTTTCAAGCCCTCATAGGTACTGTCGAAACGCGGACGAGCTCGCGCAGCAGTCGCTCGATATTCGTGTTTCAAGCCCTCATAGGTACTGTCGAAACGTCTGTGTCCAGAAGACGCGTTCTTGGGGATGCACGGTTTCAAGCCCTCATAGGTACTGTCGAAACGTTCTCTGCCGTGCCAGGCGCACTCAATTTCACGCTGTTTCAAGCCCTCATAGGTACTGTCGAAACCGTCTCCGCGACCGACCGTGCACGCTCGAGTGCATGTTTCAAGCCCTCATAGGTACTGTCGAAACTGGCATTGTTTCCTCCTTCCGTTTTGCTTTTCTAAAGTTTCAAGCCCTCATAGGTACTGTCGAAACTCGAGCACTTCTTGGAGACGAATCCGGACGAAAAATTGGGTTTCAAGCCCTCATAGGTACTGTCGAAACGCGGCGACCTCGGCTGGTGGGAACCGGCCAAGGAAGTTTCAAGCCCTCATAGGTACTGTCGAAACGACTGCTTGACCCGCCTCGTATGGGACTGTCTTGTCGTTTCAAGCCCTCATAGGTACTGTCGAAACTCGGCCATATCCCACAACCAGGAGTCCCAGTATCCGGTTTCAAGCCCTCATAGGTACTGTCGAAACGTAGCCAATCATGGGTTGAGCCTCCCTTTGCTCCTCGTTTCAAGCCCTCATAGGTACTGTCGAAACTGCCAGTAACATGCCGAGAAGTAGGTCACGACATGCGTTTCAAGCCCTCATAGGTACTGTCGAAACAAGGGAGGTTCAGCAATGGTGACGTTGCACGACCGCGTTTCAAGCCCTCATAGGTACTGTCGAAACGCTCTCCACCGCCGCCTGCTCGTAGACAGGAATGTAGTTTCAAGCCCTCATAGGTACTGTCGAAACCGCGTTCTGGCCGAACTCTCGTTGCAAACACAAGTTGTTTCAAGCCCTCATAGGTACTGTCGAAACGAGGCGATCTTCCGGCCGCGGTGAAGGACTTCGTACGTTTCAAGCCCTCATAGGTACTGTCGAAACCCGCGTCGCGCACGTAGCGCACCTCCGCAGCCTCCGTTTCAAGCCCTCATAGGTACTGTCGAAACTATTCATAGACATACGAGCTTTCCCCGACTCTCCGCGTTTCAAGCCCTCATAGGTACTGTCGAAACCCAGAATTGCCGCCCTGCTCCTCATCTGGGCAGAGGGTTTCAAGCCCTCATAGGTACTGTCGAAACTGCTCGCTCTCTCACTCGCCGCTCAGGAGCGAGGAGGTTTCAAGCCCTCATAGGTACTGTCGAAACAATGTATGGAAGCATTGGTGCACTCCTCCTTCCTAGTTTCAAGCCCTCATAGGTACTGTCGAAACGACTTCTCTCTCCGGGGTTGGGAATCTGACGCTGACCCGTTTCAAGCCCTCATAGGTACTGTCGAAACCAGGCTCTCGAGGATTATCTCCCTCGAGACCTGTAGTTTCAAGCCCTCATAGGTACTGTCGAAACATAACGCGGCCGCGTTGGCCGGGCATCAATAAAGGCGTTTCAAGCCCTCATGGGTACTGTCGAAACCGCTCCGGCTGCCACCTGGATCATGCGGCCATCAATGTTTCAAGCCCTCATAGGTACTGTCGAAACAACCACGCTCGGCATGCGATCACCCAGCACCGTCGGTTTCAAGCCCTCATAGGTACTGTCGAAACGTGACCGTCAGCGAGCACGTGACTCGACCTGTGCTGTTTCAAGCCCTCATAGGTACTGTCGAAACTGCCTACTGGGCGAGTACTTCCGAGCCCGCGGATACGTTTCAAGCCCTCATAGGTACTGTCGAAACACCCGGATCAGATGTACACACCGTCGCAGCCGACAGAGTTTCAAGCCCTCATAGGTACTGTCGAAACGTCACTGGACACCAGGCTGGCATACTGGCAAGCCACGTTTCAAGCCCTCATAGGTACTGTCGAAACACGTACCGCTCCGACACCACCACCGCAAGCCATTCGCGTTTCAAGCCCTCATAGGTACTGTCGAAACCTCCGAGGTGAGGAGGCAAAAGGAAAAGGGAGGTGAGTTTCAAGCCCTCATAGGTACTGTCGAAACCGCCACAATGCAATGACCACCAAAAAAAAAACGAACATTGTTTCAAGCCCTCATAGGTACTGTCGAAACGAGGCACGCAAGGCGCAGTGGGTACCGCCGGAGGAAGTTTCAAGCCCTCATAGGTACTGTCGAAACGCTGCTCGCGGATTCGGTCAATTCTCCGCTCGTAGGTTTCAAGCCCTCATAGGTACTGTCGAAACTCAGTATCGAGGCGGGGCGTCAAACCACCCCCGACGGTTTCAAGTCCTCATAGGTACTGTCGAAACGCAGCGAGTCCCATATCGTTGCCGTAGACCGATGGCTCGTTTCAAGCCCTCATAGGTACTGTCGAAACTTTTGTCGACACGACAACGCGTCACATTCGCATCTAGTTTCAAGCCCTCATAGGTACTGTCGAAACGAGCGGCTCGCACGCTGCAGCGACCTGCCAGTCCTGGTTTCAAGCCCTCATAGGTACTGTCGAAACGCTTTTGAGCGGCACAGCCTGGACGGTAATACCGTAGTTTCAAGCCCTCATAGGTACTGTCGAAACGATCGCTTTGCATCTCGAGATTCCTCAGCTCCGCCTGTTTCAAGCCCTCATAGGTACTGTCGAAACTGCTTGTACCTTTTCGAAAGCGAAAACCACATCAAGTTTCAAGCCCTCATAGGTACTGTCGAAACAAGGTGCTTCCGGTCCAGGTACACCACTCGAGCCAGTTTCAAGCCCTCATAGGTACTGTCGAAACGTCTTCGAAATGCCGGGCGGCCGCATAGAAGAGTTCGTTTCAAGCCCTCATAGGTACTGTCGAAACCTTGATGTGGCTCGGACTCGCGGGTACATATGGCAGGTTTCAAGCCCTCATAGGTACTGTCGAAACACTGAGGGCAAATGCCCGTTCACGTGCGAAGGCAACAGTTTCAAGCCCTCATAGGTACTGTCGAAACGCTCGACGCTGTTGATGTCAACAGCATCAACAGCCAGTTTCAAGCCCTCATAGGTACTGTCGAAACTGGTGGAGCCGATCTTCACCGACTCCGCGAACACCAGTTTCAAGCCCTCATAGGTACTGTCGAAACGCCTACACGGGTCGCGAGCTTGCGACTTATGTCTGTTTCAAGCCCTCATAGGTACTGTCGAAACCTGGTGCCGGTTCTCCGGGAGCGGACGGAGGACGGGTTTCAAGCCCTCATAGGTACTGTCGAAACTCGAGGATCCGCTCCGCCTCGGCCCGCGTCATCCCGAGTTTCAAGCCCTCATAGGTACTGTCGAAACCTCGACAACTCGATTCGAGCACGGAACAACGCGAAGGTTTCAAGCCCTCATAGGTACTGTCGAAACGCCATGTATCTTCCGCAGAAACACCGAATCTTCAGTTTCAAGCCCTCATAGGTACTGTCGAAACGCAGGACCAGTCGCTCGTCGCGCTCGGCGTCGGCGGCGTTTCAAGCCCTCATACGTACTGTCGAAACGCACTCGCACTTGCGGCGCAAGAGCGCGAGGAGGGCGTTTCAAGCCCTCATAGGTACTGTCGAAACCGGGAGGTGGCGTCATGACGAGGTTTTTGCGTCTGGTTTCAAGCCCTCATAGGTACTGTCGAAACCATTTCGCGCATTGTGACCTCCCCGCGAACGGTACTGGTTTCAAGCCCTCATAGGTACTGTCGAAACAAGTCATGCTTCAAACAGCTCCAGAACTCTTCTATGGTTTCAAGCCCTCATAGGTACTGTCGAAACGTCCAGATACCGTCGTCATCCCGTTCACGTAGAACGTTTCAAGCCCTCATAGGTACTGTCGAAACGCGCGCACTCCGCCTCGGCTACCGACAGGCTTTTGTGTTTCAAGCCCTCATAGGTACTGTCGAAACCAGCACGAGAAGTTCGCGTAAGGGAGTCGTAATCCGGTTTCAAGCCCTCATAGGTACTGTCGAAACCGCATCGAAGCCGTCCTCGACAATCCCCTCCCCGAAGTTTCAAGCCCTCATAGGTACTGTCGAAACTCATTACGAAGAGGCCCTTGCGGATGCAGAAGATGTCGTTTCAAGCCCTCATAGGTACTGTCGAAACCTGGTTCTGCGACCTATCGACGGACGCATGATCCAGGGTTTCAAGCCCTCATAGGTACTGTCGAAACATCGAAGTCGAAGCAATGCGCGACGAAGACGATCGAGTTTCAAGCCCTCATAGGTACTGTCGAAACGCTGAACGGTGCGAGGGGGTGAAACGATGAGTGCGAGGTTTCAAGCCCTCATAGGTACTGTCGAAACTCCGAACTGGGTGGCAGGGTTCCTCGACCTCGCGCGGGTTTCAAGCCCTCATAGGTACTGTCGAAACGCCAGGCACCTGAGATGATCCCCTTGATTTCCTCGCCAGTTTCAAGCCCTCATAGGTACTGTCGAAACTGCCACCCAGTTCGGATAGCGCCAGAACTGTCCGGTTTCAAGCCCTCATAGGTACTGTCGAAACACCGACCTCGCGCAGGAACGCCGCGAACCGATCAGGGTTTCAAGCCCTCATAGGTACTGTCGAAACTCCGTCGCGACCGCCGACCAGGCGTCGTGCGCTTCAGGTTTCAAGCCCTCATAGGTACTGTCGAAACGGTTCCGTTGACCAGCACGCGGATGGCCTTTGATGAGTTTCAAGCCCTCATAGGTACTGTCGAAACAAACAATGCCCACGCCGGATACTGGCTCGAGGGTTCGAGTTTCAAGCCCTCATAGGTACTGTCGAAACGCGAGCGGTGCTCAAATTTGACGCTCGCGGGCAAGGAGAAGTTTCAAGCCCTCATAGGTACTGTCGAAACTTGTCGCCAGAACTCGAGAAAGCCGTGACCGACAGTTTCAAGCCCTCATAGGTACTGTCGAAACTCGTGAAGTCCTTGACCGCGATCGCAACTGTCGTCCGTTTCAAGCCCTCATAGGTACTGTCGAAACGATCGATACGCCTAGCCCCATGCCCACGACCACCCTCGTTTCAAGCCCTCATAGGTACTGTCGAAACGCGTACGAGCTCCCAGAGTGCATCATCGTCGTCCTGTTTCAAGCCCTCATAGGTACTGTCGAAACGTGCTCCACGGTGAACGGGCGCAGGCACTCGTGACACGTTTCAAGCCCTCATAGGTACTGTCGAAACTTCCACGAGACCGAGCCGATCGTCGTCCATGAGTCGTTTCAAGCCCTCATAGGTACTGTCGAAACCGCGATGATGGACTGGAGCGGCAGCGTGCGAGTATGTTTCAAGCCCTCATAGGTACTGTCGAAACCTCCCATCGCAATGCCCACGTCTCGCCCATGTATGCGTTTCAAGCCCTCATAGGTACTGTCGAAACGAGCGCGGCTTGCTGGTCGAGTGTTTCGGATCGACCCAGGTTTCAAGCCCTCATAGGTACTGTCGAAACACACGCCGCCCTTCCTCGTGCCGGTAGCCGTAGAGGTTTCAAGCCCTCATAGGTACTGTCGAAACAAGTCACGCGATCGATGCCGCGATCGCTCTTCTCCGTTTCAAGCCCTCATAGGTACTGTCGAAACGTAAATTTTCGACTTCCACCTGCACGCGCGGTTCGCGTTTCAAGCCCTCATAGGTACTGTCGAAACGTATGCCGCCGACGCTCCAACTCGGCTTCGATCAGCGTTTCAAGCCCTCATAGGTACTGTCGAAACTCGCATCCGCTCCAATGCAACGACAGCCGCGAGCGGGTTTCAAGCCCTCATAGGTACTGTCGAAACCGCGACCGCGACGGGCGGGAGCCACGTGCATACCGTGTTTCAAGCCCTCATAGGTACTGTCGAAACCAGACGACCGACACATGGTACGGGTAACAACAGCGGTTTCAAGCCCTCATAGGTACTGTCGAAACACGTGAATCGGAGCTTGATCTGCCTGCTATCGTGACCGTTTCAAGCCCTCATAGGTACTGTCGAAACGCTCAGCGAGTGCCTGCTCAACCTCGGTCAGCAGGGTTTCAAGCCCTCATAGGTACTGTCGAAACGTATGCCGCCGACGCTCCAACTCGGCTTCGATCAGCGTTTCAAGCCCTCAT
>Ga0308391_1000500_pt1 | contig 17306 bp, 11 predicted proteins | sample Hotspr20Samplet1_FD_202363 | JGI IMG/M metagenome (GOLD analysis project Ga0308391, IMG submission 202363) | Hot spring phototrophic mat microbial communities from Octopus Spring, Yellowstone National Park, Wyoming, United States - 20050623_t1 ... | reverse complement strand
GCTCGCCCCGACCGCGATCCTGGTCTCGCTGCTCTATCTGGGCCTGCTCTTCGCGCTCGCTTCCTGGGGTGATCGGCGGGCCGAGGCCGGCCGGTCGGTGATCGCAAACCCCTACATCTACACCCTCTCGCTCGCCGTCTATTGCACCGCCTGGACCTATTTCGGCAGCGTCGGGGTTGCGGCCGCGCAAGGCGTGGGTTTCTTGCCGGTCTATCTCGGGCCCACGCTCCTGGCCCTCCTGTTCCTCGGCTTCGTCCGCAAGATCCTGGTGATCGCCAAGGCCTACGGGATCACCTCGATCGCCGACTTCGCCTCGGCCCGTTACGGCAAGAGCGGGGTCGTGGCCGGGCTCGTCACGATCGTCGCGCTCGTGGGCTCGATCCCCTACATCTCCCTCCAACTCAAGGCGGTGGCCACCGGCGTCGGGCTGTTGATCGCGCACGACGGCGGGCGGGACGTCCTCGCCGGCATCGGGGCCGATACCGCCTTGATCGTCACCGTGCTGCTAGCCGCCTTCTCGATCCTCTTCGGCACCCGGCACATCGACGCCACCGAACACCATCAGGGCATGGTCCTGGCGATCGCCTTCGAGAGCATCGTCAAGCTGTTCTGCTTCTTGGCGGTCGGCCTGTTCGTCACCTGGGGCCTGTTCGGCGGCCCCTTGGAACTGTTGGCGCGCGCCGAAGAAGCCGGTCTGAGCGATCGGCTGGCCTTCGCCGGAACCCGGCTCGGCGCCGCCGACTGGTTCGTGCTCACCCTCCTCTCCGGGCTCGCCGCGCTGCTCTTGCCGCGCCAGTTCCAGGTCGTCGTCATCGAGAACCTGGACATCGCGCATCTGAAGCGAGCGAGCTGGCTGTTCCCACTCTATCTGTTCGTCATCAACCTCTTCGTCCTGCCGATCGCGCTCGGTGGCCTGATCCTGGGTGGCACGGTGCGCGAGGCCGACAGCTTCGTGCTCCTCCTGCCGCTCGTGCACGGTCAGAACTGGCTCGCGATCTTCGCGTTCTTGGGCGGGCTCTCCGCTGCGACCGCGATGGTCATCGTCGAAACGGTCGCGGTCTCGACCATGATCTCCAACGATCTCGTGATGCCGATCCTCCTGCGGATGAAGGCGCTCGGCCTGGCCAGGAAGCCCGATCTCACGCGCTTGATCTTGGGCGTGCGGCGGGCCGGGATCCTGCTCGCGCTTTTGGGCGGCTACCTCTTCTTCCAGGGCGTCGGCGAGGCCATGGGGCTCGTGAGCATCGGCTACATCGCCTTCGCCGGCGTGGCCCAGTTCGCCCCGCTGCTCGTGCTCGGCATCGCCTGGAAAGGGGCCAATCGCAACGGCGCGGTGGCCGGGCTTTTTGCCGGCTTCCTCGTCTGGCTCTACACGCTCGTGCTCCCCTCCTTCGTCACCGCCGGCATGTTGCCGCAGAGCCTCGTGGCGGAGGGCCCGTTCGGCCTCGATCTCTTGCGCCCGACCGCGCTGTTCGGGCTCGCGGGGCTCAACCCGGTGGCCCACTGCGCGATCTGGAGCCTCACGGTGAACACCGGGCTCGTCGTCCTCGTGAGCCTCCTCACCCGGCCCTCCGACCTCGAGCGGCTGCAGGCGATCCTCTTCGTCGACGTCGAGCAGAGCCGGCGCACGCCCCGGCTCTGGCGCGGCGAGGCCAAAGTCGGCGCGCTCGAGGAGCTGCTCGTGCGTTTCCTCGGCCGGCCGGCCGCCGAGGCGATCTGGCGGGAGGAGGCGGCCCGTCGGGGCCGCCCGCTCGCGCCCGAAGAGCCGGCCGACGCCCGGCTCGTCGAGCGAGCCGAACGGCAGCTCGCCCGGGCGATCGGCGCCGCTTCGGCGCGGGCGGTGGTGGCCTCGGCGGTGCGCGGCGAGGCGATCGGCCCCGATGCGCTCATGGAAATCCTCGACGAGACGCAGAAGGTGTTGGAGTACAGTCGTCGCCTCGAGCAGAAATCGCACGAGCTCGAGGCCGCCACAGCCGAGCTCCGGCGTGCCAACGAGCGGCTGCGCGAACTCGACCGGCTCAAGGACGATTTTCTCGCCACCGTGAGCCACGAGCTCAGGACGCCGTTGACCTCGATCCGCTCCTTCTCCGAGATCCTGCTCGACAACCCCGACCTCGATGCCGAGGAGCGGGCGCATTTCCTACGGATCATCACGAGCGAATCGGAGCGGCTCACCCGGCTGATCAACGACGTGCTCGATCTCTCGAAGATCGAATCCGGGCGGATGGACTGGCAGGTGGCCCCGGCCGATCTGGGCGACCTCGTGCGCGCCGCGATCCGCGCCGGCCAGGGGATCCTCGCGGAGAAGGGGGTCGCCCTCGAGACGGCCATCCCGGCCGAGCCCACGCCCGTGGTTTGCGACCGCGACCGGATCGTCCAGGTGGTCCTCAACCTGCTCTCGAACGCCTGCAAGTTCGTGCCCCGACCCGGGGGGCGGGTGCGGGTCGAGCTGCGCCGCCGGGGCGCGGTCTTCGAGGTCCGGGTCGAGGACAACGGGCCGGGCGTGCCCCCGTCCCAGCGCGAGGCGGTGTTCGAGAAGTTCCACCAGCTCACGGGCGACCTCAACACCCAAAAACCGACCGGGACCGGGCTCGGCCTCACCATCTCGCGGCAGATCGTCGAGCGCTTCGGCGGTCGGATCTGGGTCGAGGATTCGCCACTCGGCGGCGCCGCGCTGTGCTTCACCCTTCCCGTCGCCGAAGAGGTCGCAGCACTCGCCGCCTGAACCGCCCGCCCGCGCGACCCGACCCCGACGCGGCGCTCAAGCCGAGCGGTCGAGCCGGCGCCGCATCTCCGCGAGCAGCCCGTCGATTCCGGACCGGCCGGCGATCTCGGCCATCTCCGAGCGTTGGGTGACGACCAGGCTCACCCCCTCGGCGACGATGTCGATCAGCAGGAGCCGGCCGCCCTCGGCGCGCACCCGCCAATCCACGGCGATCGGCGTGCCGCCCTGCCGGAGGATGCGGGTGGAGACGATCGAGTCGCGCTCGTCGACGGGCTGCACGCCCACGATCTCGTAGGTCTCGCCCCCGTACTCGTCGAGCCGCTCGGCCATCGTCTTGAGGATCAGCGCGCGGAACAGCGCCACGAAGTCCCGGCGTTGCGCTTCACTCGCCTCGCGCCAGTAACGGCCGAGCACGAGACGCGCCACGAGCGCGAGGTCGGTGGCCTCGTCGATCAGCCGGGACAGTCGCTCCAACCGTGCCGCCCGGTCGAGCCGACCGTCGCGCAGCACGGCGAGCACCTTCTGACCGAGCCCGTCGACGAAGCGCGCTGCGGGGGCGTTCGGCTCGGCCCCGGCCGGACCGCAGCCGGCCGCCCCGACCACGAGCGCCGCCGCCACGAGCCGCACCAGCCGCCGGCGGGCGAGGGCGCCCCTGCTGCCTCGCTCCGTCCTCACCGTCACTGCTCCTCCCGGAAGATCGATTCGTAGCGGGGATCCCCCGTGGCCGGCCGACGGTTGCGGATCTCGGCGGCCCGCCGCTGGACGTAAGCCGAGCGCACCGTGGCATAGGGATCGAGGCTGTTGCGGCGCACGTCGCGGATCACCGGGTCGAGACGGTGGCGGGTGTCGACCGCCTCGGAGCCGGCCCGCGCCGCCCGCAGCTCGTCGCCCGCGACCGCGGTCCACGGATCGATGAGGAGCTGGTCGACGGCGAGGCCTGCGGTGTCCCGCAGCGTCGAGGGGCCCAAGAGCGGCAGCATCAAGAAGGGGCCCTCGCCCACACCCCAGACCGCGAGCGTCTGGCCGAAATCTTCTTTGTGCGCGGGGTGGCCGAGCTCCCCCGCGAGGTCGAACAGGCCGAAAAGCCCGAGCGTGCTGTTGATGAAGAAGCGGGCGAAGGTGGTGCCGGCCCGGTCGGTCTCGCCCTGGAGCAGATCGTTCACGAAGGTGACGGGAGCGCTCAGATTGTCGAGGACGTTGCGCACGCCGGTGCGGACAGGCGAGGGGAGCTCGCCATAAGCTTCGGCGACCGGGCCCAGGAGCATCACGTCGACCAGCTCGTTGAGGCCGAAGACGACCCGGTTGACCGGCTCGAGCGGGTCGAAGGGCTCCAGGGCACGGGCGGTCGGAACGGCGGCGAGGCCGGCCAAGAGCAGCCCGACAGCGATTGCCCGGGGCGCGACGGCGAAGCCTGTTTCCTCGGTCTCCATCACCCCTCGCTCATCCGCTCGGCGCCGCCGGGTCCGGCCGCCGCCAGACCTAGATCCGCGCCCCGGGCTCGGCAACCCGGGCTCACCGTCGCCGAGCAGCACACCCGCGTACGCGACCCCGGCCGACACCGTCCGCCGGAACGGAAGATGGCGCTAAAGGGTTGACCCGAGGTTGAGCGCGGCTCGGGATCGGGGAGCGGCCGGTGGAGTTCGGCACGACGCCACGGATCGTCGGGATCGACCGCTTGCGCGAGCGTCTGCGGGCGCTGCTCGGTGGCGACTCGCTCGTCTTCCGACGGTTCGACCGGGCCTTGCGGGCGGGCGACCCCGGGCGAATCGCGGCCGCCATCGACGCCCTCGCGCTCTACCCGGGCGAGCTGCGGCGCGAGGTCGAGGAGGCGCTCTTCTCCTGGTTGTTCGACGAGCCTGCCGCGCGCTCGCCGGGCCGGCTCGACGATCGGCGGCCCGGCTGACGGAACGAGCCTTCGGCCTGCGGGCCGTGGCGCGCCGTCCGTCGATACCGGCTCCGGCGGCCGAAACCGTCACCCGATCAGGCCGATCCGCTCGGAGCCCATTCGCCTGGCGCGTCGCCATGCTGCGCGCCCGGCTCGCCGACGCGCCGTGCTCGACCCGGGGAGGAGCTTCGCGCTCCCGGGCCGGGGCTGCCGCCCTTGACCTCCGCCGTGAGCCGGCCCGGCGGCCGGGTCGGTGCAGTGCCGGCCGAGACGGCGAGCGCCTCCCGACCGTCGCCGACCCGACCCTCGGACGGGTCCGATGGGGGCTGTTCGGTGCGGCCGCGTCATGGACCCGCGCGGGCCTGCCCGAACGGTGCGAGCGGCCCGCGGGAGGGGCGGCGACGGACGAACGAGCGCCGAGCGCCTTCAGGCAGCTGGGCCCTGTGGTCCCTCGGCCGTCCGTCGACGCGCCGACGGGTGGCTCCGTCCACCCCCGCCGGTCTTCGCCCCGCCGAGGCGATCCGACCGGGCCGCCCGGGAGGGTAGCGGGCGCATCGAGGGGAAGGCCGGGCGGCCTCGCTGGCCCGCTCCGGCGCGTCGGTCCGGGCTGGCAGTCCGCTGGGCTCCCTGCGGTTGGGTCGCGCGAGCCTCGGTCGGCCAGGGCTGGCGAGGGCCGCGCGCTCCGCTTCGCTCGTCGGCTCGATCCTCCGAGGTGGAGCCGCCCGGGCGCCGGGGAAAGCACTCGGAACCCGCGGCCCCCGGGGTGGACTTGGCCTGCTGCGCCGACTTTCGGGGTGCGCACGGCCGGCGGTCGGTGCACTTGCTGCCGGATATAAAGAGATGTACATATGCGCCGAGCTTTCGAGGGAGCGCGCGATGGCGACCGAGACCGAGCTCGACCGGCTGCTCGACGGCCTCGAGGCCGCCGCCGAGCGAACCCGGTTGCGGCTGCTCGCGATCTGCGCCGAAGGGGAGTGGACGGTGAGCGAACTCGTCGAGGTGCTCGGCCAGAGCCAACCACGGGTCTCCCGCCATCTCCGGCTGTTGAGCGAGGCGGGCCTGCTCGAGCGGTTCCGCGAGGGCAGCTGGGTCTTCTATCGTCGGGCGACCCGCGGGCCGGGAGCGGCGCTCGCCCGCGCGCTCGCCGGGCTCCTGCCGACCGACGATCCGACCCTCGCCCTCGATCGGGCTCGGCTCGCCGCCGTGCGCGAGGCGCGTCGCGGTCGGATCGAGCAATGGTTCGACGGGCGCGCCGCGGAGTGGGACAGCGAGCGCGACCTGGCCGCCGAGGGCAGCCGCGTCGAGAGCGTGCTCAGCCGGCTGTTCGCCGAGACCCGGCCCGCGAGCCTGCTCGACATCGGGACCGGCACCGGGCGGATGCTCGAAGTTCTGGGGCCGTTCGTCGGCGAGGCGCTCGGGGTCGACGTCTCGCACCGCATGCTCGCGCTCGCACGGGCCAATCTCGACCGCGCCGGCCTGCGCCACTGTTCGGTGCGGCACGCCGACATGTACCGGCTGCCGCTCCCCGATTCGAGCTTCGCTGCAGTCACCCTGCACCAGGTCCTGCACTTCGCCGACGACCCGCGCCAGGTTCTGGCCGAGGCCCGCCGCGTGCTCGAGCCGGGCGGGCTGCTCGTGGTGGTCGACCTGGCCGCCCACGACCGCGAGGAGCTCCGCAGCGAACGTCGACACCGGCGGCTCGGCTTCAGCGACGAAGAGATGGCCGCCTGGTTCCGCGAGCTCGGGCTCGTCGCCCGACCGCCGTTCCGCCTGCCCGGGGCCGAGCTCACGACGGTGGTCTGGTCGGCGCTCGCCCCCGGCCGGCTCCCGGCGCGGGTCCGGGCCGGTGCGCCGAGGGTCGCGGCATGAGCGCCGGGCGAGGCGCGGCGAGCCGCCTGCGCGCGGCCGGTTGGCTCGACGAGCCTCTGCCGGGGGTTCGGCTCTCGATCGAGGTGTTCCCGCCCAAGACCCCGGAAGCGACCGATCGTCTCTGGCAGAACCTCGAGCTGTTCGCGGCCGCCGGGCCGCGCTTCTTGTCGGTCACCTGCGGTGCCGGGGGCAGCGGCGAGAGCGGCACCTTCCCCTTGGCGGTGGCGATCCAGGAGCGCTTCGGCGTCCCGGTCGCGGCGCATCTCACCTGCGCCTTCGCCCCGCGCGCCGAGATCGACGCGCTGCTCGAGCGCTACCGCGCTGCCAGGATCACCCGGATCGTGGCCCTGCGCGGCGACCCGCCCAAGGACACGGGCCCCTATCGGCCGCGGCCGGACGGCTACGCCTACGCCGTCGACCTGGTCCGCGCGATCCAGCGGATGGGCGGCTTCGAGGTGAGCGTCGCTTGCTACCCCGAGGTCCACCCCGAGGCCCCGTCGGCCGCCTTCGACCTCGACAATCTCAAGCGCAAAGTCGAGGCGGGCGCGGTTCGAGCGATCGGCCAGTACTGCTTCGACACCGACCGGATCCTCCGCTTCCGCGACGCGGTCGCGCGCGCCGGCATCCCTTGCGAGTTCGTGCCGGGTATCATGCCGATCCACAGCTTCGCCCAGATCCGGCGCTTTTCGGCCGCCTGCGGCGCCAGTATCCCGGGCTGGCTCGCCGATCTGTTCGACGGCGTGCCCGAGGGCTCGGCGCTGCACGGCATGATCGCCGCCACGGTCGTCACCGAGCAGGTTCGTCGGCTCGCCGCCGCCGGCTTCGAGGCGATCCACGTCTACGCCTTGAACCGCGCCGAGCTGCCGCTCGCCATCGTCCAGATCCTCAAGGCCGCCCGGCAGGGCGCGGCCGGTTGAGCGCGGGGTGGGCCGATGGCCGACTTCCTCGATTATGCCCGCGAGCGCCTCGTCCTGTTCGACGGCGGCATGGGGACCCAGATCCAGGCCCGCGGCCTCTCGCTCGACGACTTCTGGGGCCAAGAAAATTGCTCCGAGGTGTTGAATCTCTCCCGGCCCGATGTCGTGCGCGCGATCCACGCAGCCTATCTGGCCGCGGGGGCCGACGCGATCGAGACCAACAGCTTCGGCGGCTCGCCGATCACGCTCGGCGAGTTCGGCCTGGCCGACCGGGCCCTCGAAATCAATCGTCGGGCGGCCGAGCTCGCCTTCGAGGCGATCGCCGAGCTGCCGAAGGACGGGCGTGAGCGCTTCGTGGTCGGCGCGATCGGCCCCGGGACCCGGCTGCCGTCCTTGGGCCACATCGACTACCGGACACTCGAGCAGGCGTTCACCGTGCAGGCCCGCGGTCTGCTCGAGGGCGGCGTCCACGCCCTGTTGATCGAAACCTGCCAGGACCCCCTGCAGATCAAGGCGGCGGTCAACGGCTGCCGTTCGGCTTTCGCGGCGCTCGGACGGTCCGTGCCGCTCATGGTGCAGGTGACCGTCGAGACGACCGGCACCATGTTGGTCGGCACCGACATCGGCGCGGCCGTGGCGATCGTCGGTGCCCTCGACGTGCCGGTCCTCGGGCTCAATTGCGCCACCGGACCCAAGGAGATGGCCGAGCACGTGCGGTATCTCGCACAGAACTGGCCGGGACCGATCTCGGTCCAACCCAATGCCGGCCTGCCCGAGCTCCGCGAGGGGCGCACCTTCTACCCGCTCGGCCCGGCCGAGCTCGCCCTCTGGCTCGAGCGGTTCGTGGTCGAAGACGGCATCACCTTCCTGGGTGGCTGTTGTGGCACCAACGAGGCGCACATCGCCGCGCTCGATTCGATGCTGCGCCGGCTGGCTCCCGACGGCTTCCGGCCACGACCCGAGGCGCGCAACGTCCGCCCCGTCCCCTCGCTCGCCTCGCTCTTCTCCGCCGTGCCCTTGCGCCAGGAGAACGCGTACCTGGACATCGGCGAGCGCTGCAACGCGAACGGCTCCAAGCGCTTCCGCGAGCATCAGGCGGCCGGCGAGTGGGACGCCTGCGTGGCCATCGGCCGCGAGCAGGTCCGCGAAGGTGCCAACGCGCTCGACGTCTGCACGGCCTATGTCGGCCGCGACGAGGTCGCCGACATGGTCGAGCTCGTGAGCCGGATGCGCGGCCAAGTCGACGCACCTCTCGTGATCGATTCGACCGAGCTCCCGGTGCTCGAAGCAGCGCTCGAGCTCTACGGTGGCAAGGCGGTCCTCAACTCGATCAATTTCGAGGACGGCGAGGGGCCGGCCGAAGCGCGGATGCGGCTCGCGCGGAAGTTCGGTGTGGCGGTGATCGCGCTCACGATCGACGAGCGCGGCATGGCCAAGACGGCCGACGACAAAGTGAGGATCGCCCGACGGCTGGTCGACTTCGCCTGCGGCCGGTTCGGCCTGCCGCTCTCGGACTTGCTGATCGACCCGCTCACCTTCACGATCTGCACCGGCAACGAAGACGACCGCAAGCTCGGGCTCTGGACCCTCGAGGCGATCGAGCGGATCGCCGCCGAATGGCCCGAGGTCCAGATCGTCCTCGGGCTGTCCAACATCAGCTTCGGCCTCGCACCCGCGGCCCGTCACGTGCTCAATTCGGTGTTCCTCGACGAGGCCCGACGGCGCGGCTTGACGGCGGCCATCGTCCACTCGTCGAAGATCGTGCCCCTGCACAAGATCCCGCAGGCCGAGGTCGAGGCGGCGCTCGACCTCATTTACGATCGGCGGCGTCCGGGGCACGACCCGTTGCAGGCGTTCATCGCCCTGTTCGCCGGCCGCAAGGCGGGCGCGGCCGAGCGCAAGCGGCCGGAGACGGTCGAAGAGCGGTTGAAGCAGCGGATCGTCGACGGCGACCGCCAGGGGCTCGAGGCGGATCTCGAGGAGGCGCTCGCGCGCTACGAGCCGCTCGCCATCATCAACGAGCTCTTGCTCGAGGGCATGAAGACGGTGGGCGAGCTGTTCGGCGCCGGCAAGATGCAGCTGCCCTTCGTCCTGCAGTCGGCCGAGACGATGAAAGCCGCGGTCGCCTATCTCGAGCCGCGGATGGCGAAGGTCGAGGGCCAGCACAAAGGAACCATCGTGCTGGCTACCGTGAAGGGTGACGTCCACGACATCGGCAAGAACCTCGTGGACATCATCTTGACCAACAACGGCTACAAGGTCGTCAATCTCGGTATCAAGCAGCCGCTTTCCAACATCCTCGAGGCGGCCGAGGTCCACAAGGCCGATGCGATCGGCATGTCGGGGCTGCTGGTCAAGTCGACGGTGATCATGAAGGAGAACCTCGAGGAAATGGCGAGGAGCCAGGTCCGGATCCCGGTGCTGCTCGGCGGGGCGGCGCTCACGCGGGCCTTCGTCGAGGAGGATTGCTTCCGGGCATACGGGGAGCGGCCGGTGGCCTACGCCCGCGACGCGTTCGACGGCCTCGTGCTCCTGGACAAGGTGATGAGCGGGGAGATCGCCGCCTATTGCGCGGAGCGGGCGAGGAAGGCAGCGGCTCGCGGCCGACCCGGCAAGAAGCCGCGCACGCTCGCGCATCTTGACGGCCCGGCGCGTTCGCAGCGGCCGGTCGACCTCGAGGAGATCCGCCTGCGCCGCGAAGCCCTCACCCGCGACGTGCCCGTCCCGATGCCGCCCTTTTGGGGCCCGCGGATCATCGAGCGCGTGCCGGTCAAGGCCCTCTTGCCCTATCTCAACGAATCGATGCTCTATCAGTTCCACTGGGGTTACGAGAAGCAAGGGCGGCGCCTTGAAGAATTCCTCGCCTGGGCGCAGAAGGAGCTCCGTCCCATCCTCGCCGATCTCGTCGCGCGCGCCGAAGAAGAGAACGTCTTCGAGCCCAAGGCCGCGTACGGGTATTTCCCCGCGGCGGGCGACGGCAACGACGTCGTGCTGTTCGAGCCTGGTGGCGAGCGCGAACTGGTCCGGTTCCACTTGCCGCGGCAGGCGAAGCCGGGTGGTCTCTGCATCGCCGATTTTTTGCGCGACATCCGCGCGGCGGAGCGCGACGTCCTCGCGCTGCAGGTGGTCACGGTCGGCCAGCGCGCCTCCGAGGTGGCCCGCGCCTGGTTCGCCCAGGACCGCTATCAAGACTATGTGCGGCTGCACGGGCTCGGCGTGGAGCTCGCCGAGGCGCTCGCCGAGTACGTACACGCCCGGATCCGCGCCGAGCTCGGCTTCGGCCACGAAGATGCGCGCGAGATGCGCGAGCTCTTGAAGCAGGGCTATCGCGGCAGCCGCTACAGCTTCGGCTATCCGGCCTGCCCCAATCTCGCCGACCAACGGCCGCTGCTCGAGCTGCTCGAAGCGCACCGCATCGGGGTCGAGCTCGGTGAGGAGGACCAGCTCTGGCCCGAGCAGAGCACCTCGGCGATCGTCTTGCACCACCCGCAGGCGCGCTATTTCGCCGTCTGAGCCGAGGCGGCACCTCATCCGGGCGCACCTCGGGTCGCGGCGGCCTGCCGCTCGGCGGCGAGCAGCCGGGTGAACCGGTCCGGCGGCATCGCCTTGCCGAGCAGGTAACCCTGACCTTGCTCGCAGCCTGCCGCTTGCAGCATGCGCAACTGCTCGACCGTCTCGATCCCCTCGGCGACCGCGACGAGGCCCAGATTGTGGGCGAGCTCGATCGCCGTGCGAGCGAGCACGGGTCGCGCGCCGGACGCGGTGCCGACCACGAAGGAGCGGTCGATCTTGAGTTCGTCGACGCGCAGCCGCTGGAGCAGGGCGAGCGAGGAGTACCCCGTGCCGAAATCGTCGATCGCGAGGCGCACCCCGAGCCCGCGCAGGCGGGCCAGCACCCGCTCGACGAGCTGGCTGTCGGCGACCAGCGTGGTCTCGGTGAGCTCGAGGGTGAGCGCCGCGGGCTCGATGCCGTTGCGGCGCAGCTCCTTGGCGACGAGCTCGGGCAACCGCTCGTCGTGCAGGGCCCGGGCGGCGAGGTTGACCGCGACTCCGACGCGGCTGCCGTCTGCGCGCCAGCGGGCGAGGTCGGCGAGGGCGGTGCGCACGGTCCAGTGGGTCAAGGCGACGACCGAGCCCGTCCGCTCGGCGAGCGGCACGAACTCGGCCGGAGCGATCGGTCCGTGCTCGGGATGGTCCCAGCGCAAGAGCGCCTCGGCGCCGACGATCCGGCCGGTGGCGAGCGCGAACTTGGGCTGGTAGGCGAGCTTGAACTGGCCCTCGTGGATCGCCCGGCGGATCGCCGTGGTGGCGACGAGGCGCCGCAGACTGTGCGGATCCGCTTTCTGATCGTAGAGCTGGACCGGCCCGGTGCCGCGCTTGGCGGCGTACATCGCGACATCGGCGCAGCGCACGAGCTCGCCGACCTCGCGGGCGTGGCGGGGCGCCAGCGCCACGCCGACGCTCGCGTCCACTTCGACCGTGACGTCGGCTGCGAGGCGGAAGGGCTGCTGGATCGTCTCGACCAGCCGGTGTGCCAACTCGACCGCTCGTTCGGTGCTGCAGGGCGGTCGCAACAGGACGGCGAACTCGTCGCCGCCGAGGCGGGCGGCGAGCTCCTCCGCGAGCAAGCAGTCGCGCACGCGTTGGGCCGCGGTCTGCAGGAGGCGGTCGCCGACATCGTGGCCGAGCGTGTCGTTGACCTCCTTGAAGCGGTCGAGGTCGAGCAAGAGCAGCGCGAGCTGTCCGTTGCCACCGTCGGAGCCGGCGAGCTCCCGCTCCAAGGTCTCGTAGAGGAAGGCGCGGTTGGCGAGCCCGGTGAGCGAGTCGTGGGTCGCCTGGTGACGCAGACGCGCCTCCTGCCGTCGCCGTTCGGACACGTCGCGCAGGGTCACGAGCAACAGTTCCTGCGGCTCGGCTCGCACCGTGGACAGCGACAGCTCGACCGGTAGCCAGTGGCCGTCGCGCCGGCGCGCCTCGGTCTCCCATTGTCCGCCGGGGAGCGGCATCGCCCGGCCGCTCTCGAGCGGGAGCTCCGGCAGGAGATCACCCAGCCGGCGGCCGAGCATGGCGCTCGACGATTCCCAGCCGAACATCGCCGCGGCGGCGCGGTTGGCGAGACGGATCGAGAGTGTTCCGTCGGCCACGAGGATGCCGTCGAAGGCTTGGTCGACGAGCGCGCGGAGCTGGGCGTCGAGCCCGACCAGGGTCCGGCCGCGCTCGATGGCGATCGCGGCGAGCCCCTGGTCGTGCAGGCGCACGAGCTCGGCGGCGTAGCGGGCGAGGAGCGAGCGACGGCCGAAGGCTTGGGTTCGAAAGGTGGCGATCACCTGTCGGGCTCCGCTTGTTCGCCCCGAACTTAGTGCGACTTCCTCAACGAAAGGTTAACCGCAGGTACACCGTGCCGCCGCTCGGCGCGTGGGATGTTTAACGCTTCGTCAACCTTCCGATGGTAAGCGGGCCGGCTAGCGCGTGGTTCGCGGAGATCCGGGCGCTCAGCTGGCGGAGGTCGGGGTGCCGGGCGGTCTGGTGATCGGCAAGGTGGTGGCGGTGTCGGGCGCGCAGGTGGTCGCGACCCTCGACCCGGGGGCGGCGGCTGGCCCGAGCCGAGCAAGGGTGGAAAAGGGCCATCTCGTGAAGATCCGCTTGCCGCGGACTCTCGCTTTCGGTCTGGTTTCAGGGCTCTCGATCCCGCTACCGGGCCGCGAAGACGAGATCCGGCTGGCGGAACTCGTGCTCTTGGGTGAATGCCCGACCGGACCCGACGGCAGCGTCGGTCCGTTCCGCCGCGGGCTGAGCACCTACCCGGCGCTCGGTGACGAGGTGGTCGAGGCCGAGCCGGGCGACCTCGAGCGCCTGTACGCGCGCAGCCGGGGAAAAGGCCTGCGGATCGGGCACGTGCAAGCGACCGGAGAGCACCGCGTCCCTGTCGAGATCGATCTCGATGCGCTCCTCGGCCGGCATTTCGCGGTCATCGGCTCCACGGGGTGCGGCAAATCCTGCGCCGTCGCGGCGTTGCTCCACGAGCTGATCGCCGCGCATCCGGAGGCGCACGTGCTGATCCTCGACCCGCACGGCGAGTACGGCAACGCCTTCCCTCGTGAGGCCCTACTGCTCGGCTCCGACAGCCTCCATCTGCCCTATTGGCTGTTGACCGGTGACGAGCTCGTCGAGGTGGTCTGCGGCGGCGTTCCGGAAGGACCGGCGCGGCAGGCCGCCGAGTTGCTCGTCGACCTCGTGGCGAAGGCCAAGCGGCTCTATCGGGATTCCCGGTCGAGCGAGTTCGTGGCGACGGTCGACACGCCCGTACCCTATCGGCTGGCCGACCTCGAGCGGGTGATCGACGAGGCCCTGGGGCGGCTCGAGAAAGCCGAGAGCCCGACACCCTATCGGTGGCTGCGCGGACGCCTCGGGGCACTCGCACGGGACCCGCGCTTCGGCTTCATGTTCGGCGGCATCGCCGTCCAGGACACGATGGCCAAGATCCTGGCGAACATCTTTCGAATCCCTGCGTCCGGCCGACCGGTGACGGTGGTCGATCTTTCGGGTATCCCCAACGAGATCATCGGGGTCGTCGTCTCGCTGTTGCTGCGGCTCGCCTTCGACCTCGCCTACTGGAGCGGCGGTCGGTTGCCGATCCTGATCGTTTGCGAGGAGGCCCACCGCTACGCTCCGGCCGAGGCCGGGCACGGCTTCCTACCGGCCCGCCTCGCGATGGGCCGGATCGCCAAGGAGGGGCGTAAGCACGGTGTGGCGCTCGGGGTCGTGACCCAGCGGCCGAGCGAACTCGAACCTTCCATCCTGTCGCAATGCCACACTGTTTTTGCGTTCCGCATCACGGGCCCGCAGGACCAGGACCTCCTCCAGGCTCTGTTGCGCGAGGACGCCAACGGGTTGCTCGATTTCTTGCCGTCTCTCGGCGACGGCGAAGCGGTCGTGTTCGGTCAAACCGTTCCGATCCCACTGCGGGTGCGGTTTCCGGAGCTACCCCCGGTTCGCCGACCTCGAGGCGCCACGCCCTCGTTCGCCGCAGCTTGGCAGGAGCAGGTCGACCCGTCCGCGCTGCTCGAAGGCCTGGTCCGGGCGTGCCGTCGCCGATGAGTCGCGCCACGACCAAGAGCTGGCGCTCTGTCTCCGGGTGATGAACGGGCCAACGAGACACCGAGCATTTCGCTGCGTACGAGGGCTCACCGAGCCGATGGAGCGGGCGTTGCAGTGCCGAGCCCCGGACCGGGGGAGCGGTCGGGACGGGGTCGGTGTAGCGCCCCGGTTTGTCGCCTCCCCGGCCGGAAAGACGCCGGAACGCACCACCCGAGGTGGCACACCGATCGGCCTCGAAGCGGCTCGGGCTTGCTCGCCGTGGATCCCCTCGCGCCTTGTGGGGCTCGCCCGCCGGCTGTCGCACCGGGGCTGCCGCGCCGAGTGCGCGCCGTTTCCGCGCGTCCTTCCTGGTAGGCCGGCACATTTTGTGCCGCGCCCTCGAGGTCGGCGGGCGCGGTGTCAATGCAGGCCGCGTGGGGCTACCGACGCCGGCCGCCCGACCCTCCCGTGGGCTTCGGCGGGGGGAAGCGGCCGGCCGGGCGGCGAAGGCAGGAGCAGCCGCCGGTCGCGCAAGCCGGTCTCGACGAAGCGCTGCAAGCGGGCCGCCACCTCGAGCGGCTCGCCTTCGAGTTCGGCTCGATCGAGTGGCGCCGCGAGGCGAAGCTCGAAGGTTCGCCCGCGCTTGTCGAGGAGCTCGTGGAACAGGGTGATGTCGCGCAGCTCCTTGCCGAGCTGCGAGAGCAGATAGAAGAGCGCGGAATTGCGCGCGAGGATCTGGAGCGGCACGATCGGCACCTCGAACCGGCGGGCGAGGCCGACCGCCGCCGCCTGCCAGGGCCGCTCGGCGAGGCCGCGCCAGCTCAGATAGGCGAGCCGCCCGGAGGGGAAGATCACGAGCGCTCGGCCGTCGCCCAGCAGCCGGGCGACCGCGGCCAGGAGCTCGCGGGCCTTGGCCCGGCTGCGCTTCGCTTGGACCCACTCGACCGGGACGATGAGTTCGGCCAGGCCCGGGGCGACCCGGAGCGCGTCGGCGTTGGCGAGGAACCAGAGATCGTCGCGCCGGCGGCGCAACGCCGCGGCGACCGCGATCCCGTCGGCGAGCCCGGTCGGATGGTTGGCGACCAGGATCGCGGGGCCGCTCGCCGGCAGGTGTTCGAGGTCGGTCACGAGGGTGCGGATTTCCAGGAGATCCTCGAGCAACCGGAAGATGGCGCGACCCGGCATCGGCCGGACCAGTTCGGCCAGGGTCACCGCCTCGCGATAGGAGAGGAGCGGGCACAACACCCGGGCGAGCAGCCAGCGGCCGAGCGGGCTCGCCACGAGACGCGGCGCGCGCTCGGCGATCAGCTGATCGACGATGCCACCGTTCGGCCCGCCCGGCGGCGGATCGAAGAACGGCACCGACGCTCGGACGCTCGAGAGCATGCGTCGCCCGCTCCGCCGATCCGACGCTCACCCACGATCCTAAGCGCGGCCGGTGAAAACCGGATGACAGGCTCCGGCGCCGGCCCGCGGCCGACCGGCTCGGGCCTGTCGCGTGCGGCGCGGGCCAGGCTGCTCGCCGGCTTTACATCCGCCACGGCGGCCGCGACGATCGGGGCGAACGGCGAGCCGGGGTTCCGATGAGTGCCAGCCGATCCTTCCTGCCCGTTTCCGGTATGGAGCTGCCGCGGTTCGCCGGCATCCCGACCTTCGCGCGCTTGCCCTGGCTCGCCGTCGAGGAGGCCGTGGCCGTGCAGATCGGCATCCTCGGGGTCCCGATGGACACCGGCACGACCAACCGGCCCGGCGCTCGCCACGGCCCCCGCCAGCTGCGCGACGCCTCGACCCAGATCCGGCTGATCAACCAGGCGACCGGCGTGCGGCCGTTCCACCTGGCCCGCTGCGCCGATCTCGGCGACAGCCCGGTCAACCCGGCCGACGTGCGCGACAGCCTCGAGCGGATCGAGGGCTTCGTCCGCCGGGTCGTCGAGCGCGGTATCGTGCCGATGAGCCTCGGGGGCGATCACCTCGTCTCGCTGCCGATCTTGCGCGCGTTGGCTCGCGAGCGGCCGGTCGGCATGATCCATTTCGACGCGCATACCGATTTCTACGACAGCTATTTCGGCGGCTTCCGCTACACCCACGGCACACCCTTCCGCCGCGCCGCCGAGGAGGGGCTCTTGGACCCCCGCCGGGTGGTCCAGATCGGCATCCGCGGCTCGGCTTACGACGGCGAGGACGTGGCCTGGGCCCGGGCGCACGGGGTGCGGATCGTCTTCGTCGAGGAGCTCGCCGACCGCGGGCCCGAGGCGGTGATGGCGGAGGCCCGGGCGATCGTCGGCGACGGCCCGGTCTATGTGAGCTTCGACATCGACGCGCTCGATCCGGCCTTCGCGCCGGGCACGGGCACCCCGGAGATCGGCGGGATCACCACCCGCGAGGCGCAGCGCATGATCCGCGCGCTCGACGGGCTCGATCTCGTGGGCGCCGACCTGGTCGAGGTCTCACCACCCTTAGACCCGAGCGGGCTCACCGCGTGGACGGCCGTCAATCTGATCTTCGAGCTCTTGTGCGTGCTCGCGACGACGGTGGCGCGGCGCGCCGGCTGAGCGCGGCCCTCAACCGCGGCCGAGCCACTCCTCCTCGAGGGCGTGCCAGGCGGCCATCGCCACCACGACGCCGCCGATCACGATCAACGGCCAGGCCATCACCTTGAACGCGATCAGCCCGACATAGGCCGCGAACAGGGCGAGCCCGACGAGTGCCGCGATCTTCTCGGTCACGGGGCGGTCTCCTCGGCCAGGGTGGTGCGCAGCCAAGCGGCGACCCGGAACAGCCGCTCGTCGTCCCCGACATCGGCCACGAGCTGGAGGCCCATCGGCAGGCCCGA